>Ga0116180_1001218_pt1 | contig 22188 bp, 27 predicted proteins | sample AD_UKC073_MetaG_FD_89804 | JGI IMG/M metagenome (GOLD analysis project Ga0116180, IMG submission 89804) | Active sludge microbial communities of municipal wastewater-treating anaerobic digesters from USA - AD_UKC073_MetaG | ecosystem: Engineered > Bioreactor > Anaerobic > Digestate | place: USA...
AAAGCGATAGAGCTTTGCGCCCTGCGGGGCGGAGACTGTAGCCTGGATGTCCCAACCGAACTCCTGCACCTGGAGGGTCCAGTTCAGGCCGTCCTGCTCGAAGCTGAAGCCGAAATCGCCTTTATATGTGAGGCGAGGTGTCGTGATTGTATATCCTTGGACCAGCTTAGTTTGCGGGTTTTTGAAGAACGTCTGAACCCGGCTGGTCTGAAGAACTCCATCAACGATTCGGATGACCACCGGTGAGCCGGTTGTCCGATATCCCAGGCGAGTCTCGATCAGGTCCAGATCAACAGGCTTGAGTTCCCCGCTGTCTGGATCAACATAAGCTACATCTCGTTGAATGATTGCCGTCCGGCGGCCGGGCTCGCGCTCGAAGTGGATGGCGTTCTCGCTGCGGAAGATTTCCCGGGCACCGGGATTGTTCTGGAGAAATTGCCGGCGAGCCGTCAGACGCTGCTTGAGCGTTCGAACCGATTCGTCCTCGGGAATCTGCCCGAAGCCGAGGCCTGTGATCAGGAAGAAAGCGAGAATGAACTTCTTCATAGCTATTGCTGGTTGTACTTGATCGACACGTTGATCCGTTTGGCCGTACCGGATACGACCTGAAGCCCAATACTTCCACCCTGGGCGAGCGTCGCGGTAGAGAAGCTGGTGGAAGTCGCCCACCCGCCGCTAGAACAGGTCAGGTTTCCAGAGAGCGCTATGCCGGTTAGCTGGATTACTGCGTCACCGGTGTCTGCCGAGCAAGAGGCTGCGGTCGCGGTAATGTTTCCGTACTCGGCCCGCCAGATTCCCGGAATCGTTGAAGCCGGGATTGACGTATTCGGATCATAAAGAGTGAAATTGATCTGCTTTGGGGCCTTAACGTGGGAGTTGAGAGCGCCGATGGTCGTGATGTTCGTGCTCCCGGTCCAGGTCGAAAGAGCCGTGTTCTCCACATTCCCCAGCCCAACCTTGGATTTGGAAATCGTCAGCCAGTCCGGATCAGTGTATGAGCCACTGGTCTTGACGACATTTGAGAGGCTCGGGCCGAGGGCCTGCTCGATGGCCTTGATCTCGGAGGCGAGGGCGTTGTGATGCCAGGCCGTGATGGTAGCTCGCACCGGGGCTCCGATAGTGTGCGAGGCTGGAGCGCTGCCCGAGAACCCGCGCCCGCCACTGGCGACCGTCAACGTGTTTCCGCTCACCGACGCGATCAAGATCCGCTCGTTGTCGATGGTGACAGAGAAGTTTGTCGCGCCGGCGAAACTGGAACCGTCCGTAACCGGGATGCTCAACGTCGAGTCGTCGATCCCGCTCGCCAAGACGGATGCCGCCCGGTCGTATGCCTTCAGCAAATCGGCATCTGCGGCTACCGATGCCGGAAACTTCGCCGTTTGCCCGGTAGCGAGCCCGGCCACAATGAGAATCGATAACAAAAGTCTACGCATGCCTTTACTTCTCCACCACGGCGAGTTGGTTGGCCTTGAAGATGAACGTCCCGCCCGTCCCGATGTGGATCACCGTATCGTTGCCGTTCAGATCTTTGATATTTTCCGGCCCGTAAAGCACATTGCCGCCGCTCGCCGCGTCGGCAAGAAAGAACTGGTCGATGTCGCCCCACGGTGCCGTGGCTTCGGCAAAGGCGACCTGCTCTGTGTAGTTCCGAACCCGACCGCCGCCGGCGTAGTTAACCGGAGTCGCCCACTTCGTCTTGTCAAGCTGCTCGCGAGCGTAGTTCCCGCCGGAGACTTCGACACCCCCAACCATCAAGCCGACGTAGATATTCGTGACAGTGAAATCCTCACCCGTCAGAACCTTGGCGAGAAACTTGTCCGCAAGATACGCACTCTTCATGGTTGTAGCCTCCTACTGGCTGAACGCTGTTTTGATCGATAGGTATGAACTTTTCGCAGCCATTGTTCAGCCCTCCGTTACTCCGTGACCGGAGCGGTGCCGGGAACGGCTGTGGTGGATACGCTAGGCCGAGCCATTGTCCGCACTTCAGCTTCAAGCGCTTTGATCTGGGCGAGCTTGGCGCGGGCCGCTGGCGGCGGGAACTGCTTATAGATCCCCTCGAAGAGTTCGGTCAGGTGCTTCGTGATGAACTCATCGACCCCGCCCGGGTACATCGGCTCGGTGATGACCAGTCCGGTGTCCGGGTCCTGGTATTGCCGCAGTTGCGGCCGAAGGAAGTTTTCGATTGCGGCGACGTGATCGTCGTCGATGGTTATTTGAATTGTACGTGCCATTTTGTGTTACCTCAGAAATTGCGGATCGTATTGGAGTGGCGCTAGTAAGCGCTTGTGCAGATACCGTTATAGAACTCCAGCCAGTGCCAGGCGCCGTATTGATCATACCAGTCGATCTGGCCGGTATATCCACTCGGCAGGCTGGCCGAAGAGCTGATTGTTATCTGGCCGCCGGCGGCTGAGAGGGTGATACCTGAGCCAGCGATGAGACTCACATCACCGGAGAGATGTTGACCGTTCACGATAAGTTTGTTCACACGCTCCAGCGTGACATTTATCAGGTTCCGGCTAGAGTCTATTACCGTCGTGCCATTGATCTTTAGGGATGATACGTCCGCGCCTGCGGAGGCGTCGATTACCTCGCGGTCCCCGATGTAGTAGTGGCCTACCTTGACCTGGGTCTCCATCGTGAGACCCCGAATGATGCTGGCGTAGGGGGCTGGTTTGATCTCGAAGCCGTACAGCACGTTCTGGAACAGTGCGCCGGTCTGCGTGACAATCCGGCCGGGGCTGACGACGATATTGCCGCCGTTCATTACCCAGATGCCGCCTTCCCCGCTGAAGCTCAGTCCGCCGGAACCAACGGTAATGGTCCCCGCGTCAATCTGTGACGCCGCTATCCTGCCGGAGTACACCACTCCGGCTGCGATGGTGCCAGCTATCAAGTCCGCAGGATCAGCATCCTTCCTCCATTGGCCATTGACGTTACGGTACAGCTTGCCATCGTAGGTATTCATCACGACCGAGCCGACCGGGAAGTCAGTGTGAGGCAGAGCAGGTGTGCCATAGCTCACCACTATCGGGCGCTTGTCGGACGTGTACTTCGAGAGGTCGCTGAGCGTGCCGCTGGCGAGGTTAGCGGAGGATATCGCGCCGAGTGGGACGTAGAACTGGCCCAAGGGATTCAAGCCGAGGCCACCACCGGTCTGGATATTCGGCACCACGGCGCCGGACCAGTCGATCAAGAGCCCATTACCGGGCTTCACGAAGACCTTTCCGCTGCCCATTCCTAGGCCGCCGCCGATCAGGCCAGGATTCAGACTGTCAGCGCCTATTCCCTTGTTCGGGGCAATGGTGCGGATCGTAATCTTTGGCCCCGACGGCGAGCCGTCCGGTTTCATCTTCCAGTTGCCCTGCTTGTCCGCAACGCAACAGATGCACTCCCAGTCCTCCGGCTCCTTCGGGATCTCGTCCCCGAAGACCGCGAACGAGTCCATGTGCGGCGAATCCGGCTTCGGCGCGATCCACTCCATAGAGTTCGTGGTTTGCGTCCATTCGGTCTGGCCGGGGCGCTTGTAGAACACCGTTACTCCGCCGAGATTCGAGACATCCTTCGGCAGATAGCAGCCCCAATCGAAGATCATCCGCTCGTTGAGTTTGTCCCAACTGGGGAACGGATCGAATCTTCCATCCGGCCTAGCCGTCCCTATGGCGAAGTCGGTAACGTCGTCCGGAGGTCCATAACTGGGAGAATCGGGCCGCTTCGTCACGCATGCAATTCGCGTGCTCTCCAGTCCCATGACGGAGTTGTAGGCAGTGACGAATATGTTCTCGCCAGAGGCGATCTGCAAAACACGCTGGCCGCTCGAAACCTCGAACATCGGCGCGTCCGTCTCCCGGTCCACGTAGATCCGGTAGTGCGTGAACACGCCACGCTGCGGCGGCTTCCACGTCAGAAAGTTCGTCGCGGGGTCAAACATAACCTCGCGCGGCGCGCCGGGCCGCTGGCGCGTCAGCTTCAGATTGCGGGCAACCAGTTTGTACAGCTTATGCACGGTTCCCTCCGATGCCGAGAAAGGCCAGCAAGCGCAGGATCGAGCCGTAGAAGTTCCGCGCGCGGCTGCCTTCGGTCTGCATGTCCGGGTACGCCGCAAAGCTCGCATCGTCCTGCGAGTGCCCGCGCAGCTTGAGCACAACCTTGTACCAGAATCGGTAGCCTTGGGCCAGCTTGAAACGGTAGGTCGAATCCGTATAAGATTGCGGGGTCTTCATACTTGAGGTGGTCTTTTCGTTCGCGTCCTTGACTTCCTCAAAGTCGCAGTACCACGTCATCGCCAGCGGCGAGCCGCCCAGTTGCGCCGAAGGAGCGCCATCACCCACTACATCCACCATCGGCAACTCCTTCCGCAGATTCGAGTCGCCGAAATCGTCCCAGTTCCGGTGATACTCGCCGTTGATCTCGGACTTGGTTCCGTCTGCGTTCTGATCCGTAGTCGGAATGGATTCGTCCTCCGGCTGGCTCTCGTGCGTCCAGATACCGTTCTTGGCGACGATGTGATACTGGCGTCCCTGCACATCGACAGCCGTAGCCGCCGCCGTGAAGTCCTGCCCCGTCGCTGTGTACGCCCTTCCCGCCCCTTCGATCATGAAGTCGTGGATGACGGCCTTGCCCGAATCGAGCCATACCTGATAGCGGTCGATCAGGTTCCGCGGCGAAAAGATGTAGTCGGCGCACCGCACCGTACCCTTGAGCAATTCCTGGTACTCGTCGCTGAGGATCTTGACTTCGCTCGCGCCAGCCGGAAGCAACGCGATCTGGTTCCGCTGCGTGATCCATGCCACACCGTAAGGGGTTGTCCTCAGTGTGGCCGGATTCCTGATGCCGTGGGCGCGGCTGATGGTGTCCCACTCGTGCAGCCCGTCGGAAGTCTCTTCCAGGGTGAACGTGGAGGTGTTCGTCAGCACGATGAGCCGCGCGCCGTCCGCTGCCGGGTAGACCGCAACCGGCTTCTCGTAGGTCGGGGTGAAGGCGATGTTGAGCAGCGGCCAGCTTTGCAGCGGGTCGCCCATCGCCTTCGCGGTTTCGTGGGTGTCGCTTGCCGCCTTGCTCCACACCACGCCGCACAACTCCTTGGAGTCGGGAACGTAGGAGAACGCCGCATCCCCGCCGAGTCCGCCTTGCATCAGCACGCCATAGAGCCGCCCATTCAGATAGGCCAGCGACTTCATCGGGCGCGGCGGGAAGTTGTCAATCGGGGCCTCGCCTGTTTCGTCCAGGTTCCAGCCGTTAGTGGTGCCCGCAGCCAGAGACAGCGCGGCTGAACTCTGCGTGACGGGAACAGCGAACGGCCCATTAAGGGCCTCGTTCATTATCAGGTACGGAATGCTGTACGCCCCGCCGTCGTGCGTGGCGTAAAACACGTACCGCAACTCGTTTTGCTCCGCAACGCCGTGGAAAGCCGCGGAGAGCCGTGAAAGGTTCGAGACGGTGATGGTTCCCAAACCGCCCGTGGCGCTAACCTCTCCAGCTTTGACCGCGTTCGAGTAGTGAGCCGTGGCGGTATTGTACAGGCCCACCCAGATCACCACCCGCTCCATCACGCGGTTGAATCCGTAGCCGGACTGGAAGGAAACGCTGGGAGCAAATCCGCTCGGGCAGTAGGCATCAAGGCCGAAGTACCGCCCCACCATCGAGAACGGGGGCCGGGAATTCGTAGCGCTACGCACCCCAAGCCCGTTGTAAAGAACCTGATACGTGGAAAGGCTCGCGGACGCGACAGGGTTGTTCAGCGCAAAGCCGCCGTCATGCGCAAGCGAGATGGGCTCGAAATTGGTGGGGTCGAAGTAGTAACTTGCCGGCCCCGCCGGAAGGTTGAGCCATTCCCACTGCACACTGTTGGGATTCGTCCGCTTGATCTGGCAGGCCACAATGCCGTGCCACGCCAGCGTGACGATCTGCTGGACCTCACCGGAACCCCCCAACAGCCCGACGCGGTACTTGCGCCCGCCGCGCAGCCGGAGCCAGCCGCCAGGCATGACGCGGAAATTCTCGCACTTCGAGGCAGTACCGCGCGGGCGACCGATAGGGTTGCCTGCGAGATACACCCCGCCGAATGCGAGTTGTTGTGCCGGTGGGATCGTCTGGGCCATTCAACGTCAAGTCATAAACACTGCGTAGTTCGCCCGCCCCAGTTCGCCGTACATCCGGGCCGAGCCGAGCCAGTCCGCGTACTTCCGCATCTCGGTTTCATAGCGCGGGTCAGCCAGACCGAAACGGTCCAGGAAAATCTCTGCCCGCAACCGCGTGACAACCGCACCCTGAAGCGGTTCGGGGATGTAGGGGTTCAGGTCCACGGAGGTCACGGTATCCTCGAAAGGCACTTGTATGAGATACCCGTACAGAACCGTGCATCCAGACACCGTGGGCACATCAAGCTTGAACGCCTTCCACGATCCCGGCGCCCCGCCTGTTCCCGCCCTCTGCGCGATGTAGTAGCCCGTGGGCACTCCCGGCGACGTGTTGCCCTCTGCAATCGCCACGCGGATGGGATTGTCTCCGATGTACTGCAATTTGCCGCGCTCGCTGACGCCAACAGGGCCGGGCGACCCGATATAGACATCGAGCATGCGGAAGAAGTCGTTCGGCAGATCCTTCTCGCGCTCCCCAGCCGCGAAGGTCAGTGCCCCGTACTTCCGCGTCCACGCGCACTCCCCTACGTCCAGCAGGAACTTGGGAATGACGTTGAAGCGCAACTCGCGTCCAATGTCGAAATCTGCCGTCGCCAGTCCCGCGCGGTTCGCCCAGTTCTCGATGTCAGCGGTCGTCATTGCATCCCTACGCTTTGGGCAACTTCCCCTGCTGCTTCAGTACTTCCGCCAGCCGGTTCTCGGTTTCGATCAACCGGCTCTTCAAATCCTTGATCTGCTGTTCAGTTGGTACGATGCGCCGGTAGTACTCCTCGGGTCCGAACACGTCGCCCACGGTTCTCACGCGGTGTTCGAGGAAAGCGATCAGTTCGGGATCGGTGGTCGTGAAACTCCCGAAGTTTGAGGAACCCATCGGAGCAAACTGGATGATCTTTTCCCCGACCCGCACGCGCTCGCCGGCGATCTGCGTCAACTCGCCCTTCACCGCCGAAATACTCAGGCCGGTGATCTCGGAATAGTAAGTTTTTGGTTCAGTAGCTTGTTCCTTTGCCATGTTTCCTTCAATGCGCGGAGGCCGCCGGAAAGCGGCCCCCGCAAGGGTTGTTCCGACTAGGCTTCGTAGTCGGTGACGTTGTACATCTTGGCGTGGGTCTTTTCGAGCTTGATCTTGAGGCCGATTTCGCCCAAGACCTGATCGATCTCGGCGTCGTCGCCGTTCTTGACCACGTTCTCGCTCAGCTTGGCGTTGCGCCCCTTGAGGTAGTTCACCTCCAGGTTGTCAACGTCAATCGAGAACGCCCACCCGCCGAAGCCGGGCTGCCCGGCCACTCCGTCTTCTAGGGTCTGGTCAGTCACCATCAACCATTGGCCGAAAGCGGTCTGAATGCGGGTGATGTCCACGCCGAATACCTTCTCCATCGGCCGCAACTGGAGATGGGAATTGCCCCACATGTGGATGGCGGCGGCTACCGTGGGGCACGCCAGCAGCAGCTTGGTCTTGCCGTTGAATGGATACCGGAACGACATCTGCGCGAAATGCTGAAACGCCTTGTGGGTCAGCATTCCCCCGGCGTCGAACACGTTCGTCGAAATGACCGAGTTCAGCCCCATCGTGGTGCGCAGCGGGGTCGTGCCGCTCAGATCTTCCGACGCCTTGCCGAACAAGAACTGCCGGTTCATGGCGATCTTGAACTCGTTCAGCATTTCGTTCTGCTGGCGCTTGCGCTCGTTGCCGCCCGAGGCATACGCCTTGCTGGCGATCTGCGTCTTGGTGAAGTTCCGGGTCTTCTGGAAGATCTGCGTGTAGCTGATCTTCGCAACGGGCGGATTCGCCTTCGCCGTGGCTACCGCAGAACCTTCCGCGAACGCCTGGCCCAGAACCGCGATGCCGCAGTCAGCCGGGATGGTGCGCGCCGTCGATCCGGCAAATGCGCGCTGCACCGTCAGCTTGCTGGTGCCCAGGTTCACATCCTTGACGAGCAGCAGTTCGGGAGAAGCCGAACTGCCGGCCGCCTGTGGAACCAGCAGTACATCGCCAGCAACTACGCCCGTGGCGTCCGTCACTACAAACTCAGTTGTGCCGGGGGACGTAACCGCGGTCGAGCTGTTGGTGATCCAGTGTGTCACATATTCGTGCTCGAACCACTCCAGACGCGGAGAATCGACTTCCTTCCACTTACGCATCTTCTGGGTGAAGGTGATAAGCGGAGCAAGTTTTGGTTCGAGTTCCGCCAATTCCTGATCGACCAGCCTGACAAGGCGGGTTTGGGAGATCAGTTGAGCGGTAGATTGTCTTCCAATTATTTGAGCCATAGAGGCCTCCTACTCGGGTTGAGTTAGAGGTCGTCTAACGAAAGCTCCCTGTCCGACGCCGGGGATTGTTTTCCGACCGGGGTTGTGCCAGAGCCCTTGTTCAAGGTCTGGCGGGTTTTATCCTGCTCCTGTTTCTGCGCGAGCTTCGCGCCAGCGTCCAGGAGCTTCTTGGCGTCAGTACGATTGCGCTGGGAGTAGCGCATCGCCGCCCGATACTGTCGAATGAAAGTCAGCCGTTCTGCGGCGTCTTCGGCGCGAATCTTGTGCTGTTTGGCAAGCTGTTGCGCCTTGGGGTCTGTCGGCAACACCCGGATATCGAGAATCTCGGGGTACTCCTTGAGGATGCGGTTCAGCGGAGAGTTTGGGAATTCCGCGCCGTCGATAACTACGGGCGGGCCTTCCTCCGGTTCCAGGAACTTGTTCAGCCCCTCGAAGCCCTTCACTTTGGAAAGTTGCGAGATGGCGAAATCCTGGTTCGCTGCACTCCTGCTGCGCTGGATGCTGGTGCGGATTTCGGGGATTACATCCCCAAGCTGATTCTCGACCAGTTTCCTCACGTCCTCCAACACGCGCCGCCGCACCGTCTCGAAGAACGGCTTGGCGATGAACGTGTCGAAGTTCCGTATCTGGCGCGCGACCTCGATCTGGTGAACCAGGGCGCGGTCGCCCTTTTCGTAGGCTTCCTCCAGCGCTATGATGGAGTCTTCCGGCGTCTTCCACTGATCCCCTATATCCCCGTACCTTGCGCCTTGCTGCTGACTGTCGGCGGCCGGCGGTTTCACTCCTTCCTTGCCCGCCTGCGGTTCTCCCTTCGCCGCTGCGGTTTCCTCGGAGGAGGTTTCATCTTCTTCTGCGAGCGCTCGTTCAAATTCCGTTAATGCGGATTCCTGGGTCGGTCCCTTCTTCTCCGCGCGGAGCTGCTCAATGTATCGCAACTGATCGGCGAACGTCTTGAGCGTTTTCGCTTGCTGCGGGTCTTTCGGGTCTAACCCGGTCCGCTTGGCGAACATCTCAACAAGTTCATCGATAGTTTTCTGTCCGAGCAGGTCAACGTATTTGGTGTCGTCCTCGCCGGTTTCCTCGCCTTCTTCCTCGGAGCCTTCCTGCTCCTCGGGAATTTGTTCCTCTTCCGACTCGCCATCCGGGGCTGTCCCGGAGGCGGTTTCGTCGGTGGTCTGTTCGCCTTCGGCAGCGTCGTCGCCCGTCGGTGCAACGTCCTGCGTGAGCGCATCCAGACCTGTAATGTCTTCTGCCATATGTGTTTCTCCCTTGGCGGGGTCGGTCCCCGTTTGGTAGGTGAGTTCTAACTTTCGGTTTGCACGCGGTATTTAGCCGCGTACCGTTCGAGAAGGCGAAGCACCTCCTCGAATGCAGAAATCTTTGCCTCGATCTGCGCGGCCCTCAAGGTTTCCCCAGCCCGCGCAGCCTTACGCAGCGCTTCCGTCAGCGCCGCTATTTCTTCCCCGAGCGCTACATCTATCGCATCGCGGTACTCCTGCAACTCGACAAGTTGCCGCAAACATTTCGCGTGCTGCTGCTGCTCGGAAAGGGTCATCGCTTGCCTCCGGGTATCAGTGGCGAACGCCCAACAGCGGCCAGTAAAGCGGCGGCGCCCATTGGCGGTTCCTCGGCTCCAAGATCAGGAATGGCCGGCGGCGGCGCCCCACCTCCCGGAGGCGGGCCTGGGGTGGGGCCAGGGCTGGGAACGGGTCCAATGGCCGGCGGCGCCGGAGCCTGAAGCGGGAATCCGGCGCGCTGCAATACCGCCGCCTTCATCTCGTCGGGCAGTTCGTCGGCCTTGAACGCAATCGACACTGAAGGCTTGACCTCAGGCGGGGGCGGGGGCGGAGGCGGCGGCGCGGCCCATTCCTTCAGGTGTCTTGCCTCGCCGAGCGCGTGTAATGCCCGGTCCCGCGCCTTGTCGAGATTGAACTTGTCCGGGCGAGACAGGGCCATGTTCCACAGCACCATCGCACGCTGGACCTTCGCTTCGTCGTCGTCGGCAAGGGTTGACCCGACTTCGACCTCCACCTCTCCATCAACCTGAAAATCAAGCGGGGTGACGGTGATCGGGTCGGAATCGGGAATCGGGCGGTCGCTGCTGTAGGAGCGCACATAACGCGCCGCATCGAACGTGACAGCCTCGGGCATCTCCGACCGATTGAGCCGATACATAATCTCGGCGTCCTGTTTCAGCGAGGTTTCGTTGAACATGTCCACCAAGTCTTTTGTTAGGATGTCGCCTGTATAGGCCATAATCCTCGCGCCCGTGGCGGTGCGGGCCTGATGCGGGTCCACATTAGCGGCCATGCTCATGTTGGTTTCGCCGGACGCCTTTTGTAACTGCCGCTCGATGTCGGTGGAGTCGTTTAGGCCCGTGGCGACAGAGGCCATTGCCGACTGCTCATTCACAACCCACAACTCGCCCGGACCATCCAAGGGCACCAAGCGCATTCCGCTGTGCCGCTTAATCATGTCCGGGTTCTCGACTATGCGCCGATTCGAGGTTCCGACCAAGGGCCGAAGGATGTTGTAGGCCAAGTCGTGAACCATGCAGATTTGCCGGTCGTGCAACTGCTGCAATCCCCGCGTGACGCGAGCCGTGGAATCCCCGATGCCCCACAACAGGCTATCGATCAGCGTCAGTTCGCTGAACGCGATCCAGCCCTCAAGATCGTAAGGGTAGGGGATTTCCCCGAGTGCAACATCCTCCGATGCGACGTAGGCCAGCTTGGGATCTTCTCCCGGTGTGTGCCGCTCGATAACCGTCCACATCGGATTGCGGCGGTCCTCGGCCTGAGATTCCGCGGGTTCGATCACCTTGTTGATGGCTGCGACCATCTGCTGGCGGAAGTTCACAAAGTCCCGGTTGCGGGAGTTGAGCGGGTCGCCGTTCGGATGCTTGTCGAAGAGTTCCTGAACTCCGGGGGCGAGTTCGGGGTACGCCTTCGCCAGCCGCTCGAACCATGCCCGGTTGCGGCGCCGCTCCACGATGAACCAGTTGGAGCCCTGTAGGCTCATGAAGTTCGGCTCGGGATAGCAGTCCGCGACCAGCAGAAATTCGCACTTCGGGCCGACGTAGCCTTGCCGCTCCTCGGAGATGGGCAGGTATTTGCCGCGCCCGTACTTCAGAAGCAGATCCGCGATCACTTCTTCGGTGATCTGATCCGGCGCAATGCCGTACTCCTCCGCTATGAGCGGCAGACTGGCCGGATCGAACGGGTCGATGCGGCGGCGGCGCTTGTACTTGCTGTCTTCCCAGTACCACGCCCGCACGCTCCAGCCGAACAGCGCGGCCTGGCAGACATGTCGCTTCTGCTGGCGCTGCACGCAGCCCTTGTCCCAGTCGCGCATGATCTTGCGGGACACCCGATCCGCAAGATCGTGATCGTCGGAGCGGAACTTGATGTTCGGCGGCTGGGCGGTGACGCGGGCCACCAGGCGCCGCACGAGCGCCCACGTGTCGGGCATACCGATGGAGGTCCGCTCCGGGTCTTCCTCGGTTTCGATAGGTCTGCCGTAGGCATCCACGACGCGGCCGTAATTCCGCTGGTTGTTGGGCGCAGGTTCGGGATCGCGCTCGCAGAGGTAACTTTTGAAGACCTGGCTCCACTCGCCGTAGAAGTTGGTCTCCATCCATCGACGCGAATAGTCCCGTTGCTCTTTGACTTCTGCTGCGAGATTGCGATCCCGATCCTCTGCCATTACTTACCCCCGCCCGGCTGCGCTATACAGGGCCGGGAACTAATAAGCTGGTTAAGCGTTGCGGAGGCGGCGGCGTTTTCCTGCACCACCTTGACCACCTGCTGCACGAGCGCCTCGTACCGCTCATCCGATGCTTTCTGTTGAGCCTCGCGCGACCGCCGGTCCATCACCCAGAGCCACACAACAATGGCCACGAGGGGCAGTTGCACAAGCACCTGCCCCAGTGATGGCTCCAGAGAAGCGCTCTGGATGAGGAGCAATGTGTAGATCATGCGAGGCATGGTCTACCCCACGAGATGCACGCGGTAGGAGACGCCTACCCGCACTGTGCCCGCCGCCGTGCCCGGATTGGTGAAGGCGGTCGCGGCCTTCAAATTAAAACCAGTATTCGCCTGAAGCGCATTCGCGGCTTCAACCGGAACCAGTTGAACGATCTTGTCTTCTGCCGCTCCGAGGCCGTTGGCGGCTGTCACCGCAACGCTCACTGCGGCTCCGCCATCATCCCAGTTGACGGTGACGTTGCCCCCGTCCGCGTACGCGGCCGTGTCGTACTTGTAGAAAAGCACCGCAGAGACGAACTCCGGCGCCCATTGGTAGTCGACCGACCCTGGGGCTGCAACCAGCGGATAGCCGTTCGCGCTACTCAGGCCGCCCGCTTCGGTTTTGGTTATGTCTTCGCTCGAAATCTTGACCTCGTGATAGAAAATCGAGCCGCGGCCAATCGAAGTGAACCAGTCCGTGCCGTCTGTGGCAACGGTGATGAGACCGCTCGCACCCTGCGGGATGAAGAACGGCGCCGCAACGCCATCGATCTTTTCATCATCCGAGGGTTCCAGCCATATGGCTTCGGAAGCTACCTTCTCGATCCGAATGAAGTAGCCCTCCTTCGGCTTGGGCAGGTACAGGATCACCGGATCGGTGGCGCCACGATTTGAGAATGTCCGGCCGGCATCCGTCAGCCGGAGTGTGTACTCTTCAGCGGTGACCGCCTTGAACGGACTGAACGAGCCTGCGTCCGCCCGGCGGTAGCCGTCTCCGCAACTGCGCATTTTCACGCGTTCCATGTGCGTTTCTCCTTTTGTGTGAGTTACAGTGTCTCGATATGCTGTTACTTCAGGACGCCAGCCGCGCGTCCCATGCGGCGTTGGATAAGGCCAAATACCGGAGGCAGTCCACGAGATGTTTGCGCGCCTCGGCGGGCTGCTGTTTCAACTCCCGTTCATCGGAAGGGTTGCGGGTGACTTTGTACCGCAAGTTACCCAACTCGAAGATCAGTTCCTTGAGGCTCGCCGCGATATGCAGGCGCGGCCAGTAGCCGTAGACGTTGTGCCAGCGCATCTCAAGCAGCGCATGCACCGCATCCTCGCCCGCATCTACGGCTTTGCGTGGGTCGCGGCAACTGATGCCGTAGCGGGCATAGCGTCTTGCCAGAGTTTCGAGCATCTGATCCTCGCCCGAGGCCCTGAACGCCTTTCCCGCCTGATCCATGTAGCGGGTCACAATGCGCTCGCCGCCCGGCAGGTCGCGATAGATGCCGTACTCCGTGTCCTCGTGAGCGTGCCGGATCTCGATCCGGTTGCCCTCCAGCGCCGCGACCATTTCGGCGTATTCCTTGACCGTGAACACGTTGTCGGAATCCCGGTCGTCAATCATCTTCGGGATGCCGTATACCTTCGAGGGCCAGATCTCCCGGTACGCCCACCAGTCGCTCCACTCGTCAATTCCCACCCAGAGAACCGCGGTCGGCGTGCGCGGGTGCGGATCAATAGCACAGTACCGGGTCAGACGGCGGGGAACCCGTTCGTCAGCTACGACGTGAACCGCCGGGTCGAACTCGGGATAGACGCGCTGGCCGCTCAGCGCATCTGCCCGCATTTCCATTTCCTTGTCCCAGTGCGCCTGCGAGGAGAAGCGCTTCTTGAGCGCTTCCAGTTTCTTGGCCGTCATCCGCTCGTCGGCGCTCCAGTGCAGGCACAGGAAGGCGTGCCCCTCGGGGGTCCTCCGCATCGACAAGCCGGGGCACGGCGTGCGCATTTGCGGCTGCTACTTCTCCTTCACGGGGCGGTAAACGACCTCGACCTCGTACTCCGGCCCCAACTTGACCCCGGCGCCTTCCCGCGTGTAGCGGCAGGCCCACTTCTTGCCGTCGCGCTCGAACACAACACGATCGGGCGTTATCTCGCAGGGCCACGGGCCGCCGAAATCCCCCTTCCCTTTCTTCGGCGGGAACTTCTTGCGCAGTGCTTCCGTAAGCACGCTGCGCAGGCGGTCGAGACTGTCAGTAGTCTTGACCTCGCCATACGGCGTCACACGGTCGCCCGGCTTCTTGCCTGTGACGCCGCTAGGATTCTTCACCCGCCGGAACATTCCGCCTTTCATATGACCTCCGTGCAAGTTACAGCTTGTAAAACGTGAACGCCCCGATACGCGCCGTGATCTTCTCAGGCGTGGCCCACTTCGGCAGCGGTTGCCCTTCGGGGATCGAATGGTAATGATTCGCCCCGCCGGTCGGATCTTCGCCGGGGCACTCGACCGCCTGGCAGCATTCCCGCCAAGCCCGATTGTTCCAATGCGGCATCACCGTCGCATTGGGGTCGTTCCGGTTAAAGCTCGAAAACTGAAGCGGTTGCAGGATCGCTTCCGAGCGCAGTTTTGGCCAGCGCCCCTTGGCGTCCTTGGTGCGGTTCAGGATGACATGCACCACCGCCCGCTTCGCATCGAAGGATTCGCCGCGCGCCTCACGATAAACAAACAGCGCGGTCAACACGTCTTCGTAGGCTTCATACAGGGACATCGGCTAATTGCTCGCTTTCGGAGTAATCCGGCCAGTCATCGGGCATCGAACTTCGGAAGATCTCATCGAAATGGCCCTCGTTGGCCGAACTCCACGAAATGATCTGTGGGCACCGCGTAGCCACCGCGATGTTGTAGGCTTCCTCGTACCGCTCCACGAAAGCCGCCTCGTCAATCGCCACTATCGTCGGGTGGAAGGACCGGATCTTGTCCGGGTTCTGCCCTGGAATCCCCAGAAACCAGGAATTGTTCGCCATGTCCAGCCGGTTGTACGGCTGTTTGGGGAGCGGTTTGGCGAGTTTCCAATAGTGCTTGAGCGACGGGAGTGAGTTTTCCCACAGCGTCTTCACGCAGTTGACGCAGTGAACCGAACGGTCCTCGTCCTGCGAGTAAAACAGAACCCCGGTCGCCGGACGGTTGAACGCCGTGTGCGCGCAGTAGGCGCAGACGATCCAGGTCATGAGCATAGTGCGGGATTTCATCATGTTCCACACAGGCTCATTCCTCAGACTGTCGATCACGTGGCGGATGTACTGATCCTGCGGGAAGGGCTTGTACGGGTTCTCGATGTCCTGCTCGTCCAGCGTCTTCGTGCAGCGGGTCATCCAGAAGTAAACGTCCCGCAGCGCTCGCCGCGCCATCAATTCTGCGGCTATCGCCTGCGCTTCCCGCAACTGCCGTTGGGTTTCGAAGCTCGCTGAGGTTGCGGTTGAGTTCATCGAGTCGTGCAAGCAGTTCCTTGTCGGTCAGGTGTGTGTAGACGTTTTCCCGCTTGATCTCCACCTGCTCAGGGGCGAATCCGCCCAAGACCTTGAGCAATGCCGTCGCAGCGCTCAACCGGGACTCCCACGCGGGCGTCTCGACATAGATCATGTTCTCGGGTGACAGCGGCTTGTTCTCATGTAGTTTTTTCGGTCGCCCCTTGCTGTCAAGCAGGGGGCGCCGCTTGGTCGCCACCAGTCCGCTCTTGATTGTCGAGAGCGCTTCGGTAAGGCCGGCCCCTAGCGTCTGGGCGACCGCTTGCGCTTCGGACGCCCCCTCAATCCGCAGATTGAGCAGGTAGGCTTCCTGCTCCTGAGCGACGTAGCGCCGGACCTTCTCCTGCCCGATCCCGAGTTCGGCGGAGACCCGAGCGACCCACTCCCGAAACTCGCGCCCGTGCTTGGGATTGTCCTGGGCGAAGCGTTCAAGCACCCGCCCGCGGGCTATGGTTTGCTCGTCGTCGCTAAGCGCCATCCCCTACCGTCGCCGCGCGCGCTGAAGCCGGCTCACCGCAGTAGCCAGCGCCCCCGGCTTGCCGCGCCGCCGCCGCATCATCTCCGCCAGCTTCACGCCCTTGCGCTTGGGCAGGTCCCGCGTCGGCGTCTCGGCGTACTCTCGCAGCGCGCGCTTGCTCATGTTTTTGAGCGAGCAATTGCGGGAGTAGAGCTTCTCCGGATGGTGGAGGGCGATCGCCATCAGGCGCTGCTGGGCCTTCGACTTGGCGGGCATGTTAGGACTCCTCGATGGAGTGGTAGCCCGGCAGCTTTTTGACTGCCGCCCGCACCGCGAGCGCGTCCCGCTCGTTGGTAAACACGAACACGGCCTTCACCATGTTCGGTTGGTCGAACCTCTTCACCACAACGTATTGGTCGTTGGCGATGTCGTACACGAAGTCGTAGCCGTCCTCGGGCCGGACAATGAGGCCATGGAGGCGGCAACTGCTATCCGCTGGGCCTATGATACGGCCCTCGAAAACAGACCCTCCGGGTTTCAGCCCGTGGGGTGGGCAACCGTGTTCGAAGCTGCGGATGCGGCCATGGAAAACAAACTCGCCGTCCTTCGCCTCGCCGTAGCGGACGGGGACGACGTGCCCGGGGAGTCCTTCAAGGTGTTCCATTGGCATTCTACCGCTGAACTACCCCGCGTTATCCTGAATCGCGCACGCCGGAGGGGAGCGCCGGATCGTCCCGTCCCACTCCAGCACCGTCTCCTGTTCTCCGGTAATGCCCGAGCGGATATGCGTCACGCTCCATCCGAGCATCGAGAATCCGGCGGGCAGCAGGTTTTCCCGCCACCCCGGAACCCACAGACGCACCCGGCTTCGCTCAGGTCTGAAGACCTCAACCGTTGCATGTACCGCATCTACGCGCTCCACCGCCCGACGCTCGCCAACTGCCGCTCAGCCCACCCCGGCCACGGCGGAAGCACGGCGGCGTGAGCGCTCCGCCAGTCGGGACTGCCGAAGCACGGCCGCGGCCGGACACGCCGCGGCGCGACTTCCCGGATATACCGCACCCGATTGGGCGAACCGCCCCATTCCCATTCCCCGCCGCGCAGCACCAGCTCTACCGCCCCCTTCGGTGTTACCTTGACCGAGTAGCGGCAGCGGCTCCGGAACACCTTGACAAGCGCGGCTGTGCGCGCCAACACTTCAAGCAATCTCTCTCTGCTTCTCTTACGGGACAATACGGCAACCTCTCGTGCGAATACGGGACGCACGCGCCTCTTCACCCACCATTTTGCCGTGGGGGGCGGCAATAGCTCCTCAAACAAATTTTACCCGTATTGTCAAGAGCAAGTAAAGCCCTACCTCTACAGCTTGACCCGAGGCCGCGATGCCCGCTATCGTGAAGTCGTCCGTCTGGTTTGGCCTCCAGACCGAAGCGCGGGGAAGCGCCGGCCGATTCGTCACGTTCCCGTCCGGCACCCCCGCGCAGACAAGGAACGTGACGAATGCCGCCGGAAAACACATTCGCCCGCATCCCGAGGTCAGTACTGCTGGACCCGAAACTCTCGGCAAACGATCTGAGGGTCTACGGCGTGATGGCGGCAAACTGCTTCAACACCAACCTGTCGTTTCTGGGCCAGAGAAAGATAGCCTCACTCGCCAACCTGCACCGCCGCACCGTCCGCCGCTCGCTTGAAACCCTGGCCAGCCGCGGCCATATATCCCGGTCGCTGTACAGCCTAAATCACCACGTCGTCTACCAACTGAACAGCCCCGTGTTCCGGTCGCAGAATCAGGAGTAGCGAGATTCTGCGCAGCCAGATTAAGATTCCTAAACTGGGCGCACAGATGCGCCCAAAAGTGGGCGCAAATTTGCGCCCACATAATAGATAAGAGATAGGGGAACGGTTGACTTTCCCCCTGTTATACGACCAGGCGCGGCCGAGACGGAAACGGGGTATTCGGGACTTTCGGATTTTGGAAAATTGCGCCAAAAGCCAAAACGCCAGTTATGCGCCCAAACCATCCATGCGGGAAATTGTCAGTCAGGTGATGGCAGTGGGGGAGAGGACACCCTATCGTCCACCTACCCCCTCCCCCTCGGTCGGGGTGGGGTGTCCTCAATCTCAGATAGGTACTCCTATCAGCATCCACTTCGTCGGCCGGCTCAGCATGACTGTATGAAAACTGTACGACGCGAGCTTGCGCCACCGTAAGTGATTGATATCGTGTGGGTTGCTCCGCCTGATTAGTGGTCTGCCAGACCACTAATCACGATTGGCCGGGCACTGGCAGGCCGTCGGAATCTGGGGATACCGGGGGTGCAGTGGGGATTTCGCCCGCCGGGCCGGGCGGCGCGCCGCCATTACTACGGTGCCCAGCATCAACCGTTTGTGCTGCTGCCTTTGCCTCGTGTTTTGCGCGACGTTGGCCTCGGCGATAGGTGCGCAGCATGGCACCAGGTCGGGTGGGCTGATAGGGTGGCATCAGCTCCGCGGCGCTCACGTGTATATGCGTACGTCGGCCCCACGCGCGGATCAGCCCGGTCTCGATCCAGCGATAGATGGTGTATCGAGAGATACCGTAGCGCCGGCTGGCCTCTGCGATCGTGATGAGGTCTGGGGGGACGGGCTGCCAGTCTGGAGGCGCTATGACGATGTGGCCGACGATTGTCGGGGCCAGGTCGGGCAGCGGAGCCGCATTGGGTGGAGCTGGTATCGCCTGGCTCTCCGGCTGGATCATGCGACCGATTTTTTTCGCCGCGCGCACACGTGCGAGTGCGGGGGGTGTTCCCATTAGTCTGCCTCCTGTGCCAGTATAGCATGCGCACCGTGCCTCTCCGCACACGCCAAGCCCATGCGCAACGCGCCGCCTCCACTCATGCTGACGTACTGAACGCTGCTGTCAAGACTTTTTTTCGCCCTGTTTTCATACACTTGCACACTTTTTTTCGTCGGCATGCAAAAATCGGTGTATGATTGCTGTCATGAAACCAAATCTCATGACAGCACAGATCGTTACCACTCAGGCCCCATTTGGCCGCATAATGATCGAGATCCGCGACCCCAATCCCCGTATTACCGAAATTTCCTGGCCCGCGCTGGAGGCCGCCGCGGAACAGGAAAGCCCCGAGCCTCGCAAGCGGTACAGCATGATTCTGGCCGCCGCCCGCCAGGTCAAGGATGGCGGGCCGAACCCTGGCCCCATCGATCTGGATGAGATGCCCGAGTGGCGCGTCACGGTATACGGGCGCAGGGCTCTGGCTGACGGAGGCTACGGGCCGTTCGCCACTCGCGAGGTCGTAGTGCGTGCATATACCACCGACGAGGCGCGACGCGCAGCGCTGCTCCCGGAGTCTCAGTACTGGCGCGCCGGTATGTGGGTGCCCATCTATACGTCGCCGAATGTCCGCCCGGCGAACCGGGCAGCCAAGTTGCTGCTTGGCTGCGTTGACTAGAGGAGGAGTGATAGCCGTGGGACAGCCACTGAACCAGAGCTATGCAGCCATCGTCAGCCTTCTGCCGCACGATTGTGTCGTACGGATCGATGGACGGGACATCGTGATCCCACCAAGCGGGCAGGTGGCCCGTGTTGCGGCCACCGCCCGTGAGGTGGCCACGGTGGGGGAAATCCCCATCGTGGTCACGGAGTTCGGGGAGATCACTGGTCTCCCCGAACCGCAGAGCGGGGTGCTGTACCTGACCAGCACCCTGGTCGCCCAGGCGGCAGCCCGTCTGGGTAGGGCTGACGTTGTCAGCCCCGATACAGGGCCGACCGCTATCCGGGAGGGCGGCCAAGTGGTCGCCGTCATCCGGCTCCAGACTTTCGCAGCCATCACAATGACGAACACAATGAAACGCTATTGGGACGTATGGTACGAGAACGCTCCTATGGAGCGCGGATGGCTTTTTGCTGAAGCGGAGCCATACGACCCAACCCGCCAATACACCTACTTGAATTGCCCGGTAGTCGACGACCGCAGCAGTACCGGATGGCGGGAACAATCCGCACTCGGATGGTACCTGCGGTACACCGAAGCACAAGGACCGCAAGGGGAAACCGTGTATGCGGTTACCCGAGAACGCTCTACCCAGTGGTGCCATTCCGCCCAACAGGCGCGCGAGTGGATCGAGCAGACCGCCGGTGCCGGATGGAACGAGGATAAGGAGGGGCGCTAGGAGGAACAATGGGACAACCACGAAATCAGAGTTTCGCAATGGACGTAACGACCTGTGCCATCTGTGGCGAGGTCGAGCAGACGGAGAAGATGACCGCACTAGATGAGACATGCCTGTCTGTCCAGTCTGGTGATACAGTAGTCGGCGAACTCGTGTGCGCCGATTGCTATGAGGAGGAGTGAAATGGAAAGCACAGTGGAAGTTAAATACATCAGCCGGAATCGGGCTGAATATCTCATGGGTGCACTTGGTCTCAAGGGCGGAACGCTCATTAGCGGCATCGGAGTAGAACGCCTGATGGTAGTCCAGCCTGTCGGCTCTGACATCGCCGATGGCCCAACCGTAGGCCGAGAAGTGGCGCTCGAAATCATGGATAATATCGAGCGTTTCTTCGGCGATTGCGGGGCCGACATGGATGCCATTCTGGCCGCCCGAAAGCGTCTCGGGGCGGAAGGCCGCAAACCGCTTCCATCCCGCTACGTATAGATGCCCAATATCCTCGGAATGCACGATTGGCGGCTCAACCGCCCGGGTCTTCCACCTGACCGCCCGACGAGACGGACGGCCAGGACGAATAGCCCGCCCCGCCCGGAGCCGCATCCGGGCAGCTCCCCTAGACGCGCCGCCTCCACGACGGGCGGGGAGCGGGGGCCGAAAGGCCGCAGAGAGCGCGCGAAAGGAGAGAAACGGATGCCAGCACATCGCATGTACCTGGTGATTTATCGGCGGCACACCAATACCGCCGACTACCAACTCGGCCCATTTTCGCGACGGTCCCAGGCCGATGCCGCGCTCGTGCAGCTCGCCGGCCGCGCGGATGTCAGAGACGCGGAGGTCCGCCAGTGGCGCGACGGCCACTGGGCGCCGCTGCCATAGCACCGCTGTCATAGCGACTGCCCGCCTGCCCCGAGCGATATCGGGGCCTTTCCACCTGGTCGCCTGCGAGACGGACGGCCAGATGGCAGCGGAAGATCGAGGGCGACCCGAGCCGCTGATCTGGTGAGGATGGCCCCGCGGGTGATAGATGTGGGGCCAGATGAGAAAATCATGGATGAAACTGAAATCCGCATCCCGCCCGAATGCCAGCCGGGTGCCGCGGCGCGATACGGCGCCGTACACCGCATTGAAGTACTCGGCCCCGGCAAAGTCAGAGGGGGCTGGTATGCCCCAGCCGATGTTGCTGGTGCAGTACAGGCCGCTCTCGACAATGAGGCGGCCACAATCCGGGAGCAACGCAAAGCAGCCCGCAGGGAGACTATTGCTCGCGGCCCGGGCTATACCTATGAGTTCGCGGGTGAGGATTACTGCCCGCGGTGCGCTCCGCCCGGGGCGGTAAAAACCAGCAGCTACTCGCAGTGTGTCGCTTGTGGCTGCTACATGGACCCGGACGGGTTGCGCTTTCCGGGTTGAGATCGAGGGAAACCCGAACCGCGCGGCAACCAGACAGGCCGGCTGTGATATAGCCGGAGAAAGAGAGGTCATTATGACAAAACGACAAGCAGCCATCGCATTCGCTAGACATTTTGAGGTTGGCCCCGACGCTGATGATCTTTCTGAGCGCATACTCAATGATCCCAGCGAAGTAGACAAATTCGTCAAAACGGCAAAAGCCGATTTCCCGGCTGATTTCGCACTACAGGCAGAAATACTAGCAGAGGACTTTTTCGACGCTGAGGAGGCCGAGTAACATAGCTGGTCGCGCGATTCCTCGCCGACCCGCCCGCCCCGAGCGTATCGGGGCTTCCACCTGGCCGCCCGCAGAGACGGGCGGCCAGATGGGGGGCACACCTACCCCATCAGGGACAGCCTGCGGGCTGCCGGCTGCCACTGGGACGCTCAACGGCGTGCCTGGTGGACGGCCAAACGCGACTAGCCCGGACCTCCCCGG
>Ga0116180_1001219_pt1 | contig 22185 bp, 20 predicted proteins | sample AD_UKC073_MetaG_FD_89804 | JGI IMG/M metagenome (GOLD analysis project Ga0116180, IMG submission 89804) | Active sludge microbial communities of municipal wastewater-treating anaerobic digesters from USA - AD_UKC073_MetaG | ecosystem: Engineered > Bioreactor > Anaerobic > Digestate | place: USA...
CCACCATTGCTTCTGGAAACTCATGTTGGAAGTTTATTTTTTGCGAGGCGTTTTTCGCGTTCCCGCCATGTCCATGGAAAATGAAGACCATTGGAATTTTTTGTGATTTTTGAGATGGTTCAAAAACTAAAGCTTTCCGTTCAACATTGTTGATATTGAAAGTAAATTCTTTCTGAGCGAAGAAACAGGTAGAAACACAGAGAAAAAGTAAAATCTTGAAATTTTTCATCATTCCGTTTTTAATGAATACTAAACGGCTTTTTGAGGTTATTATTTTTTCCAAAACTCGTCTTCGTAATTTTCAACGGCGGAATGTTCATCACCGTGTAGAATTTCACCGATTTTTTCTAACTCACCTTCTGAAAATGTTTCTTCGAGATATGGGAAAAGCTGCCGTTCTTCAAATCTTGTGTGACCATCAACCAAATCTGCAAGTTCGTTGAATAAAACATAACTATTTTCTTTAGCTTTCACATTAATTTCGTTGATTTTTGCGAGAATTAATTGATGTTCATTCAAAGCACGTTTTACCATTTCATCATTAAAATCTGTAAAAAGCAGCTTTTCTTCGGTTTTAAAATGATGCTGAATATGATTTTGATAAAACCAATTGACGTATTTTGTAATTCTTTCAGGATTGATTTCAGCTTTTACGCCGTTTCGCAATTTCCAACAAAAAAGTAATGTGGCGTGATGTTCGCGAGAGATAGGAACCAGGTTTTCGTTTCTCTTTATGGGTTTGTTCATATTATAATTTTGACTTCAACAAAGTTAAGGATAATTTTTAATCGGACTTTATTATCTTAATATCAATTTAAATGAAAAATCCTTCAAGGTTGATTTTCTTGAAGGATATTTTAAAACTTTGTCAAAGATTTTAACTTTACAAAGTGGAGGCAAAGTGTGTTTACATTTCCACAGCTTCAGCAGCGTGTTTTTTCACCAATTCCTGCTGAACATTTGGCGGAACGAGTTGATAATCAGAAAAACGCATTGTGAATTTTGCCTTTCCTCCGGTGATGGAACGCAGATGTGAACCGTAGTCGTTCATTTCTGCCAAAGGAACTTCTGCAAGAATTTTTTGATAATGTCCTTCGGTATCCATTCCGGAAATGATTGCGCGTCGTGTTTGCAAATCGCCCATTACATCGCCGGTTGAATCGTCCGGACAAAGAATTTCCACGTGATACATCGGTTCCAAAAGTTGCGGATGCGCTTTTTGGAAGGCTTCTTTAAACGCTCCTGCTGCTGCCAATTGGAAGGAAATATCGTTACTGTCCACACTGTGCATTTTTCCATCATACACAGAAACGCGGATGTTTTGACAAGGAGAACCCGTGAGTGGACCGTTTTTCATTTGCGACATAATTCCTTTTTTTATCGCGCCGATGTAACGGTTGTCGATAGCGCCACCAACGATGCACCAGTAGAATGCGAATTGTCCGCCCCAAGGTAAATCTTCCACGTCTTTTTGGCGGATGTTCATTCCGGTTGGTTCTTCCATTCCTTCGTAGAAATTTTCTACGCGCATATGGATTTCACCGAATTGTCCGGCTCCACCCGATTGTTTTTTGTGGCGATAATCGGCGTCGGCTTTTCCGGTAATGGTTTCTCGGTAGGAAACTTTTGGATTTTTCATTTCCATTTTTACGCCGAATTCTTTTTCCAACCGCTGTTTCACCAAATCAATGTGCAGTTGTCCCTGTCCTCCAAGAATGGCTTCGTGTGTTTCGTGATCGATATCCACTTTCAGCGTTGGGTCTTCTTCTTTAATTTTATTCAGTGCAGCAAAAAGTTTCTCTGTTTCGGCGGAAGATTCTGCGGAAACCGCTTTTCTTACACGGCTTTCAGGAAATTCCATCGGACGAATTTTTCTATTCAAACCTTTGGAATTCAGTGTATTATTGGTGTGTCCCGATTTTAATTTCACGGTAACGCCCAAATCTCCTGCTTCCAATTGTGCAACTGGCGTTCTTTCTTTTCCCTCCGCCACAAAAAGTTGGGAAATTCTTTCCACTTCACCATTATTGGCGTTGATCAGTTCGTCGCCCGGTTTTATAGTTCCGCTCAAAACTTTGAAGTAAGAAACCATTCCAACTTGTGGTTCTGTGGTGGTTTTATAAATGAAAATCGTGGTTTTGTCGTTCGGGTCGTAGGCAACTTCACTACCATCTTCCATCACACGTTTTGGTCTGTCCAAAGGAGACGGAGCAATTTCATTAATAAAGCCCATCAATCTTCCAGTTCCCATATCTTTCAAACCGCTTGTTACGAAAACCGGGAAAAACTGTTGTTTTGCAATGGCAATGGTAATTCCTTTCGCAAGCTCTTCTTCGGAAAGATTTCCTTCCTCAAAATATTTTTCCATTAAACCCTCCTCATTTTCTGCAGCGATTTCTACCAAAGCGTTGTGCATTTCGTTTGCTTTTGACATTTCGCTTTCAGGAATTGGTTTCTTTTCAGGTTTTCCGCCGTTTGCAGGGAATTCGTACATCACCATTCTCAACGCATCAATAATCTGATTGAAATTTGCTCCTGAATTATAAGGATATTGAATCGGAACCAATTTAGAACCAAATCTATCTTTCGCCTGCTCCAAAGTTTTATCGAAATCAGCTTTCTGATGATCCATTTGATTGATCACGAAAATAGTTGGGGTATGATTTTTCTCCACGTATTCCCAAACGAGTTCAGTTCCTACTTCTACACCGTTTGCAGCGTTTAACACAATTACAGCGGTATCTGCAACTTTTAACGAAGAAACGACTTCGCCAACGAAATCGTCAAATCCGGGAGTATCGATAATGTTTATTTTGTTATTGCGCCAGTTCACGAACATTTGGTGTGAGAAAATGGTTTTTCCTTTCTCATGTTCAATGTCGGTATTGTCACTCACCGTGTTCTGTGATTCTACAGTTCCACGGCGTTTAATCTCTCCGCCTTCGAATAACATGGCTTCAATGAGCGTGGTTTTGCCACTGTCGGAATGACCGAGCATCACCACGTTTCGTAAATTTTGGGTATTGGTACTCATATCTCTATTTATTTAAGTTTCACGTTTGATATGATTTAAAGTTGTTTGATTTTGTTTGATTTAAATTAAACGATCAAATCTTCCTTTTTTTTCGGAAACTAAAGTTACAAAAGATTTAGATTGGTTTTGAGAAATTTTAAATTTTGAAATAATGATTTTTGGCAGTAAAATTTTAACAGCAAACAATCGGATCTAGAATTTTAATTATCAGTAAATTTGCCTATCAATTTTAATCATGAAGCAATTTTCTTCCAAGCGAAGCATCCAGATTTTATCACATGTTCTAAAAGAATACGGAATTTTCAACTTTGTAATCTCTCCAGGTTCAAGAAACGCACCTTTAGCAATTCATTTTTCGGAAACAGATGAATTCAATTGTTACAGCATTGTTGATGAAAGAAGTGCGGGTTTCGTAGCTTTGGGAATGGCGAAGAGCGAGAAAAAACCTGTAGCAGTAACTTGTACAAGCGGTTCTGCGGCGGCAAATTATTATCCTGCAATTACAGAAGCGTTTTATCAGAACGTTCCTCTTCTGGTTTTAACAGCAGACCGACCAACCGATTTTGTTGATATTTTTGATGGACAAACCATTCGTCAAAAGGAGTTGTATTCGCAGCACTCTTATGGAGACTTTCAGCTATTGGAGGATGGAAAAGAAAATGCGGATGAACAAAATTTTGATTTAATCAAGAAAGCCATCGAATTGTGCTTCGAGAAAAAAGGTCCGGTTCACATCAATATTCCTTTGGAAGAACCGCTTTATGAAATAGTTTCTGAACTTCCGACTTTTCCGCCTGTTGAAAAAACGATTCAGAAAAAATCGTTTGAAATTCCATCAAATCTTGTGGCGGAATGGAATACTTCAAAACGAATCATGATTTTGGTCGGAACTCGTGATTACAGCGAAGAACTGGAAATGCAACTCTCACAATTGGTTAAAAATCATAGCGCTGTTGTTTTGTGTGAGGCGAATTCCAATTTAAGAAACGAAAAATTTTTCTCTCATATAGACCGATATATCTATAATTTCAGCGAAGAAGACTATAAAACTTACGCTCCAGATTTGTTGATTACGGTTGGACAAAACGTGGTTTCAAAAAAAATAAAACAATTTTTGAGAAAGGCAAAACCGAAAAATCATTGGCATATCGATGAAGTTTGGCAACCCGATACTTTCTTTTCTTTAACCGAAAAAATTGAAACTTCCGCTGAAAATTTCTTCTCTAAATTGCTGAATTTCGCGAAATTAGAACCACAACCTTTTTATAATTTGTGGGATGTTTTACGGGATAAAAAAGATTTGAAACATCAGGAATATTGCCTTTTAACCAATTTTTCGGATTTCAAATTTTTTGAATCGCTTTCTCATAAATTGCCAGAAAATATCAATCTTCATTTCAGCAATTCGTCCGCAATTCGTTATGCGCAACTTTTCGACTTCAACAAAAACAAAGTCTATTGCAACCGAGGAACGAGCGGAATTGACGGCTCCACTTCCACTGCGATGGGATTTGCGATGCGCAATAAAAACCAAACGGTTTTGGTGACGGGAGATTTGAGTTTTTTCTACGACATCAACGGTCTTTGGAACAATTACGTTCCACCTTATACCAGAATTATTATTTTCAATAATGGCGGTGGAGATATTTTTAAAATTATTCCAGGACCGAGTTCCACAAATGCTTTGGACGAATTTATTTTGACCAAACATCACAAAAACGCTGAACTTCTTGCGAAACATTTTGGCTTCGGTTACACTAAAGTTGATGAGGAAGATACGCTTTTACGTGTACTTGAAAATTTCTTTAAACCAGATCTAAAAGCGAAAATCTTGGAAGTAGATACTTCTGCAGTGGAAAATGCGGAAGTTTTGAAAGGATACTTCGAGTTTTTGAAGTAATTGATTTCTCTAGAAGATTTGAGCAAAAAAAACTTCCAGCATCCATCTTCCAGCCGCTAAAAATTCATCTGCAAACCAAACTTCACCCCAAATTTTGAAACTTCGGGACGGTCGAGGTAATTTCCGCGCCAGTTGAAATCGAGTCGAAGTAATTTGAAGTTTCCGAAACCAATATTCTCCAAACCAAATCCGTATTCGTAATAAATTTGTTGGTCAGGAGCGGAGTATAGCGTGTTTTCAAAATTGATATTTTTGGATACTTCGCTCAAAGTTCCATACGCACCACGGAAAAAGACGAGTTCCCTCATTTTCAATTTCTTGATCAAAGGAAGATAAGAAATCAACTTTCCGTTAAAATGATGTTCAATATTCAACGTAGAGTAAGCATCTGCAACAAATTCGTAATACTTCAGCAACGCAAAAGTTCCGGGAATCAAGTTGTAGGATTGGTTTCCAGGAATAATATTTTGTAAAGCAAGCGGAACGGTGTTGAAGTTTTTCCCTGCCTCGAAATTGATAATGGTTTTTCCGTAATTCCCTAAAATAATTGGTTGCGAATACAAAAACTGAAGTTTGTTATAATAAAAATCTCCTTTCAAAACATTCTCAAATCCGTGCGTAAATTTTAGAACAAAAACTGGAGAAAGCGTGGTAAACTCATATCGGTCAACGCCATACTGTGAATACTTTGCGCCCGGTTTTGCAATTAAACTGAAAGTCGTGTGAAAATCATTGGTTTCTGATTTCAACTCGCCTTTTTTGTAAAAATCCAAATTGAATTTTGTGGGATTAGCCGACTTAATATTTTGTAAAGACGCATCCAAACGAACCTGAAAATTTTTCACAGGTTCTATGGAAAAAAACAAATTATTCTGTCGCAACCAGCTCAAAGAAGAGTTACTCCCTGAAGAAAAAATCGAGGAAGAAGCGAACGAACGGTTCATAATTCCATCGTCATTCGTTAATTGTGCGCCAAGCTGTATCACGTCATTTCTTCCGCCAAAACCAATTGTGGCGCGGTTTTCACGATTGAACATGTATCTACCTTCAAAACCGTATTTCCATTTTTGGTCTCTAAATCCATACGCAGTGTAACCTTCGATTCGCCAAAGATCGTTGTGTGAAAAATACGTTCTTGCACCCGCTCTCAAACGAAAACCTTCCACCTCGTTATAACCAAAAACGGAAAAAATGTCACCAAAATCAATCGCTTTCCAAGCGTTAATGTAACCTGAATTAACAATTTCCACCGCATTAACAATCCGTTTGAATTTTGGAACCTGCTCCAATTCCGACACCATTTTATAGATGTTCTTTTCAGTTTCTTCCAATGGTTCCGTTCTTTCTTTGTCCCAGAATTCATCGGGTTTTTTCAGGTTTTCGTCACTTAAAGTCTGATTGTTTTCAGCCAAATGTTGGTCATCAAAATCAGTATTGAATAAGTAGTCGCTAAAAACCTGCGTCCTTTTGAAAACCGCACCTTTCGCATCTTTTTTCTTGCTGAAAATTGACATCTCCAACTCGGAATAAGTCCGTTTAGCAATGAAAACCGAATCATTTGGTGCGTCATATTCTGTTTCGAGATAGATTCCATTCACGAAATTCATATTGATTTTGTTGGTCGATTTCAAGGTTGCTTTTACAATATTATACGTGTCTTTCGAGATGTATAAAACCCCTTGAAACGCCAAAACCTCCTTTCTTTTCGGGAAATATTTTATTTCATAGGCATCTGTTCCGTCCACGACAAGCGAATCCGACAAAGTATAATCATAGGTTGCAAATCCATCGGTTCCAACCGGACTTGGAAATCCTATATTAAAGAAATTGAGCGTGTTATCATATAAATTCACTTCCTTGAACTGGTTTTTCGCCGTAGAAGCAATGAGTTCATTATTATTGAATCCCGAAAATTTGTTGGCAAGAATTATTTTGTTTTCCTTTTTTTCGGGCTTGTTTTTTCCGTAGATTTTGTAAAGCGTTTCGTTCAGGAAGACGGGTAAATTCAACTTTTTATCAAAGTCGGGAGAATCGGCATATTTAAAGACAAACTCCAATTTGTTGAAAATTTTCTTGTCCATGAACGCCGAATCAATATTGCTTATCCCGATCTCAATTTTTTCATATTCTTTGAATTGATAATCGTCGTAATTAGCCAAGCCATTGGTTTTCTTTCGTTTCCAAACTTCCTGCATAATGGCGTAAGCTGGATTTTCTTTTTTGTTTTTGTATTTTTTTTTGTTTTCGGCGACCAAAACGACCTCCTGAATTTGCTCCACTTTTTCAGGCTGCATTTTCACGGTTAAATTTTCGAAAATTAAATTTTGAAAATTTACAATTTCTGTCTTAAAATTTTTCTTTACAAATGTTGCCGTTGCAACTCCAGAGTCAGATTGTATCTGAAATTTCCCGTCCGCAGAAATCATCTCCGATTTTTCCTTATTATTAATGAAAATCTCAACTCCCGTAATCGGTTTTTGAGTTTTTTCATCAACAATTTTCCCAGAAATCTTATTTTGGGAGTATGAAAAAGTAGCAGCAAAAACTAAAATTAAAAGTTGTAAAAGCCGAGCAAAAGGCTTTATTAACTGAATTTCTTTCATTATCAATCAGCAGCAAAAAGTGGGAAAGTTAAAAGCGAAAATCAGACCAAATCGCTGATTTTAAGCGGATTTCAATCAAATCTCAAGATATTCTCCGCTTTCAGGCAGATTGGTGATTTTAGAAATCGGATAAATAAACATGTCGTCGAAATCATTCATAGAGTTAATAATCTGAAAATGAGAGAATTGCTGAAGATTCTGCGGGGTAATTTCCACTTCTTTAATCTTTTTGTTTTTCAGCAAATGTTGTCGCTGAACACCATTCAGAAGAAATGTATTTGGCGTAAACCATTCCTTTCCCTTTTTGAAAAGCAGATTTGAAAACGAGGTGTCGGTAATATGATTATTTTTTACGATGATGATTTCGTCAGCTTTTGCCTTGATCTTCATTCTTTCAAACTCTTTTCGGTCTTCAAATTTAAAGGAATAATCGTACAGATTAGTTTCAACCAACTGGAAATCATTGATTTCTGAAATCGCATACGGAATCATTTGCGTTCTAAAACTTTTATCCAAATCATAAGAAATTCGGAGCTTGAACAAACCGTCTTCATCGTGATTTAAACTTTTGAAAATCTTACCCAAATCGATGGAGCCTTCTTTCCCAAAATTGGCGAAAGTCTCATTGACACGCTTTTGGTGAAGGTCGAGAAGAAATATTTTTTGGTCTTCTATTTTAATGCTTTCAAAGAATTGGGACATAAATTTTGTTTTTCATTTCTTGATATTCGTCGACTAAATTACTCAAATGTGTGATTCCGCCACCACTTTTGAAGTACATTTTTCCATTTTCTTTTTCGATGAACCGAATCATCACACAGGAATCGAGATTTTTCCCGTCAAACCAACCGCAAACTCCAGTATAAAAACCACGTTCGTAAGTTTCCGCCTCCAAAATAATTTCCAAAGTTTTTGGTTTTGGCGCACCGAGAATAGAACCTGCAGGAAGTAAAGTTTTTATCACGCTTCCAATTTTATTTTGAAAATCCGGCCTCAATTTTCCCGAAATTTCAGAACTCATCGCATAAAGGTTTTTCTGTTTGGTTTTAATAAAGTCTATTCGTTGAAATTCATTCACTTGAACTTCATCCGCAACCATGCTCAAATCGTTTCGCAGTAAATCGACGACAGTGTAGTGTTCCGCTTTTTCCTTCACATCATTCTTTAAAACCTCCACTGCGTTTTCTTTTGCAGCATCAATTGTTCCCTTCATTGGATGCGTAAAAATCTTATTTTCAATAATTTCCACAAAAGTTTCAGGGGAAAAAAATACGAATTTGTCTTGATACAAAACTTTGTATTTCGCTTTTGAAAAATGAAAAATTTCTTCTAAAGAAAAATTGGTTTCAATTTCGGTTTTGCAGGTATAATTGGTGAGATAAGAATTTCCGAGTTTAAGGTTTTTTTGAACAATATCAAATCCTTTTTTATACGTTTCCTTTGATTGTGGGAAAGAATGAAGTTCAAGGATTTTATTTGATTCGTGTGGCAAAATGGAGTTTGTAAACGTTTCAAAATCAATTAACAAACTAGATTCTGATAATTCATTTTCTGTAAAAACTTCCACTTTTTCCATTAAGAAATCCACCATAAAAAAGAAAGGAACTTTCTGCTGTGAAAGTTCATCCATTCGATTAAAATTCGGGTGAAGTATGGAAATCATTGGTGCAAAAATACAGCTTTTAGAGTTTAGCCAAGTTCTTTTCCTTACTTTTGCCGCATGGAAAAAAATTATCCTCAACAATCTGGAATCAACGCGATACTTTTAGACGCTTTTAATTATTGGAACAGAACCATCTCGTTTCAGGTCATGTACAGTTTGCTCTACTTCTCGCTGTTTTTTCTTGGCTATTTTTACCTTTTCAGATATTTTGGGCTTTGGGATGAATTTGCACAATATCAAGATTTGGCAAGAACCGATTTCCCCGCCTTCAACCAAAAAATGCAGGAAATTGCCCAACTTCCACAAACGAGAAATTTTGCGTTGGCTGTGTTTGGACTTTTCGCACTTATCAATCCTTTAAATGTGGGTTTTTACAAAATTTATCGAAAACTCGATTTAAAAGAAAAACCTCAAATGAATGACCTTTTCGCTGGTTATCTAGGTTTCGATTTTTTCAAATTTTTTGGATTTTACCTTTTTTGGATGATTATTTTCACTTATGCCAATTCATTGCTGATTTTGGGAATTGTTTGGGTTTTCATAACCCTATTCTCCATTCCCCTAATGTTTTTTATGGATGTAAAAACCTTTGAGGGAATTGGTTTGACCATTAAAGGTTTGAAGCGTGATTTTGTAACAATTTTAATTTCAGTGATTGTTGCTTTGCTCTTTAGTTTAAGCGGAATTCTTCTTTTCGGATTTGGTTTTCTGTTCACTTTCCCGTTTTGGAATGCGGTGATTTATTCTCTTTACAAAAATTATTACCACGAAAATGAAGGAAATTTAAAGCAGATTTAATTCATTATTTCAGTAAAAATTATAAATTTGAGCAACATTAAAAAATATAAACGATGGACTTTCAAGAATTTAGTCAACAGAATCAGCCGCAGAAATCCACTTCGGAAATAATTTCCCACGCTTTTGAAACGTATAAAGGCGTCTTCCTGTACGCAATTTTGGCGATGGTGCTTTATTTTGTGGCATCAATGCTTATACAGCCGATTTCAGGATTTGATTCTCGTGCATTTTCGGAAGAAATTACTTCTGCAGATGGGGATTTCACTTCAATTGATATTTGGTCGATTCCAGGTATGAAGCTTTATTATGGTCTCTCAGGACTTTTGGGATTGGTCTTGGCGCCGCTTTATGTAGGTGTGATTTATGTGGCGAACAAATACAATTTTAAACAACCTGTCAACTTTTCGGATTTATTTATCGGTTACAAGCAAAATTTTTTAAACATTGTTATTTACAGCTTGATTTCTAGTATTATATTTACGGTTACTTTCATGATGTGTTTACTTCCAGGATTATTGGTAATGCCGTTCCTGATGTTGGGTTATCCAATCTTGCTGTTTGAGAACGCTAGTTTTGCCGACGCTTTAAGCAAATCTTTCAACATTGCCAAAGAAAATTATGGAACCTTTTTAGGTGTTTCGTTACTTTCTTTATTAATCAGTATTTCAGGAATTTTACTTTGCGGAATTGGAATTATTGCAACAATGCCTTTCTTTTTGGTAGCGATGTACTCCACTTATTGCGCATTTTTAGGAAGACCGCGACAAATTGAATTCAAAAATTAATTTTAGGCAACAAGTCAATAATTATCGTACTTTTGAAAGCAACAGAATTTCCTGTTGCTTTTTTTAAATAGAAAATATGCCGAACCGAAAACACCAAATCAGCGGAGTGAAAATAAAGCAGATTTTTTTGCTTCTCGTCATCATCGTACTTATCGGGTTGATTTGCACGAACCTATCGATGTTTATCCCATCGGTTTTGGGAGCGATTACGCTTTATATTATTACACGAAAATACAATCTCTACCTACAAGAAGTCAAAGAATGGAAACCGTGGCTTGCTTCCACCGTTTTAATTTTGGCGACTTTATTTATCTTGATTTTGCCAATATATTTCATCGGAGATTTGCTGATTGAAAAATTGGGAAATGCTTCAGCTTATATGCAGAAATTCAATGTTTTTGTAGATAAAATTCATGATTTCGTTTACCAGAAAACGGGCTTTGATATTTTAAGCAAAGACAATTTAGACGAGCTTAAAAAAAATGTTGGAAAACTCTCCACGAATGCATTAAGTGGAACTTTCAATACGTTGACCGTGGTGATGTCAATGTATTTCATTCTCTACTTCATGTTAGAGAAACCAAGGCTTTTTGAAAGATTGATCAAAACTTCTGCTCCATTAAAAAAAGCAAACGTAAATTTACTGGGGGAAAAAATTCAAAAAATGGTCATTGCAAACGCGATCGGAATTCCGGTTGTGGCGATCGGACAAGGTTTGGTTGCGTTGATTGGTTATCTAATTTTTGGTGCACCAAGTGCGGTTTTACTTTTCGCTTTAACCTGCGTTGCATCAATGTTGCCCATTGTAGGAGCCGCGATTGTTTACGTTCCGGTTTGTATTTTTATGATTGCGGAAGGAAATATTGGTCCCGGTTTAGGTTTGGCTGCCTATTGTTTGATTGCAGTTGGATTAACCGATAACTTGTTGAGGTTCACTCTTTTGAAAAGATTAGAAAACATTCATCCTTTAAATACCGTTTTTGGAATTATCATGGGAATGAATCTTTTCGGTTTTATGGGTTTGATTTTCGGACCGATTTTGATTTCAATTACCGTTCTTTTAATTCAGGTTTATCGGGACGAATTCAGCAGCGACGAGAATGAATTGATTATGCCGGAACCGAAGGAGATTGAGAAAAAGATTGATTTAACTATCTAATTGGTGCAAATTGGCGCAAGGTGCAATTGTTGCAAAGGTTAGAAGTAGAATTTTTTAAATTTTTCGAACTTTTAAAATACTTCGATTAAACCTCCGAAAACAAAATCAAGTTAAATCAAACCAAATCAAATAATGTCAAACGAATTTCCGAATGCCGAAATATTAAAAGAAATCTGCGAAGTTGAAATGCCTTTCGGAAAATACAAAGGCACCATTCTCGCCGATTTGCCCATCAATTATTTGGAATGGTTTCACCGGGAAGGAATGCCGAAAGGAAAACTCGGGATGCAACTTTCCACAGTTTATGAAATAAAACTCAATGGTTTGATGGATTTGTTAACACCGATTCGTGGGAAAGTGGAATATGTGAAACCGAAGAAAAGGGTTTATAAATTCTAAAATATGTTTTACTCTCAACTGTATATGCTTATATTATGTTTTTTCATGTTTTTCATAGGAAGATATTATTACAATAATTCTTATGAAATGTATGAGTATGAAAAATCAAAGAAAAATAATTTTTGGAATAGGTTTTTGCTAAAACTCAATACCCCAAAAACAATCAAATTTATGGGAATCGCAATGATTATTTTGTCTATTATAATTTCAACTTCACTGTTAGTGAAAATTCTTTCCTTCTTAATGGTTTGTTGACACCAATTCGTGGAAAAGTAGATTATGCAAAACCGAAGAAGAGGGTTTATAAGTTTTGATGCAATTTCTCACAGATTTAAACAGAAATAATCAAAATCTGTCAATCGCATTGTGAGCAATCAACCCTTCAACACCGAAATCTCATCCCTTAATTTCGCAGCCGTAATAAAATCCAAATTTTTTGCTGCTTTTTCCATCGCTTTCTGTTTTTCGGCGATAACTTTTTCTAAATCTTCGCTTCCGTAACTTGCTCTTTCTTCTGCCACTTTCTGCAAAATTTCTTTTTGGGTATATTTTGAATCCGGGAAATCTTTGCTTCTTCCCACCAAAACTTCGGAGATTTTTTTGTTTAAAGCCGTTGGAATCAATCCGTGTTTTTCATTGTATTCCATCTGCTTTTCACGGCGGTAATTCGTTTCATCAATCGTTGCCTGCATCGATTTGGTGATTTTGTCGGCATACATAATCGCTTTCCCGTTGATATTTCTCGCAGCTCTACCAACAGTCTGAATCATCGAACGGCGCGAACGAAGCATTCCTTCTTTATCAGCATCCAAAATCGCAACCAAAGAAACTTCAGGTAAATCGAGACCTTCCCGCAAAAGGTTTACACCAACCAACACATCGAAAAGCCCGACACGCAAATCCTGCATAATCTGAATTCGCTCCAACGTTTCCACATCGGAATGAATGTAACGTGTTCTGATTCCGAACTTTGTAAAATATTTGGTAAGTTCTTCCGCCATTTTTTTGGTTAAAGTCGTCACTAAAGTTCGTTCGTCAACTTCCGCTCTTTTTTGAATTTCTTCCATTAAATCATCAACTTGGTTTAAGGAAGGTCGAATTTCAATCACAGGATCCAAAAGTCCGGTTGGACGAATAATTTGCTCGATATATTCACCCCCGCTTTTTTCCAGTTCGTAATCAGCGGGAGTTGCGGAAACATAAATCACCTGATTTTGCATCCCTTCAAATTCCTCAAATTTCAAAGGTCGGTTATCCATTGCCGCAGGAAGTCGGAAACCGTGTTCCACCAAAACTTCTTTTCTGCTTCTGTCTCCGCCGTACATCGCATGAACTTGTGGAATCGTTACGTGACTTTCATCAATCACCATCAAATAATCCTTTGGAAAATAATCGAGAAGACAGAACGGACGCGAACCGGGAAGTCGTCCATCAAAATATCTTGAATAATTTTCAATTCCGCTGCAATAACCGAGCTCCTTCATCATTTCCAAATCGAGTTCGGTTCTTTCCTGCAAACGTTTGGCTTCAAATGGTTTTTCGATTTCATTAAAGAAATCCACCTGTTTTACCATATCGTCCTGAATTTCACGAATTGCATTTTGTTGCGTTTCTTTAGAAGTCACAAACAAATTCGCCGGATAAATTTGAATTTGGTCAAAATTCGCCATCACATTTCCGGAAACAGGGTCAAAACTTTGAATGGTTTCAATTTCATCGCCAAAAAACTGAATCCGAATCGCATTGTCCGCATAAGCTGGATAAACATCGACAACATCGCCTTTTACCCGAAAAGTTCCGCGCTGAAATTCGTTTAAAGTTCTCGCATACAAAGCATTCACCAAAGAATGAAGCAAACTCGTGCGCGACATTTTCTGATTTTTCTCAATGGAAATCAATGACTTATTAAATTCGGTCGGATTTCCGATACCGTAAATGCAGGAAACTGATGCGACAATCAAAACATCTCTTCTTCCCGAAAGCAAACTTGCCGTTGCCGAAAGTCGCAGTTTTTCTACTTCTTCGTTGATGGACAAATCTTTTTCAATATAGGTGTTTGTCGAAGCGATGAACGCTTCAGGTTGATAATAATCGTAATAACTCACGAAATATTCCACGGCATTTTCAGGGAAAAATTCTTTAAATTCCATGAAAAGTTGCGCGGCCAAAGTTTTGTTGTGCGCCAAAACTAAAGTTGGTTTCTGCACATTATTCACCACATTTGCTACTGTAAAAGTTTTTCCGGAACCGGTCACGCCGAGAAGCGTTTGGTATTTTTCGCCAATTTCTAGACCGTTTGTCAATTTTTCGATTGCTTGCGGTTGGTCGCCGGTTGGTTGATATTCTGATTGAAGTTGGAAGTGCATCATTTTTTAACGTAAAAAACACAAAAGTAGTTTGTGATTGAGTCTCACAAAAATACAAAATTGTAAATGGAAATTTACTACACTTTTCCTCGGAACAATTTTTGATACCACTAAAACCAATCACAACCCATTTTATATGAAATCTCTATTCAGCAAAGGCATTCCGCTTTTCGGCTTAATTCTATTAATTTCATGCGGCGGAAATTCGAAATCTCAAAATACTCAAAACGAAACCGTTGTCGAAAACGGCAAACTTCCAAATCCCGAAACTTCAACCCCAAATTCACCCGAATATAAACCGGCATTTTCAGGGCAAACAAGAATTGAAGGCATTAAAACCTCAACTCCATATCAAGTTGAAGCCATTAATTCTGATTTAGAAAAACCTTGGGGAATTACCAATTTACCCGACGGAAGATTTTTAATTACAGAAAAATCGGGCTTTATGAATATCGTTTCTGCGGATGGTAAAACCATTTCTAAAGTCGAAGGTTTTCCAAAAGTAGATTCTCGCGGACAAGGCGGACTTTTGGATGTTGCGATTGACCCTGATTTTAATAACAGTCGAATGATTTTCTTTAGCTTTTCTGAACCTGTTTCCGGTGGAAATCACACTGCAGTTGGAAAGGGAAAACTTTCAGCGGACGAAAAAAATATTGAAAATCCAACCGTGATTTTCCGGGCAACTCCAACTTATGACGGAAGATTACATTACGGAAGTCGATTGGTTTTTGATAAAGACGGAAATCTTTTCGTGAGTACCGGTGAACGTTCAGATTTACAGACAAGACCTTTCGCTCAAAAGCAGGATTCTTATTTAGGAAAAGTTTTAAAAATCACCAAAGACGGAAAACCTGCTCCCGGAAATCCAAATATTTTAGGATGGAAACCTGAAATTTATTCCACCGGTCACCGAAATCCGCAAGGTTTGGCGATGGATGAAAAGGGACAACTTTGGGAAGCGGAAATGGGACCGAGAGGCGGCGATGAACTCAATTTGATCCAACCCCGAAAAAATTACGGATGGGGAGACGTAACGTACGGAATTGAATACAGCGGCAAAAAAATCAACAACGGAACCACGCAAAAAGCAGGAACAGAACAACCGGTTTATTATTGGGATCCATCGATTTCCATGAGTGGAATTACTTTCTATACCGGGAACATTTCGGAGTGGAAAAACAATCTTTTTCTTGGCTGTTTAGGTGGTGAGAAAATTATCCGACTAGTTATTAAAGACAATAAAGTTATTGGTGAAGAATGGCTTTTGGAAGATAAAAAAGACCGAATTAGAGATGTTCTCAATGGAAACGATGGAAATCTCTATGCTGTTTCCGACAGTGGAAAACTGTATAAGATTTCTAAAAAATAAAGTTTTATCTTTGCACCCTTAAATTTTAAATAACAATTATGAAAAAATTAGTAGTTGCTTTGATGATTGGTGCTTTCGGTTTTGCTAATGCACAAACTGACGCATTCAAAGGTTCAGGTGATTTAAAGGCACAGGTTGGTGCAAACTTCCAAAAATGGGGAACTGGAATTCAAGCTTCTTTGGACTATGGTTTAGGTGAAAGTTTCTCAATCGGAGCAGTTGGTGGATACGTTTTAGGATTCAAAGAATTTACAGGTGTTGATAAACCATCTGCTGATCAAAGATTTGATTTGAAAGCAAGAGCAAGCGCTCATCTTGGTGACGTGATTGGACTTCCTCAAAATGTTGATCTTTACCCTGGTTTGGATTTAGGTTTGAAAAACTTCGGTGGTCACGTTGGAGCAAGAGTTTTCTTTGATAAAGGTTTCGGTCTTTTCACGGAAATCCAATTCCCAATCGCTAAGTTCAAGAAAGAAGCCGCAGTTTACCAACTGTTAAACAACCAGTTCAATGTTGCTGTAGGAGCATCTTTCGACATTTCTAAAAAATAATTCTGTGCGAATTTTGTATAAAACCATCAGCAAAAGTTGATGGTTTTTTTATTTTTAAACTGTAAATTGCTTTAATACATTTTAATTTTCTTTCAAATAAACCAATTCAGTCCCAAATTCATCATTAATGTTTTTAAGAACTTTTGCGGTTTTTGTTTTCTCGAAAAGTTGGTCAACGAAAAAGTTAGTTTCAAAAAACTGACGGTGAATTCCTTTCAGCATTTCCATGAATAAATCCATTCCCACTTTGTTATTGTGCAAATCCATTTTGGTTTCTAATGGTTCGTTTGGGAAAAGTTCTTCGTGCAAATCGGTCATTCTTTTACAGAAGTCCAACGATTTTTTTGGCGACGAAATTTTGCAGCAATACATCATAATCAAACAACTCCAAAGTGCGTGACGAAAAGCATTCCCGATTCCGTTGTTGGAATTGGTTTCGGGAAAATACTTTTGTGCAATCGCGAAGCTTTTTACAGTTGCATAAAATCCCAAAATTGAAAACAAAGGATGAGGAACTGTCAATCTTAGAAGTTTGACAATCTTAGCAAAACTCAATGTCTTTAATGTGTTGATGAAAATTCTTGCTATCCTCATAAAAGAAATCCCACCTAAATTAGGTGAGATTTTTATGGTTTTGTTACAAATAAATTAAGCGTTGGTCAACAAATTCACGGTTTGCGAAACTTTTTGTTTCATATCGGTTCTTTTCACAATGAAATCTACGAAACCTTTTTCCTGCAAAAATTCTGAAGTTTGGAAACCTTCCGGCAAATCTTTTCCGATAGTTTCACGGATTACTCTTGGTCCCGCAAAACCAATCAAAGCTCCCGGTTCTGCCATGATAATATCGGCGGTCATTGCGAAAGACGCGGTAATTCCACCGAAAGTTGGGTCACACAAATAAGCGATATATAAAAGTCCAGCTTCTGAAAGTTGCGCCAATTTCGACTGAACTTTCGCCAACTGCATCAATGAATACGTCGCTTCCTGCATTCTTGCTCCACCTGACTGACAAATAATCATGTAAGGAAGTTTGTTTGCGATACAGTAATCCACCGCTCTTCTAATTTTTTCGCCCATCACAGAACCTAAAGAACCACCGATGAATGCGAAATCCATACAGGAAACTACCATTTCGGTCCCGTTCACTTTTCCGACAGCATTTCGGATGGAATCGTTCAGTTTGGTTTTGGCTTTTACTTCCTTTAAACGGTCGGAATATGCTTTTGTATCTTTAAAGTTGAGCATGTCCACACTTTCCACGTTGGCGTCGAGCTCCTTGTATTTATTGTCATCAAAAAGAATCGAATAAAACTCGTTGCTGCCGATTCTCACGTGGAAACCGTCTTCCGGAGAAACGTAATTGTTGGCTTTGAGTTCCTCGTGCTCAATAATTTTTCCGGTCGGAGTTTGATGCCAAAGTCCTTTTGGAACGTCCTTTTTATCTTCCGTGGAAGTGGTAATATTTTTTTCTTTTCTTCTAAACCAATCGAATGCCATGGGAAATTTTGTTTAAAGTTTAAAGATCCACTTTTTAGGTAGAATCTAAATAATTTCAGGTTCAAAGTTAAAAAAAGAAATCTTCTCCGAGAAGAAAATTTCTTTTTAAATGTATCAAGAATTCTTACAGCGTATTGATGTTGTTCAAATCTTCAAACGCCTGAACTAATCTTGCGCCGAAAGTTTCCTCACCTTTTCTTACCCAAACTCTTGGATCGTAATATTTTTTGTTTGGTTTATCGTCTCCATCAGGATTTCCGATTTGCGATTTTAAAAATTCGATATTATTGACCATGTAATCTCTAATTCCCTCAGTATAAGCGAATTGTAAATCGGTGTCGATATTCATTTTAATTACGCCATAATCAATTGCCTCTCTGATTTCTTCCAAAGACGAACCTGAACCACCGTGGAAGACGAAGTTAATCGGCTCTTCTCCTGTTCCGAATTTTTCCTGAACATATTTTTGAGAATTGTCCAAAATTTTCGGCGTCAGTTTCACGTTGCCCGGTTTGTAAACTCCGTGAACATTACCGAATGCAGCTGCAATCGTAAAGTTTGAAGAAATCGCTTTCAATCTTTCATAAGCATAGGCAACTTCATCGGGTTGTGTATAGAGTTTGGAAGAATCTACACCTGTGTTATCAACGCCATCTTCTTCACCTCCGGTTACGCCTAATTCAATTTCTAAAGTCATTCCCATTTTCGCCATTCTTTCGAAATATTTGCAGGAAATGTCAAGGTTTTCTTCAATCGGTTCTTCCGACAAATCCAACATGTGCGATGAATAAAGAGATTTTCCTGTTCTTGCGAAAAATTCTTCGTTGGCATCCATTAAACCATCAATCCATGGGAGAAGTTTTTTGGCGCAGTGGTCGGTATGAAGAATTACGGTTGCTCCGTAAGCTTCAGCAAGCGTGTGAATATGTTGTGCACCCGCGATTCCGCCAAGAATTGCCGCTCTTTGTCCGTCGTTGTTCAAACCTTTTCCTGCGTTGAAAGCTGCACCACCATTTGAAAACTGAATAATAACCGGCGAATTGAGTTTTGCTGCGGTTTCCATGGTCGCGTTCACATTGCTCGAACCGATAACATTTACCGCCGGAAGTGCAAATTTATTTTCTTTGGCGTACTGAAAGATATCTGTAACCATTTGTCCTGTGGCAACACCTGCCGGAAACTTTCTGCTCATAATTGAAGTTTTTTAATAGAATTATTTTTTGTTGTTTTTAGAAACGTAAAGTTAAGGATTTTGCGGGAATTAATTTGGATTCTGAAGCATGAAAATTATTCTGTTGAGATTCCTCACTTCATTCGAAATGACAGTTGTCTTTTATATGAGAAATGCGGCGAGGATTGGCGCGGCTTCGCCGCGCCAATCCTCGCCGTCGACAAATAATAATTGAACGGTCATTTCGAACGAAGTGAGAAATCCTTTAAAATGAAAAAAATGAAAAGAAAATAAGCGACTAATTTCTCTTGTCATTTCCCCAAAGCAGTTTTTGGCGGATGGTTTCGTAAAAACTTAAGTTGTTTGGATGAATTAATGAAATCTGAAACTTCGCCTTCCTTAAGATGACTTCCACATCCGTTTCCATGTGAAAAAGGCGGGAATCGAGCGAGAGTGTGTATTGCGGAACACGGCTTCTTACTTTCAAACGAATTTCCACTTTATCGTTGACGATGAGCGGACGAACATTCAAATTATGCGGAGCAATAGGCGTGATGACAAAATTTTCATTATTTGGCGTGATGATAGGACCGCCGCAACTTAAAGAATACGCAGTAGAACCTGTAGGGGTTGAAATAATGACGCCGTCTCCGCAAAAAACATTCAGAAATTCGTTGTCGATGTAGGATTCCACGGTAATCATTGCGGTGGTTTCTTTTCTGGAAATCGTTAAATCATTCAATGCAAAGGGAAAAAACATTGATTTATTGGGCGATACAATTTCAATCACCGAACGTTTACTGATTTTCACTTCACCTTTAATAATTTCGTCGAGTTCAAGAAAAACTTCTTCTTTGGTAAAACTTGCGAGAAAACCGAGTCGTCCCGTGTTCACTCCGACCACAGGAATTTCCAGATCCTGCACGAAAAGTAGTGAGTTGACAATCGTTCCATCTCCCCCGAAAGTGAAAAACAGATCCACTTTCTTTGTCTTTAAATCTTCTTTTCCTGCAAAGGTTTCGAAAATTTTCGAAAACTGCATCGCATTCGCCATCTCCTCATACAAAACCGCCTGAACTCCACGTTTTTCGAGTTCAGAAACGAATTTGCTTAAATACAGAAAAGTATCTAAATCGCTTTTTTGTGAATAAATGGCAGCTTTCATTAATTACAATTTTCTAAATTTTTATTAACCCAATGAGCGAAAAATCATTTTAATCAAAACTCTAAATATTTTTGGAAAAAGCCGAAACGGTCTTTCAGCAGTTCTTCTTTTTCGTCGTCGTAATATTTATGAACCACGTTGTAGCCGTATCTTTCAAAAGTTTCATCAATGGAACTTAAGTTGTCGCTGCTAATTTTCAAAGTCACCTGAATATCGTCCTCAATAATTGAACTGATGTAGCAACCATAAATTTTGGCGTTGTTCGACTCCACTATTTTGCAGATTTCAGTCATCGAATAATTCTTTTCATTAATCTGTACCACCAACAATGCTCCGTTCTCCGAGAACAAAGGATATTTCGAAAACTCGCTGAAAATATCGTCGCATGAAAGGTAGCCTCTGTATTTTTCGTCTTTGGAAATAATGGGAACCACATTCGCATTGAAAGTATGGAAAAGCTTGATGGAATCTAAAATATGGCCATCGTCAAGAATTGCAAATTTCTCGAAATGCATGGCAAGAGAAGCCAAATTCCCTTCCGGACTTTCCTCCAAAAACGACTGACTTATCGCACCTTGATAAATCCCCTTCTTCTTCACGAAAACATGGGTGTAGCCAAATTCTTGGGCAATTTCGTTGGCTTCTTCTATGGAATCGCTGATGTTGAACGCGGGGTAATCTTTGGAAATATAATCTTTGATAAACATTAGTCAAATTTAGGAAAAATCTTAATTAGAGCGGCATTAATAAAAATAATTTAAAATTTAAAGGAAAAAATTTGCAACATAATAAAACAATTATATATCTTTGTCGCCTTTCATTTTTACTTTTTATTAGATTTATTTCAAACTGCGCTGTCTTTTGACAATGCAGTTTTTTATTTTTCGTCTAAAGGTTTCGCTCGTAGAAATATCAAGCCCGCCAAAATGATCATGCCACCAAAACCTTGCATTAATGTTAGTTTCTCTCCATCTAAAACGCCCCAAATTACAGCAACAATCGGCATTAGTAAAGTTACCGTGGACGCGAAAAGCGGCGTGGAAATGTTGAGCAATCTGTAATTCATCATCATAGCTAAACCCGTCCCGAAAATGGAAAGTAAACTGACAAATCCAAGTCCCACTAATAAGTTTTTATCCGCTTTAAAATCATTAAAAAATCCTGCAAATACGAGTGAAATTAGCGATGGCAGAATTAAGACAAAAGAAAAAACAAATGCGGAAAGAGTTTTTGCGGGAATAGCGTTCAGTTTTGACTTCACCGTTGTCGTACTAATCGCGTAACAAAGCGTTGCAAGAAGAAGCAGTAAAATCGGAATCAATTTGATTTCTCCTCCTTCACCACCTGAAATCGCCAAAATGCAAGCTCCTGTAAAACTAATGGCAACTCCCAATAATTGGCGTTTGGTGGTTTTAAATTTCCAAATTAAAGCGCCTACAATAATGACAAAAATAGGCATCATTGAATTGATAATTCCCGCAATGCTACTGCTGACTTTGGTTTCCGCAATCGGGAAAAGAAACATCGGGATGAAATTTCCTGTTAAAGCGGCGAGAATCAACCATTTAAAATGCTTTTTCGGGAATTTTTTGATGTTCATTATGGCGAGTGGAAGTAAAATAATTCCTGCGATCAAAACCCGTAAAGCACCGACTTCATAAGGGTTGAAATGGTCGAGTGATTTTTTGATTAAGATGAATGAAGAACCCCAAATAATGG
>Ga0116180_1001233_pt1 | contig 22067 bp, 22 predicted proteins | sample AD_UKC073_MetaG_FD_89804 | JGI IMG/M metagenome (GOLD analysis project Ga0116180, IMG submission 89804) | Active sludge microbial communities of municipal wastewater-treating anaerobic digesters from USA - AD_UKC073_MetaG | ecosystem: Engineered > Bioreactor > Anaerobic > Digestate | place: USA...
CCACCATGGAGGCCCACCGCGACGCCGAGACGTCGTCGTTCATCAGCGAGCTGATGGAGGGTCGCTCCTGCCGTGCCGCGTTCACGATGCTGGCCGTCCAGCAACTGGTGATCTACGAAGCCCTCGAAGCAGCGGTGGCCAAGGTCGCCGACCATCCACTGGTCGCCCCGCTCGCCGACCGCCGCCTGGATCGGGTCGAGTCCCTTCGCCACGACCTCACCCAGCTGGCCGGCCCGGACTATCGTCAGCGAATCCTGGAAGGCCGGCTGCCTGTCGTACCGGCGACCGACGCCTACGCGGCGGTGCTGACCAACGACCCGACGCCGGAGCGGGTGCTCGCCAACCACTACGTGCGCTACCTCGGCGACCTCTCGGGCGGCCAGGCCATTGCCGCCCTTGTCCGGCGCCACTACGGCATTGAGGCCGAGGCCTTGACCTTCTACCAGTTCGACGGGATCGGCCCCGTCAAGCCGTACAAGGACGGCTACCGCGCTGCCCTCGACGCACTGACTCCCACAACCACCGAGCGAGCGGCCATCCTCGATGCCGCGGTCGAGTCGTTCCGGCTGAACGAGGCAGTCTTCGCCAACCTCGCCGGTTCCCGGCAGCCGCTGCACACCCGCTACGCCGTGGCGGTCTGACCTCGATGGCCGAGGGCTTTCCGTACGCCCTGACGTTCCTGGGGCTGTTCCTCATCGCCCTGATCCGCGGTCAGGCGACCTACTGGATCGCTCGGCTGGTGACCTCGCAGACGCTGCGGCTGACCGCGACCCAGCGGCAGGGCTGGGTTCAGCGGGTGCGAGCGTGGCTGCTCAGTGACTCGCTTGACCGTGGCCGCGCTGCAATCGCACGGTGGGGCGTGGTCGCGGTCGCGCTGTGCTACCTCACGGTCGGCATCCAGACTGCCGTGATGGCGGCAGCGGGCGTACTGCGCATCCGTTGGGCGGCGTTCACGGCTGCCCAAGCGATCGGTTCGCTGGCCTGGGCGACCATCTACTCCACCATCGGCTTCGCCGCCTGGGGTGCGGTGGCGTCCCTGGCTGTCACCTCGCATCCCGTCCTGCTGCTGCTGGCCGTGCTGGGGGTTGCACTGCTCTTCGTCGCGTGGCGGATGGTCCGGGCACGCCGTACGGCTGCTCGTCAGACAGTCTGAGCAACAGGGCTCCTGATTCGTCATCGGGCCTCGGTACGGTGATCGCATGGCACGCCAACTCCGTACCCTCGCTGAGGCCGCCGACCTGTGCGCGGCCCGGCAGCGGATCACGATCCTGACCGGCGCCGGGATCTCGACGGCGTCGGGGATCCCTGACTACCGCGGGCCTGACGGGGTGTGGACGAAGGACCCGAAGGCCGAACGGATCTCGACTCTCGACTGGTACCTGAACGACCCCGACGTGAGGCGGATCGCCTGGCAGAAGGAGCTGCACTCCCCCGCGCGCGCTGCTCAACCCAACGTCGCACACCACGCGATCACCAGCCTGCAGCGCGAGGGCAAGCTGCGAGGCTGCGTGACCACCAACATTGACGGGCTTCATGCCCTGGCCGGCACCACCGGGGTCGTCGAGGTGCACGGCAGTGGACGCCGCTGGCGCTGCGAGGACTGCCCTGCCGGCGGCGACATCCGTGAGTTGCTCGACCTGGTCGAGGCGGGCGACCCTGATCCGACCTGCCCGAGGTGCGGCGGCATCACCAGGGCAGCGACCATCCTGTTCGGCGAGAACCTTGACCCCGACGTGATCGACGCAGCCACCCTCGCAGCCCAGGACTGCGACGTGTTCATCGCCGTCGGCACATCCCTCGGCGTCTACCCGGCGGCTGGCCTGCTCCCGCTGGCCATCCGGCATGGCGCACCGGCCATCATCGTCAACGCGCAGGAGACGCCGTACGACGACTACGCGACCGCGGTGATCCGCGAGCCGATCGCTGAGGCGCTGCCCCGGGTGTTGACCGGTCGGCCGTAGACTCGCGCCCATGCCCGCCCGCCTCTGGTTGGACACCGACGGCCTGGCCGATGACTGGCCACCGCCGCACCGCAGCCTGCCGCGCTGGGTGAGATGGGCGTTGCCCCTGGCGGCGCTGGCGATGATGGCGGGAGCGGTGTACGGGTTCGGTGGTTTCGAGCAGCGCCGCTACCGGCCCGATGTTCTCCGTCCGGGCACGTTGGTGACGATGGACGGGTTCGACTTCACCCCAACGCAAGCGTTCCTGTACCCGAAGTCCAACAAGCTGGCGAGCACCGTTGACATCCGCGTGATCGGCACGTGCGAGAACCGCCGCGACGACACCGTGTCGCTCAGCCGGCTCGCCCGCGCAGGCATCCTGGTCGCTGACCCGCTCAACCCGACCGAGACACCCGACACGGAGCTGTGGGTCGGCACCTGGACGGGGGTCGGATCGCTCACCAGTCCGCCGGGGCAGGGGGTGGTGCCCTGCCACGTCCTGGTCGAGCTGCCCGACACCTTCAAGCCCACTGGGATCGTGATGCTGCAGGTCAGCAACGTCACCTACGCCGACCGGACCGTGCTGCAGATCGGCGACAAGTCCTGGGGCGGGGCAACCCAGGAGTACATCTACTACATCCCCTTGTCGCACCGCTGATCCTGGACAGGACGCCGGGAGGCCGGGCGTGATCCTCAGGCGGGTGGACGGAGCACGATGGTCCGGCTGAGGCCGATCTTCTCGTCGATCACGATCCCAGCGATGGAGGCGACCGACTGCTCCGGGATCAGGTAATAGAGGGTGCCCGTGACGACCTTCTTCTTGTCGACCTCGAGACAGGAGCCGACGTCTGGCTTGCCGAGCAGGATGGTCTCATTGAACGACCGGCCGTCGACCAGGAGGAGCTTGCCGCCGCAGAGGTACGGTTCGGACGAGCCGCGCACCTCCACCCTCGCCACGACATAGAGGCTGTTCGGCGGGGCGACCTCGTTCTTCCCCGACGACGTCTTCACCTCTTTGGCTGCGGCGATCCAGAGCACGCGTACGGCCGCCCCGTCCCGCTCGTAACCCATCCCGGGCGGCGCCTGTTCGAAGCGGGTGGTGGCGCGGGCGTACTGGAAGCCGCCCGTGAAGATCAGCAGAGCAAGGCAGCAGAAGAGCACCGCGGCGACCAGGAGCCAGCGGTCGGAGCGGTGCCACCCCCCTGGAGTGGTGGGGGTCGTCCGATCGGCGGCCAGGAAGTCGGGTTGTGACGGCAGCCAGTCGGTGGCCGCTGGGCTGGCTGGGGGTGCTGCGGGATCGCCTGGACGACCTGCCTGATATGGCTGACCAGGCGGAGACTGTCCCGGCGGTGCCCACGCGTGTGGCCGTTCGGTCGGGTTGCGGGTGGCAGCGGGGGAGGCGAAGGTGTCCGGTGGCAGCCAAGAACCGTCGGGCTGGCTCATCGGTAGGCCTCCTTGCTGTCCTCACCGAGCGCCACCGTCTGGTAGCGAGGCAGGGCGGCGACCTTGTCGCGGGTCAGTCCGAGGTCGACCACGACGAGCCGCTCCAGGGCGATCACGGCCCGGCTTTCGCGGGCGGTGATCACGGCTCCCTCAAGCTGGTCCTGAGGCAACTCGAACGCCATGTCGGACGTGACGACGAACCCAGCCTCGTACCTGGCGGTCCCTGCGCGATGCTCGGTGTTGTCGCGCGTGCGGACGGTGACGGAGAGGCTTCCGTTGGTGGCCTGGTCAGTGCGCAAGGAGACGTTGACGACGACGAACTGACCTTGGCTGATCCCCTCCGGTTGACCCTTGCCGTTGGCCAGGGTCGACCCCACCCGTACGTCGTTGACGCGAAACTCGACCGCCTTCGAGACGCGTCCCCAGCTGCCCATGGCTGTGGGGATGGGGTGCTCATGCTTGTCCTGGGGATTCGACATCTCCACCGCAAGCGTGGCCAGGACGAGGCTGACGATGATGATGGGCGCCGCCCCCCACCTGATCCGCTTCAGCCAGGCCCTCATCCCGACACCGTCACAGGAGCTTCGGGCGAGCGTGGTGGTCGGACAGGCGTGATCGGCGACGCGGGACTCCCCTCCACGTCCATCACGGCGACGAGGGTGCGGTGGAAGGCCACGCCGAGCAGCGCAAGCCGGAGCGGCTCGACGGCGAGCAGGTGAACGAGGTTGACCAGCGGCCCGGCAAACGACCAGAACTGGATCGTGTTGCCCCCGACAGCGAGGCGGAGGCCCCAGTGGACGAGGTTGCCCATCGCCGTGACACCCGCGTAGATGAGGACGTAGGCGCCGAGGAAGGTGGCGCCCGTACGGAGGATCAGACGGAGCGACTGCCAGGTCGGCAGGTACTTGTCGTCGACATCCCCGAAGAACGCCTCCTGCACCTCGAGCAGGACACGACGGGTGCCGGTCGCATGCGACAGCTGGCGCCCCAGCACGCGCGCTCGGTGGCGACGGCTCTGTGCAACGACCGTCGGGGCCTCGCCTCGGCGCCAGATGTCGGCGACGGTGAGCACCCCGGAGCCGAAGACCAGCGCAGCGACGGCGAGCCACAGCACGGGCTGTGCGACCACGTCGAGCAGCTTCGGCCAGCCCACTTCGACCACCCAGTGCCAGACGAACGTGACCACCGCCGGCAGGTCGATCTTGAACCACGAGGCGACAATCGAGGCACTGTCATGGCCGGCGTCGAGCCAGTCCATGAACTGCCGGTCGCGCAGCCAGTTGGTCACGTTGGCGATCAGCCGGGTGCCGCTGAGGATCAGGGTCAGCATGAAGAACCCCTCGAGGAGCGCCGCCCCGAACCCCAGGAGCCGGATGCCCGTCCGTTCGTACGCGATGTCGATCAGCCGGCGAAGCACATACGCCGAGATGCCGACGCCGAGCACGATCCAGGCGTCTCGCATCGTCCGAGGGTCGAGCTTGCCGAGCACGTTGGAGTAGACGTCGTTGGAGATGACGAAACCCTCCAAGACGACCGACTGCGCTGCGTCCTGCACCGTGCCGAAGACGGCGTAGATGCCGAGGAACGGCAGCAGGGTGACGGCAAGCTGGTGCGACACCGTACGGTCCTCGTCTGCCGCATGGGGAACCAGGTCGAACAAGCCGAGCTCCTGCCCGATGGTCCGCAGCGCCACTACGGTGCCCGACAGGATCACGACGAACGAGACCGAGATCATGGCCACCGACGCCCACGGTTGTACGGGGCCGACCCAGGCAGCGCCGATCTCCAGCATGCGGTTCGTCGTCCACGCGACGGCCAGGATCGCAAGCAGCTGCGGGAGGGTGGCGAGCCACACCTTCAGGGTGCCGAAGACCAGAGCGGCCACATGGCCAGCCCACTCCCTCAGCGCCTCCCGCATGGGTGGGATCGTACCGGGCTGGGTCTCGGGGCCTGGCCGAACGACTACCCGTACGTGTCTCTCGGCCCCCGGGCGCCCCTGACGCTGCGCCGACCGTGAGACCAGGAGGGGGCGTCGGGGCCCCGTACGTCGATGCGGGTGACCGACCGGTCGCCGAGGCTGGCGTTGAGCTTGGCCACGATCGTGGGCGCGAGCTGTCGTAGCTGGGCAGCCCAGGCAGTCGAGTCGCAGCGGATCGCCAGGATCCCCTCGGCGTACCCTTCCGGCTGCGCATGGGCGGCGACTGTCTCGCCGACGATCGACTCCCAGCGGCCGAGCACGACGTAGACACTGACCTCGGTGCTCCAGCCCTGCTCGGCGATCAGCTTGTCGAGCACCTTCCCAGCGCTCTGTGGGTCGCGACGATCGGGGTGGGCGCCGGAGAAGGTGGGGTCGAGGGCGGGTTGCTGCCGCTTCGTCGGTGGGCGTGAGGAGGAGCGGCCCCGGGCAGCCCGTGCGATCCGGGAGGCGAGGTCGAGGCCGGTGGGGTCGTGGTCGGCGACGCGGGGGTCGATCGGAGCAATACCCTCGTCGACGTCGTCGGTTTCGAGGGGCGTGCGGGGGCTGCCGGGGCTGCCTGGGCTGCCACGCGTCGGAGAAGGTTGCGTCATCCGGCCGTCACCTCGGACTCCCCGGCCTCATCGACTCGGTCGGCTGTCGTGGCGGCATCCGCCGTGGACGCCCCTGCATCCTGATGAGCGACCGTCTCCTCGGTCACGGTTCCTGCCGACACCCGGTAGCGCCTCCCAGCCAGCACCGCCGGGACGTCCTCAGCCACGGCCGCTGTGACCATCACCTGCTCGGCCGCCAGCACGCTGGAGGCGAGCCGTTCTCGTCGTACGGAGTCGAGCTCGGCGAACACGTCGTCAAGGATCAGCACCGCATCGATCCCGTCGGACTTCAACAGCTCGAAGGCGGCCAGCCGAAGCGACAGGGCGAGCGACCAGGACTCCCCGTGCGAGGCGTAGCCGCGGGCGGGCAGGTCGCCGATCGACAGCAGCACCTCGTCGCGGTGCGGGCCCACCAAGGAGATGCCCCGGGCCACCTCTTCCGACCGCCGCTCGGCGCAGGCCGCGATCAGTCGTTCCACGATCTCCTCCCTGGTCAGTGACGTGCCGTCACCCAGGGTGGAGTCCGGAAGGCCGAGCACCTTCGACTGGTACACCGCGGCCGCCCGGTTGTTGGTGGGGGCAATCGACTCGTACCGCGTCGCCACATGCTCGGCGAGGTCGCGCAGGGTCGCCAGTCGAGCAACCAGGAGCTCGGCCCCGTACCTGGCCAGCTGCTGGTCCCACGCGTCAAGGGTGGAAGCCGCTTCGGGTGCGGCGGCTCGTCCCGTACGGCCCGACAAGGACTTCAGCAGGGTGTTGCGCTGCCGGAGCACCCGCTCATAGTCCGAACGAACCCCAGCCAGCCGCGGCCAGCGGGCCACAAGGAGGTCGTCGAGGAAGCGCCGTCGCTCGGACGGGTCACCCTTCACGACCGCGAGGTCCTCGGGTGAGAACAGCACCACCACCACCGCCCCCAGCAGGTCGCGGGCCCGCTTCAACGGGGACCGGTTGAGCTGTCCGCGGTTGGCCTTGCCGGGAGTGATCTCCAGGTCAAGCGTGAGCGTACGGGGATCGTCCAGCCCGGCCTGCACCCGTGCGGAGACGATGGCCCGGTCGGCGCCAGCCCGTACCAAGGGAACGTCAGAGGCGACCCGATGAGACCCCAGGGTGGCGAGGTACTCGACGGCTTCGACGAGGTTGGTCTTGCCCTGTCCGTTCTGCCCGACGAACACCACGACGCCTGGTCCGAGAGGCACCTGGACGGCCTCGTACGACCGAAAGTCGGACAGCTGGAGATGGGTGACGAACATGACGCGGGCCGAGCCGCGCTCACGCTGGCTTCGAGGCGCCCTCGGTGACGACCGCGTGCCCGCCGAACTGGTTGCGCATCGCGGCGACCATCTTCATCGTCGGCGAGTCCTCCTGCTGCGACACGAAGCGCGCGAACAGCGAAGCGGCGATCGTCGGTACGGGGACGCCGAGGTCGACGGCGGCGTTGACGGTCCAGCGGCCTTCACCGGAGTCGGCAGCGAAGCCTCCGATCTGCTCCAGGTGTGGGTCGGCGTCGAGGGCGCGCACCATCAGGTCGAGCAGCCAGGAGCGGATCACCGTACCCTCGCGCCACGACCGGAAGACCTCCGGCACGTTGGTCACCTCGCCGGAGCGCTCGAGCAGCTCCCAGCCTTCGGCGTAGGCCTGCATGATCCCGTACTCGATCCCGTTGTGCACCATCTTCGCGAAGTGCCCCGCGCCGTGGCCGCCTGCGTGGACGAACCCGAACTCGCCCTCGGGCTTGAGAGCGTCGAAGATGGGCTGCAGGTGGGCGATGTCGGCCGCATCGCCGCCAGCCATCAGGGCGTAGCCGTTCTCCAGGCCCCAGACGCCACCCGAGACACCGCAGTCGACGAAGTGAATGCCCTTCGCTGCGAGTTGCTCCGCGTGGATGGTGTCTTCGCGCCACTTGGTGTTGCCGCCGTCGATGACGATGTCGCCCTCGGCGAGGTGCTCGGCCAGATCTGTGATCACCGTGCTCACCACAGTGTCGGGCACCATCACCCAGACCGCGCGCGGGCTGTCGGTGAGCTTCTCGGCCAGCTCGGTCAGAGAGCCCACGTCGGAGATCTCCCGGTTGCGGTCGAAGCCGACCACCGTGTGCCCCGCGCGCCGCAACCGCTCGCGCATGTTGCCGCCCATCTTGCCGAGACCGATCAGTCCGAGCTGCATGGGGATCCCTTCGCTAGGAAGTGCCGTGGGCTCAGGACGGGAGTCGCATGAGCATGATGACGTGGCGGTAGTCGAGGGCCGGGTCGCCGTCGATCTCAGCCAGCGCGGTCACCAGGCAGGGCTTGCCGGGCGCGGTGAAGGCGAAGTGCACGTACGGGGCATCGAGCGCGCCGAGCGCGTCGACGAGGTAGTGCGGGTTGAACCCGGCCGCCACCAGCGGTGGGTCGAGCGGGGTGATGTGCTCGACGGTGGCCTCGATCGCCTCGGACGCCTGCGCCTGGTCGCCGGTCGCGGCCTCGAGCGTGATGGCGCCGTCACCGATCACCATGCGGAGGCTGGTGTTGCGCTCAGCCACAAGAGCGACGCGCTTCACCGCGGCGATCAGCTCGGTGGTGGAGGTCCGTACGGCGACCGCAGCCTGGATGTTCATCAGGTGCCGCACCTTCGGGAACTCGCCGTCAAGCAGGCGGGTGGTGATCTGACGCGACCCGCCGGGGCCGTCGCCCTCGAAGCCGATCAGGCCCTCACCCGAGGTGGGCGAGGCGAGCGAGATGGTGACGACCTCGCCAGACGTCATCGACTTGGCGGTCTCCGCGAGCACCTTCGCCGGCACCAGCGCGGCACCCTCAGCCTTGGGGCTGGACGGGCTCCATTCGAGCTCCTTGAGCGCCATGCGGTAGCGGTCGGTGGCCAGCAGCGACACCTCGTCGCCGTTGATCTCGACCCGGACGCCGGTGAAGACGGGCAGCAGCTCGTCGCGGCCGGCAGCCACGACGACCTGGCCAACGGCCTCGGCGAAGTCGGCGGACTTCACGGTTCCGGTTGCCTCGGGCATCGCCGGCAGCTCGGGGTAGTCGTTGACGTTCATGGTCTGGAGCGTGAACCGCGCCGAGCCGCAGACCAGTTCCATGCGGGAGCCGGTAGCGGTCAGAGTGACGGGCTTGTTCGGCAGCGAGCGGCAGATGTCGGCCAGCAGGCGCCCTGAGACGAGCACGGTGCCACTCTCGGAGACATCAGCTGGTACGGAGATCCGAGCGCTGGTCTCGTGGTCGAACGAGCTCAGGACCATGGTCGAGCCCTCGGCCTTGATCAGCAGTCCCGCCAGGATCTGCACGCTCGGCCGTACGGGGAGGCTGCGCGCCGCCCATGCGACCGCCTCGGCCAGAACGTCCTTGTCCAGTCGGATCTTCACCGTTACTCCTCAGCCTGTTTTGGCACGCGCCATCGTCACGGCCTCGGCCGTTCCCCGATCATAGCGACGACGGCCGACAGGTGCTTGGGGGCCTGTTCCTCGTATAGATCGGGCGGCGGCAGACTGGCGCGACTGGCTCTCCCGGCGGCGGCTCCGCGGTCGTCACCGCAGAGCGCAGGGGGCGACCGGATCAGCTCGAGTCAGCTTGGCAGCAGCACAGCCCGCAGCTCGTCGACCGTGTCGCAGGTGACGAGCGGCTTCGCCTCGTCGATGGCCTCCTTGGTGCCAGCCCCCCAGGTGACCGCCACCCCGGCCATGCCGGCGTTGTGGGCGGCCAGGATGTCGACCGCGGCGTCGCCGACATAGACGGCAAGGTCTGGGGTCGCCCCGAGCAGCTCGAGCGCCTTCAGCAGCGGCTTCGGGCTGGGCTTGTGCTCGTCGACAGAGTCGTGGTGGACCAGCAGCGGCGTCACCTCGTCCAGCCCGGCGAGCCGGAGGGCCAGGTGGGCGGGCTGGTCGCGCTTCGAGGTGGCCACCCCCACAGTGATACCCGCGGCGACAAGGTCGTCCACCAGCTCGTTGACACCCGGGTACTGCTTGATCAGCCGCTCGGTGTTGGCCTCGTTCCAGGTCGTGTACTCGCGGAAGATCTCGTCAGCCTCGTCAGGGGCCACCCGCTGCATGGCGCCGTACAGGCTCTGACCGATCCAGGTCTTGATCTCGGCCTCGTCCCAAGGGTGGCCCAGCACGGTGGTGAAGGCGTGCTGGTAGGACGCGACGATCAGCCCGATGGTGTCGACGAGCGTCCCATCGAGATCAAAGACGACGTAGGGCCAGCGCGGGGAGGTCATGCGCCCGACCATATCGAGCGGTGGCACGCGTCAGGGTTGTTGACCGGTGGTCAGGTCACGAGCAGTCGACCAGCACCCGGACATGACCGTGGGTCCTGCTCTCGGCGATCCGGACCGCGTTGACGATGTCGGACAAGGGGTAGGTCAGGCCGAGGCAGTAGTCCACCTCGACCTCGCCCGCGGCGACTCGCCGCAAGGCTTCGGCGAAGGAGGCCAACCCCGGCTCGGCTTGGGCGTTCACCGAGTACTGGATGCGCAGCAGCTTTCGGAACGCCGTGTCGACGTCGTGGGTGTCGGTGAAGCCCTGGATCGGCACCCCGAAGACGCCGACGATCCCCTCGAGACAGGCGAGGTCGACCCCCTCTGCGCGGGTCTGGGGGATGCCGACAGCCTCCACGACGAGGTCGGCGCCCCGACCTTGGGTAGCGTCGTTCACCGCTGCGGCAAGGTGTGCTGGTGCGACCGCCTTGGCCCCGAGTCTTTCGCCGATGGACCGGCGGTGGGCGTCGGGTTCGGAGGCGATCACCGTACGGAAGCCGTACCGCCTGAGCTCCTGCACGAAGAACAGCCCAGCCGATCCCAGGCCTTGGACGACGGCGCAGTCGACCCGACGGGCGGGCACCTCGGTGGGCCAGAAGTGCTTCATCGCCCAGATCACGGTGCCGTACTGCTGGGCCTGCAGGAGGCGCCAGGGGTCGCCGTCGGGGAGGAGCAGAGCGTGGTCGTCATCGAGCAGCATCTGTTCGGCGAAGCAGCCGCCGACCCGGCCCTCGGGCAGGCAGAGCACTCGGTCGCCGACCTGGAACCGCTCCGACCGGGACGAGATCACCTCACCGACCCCCTCATGGCCTGAGTAGCCGGCGGCGGTGGGGGCGGCTGGATGCATGTTGCCCTCGAGCATCGCGTGGATGTCGGAACCACAGATGGCTGAGGCCAGAAGTCGTACGACGAACTGCCCAGGCTCAGTGGCGACCGGATCGGGCCATTCGACGAGGCTGATCGTGCCCGTCTCGGGGACGTGAGTGGCCAGCATGGAGACCTCCTTGTCGCCCGCAGCCTAGCGACGACCGGGGACTGTCGTTCCGCCGCTGGTTGTCCACAGCCCCCTCCTGGCCGAGAAGTTGTCAACAGCCTTGCGGACCGCCCTGTCGGTGAGCCGGTTCTGATGCCAGAATCTCCCCACCTGTACACCCCGTCCCCGACCTACCCCCGAGGTGACCGATGAGCAGCGCTGCTCCCACGTTGCCGCCCCGCGGCGGCACGACTCAGCTGCGCGCGCGGCGGAGCCCTCGTCTGGTGCTGGTCGGGCTGCTGATCATGTGCCTCGGCGGGCTGGGGGCGGCAGTCCTGTACGCCTCGGTGACGACCTCGCGACCCGTGCTGGTGGCCAACCGGACGGTGGTGCGCGGCGAGACGATCAAGGAGAGCGACCTGCGGATCACCGAACTGGGCGGCGCTCGCGTGGCTGCAGTCGATGCGAACCGGTTGCGGGAGGTGGTCGGCAAGGTCGCTCTGCTCGACATCGGCGAGGGCTCCGTGCTGACGCCGGCGTCGTACGGGCAGGTGTCGGTCAACGCGGGCACTTCCCAGCTGGGGCTACGGCTGGCTCCGGGCCGAGTGCCCGTACGGGACATGCCGGCGGGAACGCCGGTGCGCATCATCGGCGTCCCGGCGAAGACCGACCAGGCAGCGGCTGCCTCGGACGCCTTCGTGACCGCCGCGACGGTGGTGACGAGTCCGCAGGCGACACCCGACGGCGCGGCAGTCATGCTCGACGTGGAGGTACCGGCAGACAAGGCGGTGATCCTGGCCCAGCTCGCTGCGGCAGACCGCCTGGTCGTCGTGCGAGAGCCGGTGAAGTGACATGGCCATCGTGCTGGTCACGTCGGCATCCGGCGCGCCCGGGGTGACGTCGACCGCCGTCGGTCTGGCGCTGGTCTGGCCGTCGACGGTGATGCTCGCCGACTGCGACCGCACCCCGGCGCAGGCCGTGCTGGCGGGCTACCTGCGCGGTACGGACGCGAGCGGCATCGGCCTGACCGGCCTCGCCCGCGCACACCGTGAGGGGCGACCACTCGCGCAGGCGATCGCCAACGAGACCATTCCACTCGCGATGGGAGAGGTCCGCCGTACCTTCCTCCCGGGGTTCCCCACACCGGGTGCCGCCCAGCTCTTCAACCAGGCCTGGGCCGGACTGGGCGACGCCTTCGACGCGCTCAGCCGCGCGGGGGTCGATGTGATCGTCGACGTGGGCCGGATCGGACCTCAAGGTCCGCCCCCCGGACTGCTGACCCACGCCGACTCCGTCCTTGTGGTGACGAGGACCAACCTGCCGGCCCTGTCGGGCCTTCGCCTCCACCTGCCCGTGCTGACCGACTCGTTGGAGAGGCTCCGGGGGACGGTCACCGGCCTCGGCATCGTGCTGGTCGGAGAGGGTCAGCCGTACAGCAGCAAGGAGATCAGTGACCTGCTCGGGTCACCGGTCGCGGGCTCGATCCCGCACGACGCTTCGGCTGCGGCAGTGCTCGGGGAGGGCACTGACGAGCCGCGGCGATACGGGGACTCTCGCTACATCCGATCACTTCGCACCCTGAGCTCCCAGATCGTGGCGAGCATGGCCGAGCAGCGCCGCCGAATCGTGGGCGTCCGATGAATGCGGTCGAGGACGCCGGCGCGACTGCGGGCCGCCGCCCTGCCGCCTCGCCCACGGTCCTCCCTCGCGTGGTCTCACTGTCGGCCGTTCCGTTGTTCTCACCGGCCCTCCCGGCGGCAGCGCTGGGAGCGACATCACCACCGACGCCCACGTCTGACGTCCGCAGCCCGGTCGGGGTTGACTGGTCGTTGGTCGTCACGCTCCGACGACGGGCTGCTGCCGAGATCTCCGCAGGGATGCAGGAGCATCACGACAGGCACGGCACGCGGCTGAGCGCCCAGGACCGGATCATGATGGGCCGCTCGGTGATTGGCGGGATCGTCCGCCAGCACGCCGAGCAGCTCAGCATGTCAGGTGCGGCACTGTGGCCGATCTCCCTTGAGCGGCAGTACGCCCGCGCGCTGGAGGACGGCATCTTCGGGTACGGACGGCTCCAACCGCTGCTCGAGGTCACCGATGCCGAAAACATCGAGATCAACGGCTGCGGGACCGTACGGGTGCAGTACGCCGATGGGCGGCGCACCGAGATGCCCCCGGTCGCCGACTCTGACGAAGAGCTGGTGGAGGCGATCCGCTTCCTGGGTGAGTCGGCGACCCCGACGCGGCCATTCGACGACATGCATCCGACGATGACCCTCGCTCTTGGCGACCGGTTCCGCCTCCACGCCATCGGTTTCGGCTTGTCGCACCGCCCCTCGGTGACGATCCGCCAGCACCTCCTCACAGCGGTCACGTTGCGCGACCTCGTTGCTCGCGACATGCTCCCGGCGGAGCTGGCCCGCTTCCTGCACGCGGCGGTGCTGGCGCGGAAGTCGATCATCGTGGCTGGCGACCAGGGCAGCGGCAAGACAACCTTGCTCAGAGGGCTGGTGGCCGCCATTCCCCGTACGGAACGGTTCGGCACGATCGAGACCGACTACGAGCTCCTGACCCACCTTCAGCCAGGACGCGAGAACGTCGTCGCGCTGCAGGCCAGGGTCGGCATGGGTGAGCTCCAGGACGGCAGGCGACTCGGCGAGGTGACCGTCGCCGACCTGATCCCTGAGGCGCTGCGGCAGAACCTGATGCGGATCGTCGTCGGCGAGGTCCGCGGCGACGAGGCCGGGGCAATGTTCGAAGCCATGGCCGCAGGTGCGGGCACTCTCGCTACGACGCACTCCCATTCCTCAGCCTCGATCATGGACCGGCTGGCTTCACGGGTGGCCCAGGGCGGTGTGCTCACGATCCCCGAGGCCTACCGCCAGATCGCCCACAACGTCGACCTGCTCGTCCACATCCGGCTGACTGACGACACCTGGCGAGGGGGACGCCGCCGTCGCTACGTCTCCGAGGTCCGTCAGGTGACCGGCGCCATCGAGAACGACCGCCCCACCACCCACCTGACCTACGCCACCGACGCCGATGGCGTTCCGGTGTCCTTCCATCCCGATGCCGGCTTCTGGGCCGACCTCGCTCCCTTCGACCATGCCTGGTCCGACCCGCGCTACGGGGGACAGCCATGAACCCGCTGATCGCCGTCGCGTGCGGGGCGCTCCTGGCCGGCGGCGTGGTCCTGGTGATCGCTGGCCTCGTTCCGCGCCCGCCCTCATCCACAGCGTCATCCACATCTCTGTGGACAACCATCCTGAGAAGGTTGAGAACTTCTCAGGCCAGGCGGGCTACCTTGCGGACAGCCGCCGCGATCGTTGCCGGGATCGTCCTCTTCGCGCTGACGGGATGGCCGCTGATGCTTGTGCTGGCGCCTGCCGCTGCGCTCGGCATACCGCTGCTGCTCGCGGCACCCACCAACCGTGAGGTTGACCTGCTCGTTGCCTTGGACCGCTGGGTACGGTCGCTCGCTGCCACGATCCCGACCGGACGTTCGGTCACTGAATCGGTACGACTGTCCGTCCGACAGGCGCCGGATCTGCTGAAGGAGCCATTGAGCATCACCCTGCTCCGGATGGATGACCGGTGGTCGACCCCTGATGCGCTGCGTGCGTTGGCTGATGATCTGGCATCCCCGGACGCCGACGCCGTCATCGCGGCTCTGATCCTGGCTGCCGAGCGCGGCGGTACGGGCGCCACGACCACGCTGAACGCCCTGGCAGAGAGCATTCAGGACCGCCTCCGCGCCCTCCGCGAGATCGAGACCGAGCGGGCGAAGCCGCGGATCGTCGTCCGGCAGGTCACCATCATCACCTTGGTCTTCCTGACCGGCTCGCTGCTCCTGGGTCGGGCGTTCTTCGAGCCGTACGGCACCCCGCTCGGCCAGGTGATTCTGGCTGCGCTGATCGCCATCTATGTCGGCAGCCTGGTCATGCTCCGGCGGATGACCCTTCCCCGCGAGCGCGAACGGATCCTGTCACCGGTGGTGCGCTCATGATGCCAACGACGCTGGGTCTGGTGGTGCTGTGCGGCATGCTGATCGCGGGTGGCGCCGTGACGGCAGCTGCCGCATTCGTGCGAGAGCCCGTCCGTCTCGACGAGGCCCTTGACCGACTCTCGGGCACCCGTCGCCTGGTTGCCCCGACAACCGTCGACCTGGGCAGCGACCGGGTCGGTGCATGGGCCTACCGAACACTGCGGCTGCCCGTCTCTGCGAACCAGCTCCGAGCGCTGCACTTGAAGGGCATGTCGCTGTCTGCCTTCTACACCGAGAAGGTGGTGTGGGCGTTCATCGGCCTCGTCACCCCTGGGGTGGTGATGACAGGGGTCGCCGCCCTGGCTGGGTTGGCTTGGCAGGCACCGGTCGCCGTCGCCCTGGTGGGCGGGGTCGTTGGCTTCTTCGTCCCCGACCTGCAGCTTCGTCGGGCCGGCGCCAGCGCCCGCACGGATGCCGGCGAAGCCCTGTTCACCTTCCTCGACCTGATCACCCTCGAGCGGCTCGCGAACCAGTCAGCCACACAGTCGCTGCATGCCGCTGCCTCCGTGTCGGATGAGACGCCGTTCCGCCAGATCCGCGAAGCGCTGGAGCGGGCACGGTTGGAGCAACGTCCGCCGTACGGGGAGCTGCGCCGTCTGGCGGACGACCTCGGACTGCCGGAGCTGCGCGACGTGGCCGACATCATGATGCTCGACGAACATGGCGCGTCCCTGGCTTCCTCACTGCGCGCACGGGTGAAGGAGCTCCGGGATGGCCACCTGACCCGGCAGAAGATGGCCGCCCAGGAGGTGTCTGAGCGGATGACCATCCTCATGGTGGTGCCAGCCATGGTCTTCGGCCTGATCTTCCTCGTTCCACCGCTCCTCCGCCTGGTGCTGCCCCCGTAGGCGACGTCGAACATTGCCTGTGGACAACCCGGCACAGACCCTCCAAACCGACCAGACTCTCCCTATGAAAGGAGAAGCCATGTCCTTCCTCCATCGCCTCATCGCCGCGGTGACCCATCCTCGGAGCGAGCGCGGCCTGTCGCAGTCCACCGAGAATGCCGTCCTCCTGGCTGGCGCCATCGCCGTGGCTGGGATCGTCATCACCGCGGTGACGATCTACGTCACCGGCCACATGCCCAAGTGATCTGACGTGATCTGAATGAGTCGTCGTAGCGAGCGTGGAGTCTCCGAGTCGCTGCAGTGGGCGGTCATCACACCAGCCCTGCTGTTGTGCGTGCTGGGGCTCATCCAGACAGGCGTCTGGATCCACGGTCGTCAGGTACTTCACTCCGCCGCCTCGGCGGCCGCCGAGGCCGAGTCCGTCACCGGCGCACCCGTGGGCAGTGGTCAGGCCGCTGCCCGTCAGGTCGCCGGCGGCACGATCGTCGATCTGGAGGTCTCCGTTGTCCGGTCGATAACCCGCGTGGATGTCACCGTGACCGGCCGAGTGCCGATCTTCTTCGACGTCGGCCAGGGTCAGCTCCGAGCCCAGGCAGCGTCCCCCGTCGAGGGGACGACGCGATGAACCGCCGTGACGAGCGCGGCGCAGCCGCGACCGAGCTCGCCCTTCTGGTCCCGGCCTTCATGCTGCTTCTGGCCGTCATGGTGGGCGGCGGAAGAATGTGGCTTGCCCGCGGCGCCGTGACCGAGGCGGCCGGCGCCGCCGCACGAGCCGCCACCCTCCAGCGGTCCGCCGCAGAAGCCGAGGCTGCCGCGCAACGGGCTGTCTCGGCCAACCTCGCCGACTCGGCGGTGGTGTGCGCATCGAAGACCGTTGCTGTCGACACGTCGGGATTCGCCAAGGCGCCAGGGATCCCTGCCACGGTGACGGTCCGCATCACCTGCTCCGTTCCCCTGTCCGATCTGCTGCTGCCAGGCTTCCCTGGCACTGTGGAAGCTTCGGCGGACGGCACCTCGGCGCTCGACACCTACCGGGGGCGACGATGAGGATCATCCGCGGGATAGCTGCCTTCCTCGCCTTGGCCGCGCTGCTGGTCGGCGCGCCCTTCGCCCTGCTCTCCTGGGGACGCGCCTCAGGACTTGCCCGGATCGACTGGCTGCAGATCCTCACCACCCGTGACGACGGCAGTCTTCTCCTCGGGGTGCTGACACTTCTGGGCTGGCTGGTCTGGGCCGTCCTCGCCGCCTCGATCGTGATTGAGCTGGCGGACGCGCTGCGCCGCGTCGGTAGTCGCGGTCGTCAGCCGGTGGCCCCCATCAGCATTCCCGGCCTCGCCCTCCCTCGCGCGCTCATCCGCGGCATGGTCGTCGCACTGGTAGCTGGGCTCCTCGGAACCGGCGCCGCCATCGGGGGGCAGTCAACGAGCCCGGGCAGTACGACGGCCGCCGCCACCTCCTCGGTGACCGCTGGCTCGACGGCTCCGGCCCCATCGGTTCCCCCCACTTCAACAGACCAGAGCGAGGCGATGAGGGCTGCGACAGGGTCACGGTCGGCGACACCATCCCCTGACGATGTCCATGCATCCGCGACTCTCCATCACGTCGCACCTGGCGATGACCTGTGGCAGTTGGCGGTGTCGCACTACGGCGACGGCACCAGATGGCGCCAGATCGCGGAAGCCAACCGTGACCTGATCGGCACAGAGGGTGACCTGGCACCCGGGACGACCCTGGTCGTTCCATCCGCCGAGGGCCAGCCCGGCCAGACGGTGGTGGTCGTGAAGAAGGGCGACACGCTGTGGTCACTGGCGGAGCAGCATCTGGGAAACCCGGAGCGCTGGCCCGAGATCCACCAGGCCAACCTCGACCAGATCGCCGATCCCGACGAGATCGACGTCGGTTGGCGCCTCATCATCCCGGTCGGTCAGGCCCGAATTCCGGAACCCGTGCCCGCCGGCGGTGCTGGTACGGCGGTCGCTCCCGCTGGGAGTACTGGAACGGCTGGCGCTCCCGCTGGGTCCTCCAGTGCTGCGCCGACGGCTGCACCGACCATCCGGCCACCGGCGCCGCTCCCATCGTCAGCGGCACCGGTCTCCGCCAGCCCGCACGCCACCAGCGCTGCCCAGGTCACCACCAGTCCGGAGTCCACGCCCGCCCCCCAGACAACCACCGTTTCGCAGGCGACCAATGCGTCGGCGCCCGCTGGGCAGCCCAGCGTGCCGGAGCCGACGCGGACGGCCGAGAACCCCGCCACCACCGAAGCAGCAGCGTCGGCCACGGCTCGAGGCTCCGCGGCCCCGACACAGACCACGGCGGTTCCCGGAGCGAACGAGGGTGACGCTCCCCCGGCCACTGGCATCGGCACGGGCGTGGATCCCGCGCTGGTCCTCGTGGGAGGGGTCGGTACGGTGCTCGCCGGCGGTCTGGTCGCCCAGCTCCGGCGCCGACGCTCGGTTCAGTTGGCCATCCGACCGGTCGGCCGCAGGATCATCCACCCCGACGACGACGTGACTCGCATCGCCACTGCGCTGGGGCAGCTCGCCATCCCGGGCATTCTTGAGCAGGTTGAGGCGGTGACCCGCTCCATGGCCCCGTCCTCGATCACGGGCCGCGGCGTCATCGTCCGGGCTGGCGTCGACGGGGTATCGGTCATGGACCCGACCGGTGGCGAACGGAAGTTCCGCCCCGACCACGTCGCTACCCTGGCCAGCTCGGAGCAGCCGACCGCGGTCAGCCCCGTACCGGCGCTCGTGGCACTCGGCAGCGACCCTGACGGCCGTCAGATCCTGGTCGATCTCGAGTCGGCTGGCCTGACCACCATCGAGCTGGACGATCCTGTCCCCACCTGCGTCGCCATGGGACTCGAGCTGGCCTGCAGCCCCTGGGCCGACGGGGTCACGGTCGTCGCGGTAGGAATCGTGGGACGGGCCCTCGGCACTGACCTTGAGAATGTCGAGCACGCGCCCGACGCGGAGCGTGCCGCGGCAGAGGCGATGACCCGGATCCGATCCCAGCGTGACGTCCTCGATCGGCGATCCGCCACGTTGGGCGACATGCGTACCGACGATGACACGCGGGACGCCTGGGCACCTCGCGTCTACCTCTTCGGTCCCGACCTGTCCGCCGCCTCAGCGCAGAAGCTGCGCGCCGTTGCCGTTGACGGAGATCCTGTCGCTGTCGGCGTCGTCGTCGCTGGCCGGCAGGCTGCTCCCACCCGGGCTGCCTCGGCCGAGAGCATCGCGCCGGGAACCCCCCGGCGCGCCACGTCGGAACCCACCCGAGACCTGCGGATCGTACCCGGCAACGAGGGCGCGACGATCGAGCCACACGGCCTCACCTTCACACCGCAGGCACTCCCACTCACCACCGCACATGCGGTGTCCACGCTGCTCGCTGTGACTGGCAGCGACGAGACGACTCCCGCTCCCTGGTTCGACCCCATCGACCCTGACGGGGACGCCACCCCCTTCCGTTCCCTGTCCTCCCCCGCACCAGCCAAGGAGGCCGCCGCTGTGGGCCCCACCACCTCACCAGGGGTGACCGAGTTCTCGCACCCCACCCTGCTCCTGCTTGGCCCGATCGAGCTCGTGGGCGCAGCCGGACCACCCCCGTCGCGCGCCGAGCGATCGTGCATCGAGTACGCCGCGTGGCTGCTCGAGCATCCCGGAGCCACCGCGACCGCCATGGCCAACTCCCTCGTCGTGGCCGAGGGGACCCGACGTTCCAACGTCAGCCGACTGCGCAGCTGGCTGGGCGCGACCGCGGATGGCGATCCGTACCTCCCGGATGGTTACTCGGGTCGGCTCTACCTCGACGCCTGCGTCTCGAGCGACTGGCATCGCCTCCAGATGCTGATCGGTCCCGGCGTCGGCCGAGTGTCACGCGACACCCTGGTCGCGTCCCTCCAGCTCGTTCGGGGCGCGCCCCTCGCCGATGCCGCACCGGGCCAGTGGACGTGGGCCGAAGAGCTCCGGACAGACATGTCATCGACGATCCGCGACATTGGCGTTGTTGTGGCCGACGGAGCCATCGCCGACGGCGACATCGACTTGGCCCGCTGGGCAACAGCCCGCGCCCTGACCGCCGCGCCCGAGGACGAGCGGCTGCTGTGCTGCCGGATCAAGGCAGAACACCGGGCTGGCAACCGCGCCGAGGTCGAGCGTCTGGTGCTGCGGCTCACCCGGCACGCGCGCATCCTGGGGATTGACCTCGCCGAGGAGACAGTGCTGCTGATCCAGCAGGTGATCGAGGGTCGGCCCAGGGCCCGCGCCTGACCTGGATAGGTAGACCACGTGGAGGAGCAACAAGGCAGGTCACCGTTCGACTGGTCCTTCGACGAGGTCCAGACAGCGCTGAGCCAAGCAGCCGGCCTGGCCGAGCTCCTCCTTCCGGAGGCGGCACCCATCCTCCGCGAGGTCCCGCAGCTGTCGGATCTGTGGGCCGAGGTCAGTGCCACAGCCGAGTCCGCCGCCGCTTCCGGCCAGGAGGAAGACCTGCCGTACGACGCCTGGCTTGCCTTCTCCGAGCGAGGTGAGCGGGAGCCGTACCAGACGCCATACTTCGCACGCCGTACCCGACTGATCGCGCTTGCACTGGCAACCGTGTTCGGCGATGACACCTACCTTCCGGCCCTGGAACGCATGCTCATCACCGTCTGCGACGAGCCCACATGGGCGCTGCCGGCGCATGTCGACGACCCCACGACGATGGACCACCGCGACACCGTCGACCTCTTCGCCGCCGAGACCGGTCAGACCCTCGCGGAGATCCGCTCGTTGCTGGGCGAGCGACTCGCCCCCGACGTCTCTGAGCGGGTCCGGGCTGAGGTCACCGAGCGGATCCTCGATCCGATGCTGCCGGGCACTCCGGCCCGATGGTGGGAGACCGCGCCCATGAACTGGGCCGCCGTCTGCGCCGGGTCCGTCCTCGTGGCGGCCCTCCACCTCGAGACCGATCCGGCCCGCCGCGCCGGCATCATCCATCGCTGTCTCGGCGCCCTCGACCAGTTCCTCGACGGGTTCGGCGACGACGGGTGCTGCGCTGAAGGACTCGCGTACTGGTCCTACGGCTTCGGCTACTTCACCGTCGCGGCCGACCTCCTCGAGCGAGCAACCCGCGGCATGATCCGGATCGCCGACGACCCTCGAGCCGTACGGGCTGCCGCCTACGGCCAACGCGCCGACATCGGCCCCGAGCGGACACTCACCTACTCCGACGTCGGCCCAGGCCGCCCGAACTCGAGCATCCCCGTTTGGTGGGCACGCCGCGGCGTGCCCCCGATCTCCGCGCTTCGGCTGAGCCTGCCGTCCGATGATCCCTGCGGCCGGTGGGCCCTGATCCTCCGTACGGTGCTGTGGTCCGATCCACTTCCCCGCACTGCCCCCGACCACGCGGATGTCTTCGACTCCAGCGGGTTGGTCGTCGTGAACCGCGGGCCGAACGCGCTGTGCATCAAAGGCGGTCACAACGACGAGCCGCACAACCACCTCGACCTGGGCCATGTCAGCGTCTGGTCCGACACCGACGAGGTGCTCGCCGACATCGGCAGCGGCGTCTACACCGCCGCCTACTTCCGTGAGGGTCGCTATGACTTCCTGCACCCGTCGGCCCGCGCCCACAACGGCCCGATCATCGAACGCGACGCCAAGCGGTACGAGCAGGTCCCGGGTGAATCCGCCGCAGCGACCCTCGTCGTCGAGGTCGACGACGACCTCCGCGGCCGCGCAGAGCTGGACCTCACAGCGGCCTACGACCCTGGCTTGGGGTCGCGCGTCCGCCGTACGGTCACGTGGGCTCTGGGGGCGGACCGAGCCACTGTGGTCATCGCCGACGAATACAGCGTCGACGAGGCAACCGCGGTCGTCTCCTTCATGACCCGGCCGATGCCGACCGTCGTACGGTCATCTGGCCCGAAACGCTGCTCGACGCGACGCTCACCGTGCCGGACGATGCCAAGGTCGCCCTGATCCAGGAAGCCACCTTCGACCACGGCGGCAACCCGGTCA
>Ga0116180_1001244_pt1 | contig 21938 bp, 24 predicted proteins | sample AD_UKC073_MetaG_FD_89804 | JGI IMG/M metagenome (GOLD analysis project Ga0116180, IMG submission 89804) | Active sludge microbial communities of municipal wastewater-treating anaerobic digesters from USA - AD_UKC073_MetaG | ecosystem: Engineered > Bioreactor > Anaerobic > Digestate | place: USA...
CCAGTCAGCTGGGCTTTCCTCTTCTGGTACCTCTACCCCGGCATCCCTAAGCACTTCGGTCCCATACCTATGAACTAGGTGTCCAAGCATCATCCCGTTCACGGCATCAATCCGCTCCTGCCGCCGCTTCTTGAACTCCCCAGGCTTACTACCGGCTTTATGGTGGGACAGAAGAAACTTCAACAAACTCTCTATCTGCTGAAATAGAAGGAGGTTTCGACCCACGCGGCGAAGTACCTCGTCTTTTGTTGGTTTGATATCTGAGTTCAAAGAAAAAATCCGCAGGGTTAATCCACGGATATTTTAGCTGCATAGATGGTTCTGGTTAGGCTATCAAACCCCTAATACCGATTTGCGAAAGCAAGGCATCCGTTGTGGAAGTGAAGTAATCAGCTCACCAACGGCTGCTACTGCAAGGTCGCCTAACGGACCGCTCCTGGCAGTGTGCGGAGGCTGCGTTATCATTCCACAACGCGGGCATCGGTATCTCACACACCAACTTAAGCAACCATGAGCGCAGCACGGCCCGAACATAAACCTGCTGCACCACCCCATCTTCCAAGGTCAACCGCGAAAAAGACGCCCCCCTCACCCCACCTTCCGCAACAAATCCACGCGCTGCGGATTGAGGAAGGTGGCGCCTTCCGGCGTCAGGCAGGACTCGAATTTTTCCTTCACCTGCCTGTACAGCTCCGAGGCGAGTTGGTGATTGGTGTGGGTGACTTGGATCATGCGCTGGTCGAACTGGGCGAAGCTTTCGAAGAAGCTGCGGGTGTTGAAGAAAAGCTGCTTTTCCAGGCTCAGGCAGCCGGCGGCTACGGCCTTGCGGATGGCTGCGAAGGCCGCTTCGCGTACAACTTTCTCGTCGTGGAACAGGCGGAAGACTTCGTTGAGTTCACCGGCGAACACCGGTTCGGAAATCCACGCCAGGCCGCCCGGCTTGAGGACGCGGGCGATTTCGCTCAGGGCCTGGTCCATGAACTCAATCGGTACGTGATGCAGCGACTTGAACATCAGCACGATGTCGAAGCTGTTGTCGGCCGCCGGGATTGCCTCGGCACCGCCGTGGCGGAAATGGACGTTCGGCAGGTCGGTGATCTCCAGATTGCGCCGGTGCTGGATGTCATCGACTTCGAGCGCGACGATTTCCTGCGGGCGCCCGGTTTCGGCCAGCAGACGGGTCTTTTCCGCCTTGCCGCAACCCAGTTCCAGCACGCGAGCGCCGTCGAACGGCAACTCGGCGAGCATGAGTCGGACTTCATTGACCAGCGTGTCCTGGGCGGGGTCGGCGATTTTCATGGGGCAAGTTCCGGATGGCTTGAAGCGTCAAATATTAACCGATGATGATATTCCGGACGTTTCCATCGACCGTTCATTTTTGCCCTTTTTTCGGTGTCGACCGCAACCGGCGCCATGCGGGATGAACGATGACAACTGCCTGCGCTATAGTTCCGGTTCCGCTCGTTGCGCCCGCGCTCCCAATGAAACCGACACCCTGCCCTTCCTGCCGCCAGACCATGGTCAAGCACCGCTTCGAGCGCAATCTGCATGGCGAGGTCATCCTCGACCTGTGCTTCGCCTGCCAGGGCATCTGGTTCGACGATTTCGAGAGCGTCCAGCTGACGCCGGGCGGCATCATCGAACTGTTCAAGCTGCTGCACGAACACCAGGACGACCAGCGAATGCCGCTGCGCGAGCCGCTCGCCTGCCCGCGGTGCAGCGAGCGATTGCTGCAGGGGCTGGATGTCGCCAGGCACGGCGGCCAGTTCAACTACCACCGCTGCCTGCAGAAACACGGCCGCTTCACGACCTTTGCCCAGTTCATGATCGAAAAGGGCTTCGTCAGGCAGTTGAGCGCAGCCGAGATCGGCACCCTGGCCGCCAAGGTCGGCACCATCCGCTGCAATGGCTGCGGCGCGCCGGTCGATATCCGCAAGGACCACGCCTGTACCCATTGCCGCTCGCCGATCGCCATCCTCGACCCGGCCGCCGTCGAACAGGCACTGGCCCGCTATCAGCAGGCCGAGGTCAAGCGGACGACGGTCGACGTGGAGGCGCTGGGCGATGCCATCGTGATGCGCGAACGGGACAAATCCCGCTACCAGCGTGAAAAGCGTCAAGGGCGCATCGAGGATATCGACGTCGGCGACCTGCTGGTCGATGGCGTCGAACTGGTCTGGAAGCTGATCCGCCCCCACAAATGAAAAAGGCGGGCCGCAGCCCGCCTTTTCGCCGGAATACCGAAGCTTACTGGACGCGCACTTCGACGCGCCGCCCTTCTTCCGGGCTGCCGCTGCCGACCGTCGTTTCCGGCTTGCGCAGCTTGACGCGTGCCGGCTCGACACCGGCGGCGACCAGCGCATCGCGCACCGCTTCGGCGCGCGCCTTGGCCAGTGCAGCGTTGTGCGCGGCATCGCCGGATGGATCGTGGAAACCGGAGAGCAGCACGATTGCCTTGGGCTGGAGCTTCAGGACTTCGATCGTCTTGACGACCACGCCTTCGCTGTCGACCACGGCCAGCGTCGCCGAATCGACCGCGAAGAAGACCTTGACCAGTGCCTCACCGACCGGCGCGATCTCGGGCTCTTCCGCCGCCTGTGCCGCGACCGGCGCGGCCGCCGGCTTTACCGCCGCCTTGCCGGCGCTGGCGCCATAGACCACTGCCACCACGGCCAGCACGATACCGGCCAGGACGCCGGCGACGACCGCTGTGGACTCTTCTTCTTCACTTGACGCCATACTCACCTCTCAAAAAATGGAAAACGGCCAAAATCCGGTCAAAACCATCCGGCATTCTATGCCAAGTCGGGCGCAAACAAAATCTTCGGCGTCAGCTCGAGATGCTGGCTGTCGCTGCCCAGCCAGACCACGCCGTCCTGAACCGTGCATTGCAGGCGCATCGTGCGCTCCGCCAGTCCCGCCAGCGCCTGTCCTTCCTCCGCCGTCAGCGCCAGAACCCGCAGATTCTTCTGGTTCGCCAGTTTCCCGCCGTTCTGCTGCCACCAGATCTCGGCGCCCCGGCCGCCGTAGCTGAGCACGACGACGTGACGCGAGCGGTTGCAGGCGCGGCGGATGGCCTTCTCGTCGGGCAGGCCGACGTCGATCCAGCGCTCGATGCTGCCGGTGGCGTCGATGTCCCAGAGGTCGGCCTCGTCCTCGGTCGACAAGCCACGCCCGAAAACCAGCGTTTCCGACGCATTCAGGATGAAAGCGAGCAGGCGGATCATCATCCGCTCGTCGGTTTCCGAGGGATGGCGCGCCAGCGTCAATGCGTAGTCGCCGAAATGCTGGCGATCGAGATCGGCCACCTGCACTTCGGCCTTGAAAACGGTGGATTTCAGCGCCATGAGGGAACTCGCAAAAGGCTGGATTATCCCAGAGAAGGAACGCCAACGAAGGCGACCGACTATAATCAGCAAACACTGATTGAGGAGACTGCCATGCGCCAACTGATCGTTTTCTGCTGTATCGCCCTCTCGGCGCTGGCCGCTCGCGCCGAGGTCATCGACATCGACAACGGCGAACTGGCGCGGCTGATGAAAAGCGGCGTCACCGTGATCGACATCCGCACCCAGCCGGAGTGGGAAGAGACCGGCATCCTGCCCGGCAGCAAGCTACTCACCTTCTTCGACGAACGCGGCAAGGCCGACCCCGCCGCCTGGCTGGAAAAGGTCAAGCCGCTCGCCCAGCCGGGCGACCCGGTGGTCGTCATCTGCCGTTCCGGCAACCGGACCAAGCCGGTCAGCCAGTTTCTCTCGCAGCAGGCCGGCTATGCCAAGGTCTATAACGTCAAGAGCGGCATCAAGGGCTGGCTGGCCGACAAGGGCGCCGTCGTTCCGGCGACGCAGAGCATCGCCGCCTGCCGCGCCGCGAAAACTTGCTGAACCAGGCCGTCGACCGCAAGCGCTGCGCCAGTTGCGAACGCTGGCAGGGCGAGCGCCAGCCGGGCGCGACGCCGGACACCGTCATGGTCGCAGCGGAAACCGTGACCGGCCTCTGCATCGGCGGCGGCTGGGACAATTCCGAGCGCCGCGCCCGCTCCGCCTGCGGCCACTGGAAGCTGTGGTCCGCGCTGGACCCGGCGGCGGCCGGCACAGTCCGGTAAAATGCGCCATTCACGGCCTGCCGGCGCCCCAGCCGCAATGATCGCCGCCCCCCTCCCGCGAAAGCCCCAATGCCCGCCCCGCAACTGACCGACCTCCTGCAAGCCGCCTTTACCGCCCGCCAGCCGCTTATCGAGCGCCTGCACGGTGAAGACACGAACGCCTACCGCCTGTTCAACGGTTCCGGCGAAAACCGGCCCGGCCTCAACGTCGACCGCTACGGCGACCTGCTGCTTATCCAGACCTTCCACGAGCCGCTTGATGGCCACGATCGCGTTGCCATCGAGCGTTTCTACGCCGACGCCCTGCCCGGTCTGGTCGCCATCTACAACGACCGCAGCGGCGCCAATTCGCGGGTGACCAACCCGCTGCCTGCCGAAGTGCTGGCTGAAGCTCAGAAGCCGCGCGAATTCCATGAAATGGGGGTCCGCTACCTGGTCCAGGCACGCCATGCCGGCCAGGACCCGTGGCTCTTCCTCGACCTGCGCGCCGGCCGCCGGCGCGTCATGCAGGAAGCCGCCGGCAAGTCGCTGCTCAACCTGTTCGCCTACACCTGCGGCGTCGGCATCGCCGCCGCCAAGGCCGGCGCCGCCCATGTCGTCAATGTCGATTTCGCCGAATCGAGCCTGGCGGTCGGCAAGGAGAACGCCCGCCTCAACGACCTGCCGATCCGCCTGCGCTTCGTGCACAGCGACGCTTTCGCCGCCTTGCGCCAGCTCGCCGGTATCGGCCAGCCGGGCATGGTGCGCGGGAGGAAAATGCCGGCTTTCCCCAAGCTCGAACAGCGCGCCTTCGACCTCGTTTTTCTCGATCCGCCGCGCTATGCCAAAAGCCCGTTCGGCGTCGTCGACATCGTCAACGACTACGCCGCGCTGATGAAGCCGGCGCTGCTATGCACCGCCGAGGGCGGCACGCTGATCTGCTGCAACAACGCGGCGCAGATCGAGCGCGAGGTGTGGGCCGACCAGCTCCAGCGCTGCGCCAGGAAAGTCGGCCGGCCGATCCGCGAATTCGAATGGATCGCTCCGGAGGACGACTTCCCCAGCCACGACGGGCAGGCGCCGCTGAAAATCGCCCTGCTGCGGGTGTAAGAGCATGCCGGCGCGAAGCGCGAAGCCATGAAACCGCAACGCTGGCGAGCCGCCGACGGCACCCGGATGACCCTGCGCCCGATGCTGAAGAGCGATGCGCCGCTGGTCAAGGAATCGCTCGGGAACCTCTCCAGCGAATCGCGGCGCAATCGCTTCTTCAGCGCGATCAGGGAGTTTTCCGACGAAACGGTGCACCGGCTGACCCATTTCGACACCGCGACCGAATTCGCACTGGTCGTCGTGCGTCCGGAAAAGGGCAAGGAAATTCCGCTCGCCGGCGGCCGCTTCGTTCATGACGACGACGGGCGGCGCTGCGAGTTTTCGCTGCTGATCGGCGACCCCTGGCAGGGCCAGGGCATCGGCCACCGCATCCTGCGTGCCCTGATTCGCGAAGCGGCACGGCGCGGCCTGAGCCAGATGGAAGGCAGCGTCCTCGCCGACAACCGCCCCATGCTCAAGCTGGCACGTGCCCATGGCTTCATGGTCGACTACAGCCGTGAGGGCGCGGGGGTGAAAATCGTCAGTCTCGACCTGCCGCGCCCGCAACCCCGCGTCTGGCCGCGCCTGTTCCGCAAGCTGCTGAAATTCGGCGGAAAATAGCGCCCTGCCTCGCTCTGGCGGGGGTCGTTAAGGAAACATTAATCTGGGCCAAATAGACTCGGCGGCTGCATCTTCGCGAGTCGAGCCATGTCCCGAACCATCCGCCGTTTCCCATATTTTCCCGTGTTGTTCGTCGCCTTGTTCACCGGTGCCGCGGGCGCGGCGGAACCGCTCGTGTTGCAGGCCGCGCAGATCAGGGCGCTGGGCATCGAAACGGCGCTCGTCGGCCAGGCCGGTCAGTCCCGCCAGGGCGTTTACCCAGCGCGCGTGCTGGTGCCCAACGAACAGATGCGCGTCGTCGCCGCGCCGGTCGCTGGGATGCTCGAAATGCTCGCTGTGGCGCCCGGCGCTTCGGTCAAGAAAGGCCAGGTGTTGGCCCGCCTGGCCAGCCCGCAGGCGCTGGAACTGCAACGCGATGCCCTGCAGGCCGGCAGCCAGTCGGCGCTGCTGCAACAAAGCCTGAAGCGCGACCAGCAGCTTTTTGCCGAAGGCCTGATCGCCGAATCCCGCCTGCAGGCCACGCGCGCCGCCGCCAGCCAGGCTGCGGCGCAGGCCAGCGAACGCCAGCAGGGTCTGGCGCTGGCCGGCATCGCGCCGGGCAAATTGGGCGCTTCTTTGGCGTTGACCGCACCGATCGATGGCGTCGTGCTCGAACAGGGCGGGCAACTCGGCCAGCGCGTCGAAGCGGCGACGCTGATCTACCGCATCGCCAAACTGACGCCGCTGTGGCTGGAAATCCAGGTGCCGCTGCCGGTCGCCGCGACGCTCAAGGAAGGCATGCCGATCAAACTCGCCGGCCGCGACATCAGCGGCAAGCTGATCGCCATCGGCCGCGCCGTCGACCCGGCCAGCCAGACCGTGTTGCTGCGCGCTGAAGTCGACAAGGGCGCCGCTGCCCTGCACGCCGGGCAGGTGCTCGAAGTCGAGATCGCCAGCCCGCCCGGCCAGCAACAGCAACGCCTGCCGGCCGCCGCGCTGGTGCGGCATGACGGCAAGACCTGGGTCTTCGTGCAGACCGCCGGCGACGACAAGGAAGCTCGCTTCGCCGCGCGGCCGGTGCACATCGTCAGCCAGGGCGGCGACAGCGCGCTGGTCGATGGCGTGCAGGCCGGCGAGCGCGTCGCCGTGCGCGGCGTTTCCGGGCTTAAGGCCATGCTGACCGGCGTCGGCAGCGAATAATGCTGGCCGCACTGATCCGTTTTTCGCTGACCCAGCGTCTGTTGCTGCTGGTGCTGACTGTCATGCTCATCGGTGCCGGCATTCAGGCTTTCAGCGGCCTCCCGATCGACGCCTTCCCCGATGTGTCGACGACGCAGGTCAAGATCATCCTCAAGGCGCCCGGCATGACGCCTGAGGAAGTCGAAACCCGCCTCGCCGTGCCGGTCGAGCAGGAAATGCTCGGCATCCCGCACCAGCGCCTGCTGCGCTCGGTCTCGAAATACGCGCTGACCGACATCACCATCGATTTCGAGGATGGCACCGACATCTACTGGGCGCGCCAGCAGGTCGGCGAGCGCCTGGCCACCGCCATGGGCAACCTGCCGCCCGGGGCCAGCGGCGGCATGGCGCCGATCACGACACCGCTCGGCGAGATGTTCATGTTCACCATCGAAGGCGACCTGCCGCTGGCCGAGAAACGCGCCCTGCTCGACTGGGTGATCCGCCCGCAGCTGCGCACCATTCCCGGCGTCGCCGACGTCAACAGCCTGGGCGGCGAGGTGCGCACCTTCGAGGTGGTGCCGCAGCCGCAAAGCCTCGCCGCGCGCAGGCTGGCGCTGAAGGATCTGCAGGCAGTGCTGGAAGCCAACAACCGCAACGACGGCGCCGGCCGCCTGAACGATGGCGAGGAATCACTGCTGGTGCGCGCCGAAGGGGCGATCCGCACGGTCGACGACGTAAAAGCCATCGTTTTGCAGGCGAAAGACGGCAAGGTGGTGCGCGTCGGCGATGTGGCCGACGTGCGTTTCGGCGCCCTCACCCGCTACGGCGCGGTGACCCGCAACGGCCAGGGCGAGGCGGTACAGGGGCTGGTCCTCGGCCTGCGCGGCGCCAATGCGCAGAGCGTGGTGGCCGGCGTCAAGGCACGGCTGGCCGAGATCGCGCCGACACTGCCGCAAGGCGTCACCATCGAACCCTTCTACGACCGCAGCAACCTGGTCGGGCGCGCCGTCGGCACGGTGGCGAAAGCGCTGCTCGAAGCCATTGTCCTCGTCGTCCTGCTGCTCCTCGCCTTTCTCGGCAACCTGCGTGCGGCACTGGTCGTCGCGCTGATGCTGCCGCTGTCGGCGCTCGCCACCTTCATTTTGATGCGCATGTATGGTCTCTCGGCCAACCTGATGAGTCTCGGCGGCCTCGCCATCGCCATCGGCATGCTGGTCGACGCAGCGGTGGTCGTCGTCGAAAACGTCGAAAGCCAGCTCGCCGAGGCGCCGGAAAACCTGCCGACGCTGCACCTGATCTTCCGTGCCGCCAGCGAGGTCGCGGCGCCGGTGACCTCGGGTATCGTCATCATCATGATCGTCTTCCTCCCGCTGCTCACCCTGCAGGGACTGGAAGGCAAGATGTTCGGGCAGGTGGCGCTGACCATCGTCTTCGCACTGGCCTCGTCGCTGCTGCTGTCGCTGACCGTGGTGCCGGTGCTCGCCTCGTACCTGCTCAAGCGCGGCGCCCACCACGAGCCATGGCTGGTGAAAAAGCTGGCCGCCGCCTACGACCGCGTGCTGACCTCGGCCCTCGCCCACAGCCGTACCTACACGCTCGGCGCCCTGATCGCGCTGGCTGCCGCTGCCGGCGCCTTCCTGCTGCTCGGCAAGAGTTTCATGCCGACGATGGACGAAGGCGACCTGATCATGCAACTGGAAAAGCTGCCGTCGATCGGCCTCGACCAGACCATCGCCATCGACAGCCGCGTGCAGCAAGCCATTCTGGCGAACGTGCCGGAGGTGAAGGCCATCGTCGCCCGCGCCGGCGCCGACGAACTCGGCCTCGACCCGATGGGCCTCAACCAGACCGACACCTTATGGTGCTGCAGCCGCGCGACACCTGGCGCAATGCCGACCCCGCCTGGCTGGCCGACCAGATGCGTGTAGTGATGGCCGATTTTCCCGGCATCGGTTTCTCGTTCACGCAGCCGATCGACATGCGCGTCTCCGAAATGCTGACCGGCGTGCGCGGCGATCTGGCGATCAAGGTCTACGGCCCCGACCTCGCCACCCTGAACCATCTCGCCGGCGAGATCGTCGCCACAGTCAAGAAAGTACCCGGCGCCGAAGACACCTTCACGCTCAAGAACGACGGCGTGCAATACCTGAAGGTTGCGGTCGACCGCCTGGCGGCAGGCAGATTCGGCCTCAATGTCGACGACATCCAGAACGACCTGAAGGCGCTGCTCGAAGGCCGCAACGTCGGCATCGTCATCGATCAGGGCCGGCGCGTGCCGGTCGTCCTGCGCGGCCCGCAAAGCCTGCTCAATTCGCCGGCCGATTTTGAGGCGCTGCGCCTGAGCGTGCCGGGCGGCGACAGCGTGCCGCTCGCTTCCGTCGCAAAAATCCAGCGTATCGACGGCCCGGTGAAAGTCGACCGCGAAAACGCCCAGCGCTACGTGGTGGTGCAATCGAACGTGCGCGACCGCGATCTGGTCGGCTTCGTCGATGATGCCAAAGCGGCTGTCGCCCGCGACGTCAAGCTGCCGGAAGGCTACCGCCTGGCCTGGGGCGGCCAGTTCGAGAACCAGCAGCGGGCGGCCGCACGGCTGATGGTCGTGGTGCCGGTGGCCTTGCTGCTGATCTTCTTCCTGCTTTTCTCGACCTTCGGCTCGGTGCGCCAGGCGCTGCTGGTCCTCTCCAACATCCCGTTCGCCATGATCGGCGGCGTCTTCGGTCTGCTGCTTGCCGGCGAATACCTGTCGGTGCCAGCCTCGGTCGGCTTCATCGCCCTGCTCGGCATTGCCGTGCTCAACGGCGTGGTGATGGTCACCTATTTCAACCAGTTGCTGGCGCGCGGCCTGCCGGTCGCGCAAGTCGTCGTCGAAGGCGCCAAACGCCGCCTGCGGCCGGTGCTGATGACCGCCAGCATCGCCGCCTTCGGCCTCGTGCCGATGCTGTTCGCCAGCGGCCCCGGCGCCGAGGTGCAACGGCCGCTGGCCATCGTCGTTATTGGCGGATTGCTGACGTCGACCGCGCTGACGCTGGTGCTGCTGCCCATCCTGTTCCGTCGCTTCGGGGTCAAGACCACCGTCAGTTTCACCGGGAAAAATCATGGCTGATGTCCTGCTTTCGCTAACCCTGCCCAACGACGTCGCCCAGGACGTCGAGGACCTGCTGCTGTCGCGGCCCGACCTGGTCCGCGGCTTCACCGCCAGCGTCGCCGAAGGCCACGGCTCGGTCGTGCCGTTGGTCGAGCCCGGCGAACTGGTCGCCGGGCATTCGCCGCGCACCCAGATCCGCATGGTCGGCCCGGAAGAAAACATGCGCGCCGTGCTGGCCCTGATCAAGGCCGAACTGCCGCGCGCCAATGTGTTTTTCTGGCTGGTACCGGTGATCGAGATGGGGCGGCTATGAAAATTGCCCGTTTTTTGCTGTTGACCGCAACAGCCGCCAGTTTCGGCGCCAGCGCTGCCGAACCGACGCCCAACCTGCCGCCGACGGAGGTCGTCGCCCGCGTGCTGCGCGCCAATCCCACGGTACAGGCGGCCAGCGGCCAGGTGCGCGTCGAGGAAGCCAACCGCAGCCGCCTCGAAGCCGGCCCCTACGAATGGAACCTGCGCTTCGGCGCCAACCAGCGCCGGGTCTATCCGTCGGCTGGCAACGACGAACGCTACAACGAGTGGAATGCCCAGCTCGAACGCCCGTTGCGCCTGCCCGGAAAATCCTCGGCGGATGCCGAACTCGGATCGCTCGGGGTGGCCATCGCCGAAACGGGCCAGGGCGATGCGCTGCATGAAGCCAGCCGCGCGCTGCTCAAGACCTGGTTCGCTTGGCTCAAGGAAAGCGCGGCGGCAAACCAATGGAACGCGCAGTTCACGCTGCTCGAACGGCAGACCAAGGCCGTCCAGCGCCGCCAGCAACTGGGCGACGCCGCCCGCCTCGAAGCTGTCCAGGCCGAGGGCGCGCTGGCTCAGGCCGAAGCCCAATTGGCGCAGGCGCGGGCACGCCAGACCACCGCAAGCGAAGACCTGCGCCGCCGCTTTCCCGGCCTGCCGCTGATCGAGCCGGCCAGCATCGCCGAACCACAGGCCATTGCCGGCAGCGAAAGTGAATGGCTGGAAGCGATTCTCGAACACAACCACGAACTCGGCGTCGCGCGCGGCGAAACCCAGCGCGCGCAGGTCATCGCCGGGCGCGCCGGAAACGACCGCCTTCCCGATCCGACCGTCGGCGTTCACATCGCGCGCGAACGCGGCAACGAGGAACACATCCTCGGTGCCTACATCACCATTCCGCTGCCCGGCGGCGCTCGCCAGGCCGTCGCCAGCGCCACGCTGGCCGAGGCCGATGTCGCCCATCGCCGCGAAGCCGCGGCCACCCAGAAAGTCACCGCCGAGGCCGCCGCCCTTTACCATTCCGCCAACGCCGCGCTGACCAGCTGGAACGCCAGCCGCAGCGCCGCCGAACGCCTGACGCGCGCCGCCGACATGACGGCGCGCGCCTACCAGCTCGGCGAAGGCAACCTCAACGACCTGCTGACCGCCCGCCGCCTGGCCAACGAAGCGCAACTCGCCGCCCGCCTGAGCCAGCTCGACGCGCTGGAACTGCGCTATCGCCTGCTGCTCGACGCACACCAGCTCTGGGATTTCGACTAGACGCACGCGCCACATGCCGGCTGATGTATGCTGCGTGACGCTGAACATTAGCCCATGGCATGAAAAACCCGGTCCCGGTCATCGTCGTCGCGCAGCTCTTCGGCACCTCGCTGTGGTTTTCCGCCAACAGCGCCGCCGACGACCTGATCCGCACCTGGGGCATCGCGCCCGCCGACATCGGCACGCTGACCAACGCCGTACAGCTGGGCTTCATCCTCGGCACCTTGACTTTCGCCATTTCCGGCCTCGCCGACCGCTATGCGGCGAGCCGCATCTTCGCCGTCTGCGCCATCCTCGGTGCGCTCGGCAACGCTGCCTTCGCCCTGTTCGCCAGTGGCATGGCGGCCGGCATTCCCCTGCGCTTCGCCGTCGGCTTCTGCCTCGCCGGGGTCTACCCGCTGGGCATGAAGCTGGTGGTCAGCTGGGTGCCGGAGCGGGCCGGTGCCGCGCTTGCCCAACTGGTCGGCATGCTGACGCTGGGCACCGCCCTGCCGCACGGCATCCGGCTGGCCGGCGCCGGCTGGTCGTGGCAGGCCACCATCCTCGTTTCATCGGCGCTGGCGCTGGCGGCGGCGGCGATGATCTTCCGCCTCGGCGACGGGCCGCACCTGAAACGCCGGCACGACGCGCCGCCGCTTCGCCTGGGGCGAGTGTTCTATGCTTTTTCGGTGCGAGAATTTCGCGCCTCCGCCCTCGGCTATTTCGGCCACCAATGGGAGCTTTACGCCTTCTGGACGCTGGTCCCGGCGCTGGTGCTGCTGAGCGGACTGGCGACGCCGGGCAGCACGACACTGTCCGGGCTGGCCTTCGCCGTCATCGGCATCGGCGCCCTCGGCTGCATCCTCGGCGGCTGGTGGAGCCAGCGCATCGGCAGCGCGCGCGTGGCGGCCACGGCGCTGGCGCTGTCGGCAATCTGTTGCGCTGTTTTCCCCTTCAGCGGCGACTGGCCGGCCTGGATCAAGATCGCTCTGCTGCTCCTGTGGGGCGCCAGCGTCGTTGCCGATTCGCCGCATTTCTCGGCGCTGTCGGCGCGCGCCTGCGCCCCGGAGATCGTCGGCAGCGCTCTCGCTTTCCAGAATTCGATCGGCTTCGCCATCACCATGCTGTCGATCCAGCTCGGCACCGCCTGGATCGGCGACTGGGGCGCCAGCATCGCCTGGCTGCTGCTGCCCGGGCCGCTGCTCGGCCTGCTCGGCCTTTACCCCTTGTGGCGACGGCCCGTGTAAACGCCAGGTCGGCGTTTAGCCAAGCAACTGCTCGACCATTTCCCGTAACGCCGCAACTTCGGCTTCGAGCAACTCGACACGCGACCTGAGTTCGTCGATTTCCTGCCCGGCAGAAGCTGCCGTTCCCCGTCCGCCGGCTTGCGATTCGCTTGCCTGCTGCCCGCTCAACAAGTGACTCCAGCGGTTCTCGCGCGCCCCCGGCAGGCGCGGCAATTCGACCACCAGCGCACCAGCGGTACGCGCGGCGAGTTCTTCGAGGAATGCTTCGACCGCAGAGATGTCGGCAAATTTATGCAGGCGTTCGCAGTTCAGGCGCAACTCGCCCGCCGTCTGCGGGCCGCGCAGCATCAGCACCGTGAGCAGCGCCGAGGCCTGCGTCGGCACGCCGAGGACCCTTTCCAGATGGTGGGCGAATCGGACCACCCGGCCGCCGCTCACTTCGGACACCAGCCCGAGTTCCTTGAGGTTTTCGATGGCCAGCAGGATTTCCGGCTCGCCGGCTTCCAGCACCGGGTGGCGGCTGGTCTTCTGGTTGCAGCCCGCCGCCAGGGCATTGAGGGATAGCGGGTAGGTATCGGGAACCGTCCGCTGTTTTTCGGCCAGCGTGCCGAGCACGCGCGTTTCGAGGAGCGAGAGCGGAGAAATGGCGTCAGGCATGGGGTGGTCTTTCCTTGACGAAACGATGATGAATATCGGTCACGGCTCCGCCTGGCGGGCGACATATTCGAGCCGTTCCTCGATGCAGGCGCTGTCGCCCATCGCGAATTCGCGGCAGATGTCCGGGCGGCGTTCGTAGATGGTGCACCGCATGGTGTTGCGATCGAGCGCCGCGCACCAGCCGTCGTCGAGGCGCCGCATCACCGTCCCGCCCCAGGCATCCTCGGCGATGAAGCGGGGCGGCACGTCGTCGTCGCCCATCAGCAGCACCTCCAGCCGGCAACAGCAGGCTTCGCAGTTGGCGCAGCTTATTGCCGGGTCGGCGGCGGGGTCGATTTTCGTATCCATTGCCGGCATTGTCCCATGCGGCAGGGAATCAAGTGGGGGGAACGGCAGGATAAGTCGACAAGTCTGTTAGTGTGGGAGCTTCGACCCCCCTCGTCGTTAGAGGCAGGCTCGCACTTTCTGAAACCGGATCACGGTGGCGAACCACCGTCACGAGCAAGCGAATCACCGATGATCGAATCCATTCTCCTCACCGCCGCCCGCGTCTGCACTTTTGAACGGGAACGGGCGCTGACCAATGCCAGCGCCTTTTTCTTCGAGCGCGGCCGGCGGCTGTTTCTGGTCACCAGCCGGCACGTCATGTTCGACAAGCAGAGCAAGCACTTCCCGGATCGGATCGAAGTCGAACTGCATATCGACCCGGAAAACATGGCCAAGTCTACCGGTTTCTCGATTCCGCTTTACCGCAACGGCAAGGCCATCTGGCGCCAGGGCAAGGATGCGGCGGGCGAGATCGACGTGGCGGTGATCGAAATCGAACGCAAGGCGCTGCCAAAAACTGCGGTTTACCGTGCCTTCTCCCCCAAGCACCTGGCCGACCGGTTCGATCAGGTCGAGGTCGGCACCTCGTTGCTGATCGTCGGCTTTCCGCTCGGCTTCCATGACACCCTGCACCACATGCCCGTTGTCCGCCAGGCGGCGATCGCCTCTTCGTTCGGTCTGCGCTTTCAGGGCGAGGGCTATTTCCTCACCGATGCGCGCACGCACCGCGGCACCAGTGGCGCCCCGGTTGTCATGCGCGTTACCGACAAGGACCCGGAACATGGCGACCTGCCGTGGATGCTGCTCGGCGTGCATTCGTCGCGCCTCGACGTCGGCACGCGCGATCTGAAACTGGACGAGGCCCTCGGGCTGAATTGCGCCTAGTACGCCGATATCCTGATGACGCTCACCGAAGGCTGACCGCCCTTAATCCTGCCTTAAGTTTCAGCTAAGAGGCGCTTAAGGCTGGTGCACTAGACTCGTTCTCCATGATGACAAGGAGAATGACGATGAAAGCCCTCCCCGCCCTCGCCCTGCTGCTCGCCAGCCTGGCCGCCCACGCCGAAACGCCACAGCAGATCGGCCAGACCTATACCGCCGAAGCCGCCGCCCAGCAGACTGGCTTCACACCTTCGGCCAAACGCGGCGAGACCTTGTTCCGCCAGCGCTTTGTCCACAACGACAAGATGCCGGCGTGCACCAGCTGCCATACCGACAGCCCGCTGAACGCCGGCCAGCATGCGGTGACCGGCAAGGCGATCCGACCGCTCGCCGTGGCCGCCAATGGCGAACGGTTCAGCGACCCGGCCAAGGTCGAAAAATGGTTCGGCCGCAACTGCAAGGAAGTCGTCGGCCGCGCCTGCACGCCGGGCGAGAAAGCCGATTTCGTGGCCTACATGAGCGAGGTGCGCTGACATGAAACGCATCGCCCTGACCCTGCTGCTTGGCGTCGCGCTGCCGGCGCTGGCCGACCGCCTCCCATTGCCCGCCGATACGCCCGCTAGCTACGCGGCGGAGTGCGGCAGCTGCCACCTCGCTTACCCACCCGCCCTGCTTTCCGCCGGGGACTGGCGGCGCGTCATGGCCGGCCTCGACGACCACTTCGGGACGGATGCTGCGGTCGACGCCCAAAAAAGACAGGAAATCACGGCCTTTCTCGAACGCCGTGCCGGCAATGCCGAAAAACTCGGACCCGCCGGCGATCCCCCGCGCATCAGCACGACCGCCCGCTTCGTCCGCAAGCACCGCGAAGTGCCAGCCAGGCTCTGGCACGACCCGCGCGTCAAATCGGCGGCCAATTGCGAAGCCTGCCATCGCGGCGCCGCAGACGGGAATTACAGCGAACACGACATCGCCATTCGCGAACTGAAGAGGTAAACCATGCAAAAGATCCTCGTCTGGGACTGGCCGGTACGCCTCGGCCACTGGCTGATGGTCGGCGGTTTTTCGCTCGCCTGGCTGACCGGCGACAGCGAAACCTTCCGCCTGGTGCATGTAGTCGCCGGCGCCACGGTGCTCGGCGTCGCCAGCTTCCGCCTGGCGTGGGGCTTCATCGGTTCGCGCTACGCCCGCTTCGTCGATTTCGTGCGCGGGCCGACGGCGGTCAAGGATTACTTGACGAGCGTGCTGCGGCTGCAGCCCGCCCACCATGTCGGCCACAATCCGGCCGGCGGCTGGGCCATCGTGCTGCTGCTCGGCCTCGGCATCGTGACCGGTCTGGCCGGCTGGGCCATCTACAACGACATCGGCGGCCACTGGCTGGAAGAAGTGCACGAAGCGCTGGCGGCGACGATGCTTACCGTCGTCATCGTCCATGTCGCCGGCGTCATTTCCGGCAGCCTGCTGCACGGCGAAAACCTGGTCCGCGCCATGGTGAACGGCCACAAGCAGGGCGCGCCGGAGGCGGCCATCCGCTCGGCTCGGCCGCTGGCCGCAGCGCTGCTGCTGGCCTGGGTCGCAGTGGCTGGCTGGTGGATTGCCACCTGATAGAATCCGGCCATGCGCATCCTGCTTGTCGAAGACGATCCCCAGCTCGGCGACGGCCTGACCGTCGGCCTGCGCCAGTCGGGCTTCGCGGTCGACTGGGTCAGGGACGGCAATGCCGCCGACCACGCGCTGCATGCGGAAAGCTTCGATCTGGTCGTCCTCGACCTCGGCCTCCCGCGTCTCTCCGGCATGGACGTCCTGACCCGCGCCCGCAGTCGCGGCCAGACCATGCCGGTGCTCATCCTGACCGCCCGCGACGCCACCGGCGACAAGGTTTCCGGCCTCGATGCCGGCGCCGACGACTACCTGGTCAAGCCGATCGACCTCGACGAGCTGACCGCCCGCATCCGCGCCCTGACCCGGCGCAGCGCCGGCCGCGCCGCGCCGCTGCTGGCCCACGGCGACCTCGCGCTCGACCCCGCCGCACACAGCGTCACGCTCGCCGGCCAAGGGGTCGAACTCTCCAGCCGCGAGTTTTCGCTGTTGCAGATGCTGCTCGAAAACGCCGGCCGCGTGCTGACCCGCACCCAGCTCGAACAGTCGCTCTACGGCTGGCGCGACGAGCCGGACAGCAACGCCCTCGAAGTGCATATCCACCACCTGCGCAAGAAGCTGGGCAGCGAGCTGATCCGAACCCTGCGCGGCGTCGGCTACACGATTCCCAAGTGACGACCGCCTGGTTCTCACTGCGCCGCCGCCTGCTCGGCCTGCTGCTCGGCGGTGTCGCCGCCGCCTGGCTGGCGACCATGGTCTTCAGCTACATCGATGCCCATCACGAGGTCGACGAGTTGTTCGACGCCCAGCTCGCGCAGGCCGCGCAGACCCTGCTGGCGCTGGCCGGGCACGACGAGGGCGACGACATCGAGGATCTCGGCGACGCCGCCCACAAGTACCAGCGCCGCCTGCGCTTCCAGATCTGGCGCGGCGACGGCAAGCTGCTGATACGCTCGAAAAACGCCCCGGAAACGGCGTTGACCGCAACCGACGGCTTCTCCGAAACACGCGGCGACGACGGCCACTGGCGCCATTTCAGCCAGTGGAACGACGAACGCAGCCTGCAGGTGCAGGTCAGCGAAAACCACCACATCCGCGACGACCTGATCGGCCACATCGCCTGGCGCCTGCTCTTTCCCGCCCTCTTCGGCCTGCCGCTGATCGGCCTCTGGGTCTGGCTGGCGACGCGGCACGGGCTAGCCTCGCTGGACGGCATCGCGCGGCAGATCGCCAGTCGGGCGCCGCAGCAATTGCAGCCGCTCACCCCGGCCACCGCCCCCGAAGAAATCCACACCATGCTGGAGGCGCTGAACGGCCTGTTCCAGCGCGTCGAAGCCGCCCTCGAAGGCGAGCGTCAATTCACCGCCGATGCCGCCCACGAACTGCGCACCCCGCTGGCTGCCCTGCAGGCCCAGTTGCAGGTCGCCCTGCGCGCCCGCGACGCAGCGGAGCGTGCCCGTTCGCTGGGCCAGCTGCAAAGCGGCCTGACCCGCGCCGCCCACCTCGTCGACCAGATGCTGCAACTGGCCCGCCTCGACCCGGAATCCGGGCTGCCAAATCCGCAGCCGGTCGATCTGGGAACGCTCGCCGAGTCGGTCTGCGCCGACCTCGGGCCGCTGATCCTCGACAAGAATCTCGATTTCGCCCTCGACGCCGCCCCCGGCTGCAGCGTGATTGGCCAGGCGGAATGGCTGCGGGTGTTGATCCGCAACCTGGTCGACAATGCCATCCGCTACACCCCGCCCGGCGGCCAGGTACGGGTTGCCATCGCCGGCAGCGATGGATGCTGCCGCTTGCGCTGCAGCGACAGCGGCCCTGGCATTCCGGCCGATGAAAGGGAATCGGTCCTGCGCCGCTTCCATCGCCTCGACCAGGGCACCCAGCCGGGCAGCGGCCTGGGACTGGCCATCGTCGCCCGTATCGCCGAACTGCACGGCGCCGATCTCGAACTGACGACGGGCGAAAATTCATGCGGGCTAACAGCAACTGTCGTCTGGAAGTACCGATCCATCGGATGACGGTGACGTGCTTGCGTCCGCCCCAAAATTCATTCAAGGCTCGCTGGCTCAGAGGCAGGAGCAGCGCTCATCTTTTACCCGGCTTGTCTACTGTCTGCATCAGTTTGCCCAATGCAGTCATATCGCCACCTCTCTCGGTATGACGAAAAAAAGCCGGACAAGCCGGCTTTTCGTTCAGAGAAAATGCGCTGTATCAGCCGCCTTCCGTAAATGGGTGGTGATTGTCATCGTTAGGATAGGCAAAGGTGTCGGCGAACGACTTCTGTTTAGTCGCTGCATTCTTGCCGCCAGCAGCTTCGCTTTCTGCCAGGTCCGTACGGATGGGTCCCTGTGCACCTTGTGGCTTTGCCGGAGACCGGTCATCAACGGGAGTCGCGCCGTTCTCTCCGTAATACGATGAATCATTAAGGTTGTTGTCGTCCCAAGCCTTGACTGGACTTAGCGGTACCAATAGTCCAATTACCAGGCAACTCAAAAATCTTGGAGGATTTAATGCTCTCATGATGCTTCTCCTTTGCGTTATACCCAGCTTGGAGATAGAACATCTGGAAACCGGTTGCCGACTGCTTCTCGGTTACCGGCTATCGCTTTAAGCCTTGATCGTCATTCATGGCAGCTTCGCTGGCAGAGTATGCTTAAAGTTATTTTGTGACAGGCCAAACGAGAATTGGTTCTAGCCTTGAAAAAATTCCATAGCGGTCGCTCCACGCTTCCCTGGAAAACGTTTCGTCCAGCTTGTGCAAGTCCGATTTACGTGGCTGCTTCATCCAGCAGCGGCACCTGGAACTCGAACACCGAGCCCTTGCCCGGGCGCGAACGACAGCCGACCTCGCAGCCGAGGGTCTTCGCCAGCCGCTTGACGATGGAAAGCCCGAGTCCCAGTCCCCTCGCCCGGTCGCGCTGCGGATTTCCGACCTGGAAATACTCGTCGAAGATCGCTTCGATGTGCTCCGGCGCAATGCCGATGCCGGTGTCCCAGACCTGGATCAGGGCACGGTCGCCGCGGCGGCGGATGGCGACGAGCACGCCGCCGGTCTCGATGTATTTGAAGGCGTTGTCGATCAGGTTGCGCAGCAGGTTCAGGAGCATTTTCCGGTCGGAGAACAGCACCAGCCCCTGTTGCGGGAAGAAGAATTTGAAACGCAGCCCCTTGACGCCGGCCAGCGGGGAAAATTCCGCGTCGATCCGGTGAAATATTTCGGCCGCCGGGACCGGCTCCGGGCAAGGCCGGACGGAGCCGGTATCGAAGCGTGAAATCTCGAGCAGTTCCGTGAGTATGCCCGACAGGCTTTCGGCGGAGCGCGCAAGGTAGTCGGCAATGCGCCTTTGCTCCGGGCTCAGTTCGGTCTTTCCCAGGGCATCCTGGAACAGCTCGATGGCCAGGATCGGTTGCCGCAAATCGTGGCTGGCGGCGGCAAGAAAGCGCGATTTAGCGCGATTGGCCTGTTCCGCTGCATCGCGCGCCTGCGCCAGTTGCCTGAGCACCTTCTCCCTTTCAGTGAGATCGCGGCCGATCGCCAGATAGCGGTCGCCCGGCAGGCGCTGGACGACCAGGTCGAGCGGTATCGTCGAGCCGTCGGAACAGCGCAGCAGCCAGCGCTGTTCGACGACGGCCCCGGCATCACAGCGCGCCAGTTCCGGCGCGATGCGCGGTGTTTCCTCCAGGGCGACGATGTCGACATTGCGCAGGCGCAGCATTTCTTCGCGCGTGTATTTGGCGAGCCGGCAGGCTTCCGCATTGACGTCGAGCAGATTGCCCTGCAGATCGCTGACGAAAATGGCCTCGCTGGCGTTGTCGAAAATCTGCTGTGCCAGCTGCATCCGTTCCTCGGTCTTCTTGCGCTCGGTGACGTCGCGCACGATGGCCCACATCGCTTCCGGCTGCCCGCTCTTGTCGCGCATGAGGAAAGCCCGCAATTCCACCGGCAACACGCTGCCGTCCTTGCGGATGTATTCCTTGGCATACACCTCGGAATGACCGTCGGGAATGATCTGCTCGGCGACGATCCGCGCCTCCATCTCATGCCACCGGGCCGGCGTCAGGTCGAAGAAGGTCATCTGGCGTAGTTCATCGGCGGAATAGCCGGTCATGTCCAGGAACGCCTGGTTGCATTCCCGGAGATAGCCCGCCATATCGACCATGGCAAAGGCGTCGAGCATGCTCTCGTGCAGGCGGCGGTAGCGCTCTTCGCTCGCCCGCAGGGTTTCCTCGACGATCTGCCGTTCGGTGATGTCGGTACTGACGCCGACCATGGCGACCGGCTTGCCGGACTCGTCGCGAACCAGGGTAGTACGCAGGTCGATGAGCATGGACGAACCATCGGCCCGGTAATTGACGACCTTGCCGGCCCAGGCGCCGAAGCGGCGCGTCGCCTCGGCGATCTCGTCCTGCGTCGCATCGGCCTCCGGGCCGTCGCCGTAGACCGAGACATGGCGGCCGAGCCGGTTCTCTTTCGGCGAAGCGAGCGCCTCGGTTTCCGCCCGGTTGACGTAGGTCACGGTACCGGCCAGGTCGGTAACCGTCACCTGCTCCTGGATCTGGTCGAGCACGAGCGCCTGCAGATGCAGTTCGCTGTCGAGCTGCTTGCGCCGGGTAATCACGTCGAAAACCGCGACGAAGTGATCGGGTCCGGGCGAATAGGCCTGGATGGCGAACCAGGCCTGCAGCGATTCGACGAAAGTCTCGAATTTCTCCGGGCCACCGCCCGCCGCGACCCGGCCGTAGATTTCGAAAAGCTGCGGGTCGGCCGCCCGGATTCCGGGAATGACTTCGCTGACGCGCTTGCCGCAGACCGGACCCAGGCCCGTCTGTTGGTGAAAGGCCGGGTTGGTGTAGAGATAGATGAAGTCCTGCGGCACGCCATCTTCGAACAGCATCCGGCAATAGGCGACGCCGTTGAGCATGTTTTCCAGAATGCCCCGGAGCGCGGCGTCGGCTGGAAACGCCCTGGCCTCCGGCGCCGAAGCTGCGTCGGAAGCTACCTTGTCCGTTCCGGAAGATATTTCTCGCATGGACCCGGTTTTTCAGTCTTTTTCACTGTCGACCGCAACCGGCTGCTGTAACTCGCTGGCCCGCGCCGTGCGCAGCGCCGGGGTTTCGAGACTGATGCGCCCGAGGGCACCGCTGCGATAATCGACCAGCAGGATAGCCGCTGCCTTCTCCAGATCGAGCTCGCCGCCGCGGCCCTTGATGATGCAGCCACGCTTTCTGGCAATGGCCTCGATGACCGCAACGGCATCGCAGCCTGCCGTGGCAAATCCGTAGCGCGCCGTCACCATGGCCGGGTAATGGTCGAGCAGGAAGCCGGCAAGGAAGGTGGCAACCTCGATGTCGATATAGGCATTGACGCCGACCGCATGGCTGGCGGCGAGCATCAGGCCGTCGACCGGGTGGGCGATCTTCGGCCACAGCATGCCCGGGGTGTCGTAGAGGGTCAGCCGCGAATTGATGTCGATGCGCTGCTGGCTCTTGGTCACCGCCGGCTGGTCGCCGACGGCGGCGACCTTTTTCTTCACCATGGCGTTGAGCAACGTCGATTTGCCGACGTTGGGGATGCCCATGATCATCAGGCGCAGCGGCTTGACGGCATCGTTGCGATGCGGCGCCAGCTGCTGGGCGAGCGCCGGCACGCGCG
>Ga0116180_1001247_pt1 | contig 21883 bp, 17 predicted proteins | sample AD_UKC073_MetaG_FD_89804 | JGI IMG/M metagenome (GOLD analysis project Ga0116180, IMG submission 89804) | Active sludge microbial communities of municipal wastewater-treating anaerobic digesters from USA - AD_UKC073_MetaG | ecosystem: Engineered > Bioreactor > Anaerobic > Digestate | place: USA...
GAGATCCACGCGCGGGGCGTTGCCAGGATCCAGGAGCGGCCAGTGGCTGGAAGCTGATCAGAAGGCCACTGACGTCTAGGACGGTGAGGCGCCTGACCCCGGGCCCTACGCTGGGGCCATGCTACGGGTGGGCCTCACGGGTGGGATCGGTTCCGGGAAGTCCACGGTCGCAGCCCTGCTGCGCGATCTCGGGGCCCAGGTCACTGACGCCGACGCAGTCGCCCGGGAGGTGGTCGAGCCGGGCCAGCCTGCGCTCGGGGCGATCGCCGCTGAATTTGGTCGCGGGGTCATCCGCCCGGACGGATCGCTCGATCGGGCTGCCTTAGCCGCCATCGTCTTCCCCGATCCGCAGCGGCTGCAGGCATTGGAGGCGATCACTGGATCTGCCATTGCCGCTCGGGTAGCGAGCCTGCGGGGTGCCGTCCCGCCCGCCCTCGTCGATGTCTACGACATGCCGTTGTTGGTGGAGAAGGGACTGTGGGTCCACGAGCACCTGACCATCGTCGTCGCCGTGTCCGCCGACGAGAGGGTGCGCCGGTTGGTGAGCTCCCGAGGAATGTCCGAAGCCGACGCACGCGCTCGGATCGCGGCACAGGCCACCGACGAGCAGCGGCGCCAGGCCGCGGACATCTGGCTCCCCAACGAGGGGACACGGGAGGAGTTGACCGATGCCGTGCAACGGGTCTGGCGCGAGCGGTTGCTGCCGTACGACGAGAACCTGCGGCACGGCATACCGGTCCGGCGTCCGCGCCCGGTGCGGTTGTGTGAGCCCGACCCGAATTGGGCCGCTGAGGGATCCAGGGCGGTGGCCCGGATCGCCCACGCCCTGGCTGGGCAGGGCGTCGAGGTCGAGCATGTGGGTTCCACGAGCATCCGTGATCTGGTGGCCAAGGACGTCATCGACGTGCAGGTGGGCGTGCGCCGGCTGGCCGACGCCGACAGCCCGGCTTTCGAAAATGCGCTCACTCGCGCGGGTTACGTGGTGCGCCGCGACAACCGCAGCGACACCCCGCATCCCGCTGGAGCGGACGGGGAAGGATGGGCCAAGCGCTACTACAGCGGATGCGATCCGGAGCAGGTCGTCCACGTCCACGTGCGCGAGATCGGCTCTCCCGGCTATGTTTTCGCGTTGGCGTTCCGGGACTGGCTGCGGGCTGAACCCAGCGCGCGCACGGCATACGCGACCGAGAAGCATCGGGTCGCCCACCTGGAACTGAGCGGGGTCGGTGACTACACGGTGGCCAAGGAGCCCTGGTTCGAGGTCGCCTACCCCCAGGTGCAGGACTGGGTCCGGCGCTCCGGCTGGACCGAGCGCGGTCACCGTGGCTGAACCGGCCTTCGTGCGTCGATCGGTGACCGTCGCCGGACGACGGATCGCCTACCGCGAGGAACTCGATCCGCGCAACGATCCGCCCTTGGTCTTCATCCATGGCCTGGGGATGTCTAGCCGCTCGTTCCGTCCGCTGCTGCCGCATCTCCACAACGGTTTTCACGTGATCGCGCCCGATTTGCCCGGTGCGGGCCACAGCGACAAGCCGGATGAGCCGCTCAGCGTCGATGCCCTGGTGACGGCCCTCGTCGGCTGGATGGATGCCGTCGGACTCGGGGAGGCGGCCTTCGTCGGGCACTCACTCGGCGGGCAGGTGGTGACCCACCTGTGCCAGCGGTATCCAGAGCGGGTCACTCGCGCGGTGCTCGTGGCGGCCACCCCCGACCCGGATGTGGCACCGGCCTGGCGCAAGGCGCTGTGGTTGCTGGTCGACGGTGCCTTGGAGCCGCCGGCGATGGTGGCGATCGCGACGGGTGATTACCTCAAGGCGCATCCGGGGCGAATGTGGCGGCAGCTGAAGAAGGCCCTCCGGGTCGACGTCGAGGCTCGCGCGTCTCGAATCGAGGTGCCGGTGCTCGTGGTGCGCGGAAGTTGGGACCTGGTGGTCCGTGAACCCTGGTCCCGACGGCTGGCCGAGGCGATCCCGGATGGGCGCTACCTGGCGGTGCCGCGTGGCTCGCATGGCCTGCCGGCGCAGAAACCTGCCGAGTTGGCCGCCATCATCCGGGAGTTCCTCACGGCTTAGCCCGACGGTGCCCGAGCGAGCAGGGGATCACATCTCCATCGAGGCGAGGACGTAGATGAGGATGAACCCGAGGAAGAACATCGCCCCGAGCCAGACTGATTCGCGCTCCTCGTGGGCCTCCACCAGCAACTCCTCGACGACGAGGTAGAGCAGTGCCGCGGCTCCGAAGGCCAGCACGAACGACATGATGTTCGTGCTCACGCCACCGAGGAAGAGCGCAGCGCCGATGGCCCCCACGGCCGTCGTGAGGCCGAGCCCGATCGTCATCATGACCGCGTGCCGGCGAGCGAGGCCGCCCTCGTGGAGCTCGGAGACGACCGAGAGCCCGAGGAAGAGGATCTCCAGGGTGAGCGCGATGGTGAGGATGACCCCCTGGGTGGTGCCCAGGCGCACGCCCAGCCCGACGAGGACGCCGTCGAGCAGCAGGTCGACGGCGACGGCACCGAGCATCCCGATGGGAAGGGTCTTGGCGCCGGCAGCGGCAACGGCCTGACGCCGCCAGGCGCCGAATCGCGGCTGATGCGGCGGGAGTTCGCCGGCGGCATGGGCTTCGGTATGCCGTCCGTAGGCTCCCAGCCCCAACACCAGGGCCGTCCCGCACACAAAGCCAGCCACCGTCCAGTCCAGGTGACCCTCGGCCCGCAGCTCTGGCATGATCTCGCCGACCAGCGCAGCCATGACCACGCCGGCGGCGAAATGCTGGACCCCGCTGACAATGCGCGGGCCCGGAGGTCGGAGGGCGGCGACGATCGCGCCGATGGCGGACGCGAGGACCGGGAAGGCGACCAGCACGGCCGCCTGTCCGACAAGGCTCATGAGGGTGTCGTCCTACTCGACGGGCGGTGCGACTGACCCGTTCACCCTAGCGCCGGGCAGGGGGGTGTCGGTGGCACGGCATACCGTGTCAGTCATGCGTCCCACGACCGACCTGCAGCGCCGCGTTGCCCCCTTCGAGGTGGTGTCCGACTTCCAGCCCAGCGGTGACCAGCCCGAGGCGATCGCCGAGCTCGCGCGGCGGATCCGCGGCGGCGCCACTGACGTCGTGCTCCTCGGCGCCACCGGCACCGGCAAGTCGGCGACGACGGCCTGGCTCATCGAGGAGGTGCAGCGGCCGACTCTGGTGTTGGCGCCCAACAAGACATTGGCAGCGCAGCTGGCCAACGAGTTCCGAGAGTTGTTCCCGCGCAACGCTGTTGAATATTTCGTCAGCTACTACGACTACTACCAGCCCGAGGCCTACATTCCCCAGACCGACACCTACATCGAGAAGGACTCCTCGATCAACGAGGAGGTGGAGCGGCTGCGGCACTCGGCGACCAACTCGCTGCTGACCCGCCGTGACGTCATCGTTGTGGCGTCGGTGTCGTGCATCTATGGCCTGGGCACGCCGCAGGAATACGTCGACCGGATGGTGCGGCTGCGGGTCGGCCAGGAGCTTGAGCGTGACCAGTTGCTGCGTCGGTTCGTGGGGATGCAATACACGCGCAACGACATTGCCTTCACCCGCGGCACGTTCCGGGTTCGCGGTGACACCGTCGAGATCATCCCGATGTACGAAGAGCTCGCGGTGCGCATCGAGTTCTTCGGCGACGAGATCGAGCGGCTCTACACACTGCACCCGCTGACCGGCGAGATCGTCCACGAGGAACAGGAGATGTATGTCTTCCCGGCTTCTCACTATGTCGCCGGACCCGAGCGGATGGAGCGCGCGATCGGGGGCATCGAGGCCGAGCTTGAGGCTCGATTGGGCGAATTGGAGCGCCAGGGCAAGCTGCTGGAGGCCCAGCGGCTGCGGATGCGCACCACCTATGACATCGAGATGATGCGCCAGGTCGGGTTCTGCTCCGGCATCGAGAACTACTCGCGGCATATCGACGGTCGGGAGGCAGGATCGGCGCCCAACTGCCTGCTCGACTACTTCCCCGAAGACTTCCTGCTCGTCATCGACGAGTCGCACCAGACCGTGCCGCAGATCGGCGCGATGTACGAAGGGGACATGTCCCGCAAGCGGATGCTCGTCGACCACGGTTTCCGTTTGCCCTCGGCGATGGACAACCGGCCGCTCAAGTGGGAGGAATTCCTCGAGCGGATCGGCCAGACCATCTATCTGTCGGCGACGCCGGGGGACTACGAGCAGGCCAAGGGGCGCCCTTTCGGCGGACCGGTCGAGCAGATCATCCGCCCGACCGGGCTCATCGACCCCGAGATCGTCCTCAAGCCGACCAAGGGCCAGATCGACGACCTCATCCACGAGATTCGACTGCGGACGGCCCGCAACGAGCGCGTTCTCGTGACCACGCTGACCAAGAAGATGGCCGAAGACCTCACCGACTACCTGCTCGACAAGGGCATCCGGGTGCGCTATCTGCACTCCGAGGTCGACACCCTGCGCCGGGTCGAGTTGCTGCGTGAGCTGCGCTTGGGGGAGTACGACGTGCTCGTCGGCATCAACCTGCTCCGCGAAGGCCTCGACCTGCCCGAGGTGTCGCTGGTGAGCATCCTCGACGCCGACAAAGAGGGCTTCCTGCGGTCGGCCCGCTCGCTCATCCAGACCATCGGCCGGGCCGCGCGGCACGTCACCGGTCAGGTGCACATGTATGCCGACAAGATCACCCCGTCGATGGCCGAGGCGATCGACGAGACCAACCGGCGGCGCGCCAAGCAGGTGGCCTATAACACCGCCCGCGGAGTCGACCCTCAACCCTTGCGCAAACGGATCGCCGACATCACCGATCTGCTCGGCCGTGAGGACGCCGACACTGAGGAGTTGCTCGGCTCGGGCCGGTCCCGATCCCGGGGCAAGAGCTCCGGTATGCCGTCCGGTGGCCGCGCCGGGGTCGCCGCCGACACGGGGCTGGCGGCCGGCGCCGCTGCGGTGCGAGGTGACCTCCCGGCGACCGAGCTGGCCACCCTTATCCACGAGCTGAGCGATCAGATGCACCAGGCGGCTGCCGAGCTGCACTTCGAGTTGGCGGCGCGTCTGCGTGACGAGATTCGCGAGCTCAAACGCGAACTGCGCCAGATGACCGAAGCCACCCGCTAGCGAGTGTCCGCGACCCGGTCGGCGGAAATCGTCCCGCAGGGGCTCGGTGAGAATGGGCGTTATGCCTGCTGTTCGACGCGTTGAGTGGACCCTCGTCGCCCCGCTGCTGGCCCTGGTCGCGCTCGCCGCGGTATGGGGGCGTGAGATCGCCGGAGTCGTCGTGGCGGTCGTGGCGGTGCTGCTCATTGCCGCGGTGCTCGCCGCCGTGCACCACGCCGAAGTGGTCGCTCACCGCGTGGGGGAGCCCTATGGCTCGATCGTGCTCGCTGTCGCGGTGACCGTCATCGAGGTCGGGCTCATCGTCACGCTGATGCTGTCCAGCGGCGATAAGGCCAGCACCCTGGCGCGTGACACGGTCTTCGCCGCGGTGATGATCACCTGCAACGGCATCATGGGGCTGTCCATCCTGCTGGGATCGATCAAGCACGAGATCACCCATTTCAACGCCGAGGGGTCCGGCGGGGCGCTGGCAACGGTCGTCGTGCTGGCGGGCACCTGTCTGGTGCTGCCGAGCTTCACGTTGGGGGAGCCAGGGCCGCAGTTCACCGGCCCGCAGTTGGCCTTCTCGGCCGTCGCCTCGTTGATGCTCTACGGCCTGTTCATCTCCACCCAGACCCGTCGGCACCGGGACTTCTTCCTCCCGGTCACTCCACAAGGCACCGTCATCAGTGTCGACGATGACCACGCCACGCCCCCGAGCTCGCGCGCCGCCGTGCGCAGCCTCGGCCTGCTCGTCGTGGCGCTGATCGCGGTCGTGGGTCTGGCCAAGGTCGAGTCACCCGCCATCGAGGCTGCGGTGTCGGCAGCCGGCTTCCCGGCTACCTTTGTCGGAGTGGTCATCGCGCTGGTTGTCCTGGCTCCCGAGTCCATCGCCGCAGCCAAGGCAGCACGGCGCAACCGACTCCAGACCAGCCTCAACCTTGCGCTGGGTTCGGCTATGGCGAGTATTGGGCTGACCATCCCCACCCTCGCCCTGGCCTCACTCTGGTTGCCCGGCGAACTGCTGCTCGGGCTAGGCCCTACGGAGTTGGTCTTGCTGGCCATGACAGTGGTCGTCGCCCTGCTGACCATCGTCCCCGGCCGGGCAACCCGGTTGCAGGGGGGAGTGCATCTCGTGCTGCTGGCGGCCTATCTCTTCCTCAGCGCCAAGCCCTGATGATCACCGCTTGGCGCAGGACGTGACCGATCCCACGCACCTCGGCTGCAGGTTTGTTAGGTATGCCTAACCTGGCCCGCTAGCATCGCGACCGTGACCCCGGCCGCAGCGACCCTGCACAGCCTTGCGCTGCACGACAGCGCTCGACTGATGCCGCCCTCCGAGCCGAGCTTGCGCCACGCGCTGGCCCGCCTGGGTCTGCGGGTCGGTGCCCTCGTCCGAGTGGTCCAGCGCACGCCGGGTGGTGGTCGAGTCGTCTCCTGTGGCGACGTCCGGATCGCCATCGACGGCCCGACGGCCCGGCTAGTCGGTGTCACGCTGATCGGCGACCACGGGTCCCCTCCTCGGGGTGACGCGCCATGACTCAGCTGGCCGACTCTCCCCACACCCCTGTCCCGTCCTGCCACGACGACGGGATCTCGCGGGTCGCCCCGGCCGGGGCCCCGGTCGTCGCCTTGGCCGGCACCCCCAATGTCGGCAAATCGACGCTGTTCAATGCCCTCACCGGCGCCCGACGCACGATGGGCAACTGGCCCGGCACCACGGTGGAGGTGGGCCGCGGGCTGTGGCGCCCGGAGCCGAGCGGCACGGCATACGATCTCGTCGATCTGCCCGGTGCCTACTCCCTGGACGCCTCATCTCCCGACGAGGAACTCACCCGAGACCTAGTCGTCACCGCACCCGACAAGCGCCCTGATGTCGTCGTTCTCGTGGCCGATGCGGCACACCTGAGCCGCAGCCTCTACCTGCTGGCCGAGCTGCGCGAGCGTGACCAACGCGTGGTCGTCGCGCTCACCATGACCGATGTAGCCCATCGCCGGGGCATCTCCGTCGATCCGCAGCGGCTGTCCGCCGCCACCGGAGTGCCCGTCGTCGCGCTCGACCCGCGAGCCCGCACCGGCCTGGCGCCGCTGGCCCAGAGCATTGCCCAGGTGCTGGCCCTACCCCACCCGAGCGCCCGCACCCGCGGCCCCGGACACGCGGGGGACGCCCTCGACCAGGCCGACGAGCGCTTCGCCTGGCTCGACGGAGCAGTCGAGGAGTCCGTCGACCGCCACGCCCAGGTCCGGCGGACCTGGAGCGATCGGGTCGACGCCCTGGTCATGCACCGTTTCCTCGGCCCGGTCATCTTCCTGGCCGTCATGTGGCTGGTCTTTCAGGTCACGACGACGGTGGCGGCACCACTGCAGGATGCCCTCGACGGATTCTTCTCTGGCCCCCTGACCGATGCGGCGAATTCGCTTCTGGCGCAAGCTCCGACAATCGTCCGAGGCCTGGTCGTCAACGGCCTGATTGCCGGTGTCGGCATGCTGCTCACTTTTGTGCCGTTGATGGCGCTGATGTTCCTCCTGCTCGCGTTGCTGGAGGACTCGGGTTACATGGCCCGGGCCGCCGTCGTCGCCGACCGCGCCATGCGAGCGATGGGACTGCCGGGCCGGGCGTTCCTGCCGCTCATCGTCGGCTTCGGCTGCAATGTGCCGGCGATCGCGGCCACCCGGGTGCTGACCGGGGCGCGCCAGCGAGTCCTTACCGCGCTGTTGGTCCCCTTCACGTCCTGCTCGGCGCGTCTCACGGTCTACGTCATGCTCGCCACCACGTTTTTTCAGGAGTGGGCTGGCACGATCGTGTTCGGGATGTACCTGCTGTCCATCGCCCTGGTCATCACGGTCGGGTTTGCCCTGCGCAAGACGCTGTGGCGGACCATGGGCTCGGAGCCACTCCTGCTGGACCTGCCGGCATACCAGCGTCCCACCCTGCGGGTGATGTCGTCGGTGACCTGGGTGCGGCTGCAGGGGTTCCTTCGGACCGCCGGGGGCGTGGTCGTCGCGACGGTGTGCATCGTGTGGCTGTTGCAAGCGGTGCCGGTGCGCGGAGGGGTCCCGATGGGGGAGGCGCCGATCCAGGACAGCGCGTATGCCGCGGTGTCTGGGGCGCTCGCTCCGGTCTTCGCCCCCGCTGGTTTCGCCCAATGGCAGACGGCCGGCGCGCTGGTCACCGGGTTCGTCGCCAAGGAGGCGGTGATCTCGTCCTGGGCGCAGACGTATGCCGTGTCCGACGCCGAGCAGGGGGCCGGGACGCCGCTGGGCGAGGCGATCAGGGCCGACTTCGTCACCTCCTCGGGAGGACATGTCACTGCGGCGGTGCTGGCCTTCATGGCCTTCCTCCTGGCCTACACGCCATGTGTGGCCACACTCGCGGCTCAGCGCCGCGAGATCGGTTGGCGGTGGTCGCTCTTCGGGGTGGGGATGCAGCTGGCCGTCGCCTGGGTGCTGGCCGTCCTGGTCTTCCAGGTCGGTAGGTTGTTCGGGTGACCGAATCCCCCCACCCGAGCGGTGCCGGTCCGTTGCGGCAGGTGCTCGAGCGCATCGGCGAGGGTGTCCGTGACCGTCGCGAGGTGTCGATCCGCACCGGCCTGGCCCCCGATGTCGTGGATTCGGCGATCGAGACGCTCACCCGAATGGGTGTGCTCGCCGCCACCCCGCTGGGCAGTGGGTGCCCTGATCAGGGCTGTGGCTCGTGTGGCTCTGGCCGAGCCGATGCATCGCCCGGGTGCGGGGCTCCCGGACCGGGGCCAGGACGCGGACCCGTCGCGCTCACCCTCACTCGGCGTCGGTGACCGAGGTGTCCTGCTCGTGACCCAGCGCTCTACCCCCGCGCCAGCGGGTCCGCTGCTGCTCGTCCTCGCGGCCGTCGTCTCGGTTCAGTTCGGGGGAGCGGTCGCCGCGACCCTCGTACCGGTCGTCGGTGCCGCCGGTTCGGTGCTGCTGCGCCTCGGTATCGGTGCGCTCATCCTCTGGGTGGCGGTCCGGCCCACGCTCCGGGGACACAGCCCGGGTGCGTGGCGCACGGTGGTGCTCTTCGGGCTGGCTCTGGGCGCCATGAACTGGTCGTTCTATGCCTCGCTGGCCCGGTTGCCGATCGGGGTGGCCGTCACCATCGAGTTCATCGGCCCGCTCACCCTCGCCGCCGTGCTCTCCCGACGAGGCAAGGACCTCATCGCGGTCGCCGCCGCCGCCCTCGGGGTGCTGCTCATCTCGCATGCCCTGACCGTGCCGTGGTCGGAGCTCGACCATGCCGGAATCGGGTTGGCCCTGCTCGCCGGTGCCTTCTGGGCGGCTTATGTCGTGCTCTCCCAGCGCACCGGGGCGGCCTTCGACAAACTCGACGGCCTCGCCATCGCCATGCTCGTCGCCTTGGCGTTCATCCTTCCCTTTGGGGTCGGGTCGATGGGTGAGTGGACAGCCAGCGTGTGGGGCAAGGGGGCAGCGATTGCTGTCCTGTCGAGCGTCTTGCCCTACTCCCTGGAGCTGTTGGCGCTGCGCAGCCTCAGCCGACAGGCCTTCGGCATCCTGCTCAGCCTGGAACCCGCCGTCGCCGCGCTCGCCGGTCTCATCGTCCTCGGTCAGCGCCTGGAACCCCTGCAACTGGCCGGGATGGCGCTCGTCGTGGGAGCCAGCGCTCTCGTCCTGGGAGGCGGCGCACGGCATACCCCCCTGGACGGCGGCTGACCCGCAGCGGTGAGCCGCTGGCGTCAGGCGAGCGGGTTGTCGTCGTCCTCGGGGGAGAGCACCTGGTCCTGCAGACTCGCGGCAGCAGCCTCGGCATGTCGATCGCGGGAAGACTTCATCAGGCTGGCGATGGTCGTGACTCCGAGGATGGCGACGATCGCCCCTAGCGAGACCGAGATGGGGATGTCCGGAACGCCGTGCAGTGGCTGACCGCCATTGATGAACGGCAGGTTGTTCTCGTGCAGGGCGTGCAGGATGAGCTTGACGCCGATGAAGGCGAGCAACACGGCCAAGCCGATGCTGAGATAAACCAGCCTCTTGAGCAGACCGCCGATGAGGAAATAGAGCTGCCGCAGGCCCATCAGCGCGAAGATGTTGGCGGTCAGGACCAGATAGGGCTCTTTGGTGAGGCCGTAGATCGCGGGGATCGAGTCGAGCGCGAAGAGCAGGTCGGTTGTGCCGAGCGCCAGGATGACGATGAACATCGGCGTGATGAGCCGCTTGCCGTTCTGCAGGACCGTGAGATGCGACCCGTGGAACTCGCTGGTGGCGGGGAACCGACGCTCCACCGCTTTGAGCAGGCGGTTCTCCTCGAACTCGTCGTCGTCGCTCTCACCTTCGCGGGCCAGCTTGACTGCCGTGTAGATGAGGAACGCGCCGAAGATGTAGAAGACCCACGCGTAGGAGTTGATGACCGCCGCGCCCAACGCCATGAAGATGCCGCGCAGCACGATGGCGATGATGATGCCGACCAGGAGCGCGGACTGCTGCAGCCGCTCGGGCACCCGAAATTTCGCCATGATGAGCAGGAAGACGAAGAGATTGTCGACGGACAGTGAATACTCCGTCAGCCACCCGGCGTAGAACTCACCGGCATACTGCCCGCCCCAGGTGCGCCACACAAACAGCCCGAACAGCACAGCGAGGGACACATAGAAGACGAGGTATGCCGTGCACTCCCGCATCGAGGGGGTGTGCGGTTTGCGCGCCACGACGAGGACGTCCGCGAGGAGGAACAGCGCCAGCACCCCGAGCGTGAGCTCCCACGTAAGCGACGAAACCTGCACGGGTGGGGGCCTTTCGGAGGGGGCGCTGGATCCCGGGGAACGGCCTGTCGGCCACCGAGTGCCCCGACTTTACCCCGCCGATGCTGCCGGACGTTGGGAGCGCGGCAGCTTGCCGACGATGGCGTCATAGGACTCGTCGATGGCCGCGTGGATCTCGTCAACGGGAATCTGGCCGCCGGTGTGCAGGGTGTTCCACCCAAAGCGGCCGATGTAGGCCATCACGGAGGCGTCCTCGGGATAGCGATGCAGCCACTCGTCGGCCTCGGTGCGGTTGGCGCCTAGCTTGATCCCGACCGAGTCGGAGCCGAGGAAGGCGAAGATCTTGGGCCCGACTTTGGCGACGACATCGCCCTCCCAGGGGGTGTCGCGCCAGGCACCGGGTTTGGCCAGGGCGTAGGCCTCCAACTCGTCGCGGGTCATGGCCGAAGGCTACCCGCGACCAAGCCAGGGGAGGGCTGTGGCCGACGGGCCCGGGCACCGAGATACTGGGCGTCATGACCCACGCGGAGCTCAGTGATCGTCTCGCCGCCATCGTCGCCGCAGCGCCGGGGCGGGTCAGCGTCGCGGTCCGCGGCTGGGACGGTTTCCGCTGGGACCACGACTCCGCGCGGGTCGTGCCTGCGGCCAGCACGGTGAAGGTCCCGATCCTGCTGGCCTACCTCGAATCCGGTATGCCGTGGGACCTGCCCCTGTCGATCCCTGCCACGCGGGTCGGTGGGTGTGGCCCGCTCTCGTTGCTGCCGTCCGTGACCACACTGCCCTCCGGCGAGATGCTGCGGCTCATGGTGGCCCTGTCCGACAACGATGCAACGAACGCCGTGCTCGGGGTGGTCGGCTTCGGTGGAGTCTCGCGACTACTCACTCGCGCGCGGGCACGGCATACCGAAGTCCGTCGTCCGATGATGGACCCCGCCGCCGTCGCCGCGGGCCGCGACAATGTCACCACGGCTGCCGACCTCGCGGAACTGCTGGCCGCCGTGCGCGCGGGTGCCCTGGTCAACGGACGGACCGCCGCGATGGCGCTGGCTGTCATGCGGGAGCAGCAGTTCCGGGAGGGGCTGCCGGCGTATCTCCCTGCGGACGTCCATTGCGCGTCCAAGACCGGCACGTTGCCCGGCATCCGGCACGACATCGCGGTCATCGAGCGCGACCAACGCTGGGTGGTGGTCACCGCCCTGGGCACCGACCTGCTCGACGGCACGACCGACCGAGGGACCGCAGTGCTGCCCTCGTATGCCGCCCTCGGCGAAGCGGTGACGACCCTGCTCTGATCGTCACCGCTGGGGAGGCGATCAGGCGCGGCCGAGCCAGCTGAGCAGCTTGACCGCGGCCGTCATCACCCCGGCATACGCCTCGTCGGTCATGCCCCAGTGCGGGCCGAACCGCAGGATGTACTGCGTGGCGACCGATTGGACCTCGGTGTAGCGCAGGATGCCCTCGGCGCCCTGGCGACGGCCCATTCCAGACGATCGCATGCCACCCATGGGCGCGTCGATGCTCGCGAAGGTCGCCCCGAACGCCTCGTTGACGTTGACCGTGCCGCAATGCACCCGGGTGGCGAGGGCGCGGGCGCGTTCGACATCGCGGCTGTAGATCGCGGCGTTGAGGCCGTAGTCGCCGGTGTTGGCCAGCTCAATCGCCTCGTCCTCCGAGTCGAACGGGTAGACCGAGATCACCGGGCCGAAGGTCTCGTCACCATGGCAGGCCATCGCCGGGGTGACGTCTTCCAGGATGGTCGGCTCGTAGAAGTGCGGACCGAGGTCTGGGCGCGCCTTGCCTCCGGCGAGGACCCGGGCGCCGTGTTTGACGGCATCGCGGACGTGCTCGTCGACCACCGCCAGCTGTTCGGCCGAGATGAGCGAGCCCATGTCGACGCCCCAGCCGTGGCTGCTGCCCAGGCGCATCGACTTGGTGCGGGCGACGAACTTCGCGACAAAGTCGTCGTAGACCTCCCGGGCTACATAGAGGCGTTCGGTCGAGACGCAGAGCTGGCCACCGTTGGAGAAGGCGGCACGCACGGCACCCTCGGCCGCCCGGTCGAGGTCGGCGTCGGCGAGCACGAGGATGGGGTTCTTGCCGCCAAGTTCCAGAGAGCAGCCCGTGAGCCGCTCGGCGCATTGGGTGGCAATGAGCTTGCCGGTCGCCGTCGAACCGGTGAAGCAGACGTAGTCGGCCCGCTCGATCATCGGCGTGCCCAGCTCACGACCTGACCCGACGAGCACCTGCCACACGCCGGGCGGGAAGCCGGCCTCACGGAGCAGGTCGGCACCGAGCAGCGCGCTCAACGGGGTGTGGTGGTCGGGTTTGGCCACCACGGTGTTGCCGGCGGCCAGGGCGGCGAGGCCGTCCACCATCGCCATGGTGAACGGGTAGTTCCACGGGGAGATGATCGCCACGACGCCTTTGGGGGTGCGGTGTTCGTCGATCCGGGTGAGGAACGGGACGACGCCGTCCCGACGTTTGGGCCCGAGGTGCTTGTGCAACGTCCGGGCGTAGTAGCGGGCGGTGAGGGCCACATGCAGGGGTTCGTCGAAGGCGTGGATACGTGCCTTACCGGACTCCCAGCAGATGAGGTCCATGATCTCGTCCTGGCGATCGAGGATGAGGTCATGTAGCCGCATGAGCAGCTGCTCGCGTTCCTCGAAGCTCGTCTCTGCCCAGGTGCGGGCGGCATCGCGCGCCACGTCGAAGGCGACTGCGACATCGGCCGCCGTGGATGTCGAGACCGACCCCACGGGCTGGCCGGTGGCGGGGGAGACGACCAGCATCTCGGCTGTGCCGGAATGGACGACATGATCGTTGAGGCGTCGAACGTAGGCCCGGTCAAGGGCGTAGGTGGCGCGGAGGACGTGTTCGGGGTCGAGCGGCGCTACGGGTGCCTTCGCCGCCCTGGGCTTGCTGGCACGGGGGCTCATTACTCAAGAGTAGGCACGAGGCGGGTGCGCGCGAGATGATGTGAGGACGGTCACGAAAGACAGCGGGACGAGAGTCCAGGGGCGACGAATCGTGGGCGCGCGAAACTCAGGGAAACGCGGCTTTTCGATGCTCTACTGCCGGCACACGGACGCGGAGTGACTGGACCTTCAAAGGCGGATTCTGGATGAGCACACCGATAGCGGCCTCGGATCTGACCTGGCTGCTCATGGACCGTGGCAACAATCTCATGCACGTCCATGGCCTGCTGACCCTGCAGGCCACGCCGGACTGGGACTTCGTCCGCAAAGCGGTCTTCGACCGGGTCGTGTCCAAGTACCGGGTCCTCAGCCAGGTGCCCGTCAAGCGAGGTCGGCACTGGACCTGGGAGGACGACGTCGACTTCTCGCTCGATCGGCACGTCTTCCGGGTCGAGCTGCCAGACAGCCGCTACGAAACCCTGCAGGATTACATCTCCTCGCAGTTCTCCCTGCCGTTCGACCGATCTCACCCGATCTGGGATATGCAGCTCATTGTCGGCCCCGACGACGACCGCGCGGTCTTCCTCACCAGGTTCCACCATGGGCTCGGCGACGGCATCCGGCTGGTCCAGTTGCTCCTGGGCATTTGCGAAGGCGCGGGCGAACACGCCACTCCGACCGTCGTAGGTCTCAACAAGGACGGGGGTCCGAGCGGACCGCTGGACGTCGTCGTGCACCTGGCCGAGACGACCGTCAAGGACGGGCTCGACGTTCTCGCCCACAGCCGTGAGGTGGCACGAGACCTCACCCACGGGGTCATCGCGGCACTCGACCCAACCGCTCTGCCGCGCCATGTCGAGACGGCCTTCGAATTCGTCAAGCATCCGGTCAAGCTCCTGGATGCGCTCACGTCCTACAGCTCCGAGGACAACGAGGTCACCAACTCCTGGCGTGAGATCGGTCGGCTACTGCTGTCCGAGAAGGCCGATGCCGAGGCGTGGAGCGGGCATCCGCAGAAGGCCAAATCGGTGGCCTGGAGCGCCGGAATCGACCTCGGAGACGTCAAGGCGATCGCCACGGCATACGAGGGCACCGTCAACGACGTCCTCATGTCGGCGGTCTCGTTGGCCCTCAGCGACTACCTGCGCGAGCGCGGGGTGCACGACATCCATGACCTGGCGTGGATGATGCCGGTGTCACTGCAGCCGATCGACGGCGAGTTGCCCGACACCCTCGGCAATCATTTCGCCGTCGTGCTCTTCTCGATGCCGTTGGGGATCGAGGACCCGGCCGAGCTCATCGCTGAAGTCCACGAACGCACCACGCGGCTCAAGCACAGCGCCGAGCCGATCGTCGCCTTCGGAGTCCAGCAGGTCATCGCCGAGGCTCCCAAGAAGGTCGCCCGTGGCATCACGGACTTCTTCTCGCGCAAGACGATCGGCCAACTGAGCAATGTGCCCGGACCGCGCGCCCAACTGCGCTTTGCCGGCATACCGGTGGAGTCCGTGTGTGCCTTCGTTCCCACCTCGGGCGACCAGCCGATCGGCATCTGCGTGTTCAGCTACAACGGGTCGGTGGCTGTTGGCGTCTCGGGCGACAGCCGGATGATCCCCGACCCCGACCGCATCAGCCGTGGCGTCGGGCAGCACGTCGAGCGCTTGCTGGCGGCGGCCACCGCGCATACCGCATCGACGTCAACTCCTGCGCTTGCGATGAACTCCGCTCTTCCCACGTCCGCACCCACCTCGCCACAAGGGGCCTGACCCGTATGCCGCGCCGCTCCCGTCTCGTCGTTGTCAACATCACCTTGCAGTCGGGAGAGTGGGACTTCGACGAGGTCGTCACCTTCGCCGGCCGCAAGTTCCGCCTGGTGCGAATCGGGACGAGCGGTGACCTCAAGGAGGCCGAGCGGCTGGTCTGGCAGTGGTCGCTCAAGAGCGACGCGATCGCGGTGACGGGTGTCCGCGAGGCGGCCTCGGCGGGGCTCTACGACGGCGACGTGAGCGCCATCCACGACCTGTTGCGCACAACTGCTCGGGTCCCGGTCCGAGACGGTGCAGTGTTGGCGAATGTGTTGCAGGAGTGGGCTATTCGCCATGTGCAACGCGAATATCCTGGCTACTTCAGCAATGCTCGCACGGTGGTGCTGGAGGGCAGCCACCACGAGCGTGCCGTCGCCGTCCTGCGCGAGTTCACCGACAACATCGAATTCGTCGACCCAACCAAGCGGGTCGGGGTGCCCACTGCCCTGGCCGTCAACCCGTTCACGTCGAAGGCCGCCGAGGCGGGCGTCCTGGCCTGGCGCATGACTCCGGATCTGATCAAGGCGCGCACGTCCGGGCCGGTGGCATGGATGAGTGACCGCTTGGCCCATCGGGCGGCCCGGGACGCCGACGTCATTGTCGGCAGCTACTCCGAGTTGATCCGGTTCGGGATCGAGGACCTCTCCGGCAAGACCGTCATCACCAACGCGGTGTCCGAAGCACGACTGGCCGAGCTCGGGCGGCGCGGGGTGGACCTCGTCATTGACGCGACGCCGCAACCGTTCGCCTTCATGGCCGTGACGGCGATGTTCGAGGCGATGGCTGCCGCCCTGCATACCGAAGACCGCGAGCTGACCACCGACGACCTGCTCGACCTCATCCAAGAAGCCGAGCTGACCCCGCGGCTGCTGCGGCCCAATGGCGACAAGCGCAAGAGCCGCTTTGCCTTCGTCATCCACCCTCTGTCGCAGCAATATTTCAAGAACGTCGAGCCGCTGCGGGCCATCACCAAGGTGCCCGGCATGGTCGGGGTGGTGGAGAAGGCGATGGCCTATGCCCCGCCGTTCGTCTACAGCCACGTCACCGGGATCACCTCGCCGACCGGTGCCGAGGCCGAGGGCTGGCTCATCACCGTGGGCGGCACGCCCAAGGAGATGTTGGGACACAGCCCCGAGTTCACCTACTCCCGGCTATTGGAAGCCGCTGACCTGGCCAAGAAGCTCGGCGCCCAGGTGATGGGGCTCGGAGCTTTCACCAAGGTCGTTGGTGACGCCGGTGTCACGGTAGCCAAGCGCGCGCCGCTGCCGGTCACGACGGGCAACAGTTACAGCGCCTCCGGAGCGTTGTGGGCGGCCCACGACGCCATGGCCAAGCTCGGCATTGCCGAGCCTGGCGAGGACGGGATCATCCACGGCAAGGCGATGGTCGTCGGGGCGACGGGCGCGATCGGGTCGGTGTGCGCGCGGCTGCTCGCCCTGGTGACCGATGAGCTCTGGCTGGTCTCCCCGGAGACGGCCAAATTGCTGGCCATCAAGCACGAGATCGAGCAGGAGAACCCCCGAGCGGTCGTCAATGTCGCCGGAAATCCGGGGGAGGCGCTGGGGGAGATGGACCTCATCGTCACGGCCACATCGGCGGCCGGCAACCGGGTGCTGGACATTATGAAGGTCAAGCCGGGCTGCGTCATCACCGACGTTGCGCGTCCCTTGGACATGTCGGCCGAGGACGTTGCCAAGCGCCCCGATGTGCTGGTCATCGAGTCGGGCGAGGTTGACCTCCCCGGCGATGTCCACATGCGAGACATCGGTCTGCCTCCCGGTGTGGCCTACGCCTGCCTGGCCGAGACGGTGGTGCTTGCCCTGGAGGGGCGGTACGAGACGTTCACCGTCGGGCGCAGCATCGAGTGGCCCAAGGTCAAGGAGATCTACCAGCTCGGACTCAAGCACGGTATGAAGCTCGCGACGATCTCCGGCGTCAAGGGCGTCTACACCGATGCCGACTTCGCCCGGGTGCGGGAGGCTGCTCTCGCCGCGCGCGAGAGGGCCACGTCGAGCCCTCAAGGGGCATAGCGACAAAGGACACATCGCCGCGTCGCCGTGGCGTGGGCTGGCGTGTCAGGATGATGTTACTGAGCAGTAAGGAGTCGTCGTGAAGTCGGTCCAGGGTAAGAACGTCCTCGTCACCGGCGCCGCTATGGGCATGGGGCGGCTGTTCGCGGAGCGGGCCATCGCCGAAGGTGCGGCCCATGTCGTGCTGTGGGACCTGCAGGAGGAGCGGCTTAACCAGACGCTTGCCGAGCTGGCCGACGCTGCGGCCGCACACGGGGTGACGCTCAGCGGCTTCATCGTCGACGTCAGTGATCTCGACGACGTCAAGGTCAGCGCCGACGCGGTGCGCGCCGACATCGGCCACGTCGACGTCCTGGTCAACAATGCCGGCGTGGTGCGCGGCAACACCTACTTCTGGGAGTCCGACTCCACCAAGGACACCAAACTCACCGTCGACGTCAACACCCTCGCGCCGATGTATGTCGCCCGCGAGTTCCTCCCAGGCATGATCGCAAACAGTGCCGACTGCCGGGTGCTCAACCTCTCCTCGGCCGCCGGCTTCACGCCCAACCCCCGGATGGCCGTGTATGCCGCGTCCAAGTGGGCGGTCATCGGCTGGTCCGACTCGGTGCGCCTAGAGCTCAAGCAGGCCGGCATCGCGCACGTCATGGTGACCACGGTCTGCCCCTACTACGTCAACACGGGGATGTTCGCCGGAGCCAAATCGGCGCCGCTGCTGCCGATCCTCGAGCCCGACCACGTCGTCGACGAGGCATGGAAGGGTATGCTCGCCGGCTCGCCGTTCGTCATCCTGCCCAAGACCGTCGTGCTCAGCGAGGTGCTCAAGGGCCTGGTGCCAATCGGTGTCCGCGACTTCATCGCCGACAACATCATCGGGGTCTATCACACGATGGAAGACTTCACGGGCAGGACTGAGTCGAAGGCGTGACCAGCACGGTTGGAGGCAAGAGGGTGGGCCGCGCCTACCGGGTGCCGGTCTCTTACGGTGCCAACCTTTTCGCCCAGGAATACCTCCCCGACGCCGGTGCCCAGGTGTCGGGGCCGACGGTTGTCCTCGCCCATGGCTGGTGCATGGACCACTCCAGTTGGCACCGCGTGATCGACTCGCTGCTGCGCCGGCTCCCGGTGCGCATCGTCACCTATGACCAACGCGGTCATGGCAAGTCGACGATGGGGGTCGAGCACGATCCGAGCGTCCGCATCCTCGGCGACGACCTCGCCGAGGTCATCGACGCCACGACTCCGGAGGGCTCGCTCATCCTGGTCGGCCACTCGATGGGCGGCATGTCGGTCATGGCGTATGCCGGTCTGCAAGGGGCGAGCTTCACCGACCGGGTTCGCGGTGTGGTCCTGGCCTCGACGGCCGCGTCCATCGAAGGTCGCGATCCGGTGCCGCTGGAAACGCTCATCATGGCGGTCGCGTCGCGAGCACCCGGCATACCGCCGCGGTTGTTGGTGCCGCGGCTGGTGCAGGGGCGGTTGCTCTTCGGCAACCGCGCCGATCGCGAGGATGTCGCGCACGCGATCGACCAGATCAAGCGGACCAAGATGCCGACGATCGGGCGGTTCTTCTACGCGATCTCGCAGCACAACGAGGCCGAGTCGCTGACCCACTTCGTGCGGGTGCCGACGCACATCATCAGCGGCGACCACGATCGCCTCATCCCGGTGATCTATGCCGAGGCATTGCGCGATCACATCCCCACCTCGCACCTGCGGGTGTTGCCAGGGGTGGGTCACATGACGCCTTACGAAGCGGTCGAGGTCATCGTCGACGCCGTCCTCGACCTCATCGAGACCACGTCCGACTGACGCTCACCCTGCGCACGGCTCGCCTCGACAAGCGTCGGGGTATGCCGTGCAGCTCGCCTCCCGCTGCCACCGGTGGATGCCTCAGCGTTCGCTTTCTCGCGGCGTCACCAGATGCACGGTCAGACCGTTGATGCCAGCGAAGCCACCAGGATTGGCGGTGTACAACGGCAGGCCTTGCGAGATCGCGACAGCAGCGATGAGCGCGTCGTAGGCGCGGGCAGCCGGTTTGCGTCCAGCGCTACGCAACGATGCAGCGACCGATCCGAAAGTGCGCGCGGCCGTCGCATCGAAGGGAAGAGGGTCGAAATCCGCTTCGACGTGTAGCAGGTGAAGCTGCCGGGCCCGCCTCTTCTGCTCGGTCTTGGCGACGAGCGGGCCGACGGAGAGCTCTGCCAGCGTGACCGCACAGACGAGCGGCTCGGCGGGCAGACTGCTGGGGTCGAGCTCAGCGATGTCGATGACGGTGTCGGCAACATTCTCGCCGTAGCGGGGAACACGCTGCGTCGCGCTTATCGCGACAGATCAGGGCAACAGGTCCCAAAGATGCCTTCGCGCGGGCATCGCGTGAATCACCATCTCGTGGCCGGTCTCAAAGATGAGCACGACGGTCTCAAGGAGGCGCCCGTTGGTGTCGAAGCCGAGGCGGAGCTGGCGGCGCGGCCGGTCATCCTCGTCATCCAATGGCTCGATCCACAGCGACCAGTCGGCAGCTTGCAGCGCATCTTCCTGGCTGACCCCATGCTTGGGCGCTCGGGTGAATCTTCACGCCGCAAAGTGCGCAAGCGCGCGACGGATTGCCTCAGAGCGGCTGACCTTCTCTCGGTCAGCCACGACATCCAAGGCCGCCAGTTCGTCAACGGTGAGCCTAACCGCCACGACCTGCATGGGCTGGGCGCCTCGACCGGGGCGGCCCCGACCGCGACGCTTGAGCTCCTCGACGTCGTAACCAGCCTCAGCCTCGTCGGCCCACTGCTGGATCTGTTCCTGGGTGATCTCGTCCTCCCGCACGAAAATATCGTAAACGAAAACGGACGGGCGCGGGAAGGCTTCTGATCACGAATCCCGCGGATCGGCATGAGCCGCAAGCTCACCAGCCGCGGGCGCGCCATTCGCCGAGGTGGGGGCGCTCGCGCCCCAGCACGGTGTCGTCGCCATGGCCGGGATAGATCCAGGTCTGGTCGTCGTACACGTCGAAAATCCGCTCCACCACATCGGTGTACAGCTGGTCAAAGGACTGTCCGGGCTGCTTGGTGTTGCCGACGCCACCCGGAAACAAGGAGTCGCCGGTGATGAGGTGGGTGATCCCCGATGGGTCGGCATAGGCCAGCGCGATGCCGCCTTCGGTGTGCCCGCGCAGGTGAATGACGTCGAAGGTGAGGGCCCCGACATCGAGCTGATCCCCATGCCCCAGTCGGTAGGTCGGAGCCAGCGGAAGGGCATCGGCATCCTCCTCGCCGGCCAGGGTGGGTGCGCCGGACCACTGCGCCAGGTCGACCAGGGCCTGGACGTGGTCGGGATGACGGTGCGTGGTGAGGATGCCGTCCAGCCGACCCGATCCTTCGAGCACGAACGCCTCCAGACGCTCCCGCTGCGCGGCAGCGTCGATGAGCAACTGGTGTCCCGTCTCCCGGCAGGTCAGCAGGTAGGCGTTGTTGTCGAACGGTCCGACGCTGCACTTGCGGATCGTCAACGCGTCGAGCTCCCGCACGGCCGAGGGGCCGCCGGGGGTGACCTGACCGGCATACGAGGGCATCGTTCACGATCCTTTCGGGAGCTCGGGAAGGGGGCCGCCCTGGCACTGCACCCCATCGGTGAGCCCGCGCGCCAGCCACCCCAGCAGCGCAGCGCGCGAACCACTGAGGTATGCCGTCCGGTCACCTGCCAGCGCGATGTCACCGACGACGTACTCGTCGCCCTCGTCGGTACGCAGGATCATCGGCGGCGCGGTGGGATCGGCCGAGAGGTGCCCCACCTCGTCGCCGAGGAAATCAGCGACGAGAGCCGCCGGCACGTCGTGGAAGGAGTAGCCGGCCAGCAGGTCGACGTGGTGGTAGACGACCTCGCGTAACCGTCGGGTGGCCAGGCCCGACGCTCGGTCGCTGACCCCACCCCGCACCGTGAGGGGCGTGGCGTCGTCGGCGGGGCTGAGCGCCCGAGCGCCCAAGCCCAACCAGGTGCTCGCATTGCGGATGTCGTCGCGCAGCGTCGACATCGACCGCCCTGATCCGGCCTCGATGGCGTCATTGCGGGCCTGGGCGCTGGCATACATCGGGGTCTCGACCTTGGTCACGGCCCAGGTGACCAGGTTGCCCAGGCCCTCGGCGTTGCGCGCGATGTGGGTGAGTACGTGCCCGCGGGTCCAGCCCTCGCACAGTGACGGCTCGAACTGCGCGCCCTCCGGCAGCGACTCGACGGTCGCGATGAGCGCGTCGGTCGCCTCGGCCACGTCGTCCCAGGTGTGCCTCATGAGGGCACCGTACCCGCGGGGAGGCTGC
>Ga0116180_1001248_pt1 | contig 21877 bp, 24 predicted proteins | sample AD_UKC073_MetaG_FD_89804 | JGI IMG/M metagenome (GOLD analysis project Ga0116180, IMG submission 89804) | Active sludge microbial communities of municipal wastewater-treating anaerobic digesters from USA - AD_UKC073_MetaG | ecosystem: Engineered > Bioreactor > Anaerobic > Digestate | place: USA...
CGAACTTCTCGGAAGGAAGAATGGAAGAAAAAGGCGAACTGGACCATTACATCGGCGCAGCAACTACAAGTGATGAAACGGCGGAATTTGATGTATTGAATGTGGAAGCCGGTACCTGGGCAGTCTTTGAAGCCGTCGGGCCTTTCCCGGAAACACTTCAAAATGTATGGGGAAGGATATATTCAGAGTGGTTTCCTTCTTCAGGATATGAAGCAGTCCCCGGTCCTGAAATATTGTGGAATGAGAGTCAGGACACCAAAGAACCAAATTACAGAAGCGAAATCTGGATTCCTGTAAGGAAATAATAAAAATCAGAATACAACCTAAACTAAAGCAAGGCACTGTTTAGAGCGCCTTGCTTGTTATATCTTATTAATTTTACTGCGGATTTGAATTCCACGGTGCAATCGTATTCTAAGACCGCAACCTTCCGACAAGCGGCTCATCAAATTTTGTAAGCATAGTGGACTGCGCCTAAAGTAATATACTTATATCAGCCATGCGCTTCTTTAGCTCATCTCGGTTGATGTTTTCAAGGAATAACTTTTGTTTCTGACCACTAAGGCGATGATTTTCATTGCCAACTATTTTATAATCCGCCTTGGAAGTGACAAGTTTCAAAAGCTCTGTCTGCAGTTTCTTCATTAGCATCGTGAGCTTTATGCTCCATGATGACAGTAGTTTAAGGTTAATGAAGAAGCCGACACTTTAAACACCCGATTTTGCCGGGTGTTTTTTGTTTTCCGGAAGATTTCTGCGTGTATTCTGCTGCGGAATCACTTCCTTTGACCCGCAGGCATAGTATGGTAAAAAAGTGAAAATGAGGTCTTGATATGAGCAATTACTTGTTTGTGGAATATACGCTGAACGACCCTATTCTTTCAAGTACAGCCATACCTTTTAATAATATAAAATCTCAGAACGGAATTTCTTACAATGATCTTACCGGAGAAAACCGGTTTGACGAGCCCGGAACCTATCAGGTAAACTGGTGGGTCACCACTCAGTCGTCCACGGCGCCAAACGCTAATTTCGTTCTGTATCACTCAGACAACGGCCAAACTTATGTTGACCAAAGCTGTTCCCCCGCAAAGACGGGCCAAACAAGCGGTACGGCGGTCTTTCAGGTGACAGATGTGCCCCATACGGCGTACCTTAGAAACGAAAGCGGTCAGACCTTTTATTTCGCTCAAAGCGTACCCGTTAAAGCGTCCCTGACTGCGTTCGGAATCCCGTCGCAGGGCATTGCCTTGGTTCCCTTCGGCAGCATTTATGTTGATTCCATGGTAGACAGCGAAGAAGCGGGTTTCTATATGGGCAACCCCGCCTTCGGAGGTCAAGCCTATTCCTATTATTTCGAAACCTTCCCCTTGAGCATAGACATGGAAGAATTTATGGAAATGCAGGCATTTTCAGTGCCAAAGGACGGCGTGCTCACCGGCATTTCCGGCGCGGGAATGATGTTCAGCGGAGAAATGGGCTTTGATACCTATTACCTCCACGCCGCTCTTTACGCTTGTCCCCCGGCAGCAATGTGTTCAACTATATCGCCGAATCCGATGTGACGCTGAGCCCCGGTTTTAATCGGGATACGCCCAAGCCTTTTGCCGTCAGCGGCAGCAAATCTTTCATTTATCCCGTTACGGCAGGCACACGCCTTGCAATGCTTGTTTATGTGCGCTCCGAGGAAATAAACGCGGAAGCCGCGGGAACCACCACCAACTTCAGCGGCGGAGTCACGATTTTGTTCGATTAACAACACTAAATAAAGGAAGGGCGAAAGCCTTTATTTTTTGCTTTAATAAACACTTTCCAAAGGTACAAATTGCGGACGCTTTATCTAAGGAAAGAAGATTAAATATCCTTTCAGCGCTGCATCTCGGTTCCCTGCCTGCTGATAATAATGCATTGATTTACGGAATTTGTGAGTTTTAAATATTTTTCTGGTTTTTACAAAAGTTACTTGATATAATTAAGTGATACCTTCTAAAGCCTTCTGCAGTTATGAGTGCGCAGATTGAATCCCACCAAGGAGATAGGAAGATGACTAAAAGTAAAAGCAATCAAAAAGGGTTGTATGTAGCGGCAGTAGCCTTGATATTAATATTCCAGCAATTTGCGAGCAAAGTGGGAAATCTGGTCGCAGGCTGTTTTGATTATAAGGCAATAGATGAATACGGCATTTTCGCTCATGTGTCGGTTCATCACATCGTGCAGCTTCTTATAGCGTTATTGGCCATATCGATACTTGCCAAAAAGCTGAAAATTGATTTTGGTTTCGGTTTGGGCAATAAAAAAACAGGAACAAAGTATGTTCTGTGGTTTACGGCCGCTGTGTTTGGATTCACCGCAATTACTTATGCGGTCAGATATTTCGGCAATCAAATCATTCAATATGATTATCCGTTAAACGCGAAAAATGTCCTTGGTACATTGGGATTCCAGCTGCTGCTCTCAGGCCCGTCGGAGGAAGTTTTGTTTCGCGCTTTGCCGATAGGGGTTCTGGCATTCTTAAATGAAAGCAATAAAGAGAGAAGATTTACAAAACTGAACATCTCTTTAGAGGTTATTATTGCCGCAGTATTGTTCTCAATTGCGCATATTAAATGGACTGTCAGCCCATTTTCAATCAGTATGAACATCCTTCAGCTTATATACTGTTTTGTGCTAGGCATAGCAGACGGAAAAGCGTATCAGGAAAGCGGAAGTGTTATATACCCAATGATGATGCACAGCATTTCAAATGTTATTACGGTGGGTTTAGGATATATACTTACGATTATTGTATAGGAGGACATAAATGAAGCCTGAATTTACATTCAGATATGCGACCCGTGAGGATATTGGGCTCGTATTGCAGTATATCAAAGAGCTTGCCGAGTACGAAAAAATGTCGGATGAAGTTATCGCTGACGAGAAAACTCTGGAGCATTGGATTTTTGACAAACAGCTCGCCGAAGTCTTTTTTGCGCTTGAAGACGGCAAGGAAGTGGGCTTTGCCCTTTATTTTCATAACTTTTCAACCTTTGTGGGCAGGGCGGGCATCTACCTTGAGGATATCTATGTAAAGCCCGAGTACCGCGGAAAAGGCTACGGAAAAGCGATGCTTAAAAAGCTTGCCTCAATCGCCGTTGAGCGCGGCTGTCGCCGCCTTGAGTGGATGTGCCTTGACTGGAACAAGCCCAGTATTGAGTTCTATAAATCCCTCGGCGCCATCCCGATGTCCGAATGGACTCTCTACCGCCTCACAGGAGACGCCCTGACTTCACTTGCCGAGTAAATCCCGATATCTGAAGCCTTCTCTTTGCGGACTAAGAAAATGCGGCAGTAAATACATATGATTGGGTGTAGGGGCTATGGATTCGGAAAGCATCATATCAATTCCCCAAAGCGAAATACAGAAGGCGTCAAATTTAATGAAAAATTGCGTTCTTTGCCCAAGGGAATGTCACGCGGACAGGCTAAGCGGCAAAAGCGGATACTGCAAAGCTCCCGCTGAGCTTTTGGTCGCGAGAGCGGCGCTTCATTTTTGGGAGGAGCCCTGCATATCGGGAAAAGAGGGCTCGGGCACTGTGTTTTTCTCCGGCTGCGCCCTCGGCTGCGTATATTGTCAAAACAGGAGCATTTCAAAAGGTTTGGAAGGCAAGGCAATTACAATCGAAAGACTTGCGGAAATCTTTCTTGAGCTCCAGGCAAAGGGAGCAAACAACATAAATCTTGTCACTCCAAGCCACTATGTTCCCCATATTATAGAGGCTTTGAACATATCACGAAGAAATGGGCTTACTCTCCCCATAGTGTATAATTGCGGCGGGTACGAGAAAACGGAAACTCTAAAAATGCTTGAAGGCTATGTTGACATCTATTTGCCCGATTTGAAATACATATCCGACGAGCCCGCAATTAAGTACTCCAATTGCAAAGGCTATTTCACGGCAGCCAAAGCGGCAATTGAAGAAATGGTAAGGCAAGCGGGAACGGCAGTCTTTGACGAGCGGGGCATAATGCGAAAAGGCGTGATAGTAAGGCACCTGACACTTCCGGGCTATCTTGAGGATTCAAAGAGAATTGTTAAATACCTATATGAATCCTACAGAAACAAAATATTCATCAGCATTATGAACCAATATACCCCCATGACAAAAAGCACGGAGTACCCTGAGCTGAACAGAAAGATAAGCTATGAAGAATATGAGGAGCTTGTAAATTTCGCCATAGAAATCGGGGTGGAGAACGGCTTTATTCAGGAAGGGGAGCCCGCTTCAGAGAGTTTTATACCCGAGTTTAACGGAGAGGGTGTATAGGAAAGCTTAGCTCCCACAATTAAAGACGGCTTTAAGGTTAAAATAAGCTGTGTTTCGGGTTCGGTTGCTAAGATAGTGGCGAACCTGAACATAGCTGATTTTTTGTGGTGGAACGAATATTGTTTGCAAAATCATTTGCATGCTTTATAATGGCCTTAAAGGGAAAATTAAGGTTAAAATATTAGTTTTTAGCGTCTATCCAACGATAGGCGCTTTTCTTTTTTCCTGAAATAAAGGTTAAGGTGCTCCGACCAAAAAGGCATGTCACAGTGAATTTTAATCGGACATATAATGGCTTGACTGTGTTTAATTAAATTTTAATGTAAGGGGCTTTTATAATGGCAAGCATCGCTTTGCAGCTCATCGCTGAATCGATAAACATAGATATTAATTCTCAGGAAAGCATTGTGTTTGATGTAGTGCGGTACGCAAGCGATTCCGTAAGCTACAATCCCGCAACGGGAGAGATTACTCTTTTCGGCATCGGCAGCTATACCGCCCACTGGTGGGTCGCCACCCAATCGGTGTCACGAAGCGGCGGCGCCAGCTTGGCTTTGGTGTCAAACCAGGGTTCAGAGCAAATCGGAAACTCGCCGATAAAAACCGGGGAAGTTTACGGTTTCGGAGTATTTGAAGTTACGGAAGGCGAACCTGTAACAATTTCACTCAAAAATATAACCGACGGCACCATGTTTCTGTCTACCGACGAGCCCGTTAAGGCATCGCTGATTCTTAATTACGATGTATTGCCCGCGTTCGGCTTCTTTTTCACGCCTTACAGAACATCACACTGGGCGATTGAGTCGGGAAACAATTTTGTCTTCTATGAAAACGGTCCTTCTGTCAATGTAGAGCACGACCCGGTTTCAAGCGAAGTTACCGTTTTGCTCAGCGGAACTTACGAGATTTCCTATGTATTCTCATTTATTGAGCCTGCTAATATTTTGATTAGCCTTCTTAAAAACAATGTCCCTGTTCATACAATTCCCCTGGCAAACTTCACAGGCGCTTTGTCGGATACGATTGTTCTGCCCCTCTCAGCCGGCGATGTGCTCAAGTGGGAGTTTGAATTCCTTGAGGAAGACTGAGGTGCGTCCTTATGATAAAGCAACAAACCTTATACCGCCGCCCGATATACTTTGAAAAGTATGTCGGAAGCCATGATGGCGTTTACTATAAATGCAAAGCAAAATCCACGGAATATTTCTTTATGAAAGACCGAATTTTTACTTCTATGCTGCTTGAAAACGACCCCGACAGCGGGGCAGAGTCAGGCATTGCGCTGAGCCTGAAATTTATAGGCTCAAACGATACTAAGACTCAAGGAATTAAAGAGAGGCTCACAAAAATCAATTACATTATCGGAAAAGACCGTTCAAAATGGCGCAGAAACCTTCCAACTTTCGACGGCGTGAAATATACGGGCGTCTGGGACGGGGTGGATTTGGAGATTGAAGCCAACAAAGAAGGCTTAAAGCTTTACTGGAAAGTATCTCCCCACGCGGACCCCTCCAAAATACAGCTCGAATATATGGGAGCGAACCGCTTGTCCGTTACGGAAACGGGCGAGCTTAAAATAGAGCACGACTTGGGAGAATCCTTTGACAAAGCTCCCGTTGCCTATCAAATCATAAACGGCGAAAAGACGGAAGTTCCCTGCGAATACCGCCTTGACTCCGACTTAGCCCGATTCTCATTTGCTCTCGGCGAGTATGACCCGAATTTCGAGCTAATCATCGACCCGCTGATGCCCTACGGCTCCTATCTTGGCGGAAGCGAGCAGGATGCGGGTATGAGCATCTGTGTTGACGAAGCTGGAAGCGCATATGTAGCAGGATATACCATTTCGGAAGATTTTCCGATAATCCCCGGCGCGTACCAAATTGCGCCCGAGCAGACCGACTGGGACTCAGGCTTTGTTTCCAAATTTACTCCCGACGGCAGCGATTTAATCTTTTCAACCTATTTATCGGCAGACAGGTCCGTAATTATTTACGCGATAGATATTGATGATGATTTGTGCGTGTATGTAACCGGAGATACAAATTCATTGGATTTCCCCACGACCGACAATGCGTTTCGTCCTGACATTACAGGAAATGAAGACGGCTTTTTAACCAAATTTGCTGCCGACGGCTCCGATTTAGTGTATTCCACCTATTTGGGCAGTTTCAGATGTTTCCCCCGCGCGCTCAAAGTATCCCCTGACGGCTTTGCCTATGTGGGCGGCTTTGCCACTACCGACTATCCCACAACACCGGGAGCGTATCAGAACTGGGTAGCGACAAATTACTCGGGCTTTGTAACCAAGTTTTCGCAGGACGGCTCCGCTCAGGTGTTTTCCACCTTGTTCAGCGGTTCGAACTATACTCGAATACAGGGAATAGCGGTGGATGACAGCGGCTGCGTTTTTGCCGCGGGCTACACTCAGGATGTTAATTTGCCTACTACAGACGGAGCGTTTGAAAGAGAATTGCAGGGCTCGCAATGCGCTTTTGCCGTAAAGTTTAACGATGACGGCACAAACATAATCTGCTCCACTTATTTCGGCGGAAGCAATTTGACTTGGGCCAACGGTATTTGCGCAGACGCAGAGGGAAATGCCTATCTTACGGGAACCGTATTTACGGGAGGCTTGCCCGTAACCCCCAATGCTCCTCAGCCCGTTCCCTTGAATGACAGATGCGGCTTTGTCGCTAAACTCAACGCCGATTTTTCCGACCTTATCTATTCCACTTATCTAACCTGCATGGGAACCGTTGACGGGATGGATATAAAGCTGCTGTCAGGCAATCGGGCATGCGTTGCCTGCTGGGGCGATGAAGAAGCCGACACCTTCCCATCAACGCCAATGATAACCCCTGTGGATAACGGCAGGTCAATTATTGTTATTCTGACGGACGACGGAAGCGATTTTTACGCTTCTCAGACAATCGCCCCTAATATTGGTGTCTCTCTGGCTATCGGAAATGACAGCAGCATCTATATAACCGGATGGACAAATGCCGAGCAGTTTATCCCGACGGCGGGAGCATTCCAAACCGAATACGGCGGCGGTCCAAACGACGCTTATGTAATGCGCGTAAAATATATAGATGTCGCAAACTCGTCGGTATGGATAAAAAGAATCGGGTAAGAGAATTCAGGCGCAAAAAGCAAACAAAGGCTCTCTGCCTCTGTTTGCTTTTTTCTGTAATCTTTTTTATTCTTCCTCCATGCGGTTTAGCAATTCAAAGTATAGCTTAGAAGCCGTCCGCCTTGCGGACGGGTGTTCGTCCTCAAGAAGCCGCTGAATTTTTTCTATCGGTACATTGCTGTTCCGGCATGCAAAAGCCGCGCCGTGTCTTACATTGTAATCCTCGTCATTCACCCACTCTAAAATAGTTTCAAGGGGGAGCTTCTTCATGCAGGCAAGATGTGCCGTTACCCTTACTTCCTCGGCGGGTCTCTTAATCCTTTCTCTAAAATCTTCGCGGGAACCTCGCTGTTTTAAAATCACCGTTCCTGAGTCTGTCTTCAATCTGCTCAGCCTTAAGCGATTGACCCAGCTTTTTCATCTTGTTTTTATGAAACTCCGTCTCTTCCTTGCTCATAATCACAAACTTGAGTACAAATCCCCAGCTCTTTTGCTCCATATCCAAGCCCAAAACCCCCTTAGGCAAACTTACTGCCAGTATCACAGCATTTTCTGTGTCCCATAAATTGCCCGGAATTTAAAACCGCAAAGGAGCAATAGCGCAGAAGGTGAATATTATAAAAAGCCTTGTTATACAAGGCTTTTTTGTCTTATAATGGAAATGGCATAATTGGGAAAATCTTTGCGGCTCAAGTCAGAAAGGAGAGCATACTATGGGTTTTTCAAGAACTGATTTTATGTTTCCTAGTCACGGCGACAAGTGTTCGGCTTGGCTGTATCTGCCCGACAACGGCTCGGATAGGCACCCGCTGGTTGTTATGGCCCACGGCTTTGGGGGAATGAAAAACTGCGGCCTCGAGCCCTATGCCGAATATTTTGCCGACAACGGTCTGGCGGTTCTGCTCTTTGATTACAGGGGTTTTGGGGACAGCGAAGGCACTCCGAGGCAGCTTATTTCCCACCGCAGGCATATTGAGGACTATCATGCCGCCGTAGCATTCGCGCGCAGGCAAAAGAATATAAATCCCGACAAAATTGCTCTGTGGGGCAGCTCATACAGCGGCGGTCACGCTATTGTTGCGGCGTCTCAGGACCCGAAAATCGCCGCTATTGTGGTTCAGGTTCCATTTGTTTCGGGCATAGCCAGCTCCGCGCCCATAGTAAAGCAGAACGGGGCAAAATACTTTTTCAAAGCCGCCGCGTCAACATTTAAGGATTTATGGCGGGCGGCCACCGCAAGGGAGCCTTACATGGTGCCTGTTTACGGAGCGCCCGATGAATTCGCCGTACTTAACACCCGCGACTCCAAAACGGGCTATGAATCACTTATCCCTCAGGGTCTCGAAGTGGTAAACGCCGCCCCCGCACGAGTTTTCCTTACCCTGGTTTTGTACCGACCCTTAAGCGCGGCAAGCAAAGTAAACTGCCCGGCGCTGATTATAGCGGGCGAAAAAGATTCTCTTATCCCGTTAGAGTCCGTAAAAAAGGCGGCATCAAAAATGAGACAGGCAGAGCTAATAACCCTGCCCCTCGACCATTTCGAGCCATACCTCGGCGAACCCTTCAAAAAGGTCTCCCAAAAACAGCTCGACTTTTTAAAAGCCCATTTATTCTAAGCCCGTTAAAACTTAGCTCATGTTCTATAAGCTATCAAGGATAATGTATAATGGAACAGAGCTAATATTTCGGACCACAGGCGGCAAACCCACAAAAAGGCTTAAACATAAAGCCTGTTTTCGGAGGTAAAGTATGAAGTTAAAGAAAGCATTAAAGTTCCTGCTTATCATCCCCGCGGTGTTTTTGACGGCGTTTCTGGCTTTATGCATAAACGGCACCTGTCCGTATAAAAACCATGTTGCCGATGAGTCTTTGTCCGCTTGGATGAGCAAAATCCCCGACGACACGCTAATTAAAGAAATCGCAATCCCCGGCAGCCATGACGCGGGTACAATCGGCATGCCATGGACCTTCCGCACGCAGAACTATTCCATAGGCGACCAGCTTACCTTCGGGGCAAGGTATTTTGACATAAGGGTAAACAAGACGGAAAAAGGCTACCCGATATTCCACTCCTCCATGAACGGCGTTGATTTCAGAGATGTTTTGCAGGAGATTAAAGCGTTCATAAAAGCGCATCCCACGGAGGTTCTGCTTCTCGACTTCCAGCATTTTAAGGGCGGCAGTCAGGGCGATGTGTATGAGTTTTTGTCCGAGGAGCTGGACAAGGAGAACCTGATTCTTCATAACGATACGGACAAAAGCGATGTGGAGTTTATAAGCTCTCTTACCTTAGGCGAGGCAAGGGGCAAGTGCATTGTTTTCTACGGCGGCACGGATAATGATTTTTCCGACTGGGTATTTTTAAGGAACAACGACGAGTGCACCAAAGACAATATGACTCTGGATTCCTACTACATAGGCAAGCTCCACAGGGGCGGCTTCTATACGCTTGTGAATGAGGCGCACCCCATATATTTTGAGCATCTTGAAAGGAATCAAAAGGAAAACAAGGACTGCATTTTCGTGCTCCAGTCCCAGCTCACCGACGGAAAACTGGTTCTCGGTCCCTGGGCTATTGAAAGAGGTCAGGAAAAGAAAATGAGCGAGTATGTAAAGAATTTAAAGGACAGCCCGTATATAAAGAGCATTAATGTTATAATGCGCGACTTCCTCATCCCCGAAAAGTGTCAGGAAATTATAGACCTTAATATCGCTAAGGGATTAATGGATGCTCCTCAGAGTTAAAAAACTTTCTATGGCTTTACCTCCAAAAACGCATCTTAAAGGTTACACGAGATGGACAGAAAAATGGAAATAGTCAGAATCCTGCTGAAAATCATAATGTGGTTTTTGATTGCGGAGTTTTCATGCAATTTTGTAATGCAGACAATCAGCTATTCGTTTTACAAAAACGCAAAAAAGATGGAGGATATCTCCGCCACTCCGCAGTTCATTCGGTTCAATGATTCTTTGACGGGCTATGGAGCTAACCTTGATTCGGATAAAGGTAAGGTAATATTGTTTTTCGGCGGCTCAAAGTTTATAGCCTATAATTCCGTCGGGAAATACTCCGCAAAGTTCGATTGCCCATTTATTTCGGCGGATTATTACGGCACTCAGGAAAGCGGCGGCAGAATGAATCTCAAAACCATGAAGCAAACCGCTGAGGATTTGCATGACTGGGCAAGAGAGCATTACCCCAACAGCGAGATTGTAATTATCGGGCACAGCTAATGAGCGGGAATAGCGGCTTTCCTTGCAAGCGTCAGGGAGTGCGGCGCTCTGATTTTAGCCGCGGGATACAGAGACCTTTCGGACTTAAATAACAAAATCACGCCCGTATTCCGGGGTCCGCTGAAAATTTTTATTTCAAACAATATCCGCGCCTCGGAATATGCCCAAAATGTTCAGTGTCCCGTTTGCATTATCGGCTCAACGGGCGATAAAGTCCTGAGCGTTTCACTTCAGGAAAAACTTGCCCGCTGCTTTAAAAATCCCGAAGTAAAGATTTTCGACGGTATTGCCCATGAGGATTATTTCAGCTCGGATAAGGTGATTGATTATATAAAACAGGCGATAGGTGAGATTTAAAGCCAAAAACAGAAACAGCAAAGTGAATATTTGTCCTGATTGTTTAGCCGACATACCGGCTTTATGCGTTGACTTCTCAATTTAATAATAAGTCAAAACTTAGGGCGCCCTGCGTTTTGCAGAGTGCCCGCTGAGCTCTTTATAAGCCTCACTCAAATCAATGTCATAAAGCCGCTGGTAAACATCGTTATAGGTGCGGACTTTACCGCAGAAGAAGGTGACTTTGTCGATAAGCCCATACTGCGAGGAGGCTATATCCCGCAGAGGGTTGTCGTCATAATAGTATTCATCGTCCCAAACAGCCAGAAAGAGCTGCCGTTTGGTAAACACCCGCTCTGGGTTTTCCATAAGCCGTGAAAGCAGTTTGAATTCCTTTGCCCCGAGCTCCGCTATCTGCCCATCGATATACAGACCGCATTTTTCTTTGTCAATAGTGAGTTTCCCGCAATAAGAATGTTCATGCGCCGCCCTCCTCGCAATTTTCTAAATTGCAATATATAAAATATCCCGCTAAAAACGATTTGCCCGCAAAAAGGTATTTACTTAAACAAAATGAAGTTTTTTCTTGTTATATAGAAATAAAAAAACTATAATGGAAAAGGAATAATATACCAACGCGAATGGGGGCATGAGTTTGAGCGAGATATTTAAGAATGTGCCGAAAGTACGGTACGAAGGGCAAAACAGCACCAACCCCTATGCCTTTAAGTTTTATGACGCTGAGCGAATCATAATGGGCAAGCCCATGAAGGAGCATCTGCGCTTTGCCATGGCTTGGTGGCACACTCTGTGCTTTACCGGCTCCGATATGTTCGGCTCGCCGACAATGGACAAGAGTTTCGGCGCCGAATGCGGCACTATGGAACACGCATACAAAAAGGTGGACGCGGGCTTTGAGCTTATGGATAAGCTGGGGATTGAGTATTTCTGCTTCCACGACGCGGATATAGTTCCGCAGGCGGATACTATCGCCGAGACGAACCGCCGCCTTGACGAAATCACCGACTACATAAAAGAAAAGATGGAAAAACACAATAAAAAGCTGCTCTGGGGCACCGCGAATCTTTTCAGCAGTCCCATCTACATGAACGGAGCGGGCAGCACAAACAGCGTTGATGTCTACTGCCGCGCCGCGGGACAGATAAAAAAGGCTCTTGAGCTCACCGTGAAAATCGGCGGGCTCGGCTTCGTTTTCTGGGGCGGCAGAGAAGGCTATGAATCGCTCTGGAATACCGACATGAAATTTGAGCAAGAGAACATCGCCTCTTTGATGCGCATGGCGGTCGATTACGGCAGGCGCATTGGTTTCAGAGGCGATTTTTATATTGAGCCAAAAGCAAAAGAGCCTATGAAGCATCAGTATGATTTTGATGTGGCGACTTCAATCGCTTTTCTTCGGCGGTACGGTCTTGACAAGGATTTCAAAATCAATATCGAGGCTAACCACGCCACACTTGCGGGGCATACATTCCAGCATGAGCTGCGTGTCGCCGCCATAAACGGAATGCTGGGCTCCATAGACGCTAATCAAGGCGATTTGCTTCTCGGCTGGGATACGGACGAATTTCCTTATAATGTTTACGAAACCACTGCCTGCATGTACGAGGTTTTAAAGGCGGGCGGATTTAAAAACGGCGGCCTTAATTTCGACGCCAAAACCCGCCGCCCGAGCAATACTTATGAGGATTTGTTCATTTCCTTTATTCTGGGCATGGACAGCTTTGCTTTGGGTCTAATTAACGCCGCCCGCATTATAGAGGACGGGCGTATCGACGCCTTTGTAAAAGAGCGTTATAGCTCATTTGAGTCTGAGCTGGGCAGAAAGATTCGAGAGGGAAAGGCCACTCTTGAGGAGCTGGCGGAGTATTCCGAAAAGGCGGTAAGCGTCACTGTTCCCGATTCCGGCAGACAGGAGTATCTTTTGAGCGTTATCAATCAACTTATGTTAAAGGGGTAAGGGCTATGACGAGGGAAGAAGCGAGAAAAAGAGCAAAAGAGCTCCTCGAAAAAATGACCGTAGAGGAGAAAATATCTCAGCTTGTATATGACTCCCGCTCAGTGGAGCGGCTTGGCATACCTTCATACAACTGGTGGAACGAGGCTTTGCACGGCGTCGCCAGAGCGGGGCTTGCCACGGTTTTCCCCCAGGCTATCGGCATGGCGGCGTCCTTTGATAAGAAGCTCATTTACAAAGTCGCCACCGCTATTGCCGATGAAGCGAGGGCAAAATACAACGCGGCGCAGGAGGAGGGGGACCACGGCATATACAAAGGTCTTACCTTCTGGAGTCCCAACATCAATATTTTCCGTGACCCCCGCTGGGGACGCGGACAAGAGACCTACGGCGAGGACCCGTACCTTACCGCCGCTATGGGCACCGAGTTCGTTAAAGGACTTCAGGGCGACGGTGAATTTATGAAAGCCGCCGCCTGCGCAAAGCACTACGCCGTCCACAGCGGCCCCGAAAAGGGGCGTCACGGTTTTGACGCTCAGGTTGACGACCGTGACCTTTTTGATACATACCTGCCCGCCTTTGAGCGTCTTGTAAAGGACGCCAAGGTGGAAGCCGTCATGGGCGCTTACAACCGTGTAAACGGCGAGCCCGCCTGCGCAAGCAAGCGGCTGCTGATTGATATTCTCAGAGGCGATTGGGGTTTTGAAGGTCATGTGGTTTCAGACTGCGGCGCCATCGCGGATTTTCATAAAAACCACCATGTTACCTCCTCCGCTGATGAATCCGCCGCTTTGGCGCTTAAAGCGGGCTGCGATTTAAACTGCGGCTGCGTTTACGCCTCGGGCAATGTTCTGCTGGCGTTGGAAAAAGGACTTATAACCGAGGAGGATATTGACCGCTCCGTTCTCAGACTTTTGACCACCAGATTCCTGCTTGGAATGTTTGAGGAAAAACAGCCCTACATAGATGTCCCCCTTGAAATTGTGGACTGCCCCGAGCATAGAGAGCTGAATCTAAAAATGGCTCGGGAGTCAATAGTGCTTCTTAAAAATGACGGCATTTTGCCTTTAGACCCCGCCAAACTAAAATCCGTTGCGGTAATAGGCCCCGTCGCCCAGTCTTATTCCGTGCTTGAGGGCAACTATTGCGGCAAGGCGGGCGAGTATACGACCCTTGCCGACGGTATCCGCCGTATGCTGCCGGACGCAAGGGTTCATGTAGTTCCCGGCAGCGAGCTTTACCGTGACAGAAGCGAGGCAAACTGTCTGCCGAATGACGGCGTATCTCAGGCTGTGGCCTACGCCCGCAGAGCGGATGTCACCATTTTGTGCGTAGGACTTGACCCCACCATCGAGGGTGAGGAGGGCGTAGAGGCAAGGGATTACGCCGACGGCGACAAGAGGAATCTGCTGCTCCCCAAGAGTCAGCAATGCCTTGTGGAAGCGGTCTGCGATGTGACCGACCGTGTTATTGTCATTACCACGGCGGGCAGCTGCATTGACCTCGGTGTCGCCAACACAAAGGCCAGGGCAATCCTCCACGCTTGGTATCCGGGCGCCCGAGGCGGCGAAGCGGTGGCCGATATACTGTTCGGACGAGTCAGCCCCTCCGCCCGTCTGCCCGTTACCTTCTATTATGACAATAACAATATACCTGACATCACCGATTACCGCATGGAAAACCGCACCTACCGCTATTTGAAAGAAGAGCCTCTTTATCCTTTCGGATACGGACTAAGCTACACCACATTCGAGTACAGCGATTTCAGCGTGGAAAAGAAAAATGACGGGTCAGCGGCCTGTGTCAGCGTTACCAATACGGGCAGCCGTTTCGGACGGGAAGTGACCCAGATTTACGCCAAAATTCGTGACAGCCGCTATAAAACCCCCAATTTCCAGCTCTGCGGCATAGACAGCGTTGAACTCGCCCCGGGCGAAACGGCAAGACTTAATATCCCCGTTTCGGATTACTGGCTTAAAGTCGTGACCGATGATGGCAAAAGAGTCGCTCCCGACGGCGGCATAACCCTTTATGCGGGAGGTCACCAGCCCGATGAACTGAGCGTCCGTCTTTGCGGCACAAAATGCTTGGAAGTGAGGGTGTAATAATGTATCTTTTGGGCATCGATGTTGGCACTTCCGGAACCAAAACCGTTCTGTTCAGTGAAAAGGGACAAGCCCTTGCAAGCTACACGGGGGACTACCCCTTGTATCAGCCCCAAAACGGCTGGGCGGAGCAGGACCCCGAGGACTGGTGGAAGGCTGCCGCAGACGGAATCCGCGCGGTGCTAAGCGCCGTCCCCGAGGCAAAAAAGGAAAAGATTGCGATAGGGCTTTCGGGTCAAATGCACGGACTTGTCATGCTGGACAAGGAAGAGAGACTCCTCAGACGCTCCATCATCTGGTGCGACCAGCGCACCGCCGAGGAAGTCGAGCAGATGAAGAAAGTTGTGGGGGAAAAAAGACTTATCGAAATCTCAGCGAATCCTGCGATGACGGGTTTTACCGCGGCGAAAATACTGTGGGTGCAAAATCACCAGCCCGATATTTACTCACGCTGCGCCCACATCCTTCTCCCCAAGGATTATATAAGGTTCAGGCTGACAGGGGAGTTTGCCACCGAGGTTTCCGACGCCTCTGGTATGCAGCTTATGGATGTAAAAAACCGCTCATGGTCCTCAGAGCTACTTACTGCCTTTAATATTGACCGCGGCGTTCTGGGCAAGATGTATGAGTCTCCCGAGCTTACGGGCACCGTCCATGAGACAGCCGCAAATGAAACAGGATTGCCCAAAGGCTCCCCCGTCGCAGCGGGCGCTGGCGACAATCCCGCCGCGGCCATCGGAACGGGCATTGTGCGGCAGGGCAGAGCTTTCAATACCATCGGCACTTCCGCCGTTATCTATGCTGTTACAGATGAGCTGCGTCTTGATATGCAGGGCAGAATTCACAGCCTTTGCGCCTCCGTCCCGGGCAAATGGACCCTTATGAGCTGCACCCAAAGCGCGGGACTGTCCCTCAGATGGCTGAGAGACACCTGCTGCGGCGAGGAAATCGAACAGGCAAAGCGGGAAAACACCGACCCCTATGTCATAATGACAAGACTTGCGGAGGATGTGCCAGTCGGCGCAGACAGACTTTTGTTCCTGCCATATCTCATGGGCGAGCGCTCCCCGCACCCCGACCCGCTGTGCCGCAGCGCTTTTGTCGGTCTTTCCGCCCGTCACGGCAGAGCACATTTAATAAGAGCGGTCATGGAGGGAGTTGCGTTCTCTCAGCGTGAATGCCTTGATGTGTTCCGAGAGATGGGCGTTGATGTGGACTGCATGACGGTTTGCGGCGGCGGAGGCAAAAGCCCGCTTTGGAGGCAGATGCTCGCCGATGTATATAACTGCCCCGTAAACACCTTAAAGGTGGACGAAGGCGGCGCATTGGGAGCGGCGCTCCTTGCGGGCGTCGGAGCGGGCGCGTATAAGAGCGTGGAAGAAGCCTGCGACGCTGTGGTGCAGTATAACGAGCCCCAAAATCCTTCCCCAAATGTCAACGCCTACGAGTCCTATTATCAGCTTTACAAAAAACTCTACCCCACACTAAAACCCATATTTGCCGAACTCGCAAGTCTATAAAAACCTATACTGAATAAAAGAACCGCACTATGCTGTGCGGCTCTTTTTGTGCTGAATTTTTCCCTCTAAGTCGGCGGGACTGTTGTAAAGGTCGAAAAGGTGTAGTATGCTAAAGGCATAAACAGGTTTCGGGCGGGAGGAAAAATGATGTTCAGACCGATGAGAAGATTTAAGCAGGCGGTTTCTGAGGAAGAATGCAGGAAAATCCTCAGAGAAGAATGGAGAGCGGCGTTTTCGGTTATCGGTGATGAAGGGTATCCGTACACTATTCCGATAAATTTCTATTATGAAGAAAGCGAAAACCGTATTTATTTCCACGGCGCCAAGGAAGGGCATAAGGTTTCAGCTTTAGAGAAATGCGATAAGGTCTGCTTTACCGTATGGAATCAGGGCTATAAAAAAGAGGGCCATTGGGAATGGTATGTCACCAGCGTTATAATTTTTGGAAGGGCAAGACTTGTAAATGACAGGAAAACAACCGAGGACAAACTTAGAAAACTTGCGCTGAAATATTTCCCGACACAGGAAGAAGCCGAAGAAGTCCTTGCCCGCTCAATAGACAAAACTCAAATCTTCGCCATCGACATCGAGCACATGACCGGCAAACTGGTCAGCGAAAAGTAAATTAAATTTGTAGTTTCTTATTTCTCCAACATAAAGCAGCACAAAACAAAAATAGTTTGCAATAAGGCAGGTATCCGTATGGCTGAAGAATTGTTATTTACCAAAATAGTGGACAAGTCAGCATTAACACATGGAATCACTATACCTGTTGCTTATCAGAAAGCCCTTTTTGATAAACTTGGCTTTTTCCTCAGGAGAGGCGAGGCGCGTCCAATAACCATCCAGATAGGGGGATACTTATTCGACGACGCAACACTTGCAAATGAAGCTTTCGATGAAATTAAGTATCCTAATCGGGCTGATATTGTGCAGATTCGTTACGGAGCAAATAGTCTTTTAGCAAGGAAGCTAAGAGAGTTGTTCGGTTCGACCAGCGAACTGCTTGATGAAATCTACACCCACAGACAAAAGGCAAAAACGAGTTTAATTATCCCGGAGGATAAGCGTGAGTACATAATTATATATGCCGGAAATGGTACAATCCGATTTGATTGTGTTACTCGAAACAATGAAAACCATAATGTGCGGACAATTGATTTCGGCGAAGAAGCCACGCAAAGAAAGGAAACAGTCGCAATCGGATTTAAGCGGAACGCCAATGTGATTGAGAGGACAAAACAACGAGCCAGGGGTATCTGTCAGTTGTGCGGTCGCAAGGCTCCGTTCAATGATAAACAGGGCAATCCATATTTGGAAGTCCATCACATTATTTGGCTTTCAAGAGGAGGAGCGGATAAGCTCAGCAACACTGCCGCTCTTTGCCCCAACTGCCATGCAAAGATGCATATAGTAGATGATGATAAAGATATCGCACTTCTCCTTGAAAGGGCTAAAATAGAGTGACGCTGTTTATCCCAACACAGCTTAATTTCAGCATTACTTAGAAACTTTAATTGCCCTTACTTCTCCGATGTGATATATTCAAAATAGGCAAGGACAGGACACGAATTTAGGGAGGGTCAATGATGGCGAGAAAGACATTTAATGAAAAGCTCAAAGATTCAAAGGACATGCCGAAGATTGTTGAGGTTACGGACCCCGCCGCTGTGGCAAGGTACGGCGGCACAAAGATGCTTATAGCCCCTCCGCTTCTTTATGATGAGATAATGAAAAAAGTGCCGTCGTGAAAACTGTTAACCGCGGATATGATTAGAGATTACCTCGCAAAAAAGCACGGCGCGGACTACACATGTCCCCTGACAGCGGGAATATTCGTCAATATCGCCGCCCACGCTTCAGCCGAAAGGGATACTGACGAGACCCCCTATTGGCGGACCCTCAAAAAAGACGGGGAGCTGAATGAAAAATACCCCGAGGGCATAGAAGGTCAAAGGCTGCGTCTTGAGATGGAAGGTCACACGGTAATCCAAAAGGGCAAAAAGTATTTTGTTAAAGATTATCAGGACAAGCTGTTTAAGCTCACTGATTAGCATTTGTTATTCTGCGGTATATATCTCAAAAAGGCACCCTGCGTTTTTGCAGAGTGCTTTTTTATTCTTGCTATTCTTGCTTTAAAAGCAGTGATTGACTTTTATTATAATTTTTTGGTATTTTTAATATAGTTTAATATGCAACTTTAACAAAAAATGGGATTCGGCGACATCGCTTTGCCGAATATTGTTCTTTCTGCGCAAGACATTTTTTATTCTAAGGCGGAAAAGGGCGTGATGTATTGTCAAACGAAATAATGACCGAGGAATTTACCGAGCAGCAGCTTAATTATGTCTACGAAAACCGACGCTATGTAAGGAGAAAAGAGGTTGTGGGCTATGTGCTGTGGGATATGGCACAGAGCTTTAACATAAACTCCTATTCCCAGCGCTTTGTAAATACCATACTTCAGATAAGCTTCAGATACCAGCAGATAATCTCCTTTGTCAACGGCATTTGGGATATTATAAACGACATTTTTACCGCCGCAATCGTAGATAAGACCCGCACCCGCTGGGGCAAATTCAAGCCGTATCTTGTACTCCTTGCCATCCCCGGCACCGCGGGTGCCTGCCTTTATTGGATGCTCCCGCTGTTCTTCAGAGGCACGGGCACAGAGGATTTTAGCAAATTCATAGCCTATTTCATTCTTGCCATTGTGCGAGAAGGAATCGGCACCTTTGTCAGCATCGCTCAGGGCGGAATTATCTCAACCATAACCCCGCATCCCGTTGAGCGAACAAGAATTCTAACCCTTGCGAACTATTTCTCGGGAATGTTCGGCGAAAAGCTGCCCGAGCAGATAATGACCATTCTCCTTGACCTTATAAGCAACAATGTAATAAAGCCAAAGAAACTGACAATCAGCGAGCTGCTTTTAAGGCTCTTTGTGGGAATGGGCGTGTTCACAAGCATTGTCAGCGGCATGACCTCTTTGTGGTTTAACACGATAGTCAGGGAGAGGGTTGCCCAGTCGGTCAAAACCCCCAGCATTGTTCAGGGAATTAAGTCCATCATAAACAATAAGCCGGTTCTGCTCCTGACGCTTTCGCAGATTTTAAGCTCCTTCTCAATCGGCGGCAGCCGCTCAGACTATTACATAGATGTTCTGAACTTCGCGTCCATGGGCTATGTAACGGGCTTCCCCGGCGCGCTCTTAGGCCCCGTGCCCTTCCTCATAGTGCCTTGGTTCCGCCGCAAATTCTCATCCCGCACCCTGTACCTTTTGAGCAATTATCTGGGCAGCGTATTGATGGTTCCCATATTTATCATCGGCTCAATCGGCGGCAAGAAAAACGGCCTTTACAAAAACAGAATAGCCATGATGATTATGATGACGATACACGAAACAATCATAGCCGTTTTCTACGGTCTCAGGTCGGTTATTCCCACCGAGCTTTACAATGAGGCAATGGACTACTGCGAATGGAAAAACGGCTACAGAACGGAGGCAATGACCTCGGTCGCAAGGGGACTTGCAAGCAAGCTGGCGGGCATATTTACAAATCTTATTACCCTCCAGATTAAACGCTGGATAAAATACGACCAGACCGCTTATATCAGGGGAGCGGCTCAGAGCGACAGCACAAAGTACTGGCTCTTCGCGTCCTATGCGATTTTGCCCCTGCTTACGGGAGGATTCGGCATGATACCGATATTCTTCTACGACCTGTCGGGTCACAAGAGGGAGAAAATGTACGCAGAGCTTTTAGAGCGCCGCGAGAAAATATCTAAAACCGCCTCCCAGGCAGACAAGGAGACAATGGAAAAAATCGCGCAGGAACAGCTCAAAGTCGCTGAAATCAACAAGAACAAAAAGCTGTAAAAAAGTTAAGAGCCCGTTTTCAGAAAAATAAAAGTCCCGACTAAAAGGCTGTCGGGACTTTTTATTTTTTAAATTCAGCAAAACATATATATCGCGCCGCCAATTATGCCCGCGCCCAGCATTACAAATACGGGGTTTACCTTCCACTTTCTCAAAACAAATAAGGAAGATACAAAAATCAAAACAGAAACAAAGTTTATTTCTTTAATGTCAGCTTTAAAGCCACCCTCCCCGAAGATAGCGAGTATAAGAATAGTAAGACCTGCAGAGGCTATCAAGGCTACTATTGCGGGTCTTAAAGCATCCAAAACTCCCTGTGCAACGGCGAGATTTTTAAATCTGTAATATACCCAGGCAAGGATAGCCGCGATAATGCATGAAGGAAGAACACAGCCGGCTGTCGCGGCAATTGCCCCCGGGAGCCCCGCAATTCTGATTCCCACAAAGGTAGCGGAATTTATGCCGATGGGACCCGGTGTCATTTCCGCAATGGTTACAAGGTCGGTAAACTCTGTAAGCGTAAGCCAGCCGTTTATGCTTACTACCTGATTTTGTATAAGCGGAATTGCCGCCATGCCTCCGCCTATGCTGAAAAGTCCGATTTGAAAAAAGCTCCAAAAGAGCTTAAGCAGTATCATTGTTCATCGCCGCCCTTTGCCTCTTTTTTCATCTTAAAGAGAATTCTTGCCGCTCCGATAATTGCACAGGCTAAAATTATGAGCATTACATTGACCTTTAGGAAAAATATCAAAACAAACACGGCTGCCATTATTATTACAGAAAGTATATCCCTTTCCTTTACGACATTTTTCCCAAGGCTTAAACTTACATCGGCGATAACAGCCGCAACGCCTGCCTGCGTTCCCTTCAGCACGGCATTTACAATGGGGTTGTCACGGAACGCGGCGTAAAAAAGGGAGACAACAGACAATGTAATAAAGGGCGGCAAAATCGTACCCAAAACGGTTACAAGGGCGCCGGGCGCCCCCGCGACACGATAGCCCAACAGCATTGCGGCATTGACGGCAACAGGACCCGGGGAAGACTGAGCGATTGCCGTTAAGTTCAGCATTTCCTTTTCTTCAATCCATTTAAGCTCATCCGCAAACTTTCTTTTCATCAGCGGAATGATTACATACCCGCCGCCAAAGGTAAAGGCACTGAGATAAAATGCTGAGGTGAATAGCTTTAAATATACCTTCTTTTTTTTATCCTTCAAATCATCGCTCCCTTTAAATGCCTTTGGTATAAGATTATATAATAAAACCGAAAAAGAGCAAAGGATTTAAGCGCCAAAAAAACAGGCCCTTTTCGGAGCCTGTTTTTTTATGCTTATATTGCCTTTACAATCTTTTGTGCTTCAGAGCTGTCGGAGGGGATGTAAGCG
>Ga0116180_1001250_pt1 | contig 21857 bp, 14 predicted proteins | sample AD_UKC073_MetaG_FD_89804 | JGI IMG/M metagenome (GOLD analysis project Ga0116180, IMG submission 89804) | Active sludge microbial communities of municipal wastewater-treating anaerobic digesters from USA - AD_UKC073_MetaG | ecosystem: Engineered > Bioreactor > Anaerobic > Digestate | place: USA...
TGGCTCTGCGGCGCTGCCCTTCGTCGTCGACATCGGCTACCGCCATCCGCGGCGCCGGCAACGGTTCGCCAAGATGGAAACCATCCTCGTCACGGACTACCGGGCAGCACAGCACAGGCGCGCAGCAAACCATTCGGTCGAAACCCCTCAGCACATCGGCCTCGGCCGTGCCGACAGGTAGTTCAAAGGCTGCGCAAACGTTTTCTGCGGTACGCGTCGGCGAAAGTTCGGCCAGCAGGGCTATGGCTTGCGCAGTGGCGGACAGGTTCCCCCCAGTACTGGTTTCGTCGCCAGATGCCGGTTCCTGGCCCACCAGTGCGGCAGCCAGCGCCTGTAGCGACGTATCGGACAGTATATCTACGGTCGTCACCCGCGCTCCGAACCGCCGCAATCGGGCGGCTAGCAGCGTCGCATCCATCGAATCAAACCCCAGTTCCAACGGCGAACGCTCCAACGCATCGGGATCCAGAACCCTGCCGAGCCGCTGCTCGCACAGTCGCAGCACCATAGCCTCTGCGTCAGCCACCGTAGCTAACGGGGTCAGCAGGCCATCGCTGTCTTCGTCCCCCGGTTGGCGCTGATCAACCACCATCCTAGCGAAGCGACCTGTAGCTAGCCAGTCGCGGCAGAGCGCGCGCTGTAGCTTGCCGCTGGTAGTCGTGGGCAAACGCTGCCCGATCAAGAACACGATGCGCCCCACGAATATCCCGCAGTGCCGCACGATGGCGTCCCGCAGGCGCCCGGCATCCTGCGCCAGTTGCTCCGCAGGCCGTGCCTCCGACTCGACCACAAGTGTGGCGCCCGAGGGCTCGTCGTCCGAGGCGAAGGCTGCGCAGGCCCAGCGCGATGGCTGGATGCCTACGGTCGCCGCCGCTTGCTCGATGTCGATCGCGTGGACATTGCGGCCCTGAACGATCAACACGTCCTTCAGGCGTCCAGTCACGAAAAGCTCGCCGTCTACGATGCGGCCGAGATCGCCGGTACGCAGGTAACGTCCGGGACGACCGTCCAGCGGTTGCAGGTGAGAAACCGACTCTTGCGCTACGGACCAGTAGTGGCTCGCTACGCTCTCACCAGCGACCCATATCTCGCCTTCTTCTCCCATAGCGACTGGCTGCCCGGTGTCGGGGCTAACCATCGCTATGTCGAGCCCGGCAGCACACCGGCCGCTGCCTATTAGCTCCGTATCGCCTTGTGCTGGATTTGACTCGCTGCCGAATAGGCGCTCTGGAACGCCGTCAATCAGCCGCAATGGCCCGCGCCCGGACACTGAGCCTGCTACTAGCAGTGTAGCTTCGGCTAGACCGTAACATGGGTAGAAGGCCCGCTCGTCGAAGCCGTGCGGCGCGAAGACTTGGGCGAATCGCCGCAGCGTGCGCGCGCTCACAGGCTCAGCACCGTTGAATGCAACTCGCCAACTACGAAGGTTAAGACCTTCGCGCTGCTCCGGAGTAATCCGGTCCACACAATAGTCGTAGGCAAAGTTGGGCGCGCCGCTCGTGGTGGCACGGTAGCGGGAGATGGCCTGTAGCCAACGCTGGGGTCGCGCCAGGAACTGCAACGGAGTCATAACGTAGCACGAGATACCTAGATACAGTGGCTGAAGCAGTCCGCCCACCAAGCCCATGTCATGAAAGAGCGGCAGCCAGCTGCAAAACACGGTGGACTCGTCGTGGCCGAACGCGGTCCGAATCATCCGCTCGTTGGCCAGGACCGCGCGGTGGGTGACCATCACTCCCTTGGGCTGCGAAAGCGATCCGGAGGTGTACTGTAGGAACGCCACGTCGTCCGGGCTCGGCATACGGGGCTTGAATCCTGGTGCATCGGTATCGAGGGGCAGCGACTCGCGGGGCCACCACTGTAGCGACGGTGCATCGGCGGTCAAGGCCCCCATGGCGGCGACCTCGGCTGCTGCAAGGATAACCGCGGATGCCTCACAGTCCCGCGCTTGACCGAGCAACCGCTCACGTCCGGGGCCTTGCAGCGGTGACGCGGCCGGCACCGGGACATAGCCCGCATATAACAAGCCAAAGAAGCACTCCGCAAAGGCCACTGGCGAGGAAACCACTAGTAGCACGCGGCTACCCTTCGGCGCCTTGCCCTCGAAGTGCGCGCCGAGCGCGCGCGCTCGGCAATGAAGCGCATTGAAGCTTCGACTGGCAGCAACGGCAGTGCGGTTGTCCAATTGGGCCAGCGCCATATGGTCTGGACGGGCCGCAGCCCGGGCCTCCAACAGTTCGACGAGACTGCCGACGTACTCGATTGAGGGAACGCTCATGATGGTGATTGGTGGTGGCGGCGAAGCACGGTCATGCCCCGCGGATGTGCAACTAGGCCCACATACCGGTCGCGGCACCATAGGCGGTGATGATCGCGGTAGTGTTTCGAGAAAGGGTTTTCCGACTGGCCGCCCGGCATGGCAAACAGTGCCTCCGCTTCGCGGCCCGGGATCACCACAAGGCGCTGCGCCGGGACGGCACCTACGCTGAGCACGCTTACGCACTCATCGGTACCGTTTGCGGGCAACCGGGGTAGAGCGAACATGCACGCCAGCGGCGTGCCCGACAGGAAGTGCCGGGTGTCGCGATATACGAAGCGCTCCCAGCGCAACGCGTCGACCGGGCAACCGAACAAGCGCTCCAGGTGCTGCGCAGCGGCGCTCGCCTGCCCGTGCACGAAACCCTGCCAGCCTTCAGCACACAGTTGCCCTGCGGGCAGCGGTCCTCGCGCGGACAGCCAAGCCCGTATCATAGCCTCGGGGTTACGCCAAGCATACCGGAAGCCCGGGTCATGCTCGGCACAGCCGGCCAGCAACGGGGTCAGCAGCGCAGAGACTAGATGGTCGCGAAAGGACACCAGCAGCGCAGCTCCCAAGGCTTGCGCGCTGCAATGTCCGTCCCAGGCATAAGCCGCAAGGCGCATGCGTTCGTCCAGCGGCGACGCATCGGTAGGCAGTGTCGCCAATAGTAAGTCACGATAAGGGTCGAGGAAGCCCGCGCGGACGTCATGCTGTAGTGCCGCCACTTCACGCTCCGTCCAGTGCCGGTGCTGCTGTAACAACTCGCGGATGCGGTACGTGCGGTAGCCCGAAGGGTGGTTCCAGCCAAGGGCAGAAGGATCCCCTGCTTGCTGGGACGTACCGTTGGCCGTCACGAGCAGACCATCCACCTCGCGCAGCACCGGCACATCTGCGGGGCAACGATAGCGGTCCCTGGCTAACACACCGTCCACACGTAGAGGAATGCGTCCGGATAACGTTCGGGCGGTGCCATCCATGGCATGTGCGAGGTGGACGTTCATTGGCGGCCCACCCGCGCGCCGCGCGGCGTCGATCGCGTCGTTGAGGCTATGGCACAAGGCAATACGGCCGAAGCCGAAGTCACTCGATGCCGGCCACGCCCCCGACCATCGCGCTACGACCTTAGCGCGCAACACCTTAATCGGCAGCACAGGGCCCTCCAGCGTTACCTCGACCCGGTAAAGCTGGTCGGGCTCACCGCGCACAGTGATGATCTCGTCTCGCCAGGTACGCGTTCCGCCAATACGCTCCGCAGGGATCAGATCCAGCGTGTCACCTGGCAGGTTAGTCACCCCCCACGACAACACACCGTTGCTGCCCATCACGACGATAGGCAGCCCTGCTGCGGCTGCGCCGCAGATGCGCTGGCGGCCAATCTCCATCTGCACTCTGTGCCAGGTGTTGGGGACCACGGGCGGCAGGTGGGTATCGCAGGCTAGAAGAGCACGCCCGCCAGCGACTTGCTGGCCGGCTATCGTCCAGCAGTTCGAACCTGGGATTCCGGCAGTGGTAGCCAGCACGGCTGATGCGTGCGGCAAGCCGGCATTCGCTGCGAACTGTCGGGCAATCGCTATGGAAGGAAGCTTCGGTAGCGCCTGCGGCGAAAGATAGGCATCGACCTGCGGCATGAGGAAGTCAGCCAGTTCAGCATCGAGACAGTGGTGCAACACGAGTTCTGTGCGTCGCCCGTCGAGGTCGAAAGCCATACTGATGTATAGCTGTAGCAGCACCAGCGCGCAGTCCGCAGCCGTCCACGGTGCCGGGTGGGTACCAGTAAGCCGGTGGGTTAGGGACCGCCGCCGCAAACCGACCCGTGCTGCGTTAACGCCATCTGAATATGCTTGCAGCAGACGACGTTCGTCATCGGCGCAGCGCTCAATCACCGCAGCAGCCGTCGCGGTCAAGTCGAAGCTACGCAACATTCGGTCGTGGCTCAGCGCTGTAGCCCCGAACCACTCCGCTAGTCGCCCTGCAGCGGCACGGCGGGCGATATCCATTTGGAACCAGCGGTCGCGCGCATGGACCCAACCCCAGGCGTACCAAGCATCTTCGGCATTGTCGGCCAAAATAACCGGCACGCCAAGGGAATCTCGCCCGACGCGCAGCGAACCGGTGCCCCCGCCCAGTCGGGACAGTTTACCGGTGCGCATCCTGTCCCCGGCAGAAAGGCAATGGAAAGAGCAATGCCTTGGCAAAGCGGACCAGTCCACGCGAAAATGGCCCGGCAGCAACCGAAGGCAGGTTTGGTGACCAAGGCATGGGCATCATCATGGACGTATCAGCGCTGCGCTAAACGCCGGCACATGAGCCGCTAGGTGTTGCGCCAGTTGTGCGAGATCGGGCAGTTGCGCCATCAGCTTGACGGCTACCTCGAGCGCAGGCCGCTGCCTCTCGAGAAAGAGCGGTCGCCCACGGTGGCAAGCCAGCCAGCCGAAGCGCCCTGCCGCCTTCAGGCAACGCTGGACGGCCTGTAACATCGCCAGCCGCTCGAATTCTGGAAACTTCAGCGACGACACTGCCGGCAGCCGGGGTTGCCAGCGGCGCAACAGGCGTTGGCGCATGTGATCGTCGATCCAATCGGCCGCGTAGCTATCGTACAGTAGGCTGGCGAGATCGTAGAGCGGGTTGGCCAACAGCATATCCTGGAAATCGATAACGGCCAGGTCGCCGGTAACCGTGCACATGAGGTTGTGAACATGAAAGTCCCGGTGCGTCAGTACGAGGTCTAGAGCGGCAAGCTCATCGCAGATGCTGCCAAACGCGGCGTGCACTGTAGCCAGTTCCCCATCGCTCCATGGAACCCCGCATAGACCCCATTCGAGATAGTGGTCAAACTCCCATACGAGCGTGGCGCGGTCAAGACAGCGGCCAGCAAGCGGCGGTGCCCAGTCGCGAGCTTCTGCCGTCATCACCTGCATGCGGGCGATAATCGCTAGAGCCCTGTCAAATAGCACCTCGCGTTGAGCGGCCCCGGCTGCGGCCAACGCGCCCGCCATGGTAGTGTCGCCTAAATCTTCCACTGCTACGACATCGTTCTCCGCATCGTGGCAGATGATCGCCGACACGGGCACACCGATGCTTTGCAGCATCCTGCCGAGGACCACGAATGGCAATTCCATCCAAGTGTTATCAGGTTGCGAGAGGTAGTCGGTTTCCCAGCCTGTGCCGAAGACAACCACTACGCTGCGACCTGCCACGCCACGCACACGCCAAAAGCTGCGTGTGGAAGCGTCGGCAGCGAGCGGACTGGCATCCTCGATGGGCACCAGTCCGTGCAGGTGGCGTGCAGCCCATGCCCGAGCCTGATCGGCTTCAGTCGCGCACATGGCCGATATCAACGATGCCCAGTTGGCGCAGGGAGGTCTCCCAAAGCGCGGCGATCCGCTGGGGTGAGAACTGGCGCCGAATCTCGATGTGACGCTGGAGTGCATCCTTTAAGGGTTCCTCGCACAAAGCCGCACGCACCGCGTCACACCACGCGGGGATGTCCAGCGGCACCACGTTTACGGCGCTAGAGCGCAGGAACTCCAGCGCGCCTACGTTCGGGCTACAGACCACAGGCGTGCCAAGCGACACCGCCTCCACCAACGATAAGCAGAAGTTCTCGCCATGCGAGGGCACCAGGTGGACGTCGGCCGCTACAGCCCAAGCCCGCCGTAAGTCATCTTGGACCGGTCCGACCAAGCATACTTGACTAAGTACCCCGGCGGCAGCGGCATACTCGGTTAGGGTGGAGTGCATTGCGGCCGTCACTGACCCTGCCATCACCAATACCGTGGCGGGGTCGCCGAGGCAGCGCACTAAATCCAGTAGAAACTCGGGATTCTTCTCAGGAACCACCCGCCCTAGGTGCAACAGCACCCGCTGTCCGGGCGCCAACCCAAGGGAACAGCGTGCAGCCAGTCGCTCACTGGGCGAAGGCGGAGCAAAGCTGTTCAGATTCACCGGATTCGGGATATTGACGAAACACTTCGGTTCCTTGCTCCAGATCGACTGAATTCGTTCGCGGTGACTTGTGACATGAACAATATCGACGTCAGACAATAAGGCATGGTCACATACTCTCGCTCGCTTGGCCGAAACAGCCTCAGAAAACACACGGGCGCTGGGATCGCAACAACCGCGGGGCGAAAGCACCACAGGAACACCCCGCATGCGGCACGCTTGCGCTAACTTCCTGTTAAGACCACGCCACGGCCCGTTTAGGTGGACCAAGTCCAGTGATGGCAGCACCTCATGGAAGCGCCGCAGCAACCCACTCGACTGCAACATAGCGTCACCGCCTACGCCGGGACACAATACGATGCTAAGGCATTGGCCCGTAGGCAGACGCGGCGCAGCATGGAGATGATCGTCCACGCCGAACAAGATGACTTCGTAACCAAGCAATCTCCATACATCGGCCTGCTGCAACGCAGACGAAGTCGCACCGCCGCCGCGCACGGACAGCCAGCCACCGCACAAGCCAACTCTACGCATATTCATCGAGTCAACTTAGTTGAGACAACATCAAATCTATTCTGGCCTTCCGCCAGAATGACACGCTCGTCGCTATGCCACAGACAATGCGAAAGGCCGATCAAAGCCAAAGGGTTATGATAAGCGAGTTCCCAAGCACCTTGAACATCCACTATCCCCCATTCGAGAGCACGGTTCACAACTTCGAGCAACGAACTTGAAGAACCGCAGAAGTGCTGCTCCTCGGAATTCCAGATGGCACCATCTGCACGAAGCTGCACCGACTGCTCGAAGACTTGGTAGTCGCCCGGCGGCAGCCCCGTCAGCGGAGCACTGTCGCTCACCAATGCGACCGATGCGAGACCCATCGTTCGGACTACAGCCTGCACGAAACTGCGCGGAACATGCAATCCATCAACGACGAGTAGAGCTGTAAGCCCAGCGGTGGCAAGGCTCGCCCAAAGTGGGTTGTCATGGCGCGGCAGTGTCTGCGGTATCGCATTGCCAAAATGGGTCAAGGCACAGGCACCTGCATCACGCGCGGAAGCAAGTTGCTCGGCTGTGGCCCAAGAATGTCCAATCGACACAGCAATACCCAGCGACCGCGCCGCCCGGATCAGATCGAAAGCACCGTCGATTTCGGCCGACAGTGTCAGTAGCCGGATCGTTCCGTCGGCCAGCCGCTGCAAGGACTCCAGGTATGCCGGGCTAGCCAGGCGTAGATGCTGCCGGCGATGGGCTCCAAGCACCCGTGGGTCCGGGGCGAGGAATGGGCCTTCGAGGTGTAACCCTATCACCCGCCCCTGCCAAGCCGAATCCTTCACCAAATTGGCTAGAACTGGCAGGTTTTCTCGGTAGGTCGCATCCGAGCAGCTAACAAGTGTCGGTAGGAAGGCCGCGGTGCCACTTGCCAGCACATGATGCGCCGCGGTACGGGCCGCCGTCGCACTCAGTCCCGGCGCAGCGAAATCGATGCCGACGGCACCATTGACCTGTAGATCGACAAAACCTGGCCCGCCGCGGCCCGGAACGTGGCGAGCCACAGACTGCACGACCTGCGGTGCGCCCATCACATCATGTGAGCAGTTGTATTCCCCGCTCAGCTAAGTGCATGAGCAGGCTCTCGCGAAAGCTCTGAATTTCAGCCCCGGTAACGGTACGGTCCTTCGCGCGAATCTCAAAACGAAAGGTGTAGCGCCCCTGGGGGTCGGCGGGCGACTGATAAAGCCCAACGAAAGATATCTGCTGAAGCAGTGGGTGGTTCAGCGTATCCAGATAACGGCGCAAAGGCTCGTAACCTCGGGCAACTGGCCACAGCAGAGTGAAGTCTTGCATCGAACCAGGGAAAGTGGGCGGGGACACGAAGTCGCGTGTCGGATACGCGGGCGCAATGCAAGCCTCCCAGTCCAGAGAGAACCAGGCGACCGTGCGACCATCAGCCACTTTGCGGGCCAGGGCCTCAGGCAGCAGCCCCATCTCGCCCACGCAGCCACGTGACGCCTCAATGAACTCGACGTGGGAACCATGCATCTGCCACGGCGCGATTGTGACGGAGGAGCGTCGAGCGGACACCGGCAGCATACCGCTTCCCACAGTCAGTCCATCAACGACGGCGCGCAAATCAGCGAAAGCCGTTGCAGGGGCGTTCTTCTCGCCGGCAGGCAACACTAGTATGCCCGCGAGCGCGTCGCGCTCCTGCTTCACACCATCTGCATCAAGCCAGAACACCCGGCCAAGTTCGTAGGCCTGGATGCGGTCGAACTGCTTGCGGTTCTGCTCAACCGTTTGTAGCAAATTCGGCAGCAGCGAATCGCGCATACGCCGCCGATCAGCTGACACGGGGTTGCGTAGGTCAAGCGTAAGCTGCGGCACGTAGCCCAGCGTCTCCAGCCAACTCTCGACATACCAGCCATAGCTCTGCAACTCGACGAACCCATAGCGCTGCGACAGAAGTCGGCGCGCCCTATGGTGGGAACGCGTGCGTTCGTGCACGGGCGGCGACTCGATTGGAGCAGCCGGCAGTTGCGGTGTGATCTGGTCATAACCGTAGACGCGCATCACCTCCTCCGAGATATCCTCGGGAATAGCTATGTCGAACGCCCCGCGGAACGACGGTATTTGGACATTGATGCGCCCTTCGGTATCAGCTTCGGCACCAAAGCCGAGACTACGCAGGATGCGGCAGGCCTCTTGGTCGGGGATAGCCACACCTGCCCGCTCGGATAGGTAGCCGGGAGTCAGGGTGAGCGAGCGCGGGCGGTCTTGGTCATCGCCGACGCTGGTAAAGCGCGAGCGCGGCCGAGCGGCCACGCCGCTACGGCGCAGAACCTCCAGGATACGTGCGGGCGCAATGCGTGCCATAACCTGGGGCAGCTTCTTCTCGTACCGCAGGCTAGCGTCAGTGCGCAACCCCAGCCGCACGGAGGTTTGTCTGATACGGGAAGCACGAAAATTGGCGCTCTCCAGCAGCAGCCGGGTCGTATCAAGGCCGATGGCGCTGTCAATGCCACCCATAATGCCAGCGATTGCCACCGGTTGGCGGCCATTGTAGATCAGCAGATCACCTTTCTCGATCAACCGCTGCATCCCATCCAGCGTCGAAAAAGATAGGCGCTCAGGGGCGGCAGCCACACGCACACTAGCGATGCGGTCTGCGTCGAACGCATGAGTCGGCTGCCCGAGTTCGAACTGCACGTAGTTGGTGCTGTCGACCACAACGTTGGCCGGCCGCAGGTCCACCGCATACAGGCGGCGCTGTAGCCACATTGGCGAAGGGCGCGCCGCCTCGACATCGATGAGCATGGCGCCATAGTACGAGCAGTCGACCGGCGCCTCGACCTCCACTTCGACCGAAGGTAAATGGTCGAACGCATCCAGCTCCACCTGAGCCAACGGCCGCAGTTCGCGCGAAAACACCGCCGCCAGCTCACGAGCAAAGCCGTACTGCCCCCATAGGTCGGGCCGATGGGTCAGGCTTGTGTTGTCAATCTCGATGATGACATCGCGCTCGGGTATGAGCTGCGACAACGGAGTGCCGGGACAATGGTCGGCCGGAAGCTCGACGAGGCCATCGTGGCTGTCGCTTAACCCAAGCTCCGCGGCAGAGCACAGCACGCCCTCGCTGCTGTGACCATGCAACTCGCAAGCATCAACACGCTTTCCGTTGGACAGCAGGGCGCCAGGCAGTGCAAATAGGCCTATCAGCCCCTCTCGGACGTTGGGGGCAGCGCAAACGGTCTGAACCATGCGGTCACCGATATTGACCGTGACCAATGACATGACGCGCTCGTCATCGTGCAGCGCACGGCATGCCGTCACTAAGCCGACCATCACGCCTTGGGTGCAATAATTGCGAAGCTCAACCTCCTCAACCTCGGCGGTGTGGACCGTTATCTTTTCAGCAACGAACTCCGGGTCTAGCCCAGAGAGATCAACAAATTCTGACAACCATTCTAGGGAAATTTTCATAATGCTTCAGCGTACCCGACTGGGGCATAAAAGTTTCTTAAACGGAGGCAGTGAACTGAGCGTTCACGCGAAGATCGCACTTATTGAATAGGCGAACGTCAGGAATGCCATACTTGAGCATTGCCAAACGAGTCAGGCCAAGACCAAAAGCAAAGCCGCTGTATTTTTGGGGATCCACCCCTCCCTCGCGAAGCACCTCTGGATGCATCATCCCACAGGGCATGAGTTCCATCCATCGCTCGCTGTTGCCAATACGCGTCTTAAAGTCCAACTCAAACCCTGGCTCCACAAAAGGAAAGAAGCCAGGACGCAGGCGAACCTTGATGTCACGCTGAAACACTTTGTCGAGAAGTTCCTTCATGACGCCGATAAGATGAGCCACGTTAATCTTCTCGTCAATCATCATGCCCTCTAGCTGATAGAAAGTATTTTCGTGGGTCTGGTCGGTAGCCTCGTTGCGAAAACAGCGTCCTGGAAAGATCGCACGTAGTGGCACTCCAAGGGTTTTCATAGCGCGGTTCTGCATAGCTGAGGTGTGGGTGCGCAACACCATGCCGTTCTCAAGCCAGAAGGTGTCCTGCATATCGCGCGCGGGATGATCCCCCTGCACATTCACAGCATCAAAGTTCTCGTATTCTGTTACGGCCTCGTCGCCGGTAACTACCTGAAAGCCCATGCCGCGAAAAATATCTTCCACTTCAAGTTGCGTTAGGCTGATCGGGTGGATAGCCCCCAAGCCGAACTCCCGGCTCGGCAGGGTGGGGTCAAACCCCAACGGAGCTTCACCAGTAAGAGAAACCGAGAACTCTACCCGCGCTGCCTCGATACCCGACTCGACGGCTCTCTTAAACGAGTTAAAGCTCTCTCCGAATTGGCGTCGACCCGCATCATCGAGGCCCCTCATATCCGTATTTTTTCGAATCTCGTTGAGCATACCAGTGCGGCCAAGGTAGGCCCTCTTGATATCCTCAAGTTCTTTCAAGTCGCAAATGCCTGACAGGGCAGATCGAAACTTCTCCAGTTCAGCATCAAACATGAACAAACCTTTCTTGGCTTGGATGTTGCGCGGCTAGCCGCAGTTAGTGATGAAATGCAAGCCCACTTGGGCACGCCGCTACCAGATATCGTAGATGAGGGCATTATAAAGCTCTCGGCCTCAAATAAGAAACGCAGGGGGAGCAGATTGTCGAGAGAGGTGGCCCCGTTTGTTTGGACAGAATTTCCACGGCGATAAGTGGAGCCCTGCGGGGTAGCGTTATCCACGGTGGCGGCGGCCGCAGGTCGGTCTGGACCGTAGGCTGACGACGCGGTGGGTAACGCGGTGTTCATGCCGCGAGTTTTATCTTCGGCAGGCCGGCGAAGTAAATCGCATCGGGCGTTTTGGGCTGTATTAGCTTAAACCGTGTCCAGCCTCAAACGTAGGCGGTCCGCAGCGCATGAAACAGAAATTGCTGGGGCGTGAGGTGTTCCTTGAAGCGGTCAAGCAGACGGCGCCAGCCCAGATAATTCGGCAGGTACTTGGTGGCGACGCCGTGAAAGCGTGCCATCCAGGTCTTCAGACTGGCGTCGTAGCGGTTGACACTCTGCACGTGCCAGATGCCATTGCCCCCTTTGCCATGGTAGGCCGAGACGAAGGCACCGGATTCCACGTTCAGTTCCTTGGCAACGGTCCAGTAGGCCGCGTTGCCATCGGTGCTGAGCACCGCGCCGACGCCCAGCACCGGCCGCAACGCTTCGGTCAGCGCGAGCGCGGTGCCACGGGGAAGCACCTGGTCAAATTCGACCTGGGTTCCGCGCTGCACGGCCACCACCACCGTGGGGGGATGCGGACGAATACATGAACCACCTCCAAGTAGTCCAAGTTTTCGTCCGCATCCCCGTTTGAGGCTTGACTCTCTCGGCGCCGGTTGAATTTTGAGCAGGCTCAGTTTTAGGCTGCCGTCAACACTCAGCACGGTACTCGAAGAACCGAGCCATCTTTTCCTTGATGTCCGTCCTGATTGTCTCTGCTAGACGATCATCAATGTCTTTCTTGTTGCCGGGAATGATGAAGGGCATCGTCTTACGGCCCTTGAGTTTCATGATCGTTCGGATATATATACGGGTCGTCTCAAGATCCGCATGGCCGAGTTGATCTTTAAGAATTTCTTGAAACATCGTTGCGAGCCGGACATCTGGCTCTATTTTGTGTATCTGACAGTAGTTCCATAGCATATGAGTTGCCCCCGAATGACGCAGCATGTGGGGGTGAATGTTCAAACCGCTTTCCCTAAATGCTCCCTCAATCATGTAAGGCTTAACGGGTGCTCCGGTCTGCGTCAACCAAAGGATATCTTCAGGGCAGGTTCGCCTCGACTTGTTGCGTATGTTACCGAACTCAATCGTTGCGTTAGCTCTCTTCATATATCTAGAATTAAATAATTCCCTCCGATCCTGGTAATACGGCTCAATGTAATCCTCGTAGATAGCCTGCAACGTCTCGCCGTAAATGTCGATCTCTATCATCTTGCTTCGTTTGGTCAGGAGTTTGTAGCGCAGTGAATCTCTACTTTGACGCTCAAACTCGGGCCAGAGGGGCAAGTAACGGTTGTAGCGATTGCTGTGCAATGGCATCTCGCAAACATCGGCCACACGCAAAAAGGTCTGCATCATCACCTGTGCAATAACGGCATACACGGGATCAATCTTCTTGAGAGCGCGATACAGCTCGCCGTAGTGATTGATGCTGATCACTTGGTCTTTGTAGTCGACCTTCTCTGTCGTCCGTTTGTGGCTGTCATCCTTTTCGTAGGTAGTGCTATGACCGTGCACCGTATGACTTAGAAAGTTGTCGTCCTCGTTCCGGGAACGACGCTGGACGGTTCGAGCCGGAAATCTGGCCTTCACTCGAACGCCTTGCTTCTGAAGGTAGTCGTAGAAATCACGAATGCGCGTAACCCTGGCGTTGTAGGTCGTAGGGTTCGCCGTCCCGAGTTGCGCTTCGACAATCTTCTCGATATGGTCAGAGAAGTCCGCTTCCGTATATTCGACCCCGTTGTGTGCCAGCGCTTCAAGGAACGCCTTAAGGTCGTAGGCGATCTGCCGCAACGACCCACCTGTGACCGGAGTCATGTTCGGCCGGATGTCGCGCGGATAGTAGTAACGCATCACCAGAAACCCGAACAGATGGGTATGTAGGTGATAGTCCTCCTTGAGCGGGACAGGCACCACACGGCCTTCGGGCCACACCAACTCAAGCTGCATTGTCGTCCCCATCAAAGCGGATGCCTACCCATCGTCGGTCTGCGCTGTTCCCCGAGTTGATGCCTCTCTGGATCAAGGCCAGATCGCCCACAAAGATGACCTTCCTCATGGCTCGCGTGGTCGCCGTATAGAGCCAACTACGGTCGAGGACTTGCGATTGCTCCAGTGCAATGATCACGACATCAAACTCGCTGCCTTGCGCCTGATGGCAAGTGATTGCATAGGCGTGTTGCAGATACCATTCGCCCTCACGGCTACTCCTGACCTGCGAGAGAAGGAGCGGCGTACGTCCTTCGTTCTCAAACTCAATCACGATGTCGGCGGAAGCCATTTCATTGGTCTTCAAATCAACGACGACCTGATCACCGTCCGAAGGGACAACGATCCCCATGGAGCCGTTTACAAGCCCTACAAGCCGATCATTGCGCCTATAGATGACTCTGTCGCCAATCCGGAATTCGGGTGCTCTGGGGACGATTGGCGCTTCTCCAAGTAGCTTCCCCTGCAATCGGCGGTTAGCCTGTGCCATGACACGCTTCGTGGCGGAAATGATCTGCACCGTCCCCCCGCCCTGATTGTGCAGTAGGTATTGCTCAATGGCTTCTTTGGCGACGTCCTTTACCTTTCCAAGCTCAACAAGAATGACATCCTTGCTGGGTCGGAAAGTCTCGCCCTTACGGATGATCTCGGCAATCTCGGGAATCGTTGAGCCGGAAAGGGTACGGTAGTTAGTCTGGAGCTCAACGACGGTGAACGCCGAGCTTTCGATCATTTTGTGAAACACCAGGCCAGGACCGATAGGCGGGAGTTGGCCTCGATCGCCGATAGCTACAATTTTCAAGGGGCTACCCTCAAAGACCTTGAGGATGCGGTACATCAGAGACAGATCGACCATCGATGCCTCGTCAATGAAGAGGACAGGCAGATCGTAAAGATTAAGCATCCGAGGCGATGCCGCCACCTTCGCCAGCAAGGATTCAATCGTATAGGCGTCCTGCCCGGTCTGCTGAACCAGCCGTTGAGACGCCTTGCCGCTTAGCGCTACCTGAAGCACCTGTCGGCCGGTGCGGTAGAGAAGGTCATTGGCCGCATAAAGCACACTGGTCTTTCCCGTGCCCGCCGCGCCGATGACCGCGACAACGCCGTGTTTAAGAATGGCGGCAACGGCCTCTTCCTGCATTGCATCGAGTGGCTTGTTACCGGGCAATTTGTAGCCGGTGGTATCCACTTCCTCAAGCAAGGATAGCTGTTGCATCGCAATGGATTCCTGACTCCGGCTTAGCAGTTCCGCCTGAACGTAGTTCTCCATGATAAAGGCGGCGGGCAGAGACCATCGCCCAGTCTCACGCACCAGGAACCGCTTAGAGTGAACCCCGTCCTCCCGCGCTGCCTCGTAGGTTGCCAGACAACTGCTGTGATCTTCCTTGAGGATGGCCTTTAGTTTTTCATCAACCAGCAGGGACGGTGGAGCCGTATGTCCGTCGTAGTACAGTTGGTACAAGGCTTCCTCGAAAGCACACACCATCCGACGGCGATCATCCCGAGGGACACCCAAGGCCAGTGCCAGTCGGTCAGTATCCGCCCATGTGCTGAACGCCCAAAGCAAGTACGGGTTGTTTTGAAGTTTTTCGAGCGCAGCATCCTTGTAGAACTGATGCGCCTTTAGAATCGATCGGGTCAATGACCGGATGAGGGTCGAATTGTCCCGCAAGGGTTTCGCGATGAAGTCGAGCAACTCCTTCTTGGCCCCTTGGTCCTGCCATCCCTGTATCGCCTGTAACGCAATAGCCTCCTTGATCCCTGGCACGCCGGATAATGCCTCAACATTGGAACTGTCCAACAAATTCGGCAACTCGGCTCCAAAGTGCTTTATCAACTTGCTTGCTGTGGCTTCACCGATTCGAGACTGATTGGTCAGAAAGGTCTTTAGCATCGCGTCGCAGACATCGGCAATCCGGCTGTGTTCAACAGCGAATTGCTTGCCCGCCTGCTTGTAGTCCTCCCACCGGCCGGTAAAGGTGCGGTACTCGCCGGGTTGAATAAGGGAGTCTCGATGCGCCACCATGCGAACCCGTTTGCCCGCATCCGTGTCGGCATGAAAGACCATCACCGAGTCGACGACGGTGCGGATCGAACTGACGGTCGCGTTAAGTTCCTTACGTTCCATCATTTCTTGTGCGGCAACTTTCCGGTTTGGACGAACTGGGCTTGCAACTCGTTCTGCTTCGCTTCCAGTTCGGCCTTGCAGCGAGCCTCGCGTTCGGCCGCCAGATGCTCCTTGAGCGTCTTGATCTCGGCACGAAGATTGCGAACGAGCGTCGACGTCATGGTGTCCTCCATGTCGTCGGCAATGCTGTCTGATTCCATTCGGATCGTAACGACGCTGTTCTGAACTACCTTAACATCCAGATCATTCAGGGCCTTCTTTACATCAGGTCTGGAATTAAACCAGGTGGGGAAACGCTCGACATCGAGGAGCGCCTGACCCGAGTAGGTTGCCCACAATGCCTTGCGGTAAAGTCGCCCGGTGTGACTGACCGGCGCGGGGAGTTGCTCAGTGCCAACCTTTGCCAGCCACTCCAAGAACTTGGCCTCATTCTGCTCGCCAATGGCCCGCTTGGTTGAGGCAGCGGGGGCTGCATCGGAGTCCGAGTGCAGTTCCCGTGCTCGAATCTCCGCCCCGGCGGCATCAATACGTTCCCGAAGGGCTTTGTTCTGGCGGAACGTGGCTTGCTCGCAATCCAGCCCAATCGCATCTGCCAAGTGCCCAAGATGGAAAGTGCCATCCTTTTTGAATATATCGCCGTTGAGCGCCTGCCTCAGTGTTACGTCGTCCTGACCAAGCAGGTCATGCAAGAGTGCATCAAGCGATGCCACGCGGGCTTTTCCGAGAGCGCGTTTATCCACGGTAACGCACCACAATCAGCTCATCTATCCATGTTTCTTCGTAGGGATCGGGCTTTTCGAGCTTGGAATGGAGCTCGGTCAGGTCGTCGTCGGTCAACTGCTTGCCCGCTGTGCGTAGCGTGCGGTTTCGCTCGCGAATGATTTCCATGTCGGTATCGAAATAAACGCAGACCTTGGGCAGGTCGGTGAAACGGACGAGCGAATGAACGAAGCGGCATCTATCGACACTTGTCAGGTTCGTGGCGTCAAAGATGACGGGGTGGCGGTCGGTGGGAACCGTCCCCTCTGCGATCCAAGTGCTCTTGCCGGAGCAGGGCAGGCCTACGAGGATGTAGAGGCGCATTTTCAGTTTGCGCGAAAGCAGTTCTTCGAGCTTCTCGTAGGCATTAGCCCAACCCTCGCTTTCCTGCGCCTTTGAGCCGAACTTGTAGCGACCTCCGACCGTTCGGAGGTTGTCCGGCGAGACGACATGCTTCTGAACGCGAGCCGCAATAGCGCCCGCGACGTTACCCTGCTTCGGGGTATTCACATGGGTGCTTTCCAGATCGGCAATTTTGGCAAGCAATTGGGTCATCCTCTCGCGGCCATGATCTAGTTCCCCGAGATCATTGGAAGATTGGGCCTTATAGTAGGCCAGTTCGCGTTGCAGCGGTTCGCAGTCGCAGAGTAAAGCCGCGTATCGACGCTTAAGCTCTTGAGTTCTATCTTGTCTTCCGACTTCTCGATGCCCGCGCCGAGATTTTTTTGGAACTCAAGCACCTCCTCCTTGAAGGCGATATATTCCGCCCGCTCGGGTGCGTCTTCCTTGAGCCGGTAGCCGTGCAAATAGACCTTATCGACGTCCGCCTCAGCACAAATTTTTGCAATCGATACATCGTGCTTCTTGCCCGATTGTCGGGCAATTTCCTGCCTCCTCCCAAACACTTCCCTGAGTTTCGCGAGGCGTTGCTTGTGAGTGCGCTTTTCCTCAACCATTGCCCACCTCGACGTTTGGCAGAGTATTATCCAATGCTTCGATACCAAACACCTTTTTAATTGGAGCCTCGTATTGCCTGATAAATTGTTTGGCGCTTTCGATGAAGTGACTTTCATTGAAGGCTTCGCCGAGCTGGTGATTCAGCAGCGCGCGGTACCAAATCACTGATTCGAGAACTGCGGTGGACCAAGGCCCGAGCATTGCTTCCGAACAGCTCGTTCCAACGCACTGCTGCGGATTTATGTCGGAGATGTGATTCAAAACCTCGATGGGGATCTCCCGTGTCTTATCGCGGTGAGCGCGTTTTGCACAGGCCGTCTGGCTGCTATCCGTAGGATTTCGTGCGCACATGACACCAAATGGAGTAAGGAAGCCGCACACCGAACCACTGTCAATTCTTTGCTCCAAGATCGAAGCAAAGGAGATCATGATCTCCGCATCCGTGAGGGAGTGGGACTTTCTGGTGTCGGACAGCATCCTAGACTTGTGCGCCTTGTAGCCACGCTCAAGTTGTTCACCTTTGACGCCAGCCACACGTCCTTGCGAGGCGGCGAGTGCCATTTGGCGCGCTGTTTCCGCATTGGCGCGCTTCTTTTGTGCCTCACGCTCGGAAATGAAGGCTGGATTATTGTTGAGATAGACCGTCGGCATGGCGTTGTTACTGTGCCCAAACAGCCGGCGCACGAGGAGTAGCGACAGGTTGGAGGCTGAGCCCAGCCATCCCGCTACTGTGGTCCGATAATTGTGAGCACTGTATGACGCACCCTTTGAGTCAGTAAATGGAATATTGAAGTGTTCAGCAAACGATCTGACTGCGGCATTGATCGAATGACCTGTTTTGAGATAGGTGTCATCCTCAGTGTCGTCTCCCCCTGCCTCTTCAAGTTCCTCGATTTCAAAACCCTTCTTGCTTTCCCACCCCCAATCGATCAAAACGCTTGATTTCGTGTCTTTGATATTCTCCAAAAGCCGTATGGCCTTCTCTGCCTGAGGTGGTACGGGCAGGATCACAACGTTACCTGTTTTCTGGATGTCCGCACGAAGATAAAATAGGATGTCGACCCGACCACTCGGCGTACACGCACGGATTTTCAGTCTTCTTATGTCCTCATTTCTCAGGCCAGATGTCAACAGAATGATATTGATGCACGCTGCACGACAAAGTTTGATTAGGGCGCGCAACCACAGGAATACAGCACGCCCCTTATTCAGGAATGCCGAGCGTTCGCTCAAATCCGGCGGGGGCATAATGTAGCCAAAGATGGGACTATATTTCTCCAGAAGGCCGAGAGCAAATTGTCGCCCTACAGATTTCAGGTAATGACCATCTCTAGAGGAATGAACAGTGTATTCAGCAACAATTGGTCCAATTTCAGAAAAATGATCGAAATGATCATCAATCAGTAACAAGGATGTCTCAACTAATGGCTGGGCAGTTCCGCCTGACAGCGGCTCATGCCCTTCTATTTGCGGGAAGATATATTTGAGGTCAGAAGCCCTTCGCTTTGCCCATGCCTTTACTGCTTCACCCGACTTTTCCCAAGGAAGTTGCGTCCGGATCAGATATGTCGGCACACGCTGACCATAATGACGGGCATAAGTAATGAATCCATTCAGATCACTACAGGTCGATAAATAATTCGATTCATTTGGTGCAGAAACCAATTGTGCGTCTAGCAACGCGAGCAAATCATCTTCGGTAATGTGGCTCAGACCGAGAAGGACATCTCCAGGTTGCCCGGCCAACAGATTCTTGCTATCAATGACCGGAAGGATTGTCTTTCGAATGGAATGCAGCCGCAGCCTTGCACTCGAAATTTCAAGGGAACGGTCGAAGATCAAATCCCACATCATTGCCTTGACAAGGATTTTGAGTGCCGGCGCACTAGACCACGTTGCCCACTTTAATCCCGTGCGGGAACTGCTGGAGCCGGTCAAATCGAACCACTCTTCTGCTTCATAGTCGCAGCGTGTGTTCAGGACTTGCTTGCCAAGATAGCCCTGCTCGAAGGCTTGGATAAGCCTCCATTGAGAACGCGCCAATTCAGCTGAATCGACCTGTTCGCGTTGAACGTGGCCAAGGCCCGCCGAAACAATGTTGTCTGTAGGCTTCATGATTACAGCCTGCTAGGGGCAACGATGGGGGGAAGCGACACTTGTCCTTCACGTGCGGATCGCCACGATTCATCGACCAGTTGACGGCCACGCACTTTGTCTTTGGCGATATAACACGCCAGTGCGTCGTGGGCGATGCACCACCTGTCTTCAAAAGTGGCGACCCAGACGAGTGGCTCCTTCTTTCTCTCGGCCTCATACTGAAGAATTCTGAGGCAGATGTATGGCAGATGTTCTTTTGTTATGACACTTTGCTCGCAACCAAGACACAAATCATAGTATCGGCACTCATCTGCAATTGCCACATCATGACTTGGATTGCTTGGGTCAGCGCAGTGGCACAAGAATACCTTCTTCCTATATGGAATTTGTTTATTCACCTCTATGCGGCTCTTACACTTCAGTTCGCCGAGCTTATCACCAATCACGGTCGCGATTGCAATGTCCATGACACTGCGAGCAACGCTTGATCTCAGGAGGTAATTGGAGAATGTGGTGTCAAAATTTCCATGGTTCAGGTCTTTTCTAAGCAATTCAGCGAGTTCGTTCATGTCATTTACGTTCTTCATACGCTCCAACAACGCGCCACTGGCAAAGACCTTCCTAAACCGGGAACACTCGATGGTTTTAAGATGTTCCCCTGACTCGTTTATTACCGGAAAATCTTTCGAGAGATCGCTAACTCCCCCGGCCGTTGACCAACTACTGACGAAGCCTTTATTGAACTCAAAGAATGGCCCGTTGGTGCTGACCTTTGCGTATCGTTCATAATCACGTAGCATTTTGTAGAGAGGTCCACTTTTAGGAATAACAACTGGAACAACCCTCTCCGGTGCCTTGCCGTTTTTTGCCTTATACCCATAGAGGCTGGACTCTGTTTCACCGCTTTGACCGTCATTGATAAAGACCGAGTCGCCGCGATTCAGGATCGAAGTTCCATCCTCACCCAGTGATGGAATTGTCAGAACCACTTCCCTGTTGACACCCGTTTGCATCATGACAAGGTTCGCCAGACACCAACCAATTTGATTCATTACAATGTTGGGCTCTCCAGCGGATTTCTTCTTCACATAATAAGTGAGCAATGTTTTCCTTCTATCCGATCTATGGTCATAGCCGTGCCGCCCTCCCATTACTATGCGAAATTTTTCATACAAACCTTTTGCCCCGTAGACTTTTTCATACGCTTTAAGCTTAATTTCAAATGGACTACTATAGGACCCACTCTTATTGCGCTGCTTCAATCCAGCCTTGTGGAAAAAGATGCAATGATTAATGATATTGTCATAACCCACAAACTCATCGAGCAACCACTTTTCTATTAGGCGAGTCTGTTCGTCAATATGCCCCTTTTCAAAAAAAGACTTTTCTCTTTTTCGACCAGGGTATATCCAATCAGGCGGCATAACAGCTTCGGCAACCCATTCATACCGCTTCAGGAATCCAATTCTCTGCTCAATTGTGTAGATGAAGAGTGCGAGCAACTGATACATCACGACATCCGAGTAATCCCTGGCGTTGTCTGCAAGCTCTGAGGTATGTTCAGGCTTGAGATATCGACGTTTGCTCTTAAATTTTAGACCCTTTAGCCAACCGCCTAGCGCGGTTGTTGAATAAGCACTGAAAACTCTTCTTGCATAGTTGAATTCAAATTCTGACTTCTTCCGTTTGTCTTTGGCACGTATGCCTAGGTAGTCAATCCACATTTCCCTGTCAATGTCAGTGATGCATTGGGGTCTGTTGCTGCGATAGGAAAGAACGCGGACGAACTCGCTCATGGCGCTTACCGTCTGGTACAGCGAGTTTCTGCCTAGATGCCGGCCCTTAAGAAAGTTGATTATCAACCTGACAATGTCATAGGAAAAGTCATCCCTATAGCCCATTGCCATGCAGGCTTCAAACAATGGGGTACTTACCTGAACACCCGAAGGCATCCAAGGCAGACAAGCTGCGATCACATAAAACTGCGTACCTGTGTCGGAGTTTCGCTCTTGCTCCGCCTCAAGGACTTCTTCATCGCTTGGTTTCACAAAAAAAACGCGGGTCAATAGTTTTTTCCCGCGCTGTTTTCCGTGGACGTCTAGAAACCTCTTAAAGGGAGGCAACCCGTCCTGCGGCGGCACTTCCGTACCCCCTATATCCATGTTGATTGTGACTGATGGTTTGCTTTTTCTGCCCATTTTGTTGCTAACCGTTTATCTAATATTCGTCATTCCACTAAGGCTATCCAAAAAAATGCGCAAGTCAACTGATATTAACAAGATAGTAAAATGACCCTCAGCGCGATGTTATTTGGATTCACGGCCGCACCATGAGGCGCGAGCTACAAACACTGGTAGGTGGCAGACCGGCTGGGTATTCTGCGGGCCTACAGATGAAGGTCAGCATGAA
>Ga0116180_1001260_pt1 | contig 21772 bp, 22 predicted proteins | sample AD_UKC073_MetaG_FD_89804 | JGI IMG/M metagenome (GOLD analysis project Ga0116180, IMG submission 89804) | Active sludge microbial communities of municipal wastewater-treating anaerobic digesters from USA - AD_UKC073_MetaG | ecosystem: Engineered > Bioreactor > Anaerobic > Digestate | place: USA...
ATTCATTACCAGTTGCTATTGCATTAGTTTGTGAAAGGTATTACAATCACATTAAAGAGAAACGTACCTTAGGTAAAGGAGATGAGACCAGTCAATATGAATCGTAGACATGCCAATTAAGCAGAGCGATCATACATATTGACTCCCCAGAAGAAGAATACTAGTTAGACAATAAATAAGCAGTTATTCGATTAGATGTAGTACAATGCCGACATAATTCTTGAGCTTTTGAAAGTAGGGGATATGTATGTTAACCAGAGATGGAGTTATAGCCCGATTCATACTGGCATTCTGTTTCTTCTTCTTATCAGGTACGGAAATTCTAACTGGAGGCCTAGCTACTTTGAGTGGTGTCCTAGGAACAGTGGAACTCGCCACAGCACTATTGCGCTACTCGCCACTGCAGGAAATCATAGCAATTGTCACAGAAAAATCCGACAAAAATGCTACCAAACTAAGCTATCACCCCGCTCTAAAGCAGAGGTAACTCCAAATCCCCGAAATAGGCCTGTCCGTCCACAGGCCTATTTCATTTTCTGTGTTTAACCCATTCCCCTTGTTTCAGGTAATAGGTTTCAAATCTATTGGCGGGTAATACCACATTGTCCCATTCATCATGGAGCTGATAATCTAATTCTCCTGATTCAAGACGGTATATCCGGTATACTTTGGTTACTGGTTTTTCTGCCCCTTGTTGGCACAAATAAAACAATTCACCATTGGTGCCACCAAAACTTTTCGGAAAACTCAGCGATACTTCCCCAGTCTGATTCTTGAAATCATCAAAAATCTGCTCACGAGCTATGGTTGGACTCAAATCATCCTGCATGTGAAGACCATTTTGATTAATAACCAAAAAAGCAATGATAACTATAATTATTAAGTAAAGTATCCGTCTAGACTGCAAAATACTTACACCTCAATTCATCGATACCGGTACCAATGTCCTTCTTCTCCTTCAACTATTAATCCCTGAGCTTTTAATCGTTTCAGGTGTTTTAGCAGCATCATGCGGCTCCAGAACTTAGTATGCTCTGTTTGAGTTGGGTAAGTGCTTATAAACGGTTGATCAGCTATATCTGCAAAAGTACGTGGTTTTTCTAGGTATTCCAAAACATGATGCTCCTTTTGCAGAGCTATATCCAGGTAATCCCTTAGCAATTGTGGAATGTCAGCTTCTTCACGCTTGAACATTCGCCGGTGCGATGTAATTAAAACAGCGGGATCTATTTGTTCCAGTTTTCTCACCGAAGCTTCCAATTGGTCAAAATCTGAGTTTTCGGCCCCGTACCAGGGACCATATGGCGATAAGTCAATATCACCCGAGAAGAGTATACCGCTGCTTTCCAGCCAAAACGAATAATGTCCATGAGAATGACCGGGAGTATGCAGAGCAATGATCTGCTCTTTACCTGTATCCCATTTAAGTCCATCATCGATGATTCCGTCCAAGTCTATAGGTATAAAACCAGGTTGTACCGGTATATCATCAGGCATTACCGTAGTCTGGGCTAATCTTTGTTTACGAGGCTGGCCCATTAATTTTTCCCAGTGTTGATACCCGTTATAGGAAGCATACACAGATGCGTCTTGATAACCAGGTGCCTCCTCTCGGGAAGCCCAGACCTGAGCATTGGGGAAAAAACTGATACCATTTATGTGGTCAAAATGATTATGGCTAAGCAAAACAATGTCAACCTGTTTCCTTAGCTGGTGGTACGCTCTGCCCCCAGAACCCACATCAATCAGTACGGACGGATCACCATTTATAAAAACTGAATTGCAGTAAGGAAACACAGCTTTACCTGCTGGGCGAATGAATTGTACGTTTTTATTGATTTCAACAATCACTGTAATACACTTCCCCGATACTCTAAAAACACATTACCATACTTTGAAACATAAAAGCCCGGGTGGTTAGCCCGGGCCGCTTGGTAATCGTTATTCCAGTTTATCCAACATTTCCATGACCATATCAAAAAAATAGTTAATATCCTCTTTTTCACTAACACCCGCCTTAAATCCAATCTCTGGAAAGCGACCGCTGCTGTTTATACGAACATTAACTGTATATTGGGCCCGGTCCATCTCTTCTTCCAATCTTTCTACATCAATGTCCTCCCAATCTTCATCTAAGCCTATTCCATCCTCTGCCAGGTCAGCGCTATCTATCATGGTGTCTTCGCCATAGTGAGCTTCTTGGTTATCGATTATCTGGGATACGATCCACATCACATCAGTGGTACTCATATCCAGTTCTTCACTGAGCTGTATAATTTCGTTGGCTACCGGTGTAATTTTGAGCAGGTCAGATAAATTCACCGGTTCTCCCTTGCCCCATCTTCTATTCATACGATCACCTCCACATCTGCTTACCACAATACAATTGTTGCAACTAATCTCCCATTACGCTTATGTGGGTATAGATAAATCCTTGGGTTAAATCCACAGTAAATTGTACTCCCTCTAATTTGATTATATGTGAAGCATCTTAGAAAAAACAATGAAATTGCCTGCTTTTAAGTTTACTGAAAATAATGAAAGTTTTCCCATCACCAGGTTAACTGTGATTAGCCCGCTTTCCGCTACTAACTGGAATGAAATTATAGCATGAACCAACTGGGCCTGCAATGATGCCAACTACATTTTGTATTCGGTTGTATTCAGCCCCCCTCCCCTCACCCCATTTTTCAGGCTATACTATTAGGAGGAGCTAAAATAGGGATCCAGATGCAAAATGCTGCTAGTTAAGCTAAAAGAGGTAATCTTGATGAAAGAAGATTCTCGTCCGACAGTAATAATCGATGAAAATTACCACATTCGCAGTGTACGCCTTAATCCATGGAATCAAAGACTTAAGGCGGTAGTGGCTCGAACGCCTTTAGCTTGGCGATTGTTAGTTAAGTATGCCATAGCCGGGGCTATGGTCGGAGCAGTGTTAGCCTGGCTTTATTAGGCTATATGCTGCCTGTTGTCATATTAATTATTCAATTGTTCCCTGCGCTCGCGCCTGACCCTTTCCACTTCCGGCTTTACTAATTTACGCAATGCCAGGCTATTATCTTTCAGATAGCTCTCTAGTTCTTTCGTGGACAAACGAGTATCATGGCGTCCAACTCTGATGCTGAGACAGTCTTCTCCCTGTAAATAAAAAATAAAATCGGCCTTTACTAACTGGCCTTCTACTTCAAATACCGCATCGCCATTGGCTTTATTGCGATCGGTTAGACGAAAGTTCTCAATTCCTAAAAACTTCATCCTCATTCCCCTCCTGAAATTAATTCCTCTTCACATAGTATATTTCCACTTCGTCCTTACCTCTTCCTTTTATTTAACCTCACCATATTATGTCAGGTAATAATGAAAAAGACCAGATTATTGTCTAAATCCAGTCTAAACCAATTATTAACTTACATAGGTTCAAATTGCCAGCGCCCACGGCGGGATTAAATAGCATATCATCAATGTACTGGAAATTTTGTGCTATTTTAGCTTCGCACATCGACACTTGCAAGTCAAGCCTTGCATAAAAATATGTTGCTATTCTACATAATTGATGAGAATTTTTAGCATCGCTGTAAACCATCATTATTAATATGTTTTTGCAAATGATTTTGCTGGTTTCTTTTTCCCTATTTCCCCATTACTATGATTTCATTAGAAACATACAGCTTCAAACCTCAAATGTTTCTACTCAAAGGCTCCCGGGGTTAGTAATGGTGAATCGACGTGGCTTGGGAAAAGGAGGTAATGTTCGCTGATTAAGGACCCATAAATACAAACTTATTACCCTAAACTTATTAATTATTGGGGAAGGAAGTGTTCTAGCTTAAATGAAAATTAAGCTCTCTGAAAGACTGCATTGTACCTGGCTGGGTGGTTTACTCAGTTTGCTTTTGTTGATGGCTGTACCATCAGAAGCTATGGCCAGTGAAGCCAATTTGGTTATTCCTGCCTTGAATCAGACGCAAAATAATCTTCTTATTATAGGTATTATAGTATGTGTGCTGGGTATGTTTTTCGGTCTTTTTCAATTCATGAAGGTAAGAAGATTACCCGCCCACCAATCGATGCTGGACGTAGCCAACACCATTTATGAAACCTGCAAGACCTACTTAATTCAACAAGGCAAATTTTTACTAATACTGTTTGCCTTTATTGGTGTGTGTATTGCCTTCTATTTTGGTTTTTTAGAACGTACTCCTATCAGCGGAGTTTTAATAATACTGGGCTGGACGGTTATTGGTATTCTTGGCTCATATAGTGTTGCGTGGTATGGAATACGCATGAACACTCTGGCGAATAGCCGCACCGCTTTTGCAGGCCTGGAGAAAAAACCTCTAAAGGTATTGAACATAGCTTTGGACGCGGGGATGAGCATCGGTGTACTGCTGGTATGTGTGGAACTAATTATGATGCTGATCATCCTTCTGTTTGTTCCGCGTGAAATCGCTGGAGCCAGCTTTATTGGGTTTGCCATCGGCGAATCATTAGGAGCCAGTGCCCTGCGTATTGCTGGTGGTATTTTCACCAAAATTGCCGATATTGGGTCCGACTTAATGAAGATCGTCTTTGGTATCAAAGAAGATGACCCCCGCAATCCTGGCGTTATTGCTGACTGTACCGGAGATAATGCCGGCGACAGTGTGGGCCCCACCGCAGACGGTTTCGAAACCTACGGTGTTACTGGTGTGGCTTTGGTCACCTTCATTGTTCTGGGTGTACATGATATAACTTTGCAAATGTCTCTGCTTACCTGGATTTTTGTTATGCGTGTTTTGATGGTTATCACTTCTGTCGCAGCTTTCTACATTAATGGTGCCATCAGCAAAGCCAGATTTGGCGGCAGGGAAGACTTAGATTTTGAACAGCCATTAACCAGTTTGGTGTGGACTACTTCACTGCTGTCCATCGCCGTTACTTTCGTGGTTAGCTACTACATACTTGGCCCCGGTTCTGGTATTGAAACAGCGCTAACCAGCCTATGGTTTGTCCTGGCCACTATTATCAGCATTGGAACCCTCGGTGCCGCTTTAATACCGGAGTTTACCAAGATTTTCACCAGTCCCAAATCAAGTCATGTGGCTGAAGTGGTTAAAGCCTCTCGGGAAGGTGGTGCTTCCCTGAACATACTATCTGGACTAGTGGCTGGGAACTTCAGCGCCTTCTGGATTGGTGTGGTATTTCTAGGATTAATGTTTGCTGCTTACTACGCCAGCGGTTTTGGCTTGGCTGCTATTATGATTTACCCATCTATTTTCGCTTTTGGCCTGGTAGCTTTTGGAATGCTAGGCATGGGCCCAGTTACTATTGCGGTTGACAGTTATGGTCCGGTTACAGATAATGCCCAGTCTATTTATGAACTGTCTCTCATCGAAGAAATCCCCAATATCGGCAAGAAAATCGAAAAGGAATTCGGTTTTAAGCCCGATTTTGAGAAAGCTAAGTATTACCTGGAAGCTAATGATGGAGCCGGCAATACCTTCAAGGCAACAGCTAAACCGGTTTTGATTGGAACTGCAGTAGTAGGCGCCACTACCATGATTTTCTCTTTGATTCTGGTTATTCAGAATGTGCTGGGGGTTAACCCAGAAGAAATTCTCAACCTGCTAAACCCCTACACCATATTGGGTTTCCTGTGTGGTGGTGCAGTAATTTATTGGTTCACCGGCGCATCCACTCAAGCGGTTACTACGGGCGCATATCGAGCGGTGGAATATATTAAACGCAATATTCAGCTGGACGATAATGCCAGCCAAAAAGCAGCTACTGAAAAATCTAAAGAAGTGGTAAAAATATGCACCCAATATGCGCAAAATGGCATGTTTAATATATTTATTGCTATTTTCTCTTTCTCCTTGGCCTTTGCTTGCTTGTCGGCCCCGGCCAGTTACAATGCACCGGTAGCCTTGTTTGTTTCCTATTTGATTTCCATCGCCGTATTCGGTCTGTTCCAGGCTGTATTTATGGCTAACGCCGGAGGATGCTGGGATAATTCCAAAAAGGTGGTGGAAGTAGACTTACAGGAAAAAGGTACCCCACTGCATGATGCTACGGTAGTAGGCGATACCGTTGGTGACCCCTTCAAAGACACTTCCTCGGTATCTTTGAATCCAATCATCAAATTTACCACCCTATTCGGTTTGCTGGCTATGGAAATCGCTATCGCCGAGTCTTTCCGCCTAATTGCTCCCAAGGTGGGTATTGTTTTCCTGATAATAGCACTGTTCTTCGTATGGCGCTCATTTTATGGCATGAGAATTGAAACCGAAGGTTAAATATTTGAGTTTGCTTGCTTTATTTAGGAATTGGCCATATTAATAGCCATTGAGAATAACGTACGTATCGCGGTAAGCTAATTAACAACACAAAATATCATCCTAAACCGCAAGCGGTCTTCAATATGAAATTGCCACGCCTTAGCTATAGGGCGTGGCAATTTCCCGTTCTAATCCAACTTATTCATATCCCCGCTGGGACTGGAACTGGGTATTATCCCTCCATTCTTGGCTATCACATAATACCCAGGATACTCTCCTGCCTCAATTTTTTGGATAAATTCCCCCCGGCTCATTTCCACACCGGTTTTTAAGTCCAAAAACCGATCATGTCCATCTGGTTGTGACAAATTGATAACTTGCTGGTTTTGTTCCACTTTTTATCCCCCGCATTAATTTCTTCTTGTAAGTAGTATTCCTGTCTCCCGTCTAACCGATACACTGCTGCCCAAGTATGCTACAATTAAGAACAAACTTCAGGAGGAAACTGTTATGTGTGGACGTTATACAATAACAGCAGATGCTGATAGGATTGCCTGGCGTTTTGGCGCAGAACGTCCCGATTTTGAGTTCGAACCTGCCTATAATGCTGCCCCGAGTCAAAGGTTGCCTGTAATTACTGAATCCAATGGCCGGCGCCAGGTGGTCTTAATGCGTTGGGGTCTTATACCTAGTTGGGCTAAAGACATATCAATAGGCAATAAAATGATTAATGCCCGCATAGAAACTGTGGAACAAAAACCTTCCTTCAAAAAACCTTTATTGCATAGAAGATGCCTGATTCCTGCCGATGGTTACTATGAGTGGATGAAAATTGATAGGAGAAAACAGCCTCTGCGCATTGTCGCATCTCATAAAGAACTTTTTAGTTTTGCCGGTATCTATGATAGATGGGTTAATTCTGACGGGCTGATCATAAACTCATTCAGCATCCTGACTACAGAACCAATACCACCCATAAGCCATATCCATAACCGCATGCCGTTAATCCTGTCGGCTGAACAAGAACAGAACTGGTTAGATGGCCCATCATCTCCAGAGGCATCATCCGTGAGGGAATTCCTGAATGAGTTTTACCCCTATTCATCCCTTTTTGCTTATCCGGTATCGACCCTGGTGAACAATCCCCGGGTTAATGAACCTTCTTTGATCTCCCCTATGGAACAAACTACGCTGAATGAAAACACTTAAGCCTGACATCTTTTGTGTCATCGCGAGGAGCGGAGCGACGCACCGATCTATTAACTCAAACCGTAAGCCAGCATTGAGATTGCCACACCCCTTCGGGGCTCGCAACATTAATAGCGACCGGAGGGAGCATCAGGAGTGCCGGAACGGCCAACACTAGCCGTGAGCGTTAGCGAACATCAGTAGTGCCCGAAGGGCCAACCATAATAGTGAGTTCCGAAGGAACGAACATCAGGAGTGCCGGAACGGCCAATGACACATAAGTAAATACCTTCACACAATTATCACCTGAATATCAGGCCACCATGAGTGAAAAATCAATCATAGCCAGTAGGTTCGCCATGAGGGCAACTGTAAGAGGCATTTTCACATCAATGACATGCTTTAGATTTTCATTTATCATAGCTTGGTCTTCGGGTGAAGACTACGGTGGTTATTATGAACTTCTGACTAAATTAGCCGCTGGTGTAAATATTAATCTTAAGGGAAAAATCTGAAGGAGTGGATAAGGTGAAGGAAATCAGCCACGTTTATGACAATATTAATCTGTGCGACCGGTACACGGTTGTGTTCAACGATGGTGATGCCCTTGCATTATCAGAACATCCCGGTGAACCAGAAGGCTTTGCCCGATGGATTGTGGTAGACGAATATGATATAGATCGATTGGGTAAAACCATAACTTTTAATAATCTCCCTAGTGACGTTCAGGATTTCGTCATAAATCAACTGCGTGATCATTGATTTTAGGGGAGGTTTGGGTCCTCCCCTATATGGTTTCATTAGTCTCGTAATATATTATTGGCAATCACCATTCGCTGCACTTGGGCAGTACCTTCAAATATTTGCATAATCTTAGCATCCCGCATCATTTTCTCCACCGGATACTCCCGGGAATATCCGTAGCCACCCAAGATCTGCACGGCATCAGTGGTTACTTCCATGCACACATCAGCTGCAAAGCACTTAGCAAAAGAGGAAAGCAAGCTGCTGGGAAGGCCATTATCTAACAGCCAGCAGCCTTTTTGTACCAGCAAACGAGCCGCTTCTATCTTCATGGCCATGTCTGCCAGCATAAACTGCACTGCCTGAAACGACGAGATTGGTACGCCAAATTGGATTCTTTGTTTAGCATAATCCAGGGCATACTCATAGGCCCCCTGGGCTATTCCTACTGCCAGTGCTCCCACCATAGGCCGCGAGGCATCCAGCGTTTTCATGGCTATTTTAAAACCTTCTCCTTCCTCGCCTAACAGCCATTTTTTATGAACCCGCACATTATCAAAAACTACTTCTACTGTGTTAGAGCTGCGAATTCCCATCTTCTTTTCCTCTCGGCCAATAGAAATACCCTCCAAGCTTCTGTCGACGATAAAGAAAGCCATGCCTTTATATTTTTTGCTTTTATCCAAGGTGGCACAGACGGTAAATTGTTCAGCAACTCCCCCATTAGTTATGAAGCATTTGGTTCCGTTTAATATATAGTAATCACCATCTTTCTTGGCTGTTGTTGATATATTAGAAACATCAGAACCAGCCCCAGGCTCCGTTAAACAGAAGGCCTGAATCTTGCCTTCATCACAGGCCCTGGTGAACCACCATTCCTGCTGTTCTTCATTGCCGGCAATCAGCACTGGTTCTGAGGCTAGATTGTTGGCCAATACACTTAAGGCGATGCCCGCGCAGCCGCGGCAGAGTTCTTCAGCTATTATGGCTAGGGTAGAAGCATTATAGGATACCCCATTATACTTTTCCGGAGCCACCAGACAGTTTAAGCCCAAATCCTGCATCTTCTTTACTACTTCCCAAGGAAATTCCTCCGTCTCATCATAATGAGCCCGTACAGGGACAATTTCATTGTCCACAAACTTACGAATCATTTTTTGCAAAGCCAATTGATCCTCGGTAAGTGAAAAATCGAACCCCATGTTCCTCCCCCTTTCAAAATATCTCAGGATATGTTTATTCACACGTTACAACAAGTGCAGTTTTCGAGCATGAAAAGTAAGCTCATCTCTAAAGTCTGGGTGGGCAATAGCAATTAATCGTTTAGCTCGTTCTCTTACAGATTGCCCCTTTATTCTCGCCACCCCATATTCGGTTACCACGCAGTCTGTCTCATGTCGAGGAGTAGTGACAATAGCCCCTGGTTTCAATTGCCAGGTGATTCGCGAAACAGGTCCCTCTGGTGTGTTAGCCAATGACTCAAAAGCCAGAATGGACCGTCCCCCTTTGGAGCGGTAAGCACCATTTACGAAGTCCAGTTGCCCACCGGGATGAGTATACTGCAGATGACCGATAGATTCGGAGCAGGCTTGCCCAGTCAAATCTACTTCCAGTGCGCCATTAATGGAAACCATGTTATCATTCAGCCCAATTACATAAGGATCATTGACCCACTCTACCCCTCTGAACTCAATGCCTGGATTATCATCAATCCAGTCGTATAACTTCTGTGAGCCCATAGCAAATGTAAATATAGAGCGGTCTGGCATTAAGGTCTTTTTCCGGTTGGTTATCACTCCCTGCTCCCACAGTAGGCGCATAGTATCACAGGCCATTTCCGAGTGAACGCCCAAATCTTTCTTATCCACCAGAGCGGTAGCAGCAGCGTTAGGAATTCCTCCGATTCCCAACTGAATAGTAGACCCATCTTGCACAAATTCTGCACAGTATTGACCTATAATTTTTTCATTCTCATTGGGCGGGATGTCCGGTAACTTAAACAATTCCTGCTCCGCTTCCACGATGGCATCCACTTGAGATATGTGTACATAATTCTCCCCATGGCTGCGGGGAACAGTGCTGCTAACCTGAACCAGTACTTTCTCAGCCCTCCGCATAGCCGCCAAACCATAATCTGCTCCCAATCCCATACAGAAATAGCCATGTTCGTCCATTGGGGCTACCAGATGCATGGTAGTGGCTACTTTTCTTTCTGTAAAAGCTCTGGCAGCGTCACAAAACCTTACCGGCGTATGATAAAACTTACCTTCCTGTACATCCCGGCGATGAATAACCGGATAGCCCAGATCTACTTTTAATCCCGATTCAGGATGAATGTTTTTTATGTCCGTATCATAGAGATCAACTACATAAAACAGTTCCACATCCTCTATCTCATCCTGACGCCGCACCAACGCATTAACCAGAGCCACCGGATGCCCCACTGCTACATTGGTCAGCACAATTGAATGATCAGGAATTAGTTTAACAGCCTCATCAGCGGACATAAGCTTTCGTCGGTATTGCTCTTTATAATCCAACTCAATCCCTCCCTATAATAGTGGCAATGCCCATACCTCCTCCAGTACAAGCAGTTGCTAATCCATATCGACTTCCCCGTCTTTGCATTTCATAAACCAACGTTGTCATTAGCCGCCCGCCGGTAGCTCCCAGGGGGTGTCCTAAAGCAATAGCTCCACCATTGACATTTAAGCGATTTCGGTCCCAACGCAACCCCCGTTCGACAGCCAGGGTTTGGGCAGCGAAAGCTTCATTGCATTCAATTAAGTCGATTTGGTCCAAAGTTAACCCCGCCTTTTTCAAGGCAAGATTTACACCCAAAATTGGTGCTTCTCCAAAATAAGCTGGTTCTACACCACCTACTGCAAAACTGATTATTCGGGCCATCGGCCTTACGCCCAGCTCGATAGCTTTTTCTTTGCTCATTAATACCAAGGCTGAGGCTCCATCATTCATCCCGCAGGAGTTGCCTGCGGTAACGGTACCATTTTCTTTGAATACTGCCGGCAGCCGACTGAGTTTTTCCATAGTAGTATCCGGTTTAGGATGTTCATCTGTATCAAAAATGCGAGTCCCTTTACGGGTTTTAAGTTCCAAAGGCAGAATTTCGTCTCTAAATGACCCCATTTCTATAGCCTTTTGAGCTTTATATTGGCTTTCTAAAGCGAACTGATCCTGTTCTTCCCGGCTCACACTATATTTTTCAGCCAGCAGTTCGGCGGCACCACCAGAAGTCATACCGGTTTCATGATCACGCAGGGTAGCAGCTGCATCATCTATCAACTGAGCGTCTCCAAAGCGCAACCCCCAGCGAGCGTTGTAGAGTGAATAGGGGTAATTGCTCATGTTTTCCACACCACCAGCCACGACGATGCTGGCTTCTCCAGCCATAATCATCATTGCTCCCAGATTTATAGCCTGCAAACTTGAACCACACTGTCTATTCACTGTAAATGCTGGAACTTCTACAGGAATACCGGCTCGCAAGCTGGCTTCCCGGCTTACATTCAAACAGATGGCAGGGGAGTTTACATTACCGAAAATCACCTCCTCCACTTGTTCAGCTTTGATACCAGCCCTTTTAACGGCTTCGTCAATGACTGTTGCTCCCAGCCGGTGAATAGGAAATCCGTTCAGGCTGCCGCCAAAGGTTCCCACAGCCGTGCGAACCGCACTGACTATCAGCACTTGATCGCTCATGTCATCTCCTCCCTTAAATGAAATGGGCCTTTTTGGCTTCAAAAGTGAGCTGATCCCTAAAATCAGGATGAGCTATCGCAATCAAGCTTTTGGCTCTATCCCAGAGATTTTTCCCTTTTAACCCAGCTACCCCGTATTCAGTCACAACATAGTTGGTATCATAACGACCCACTGTCACAAAGGAGCCATACTTTAGATGAGGAACGATTTTAGAAACAAGCCCATCTTTGGTCTCAGTTACTGACTCAAAGGCGATTATGGTCTTGCCCCCCCGGGAACGGTGTGCTCCTAACACGAAATCAGCCTGGCCGCCTGTATGGGTGTATTGCTTGGGGCCGATGGATTCGGAGCAGATTTGGCCGGATAAATCTGTTTCAATGGCACTGTTGACGGAAATGAGATTGTCATGCTGAGCTATAATGAAAGGATCGTTCACCAGATCGCAGGGGTAAAAATGTACGGAAACATTATTGTCCAGCCATTTGTAGAGCTTTTCGCTGCCCAGTGCAAAAGTAGCCACTGATACATCAGGCATAAAAGTTTTTTTCCTGTTCGTAACTACACCTTGCTCATGCAGCCACATGGAGCCATCTCCAAACATTTCCGTATGGATGCCCAAATCTTTTTTGTCTCCCAGGGCATAGGCGACTGCGTTGGGAATACCCCCTATACCTAGTTGGATACAGGAGCCATCTTCGATTAAATCGGCTATATATTGACCGATGATGGTTTGATTTTCATTGGGTGGTATATCAGGCAAAGCGGTGAGAGGATGGGTGGCTTCCACAATAGCATCGATTTCATTAATATGCAAAAAGTTTCGTCCGAAGGTGCGTGGCATATTTTCATTGACCTGGACAATTATCTTCTGCGCGTGCCGCGAAAGGGGCATTATATAATCACAGGATAATCCCATGCTGAAATGACCATTTTTATCCATGGGTGCTACCTGTAGCATGACAACCTGGTAATGACGGTTATATTCGGGAAAACGGGGAACTTCGCTCAACCTTCCTGGGGTATAGACAAATCTTCCCTCCTGAACACCAGCCCGCTGTACCACGCAATAGCTGTAATCCAATAGGAAGGGATCCTCTCGGCTCATATTCATCATCTCAGTGGGATACACATCTACAACGGTAAAGAGTTCTACGCGGGTTAACTCCTCTTTGCGGCGGGCGAGAGCATTGATGAGCACCATTGGCTGCCCTACTGCCACTGGAACTGCTACTGACCATCCATCTTTAATGAGTTTTACCGCATCATCAGCAGACATGAGTTTACTCTTATACAAATCCTCCAGATTCATCTCTGACCTCCTTTCACAGATATTCATCTCCCGGCAGCAGCGGGAAAAGCTATACCTTGTACAAAGTGCAAGTCTCATGCCAGAAGTCCAATCCTTGTTTATCGGCCTTACGGGCGTATTATTACCTGCTGGTAATCGCAAAATAGACAATGCTTAAAAGTAAATGATTAATATCTTACTTGAATATGGAGATAAACTCGCGGTTTAAAGCCTTTTGCACAGTTGCCAAGCGAATTGCAAGAAATGCGAAATTTCAAAGTATGTACATATTTTCTCTTATTTGGCAATTATTTCTTTTCGTTTTTTAGAGTATATTAAGTACAAGGGTTAATAATGCCATGGAAAAACCACTGGAAAGGGGAGAGGTGATCAATGTGAACATCAAACGGTTGATAGCCGAGGTTATAGAGAAGAATCCTCATATCGCTGCTATCATAGTTGATCAGGACGGATTGTTCGTTTCATTAATGACACCTACCTCAAAGCACTAAAAATGTCCTCTGACCAAGTAATAGGTCAGGATATAAGAAAAATTACTCCCTACTCGCGCACCACCAAAGCCATTGAAACCGGACAACCTCAATTAGCTTACAATTGGAGTGTACACGGTCGTCAAGGTGTTGCCTGTTCAGTTCCTTTATTCGAAAATGATAAGGTAATCGGCGCTTTTGCCTACAGCATATTTTTGGATATCTGGGATAAGAAGCTTCGGGAACAGGTATTAATGGGCATTATCGGCAATAAGGATTTCCCTGAGGAAGGATTTTACACCCGGTACAGTTTTGATTCTATCATCGGCAAAGACCCTGGTTTCGTTAACCTTAAATGTGTTGCCCAAAATATTGCTTATCACGATAATGTTACTGTTCTTATCACCGGAGAAAGCGGTACCGGCAAGGATCTATTTGCCCAGGCAATCCATCAAAGCAGTAATCGCCGTGCCTTCCCTTTTGTTCGCATAAACTGTGCCGGTATTCCCCACAATCTAATGGAATCTGAACTATTTGGTTATGAGGAAGGAGCGTATACCGGGGCTCGCCGGGGCGGTAAGGCTGGCAAGCTGGAGTTGGCCCACAATGGTACTGTTTTTTTTGATGAAATCGGGGAACTGCCGCTGTCCATGCAGAGCAAGCTTCTTACATTTATACAAGAACGCGAGGTAGAAAGACTCGGTTCTAACCGGCCCCTACGCATAAATGTGCGTATTATTGCTGCTACCAATCGCAATCTCGAAAAAATGATGCATGAAGACAAATTTCGCGAAGACCTTTACTACCGCCTCAACGTTATCCGTATTGAAGTACCCCCTTTACGGCTGCGTAAAGGTGATGTTGCCCTTTTGGCCCAGCACTTCATAAATAAGACCAATCAAAAACTAGGCTTAGCTATAGAGAACATATCTGATCAGGCCATGGAGATGCTAATAAAACATACTTGGCCGGGAAATGTTAGAGAATTGGAAAATGTTATTGAAAGGGGCATGATACTTGCTGATGTGGAAGGTATATCAGTATTGATGCCCCGTCATCTTTCTTTTCTTCCCCCTCATCCCCAACTGCTATCCGATGAGGATTTGGAAGAAGAACCCGGCGAAATAAGGGATCTTAAAACCATGGTCAATGAGTTTGAGAAGAAGGTACTCCAGCAAGTACTAAGAGATACCCAAGGTGATAAGGTACTGGCAGCTAAGTATCTGAATATTAATTTGTCTTCGCTATATCGCAAAGCTAAAAAATACGAAATTGACCTATAAAGAAAAGGGAGCTATAGCCAACACAGCTATAGCTCCAATATTCAGGGGGGAAAATCGCCTGGTTTCATTTCTATTATGCTAATATCCCTTGTTTTTTTAAGTCAGCAATTTCCTGGGGAGAGTAACCGATTTCCTGCAAAATAGCATCGGTGTGTTCTCCCAATTTGGGGAAAACCGGCTTTGCGATCGCTGGTGTATTGGAAAGCTTAACTGGGCAGCCGGTCAAGACCATGTCTTTACCACTTCCCGGAATATTTTCCACCACCATGACCATGTTGCGTTCCTTAACCTGAGGATGTTGGGTCATTTCCTGTAAATCAAGCACGGGTGTAAAGCAAATATCATCATTGGCAAAGTAATCCACCCACTCTTGGCGGGTTTTTCCCGCCATAATACTTTGAATATCAGCCAGTATTTCATCCTGGCGGCTATTATCCCATTGATAAGGTATATATTCCGGCCGGCCGATTCTTTCGCAAAACTGTTGCCAAAACTTAGCTTCTACTGCTCCCAAGCTGACAAATTTATTATCGGCCGTAGCATAAATCTGATAACAGGCATAGCCCCCAGTGAGCAGTCCCCCATTACACTCCGGCAGCTTACCTTGACCTGACCATTCTGCCAGACTGTAGGCTACAAGACTTATAGCACCATCCAGCATGGCCACATCACAGTACTGCCCTCGTCCAGTTTTTTCCCGGGCTATTAAAGCCAACAAAATGGCATTTACCGCTTGCAGAGAACCTCCCGCCACATCAGCTATTTGTACTCCGGACATCCCCGGTTGATTTCTGCTCCCGGTCAGGCTTGTGACTCCAGCCAGGCTTAAATAATTAATATCATGTCCAGCTGTATATTTAAGAGGACCACTTTGTCCATAACCGCTGATAGAACAATAAATCAGGCGAGGGTTTATTGGGTATAAAGACCCATAATCCAATCCTAATCTTTCCATAACACCAGGTCTAAACTGTTCAACTATGACATCAGCATGCTTGGCAAGATCTACAAATATGTCTTTGCCTTGGCCAGTTTTTAGATTAATAACTATACTTTTTTTCCCGCGATTCACCGCATAAAAGAACGCTGGATAAATCTGACGTCCCCATTCTCCGCCCATTGGCTCTACCTTGATTACTTCAGCGCCAAAGTCTGCCAGTATCTGGGTACAAAAAGGACCAGGTAAATACATGGATAAATCTAATACCCTGACTCCTTCCAGGGGCTGGGACATATTGCTTCCCCCTTCCCACAACTTTTGTTAAGGGTATTAATCATCGAAACTGAAAACCGGACGAGCCGAACTACCAGCAGAATAAATATCTCCTGGGTATACACGGCTGCTCATTTTGACTCGCCGGCCGATTATATCAAAAGTGATTTTATCGGTTTCCATGTCAATCAGGTTCCCCATAATCCAAGGACCTTCATCCAACTGCACCATGACTATGGTATAAGGTAGCTCATTTTCCCGGCCCTGGGGAGCATTAAAGCTGGTGGTGTAAGTTACTATAAATCCTTTGCCGCTTAATTCAGTAACCTCCAGATCCAATCCGGTACACTCCTGACAACTCATTTTGGGCGGACAGGTAATTGCCCCACATGAGTTGCATCTCAATCCCAGCAGCTTTGACTTACGTAAGGCCCTATTATATTCCTTAAATGGAAGCTTATATTCCATTTGACATCCTCCCTTCTACCTCTGAACTACCAAGTGACACAGACATCCATCTCCACCCAAAGTGTCTACCAGCCCAGTTTTGGCTCCTTCTACCTGGAGTCCAAGGTCAACCATTTCATTGCGAAGCTGTTTGCAGATATAATAGAGTTGCGATAAACCAGTGGCCCCAATAGGGTGTCCTTTAGCTTTTAAGCCTCCAGAAATGTTGATGGGTATTTTGCCCTCAATTTTAGTCTCCCCTCTTTGCCAAGCTTCCCCAGCTGTACCGAATTCGAAAAATCCTAATCCCTCAGCAGCGATTAACGAGGCTATGCTGAAGCAGTCATGTAATTCGCACACATCTACGTCCTCAGGTCCAATACCAGCCATTTTATAGGCTTTTTCAACGGAAATTTCTCTGGCTCTTAAGCGGGGCAGGTAGCGGTACTGACTACTAAGCTTTCCAGAAGTAGCCATACCTACTCCGGTTATATAGCAGGGTTTGTCGTGAACCTTTTTCGCTACCTCTTCACAAGCCAAAACTACTGCAGCCGCACCATCGGTAAAGGGACAGCAATCATGCAACTGGATAGGTGTGGAGACCATAAAACTATTTAGCACATCTTCCACCGTTATTTCAAAACGTAACTGAGCTAAGGGATTCTTATTACCATAAAAGTGAGACTGTACTGATACCGCAGCCATTTGCTCCTTTAATTTAGGAAGAGGTATATTGTAATGACTGGCATAGAGATGAGCTAATAGTGCAAAGGCTGCTGGGAAGGTATAGCCTGAAGGAAACTCATAACGGGAATCACCGGCCATGGAAAAACACCTGGTAGCTAAGGGTGTACCTATAGCCGTAGTTTTGTCTACCCCGGCTACCAAGACAGCATCATAATAGCCGGCTGCTACATGCATGAAAGCTTCTCGGACAGCAACGGTGCCCGAAGCACAAGCTCCTTCATAACGCAAGGCCGGGATATTCAGACATCCCATATCATTAACGGCAAATTGTTGAATGGTAGCCTGCCCTTCCGCTATAGTACCCAAAGCATTGCCGATAAAAGCGGCCTCGATATCTTTAGTAGTCAAATTAGAACTAGTGATCGCATCAAGGCAAACCTCAGAGAGGAGTTCTACTTGAGTCCGCGGTGAGTTAAAGCAGAATTGGCTGTGGCCCATACCTAATACTGCCACTTTTCTCATTAACCATATCCTCCTTTCCAATTTGAGGCTGACTTACTGTCAGGCCTAGTGTTTATTTAAGACCTAAACCTCGGCTGATGATTAACTTCATAATTTCCGATGTACCTGCATAAATGGTCTGAACCCGTGCATCTACAAATAACCGGGAAATTTCATACTCTGAACAGTATCCATAGCCGCCAAAAAGCTGCAGGCAACGGGAAGCCACCCGATTAACCATTTCACATATCCAATATTTAGCCATACTGACTTCCTGAACAATGTTATGCTGGGCCATATGCTGCATTACTAAAGCATCTACAAAAGTGCGGCCAATTTGAATTTCAGTAGCTAATTCAGCCAGGCAAAACTGAGTGTTTTGAAAACTGCTCAAGGGTTTGCCAAACACCTGGCGTTCCTTAACATACTTTAGAGTAATCTCCAGACAATGCTCAGCTACCGCTTGATTGATCATGGCAGCCACCAATCTCTCCTGCTGTAGCTTTTGCATCAGGTAGTAAAAGCCATATCCTTCCTTCCCCAGTAAGTTAGCAGCTGGTATACGGCAGTCATCGAAAAACAGTTCCGCGGTATCCTGGGCATGCATACCTATTTTGGCTATAGGTTTACTGCGTTCGAAACCTTCGGTTCCCCTTTCCACTACAAACAGGCTGACCCCCCGGGCTCCTGCCTGAGGATCCGTTTTAGCTGCGACAATTACTAAATCTGCCAGGATGCCATTGGAAATAAAGGTTTTGGAGCCATTTAATATATAGCTGTCTCCATCGCGCACGGCCCGAGTACGCATAGCTGCCAAATCTGACCCTGCTCCTGGCTCAGTCATGGCAATGGCCAGTATCTTTTCCCCACTGACACAACCGGGTAGCCAGCGCGCTTTTTGTTCTTCATTCCCGAAGGAAGCAATGTAGGGTGCTACAATATCGCTGTGGAGAAATGCGAAAAACCCGGTCAGACTAAAGCGAGCCATTTCCTCACCAATTATCAGAGAGTATAGAAAGTCAGCTCCAGATCCTCCGTATTTTTCTTCCACCCAGGGACACAGAAAACCCTGAGCTCCCATCTTGCGATAGGCATCCCGGTCAACAATACCGTTTTTTTCCCACTGTTCATAATAAGGCACTATTTCTTTTTCCAAAAAGCTGCGCAGGCTTCTGCGGAACATTTCATGTTCAGGGCTAAAGGTCAAAAGACGTTCCATTTCACTCCTCCTCTCCAGGCAATCTTTGCGCTCAGCGAACTAACCAGCTGATGGACCGATGGCATAGAATACTGGCACTACTTTCGCTGGCTACTTATAACGCAAACATTATGCCAGCCTTAAAAGAGGGACTAAATCCCGGTAAGACAGGGATATGGGTTATAGGATTTTGTATACTCTATGGCAGATATGCGAATAAAAGAATGCCTGCCTTGGTTAGACAGGCCACAGTTGTTGGTGAAATCACCCCATAAGTGACAATCTTAAAAATAGGAATTGATTTTGCAGAGTGGATAACCTTTGACTTTTAGAGGGTTGGCTAGAGAAATAAAAAAAGCCGCCTACTTAATAGACGGCTCTGATTTGTATTAAAGGAACTTGCCGGATGGAACCACCACATTTTCTTGTTCCTCTTTAGGAAAAACATACTCGGCTATATTGCGGCAATGATCGCCGATACGCTCTAAATGTCCGACCAAGTCTAGAAATACCGCACCGTTATTACCGTTGCATATCCTTTCATTCAGTCTGCGTATATGAGCTTTGCGGTACTGTTCTTGCATCTCATCAAGGCGTTCTTCATAAGCCATAACCTTTTGTGCCAATATTTTATCCTTGCGTTCTAAAGCTAACAGAGTCGATTCCAACGTTTGCCGGGTTAAATCGATCATTCGCGATAACTCTTGTTCAGCTTCTCCAGAGAATACTACCTGATGTTCGGTAGCGTAATCAGCTCCTTGAATAATATTTTCACTTAAATCGGCAATTCTCTCTATATCATTTAACGATTGCAGAATAAGATGGGATTGACTGGAGTCTTCAGGGGACAGTTGCTTTTCTGAAGCCGTAACCACATAATCGGTAATCTGCCTTTCCAAATGGTTTACTATCTCTTCCAGCTTTACTCCCCGTTTAGCCAAGCTCTCCTCACGAGTATAAAAATATTCTATAGCGTTTTCAAAAGCTTGTCGGGCTAATTCACCCATGCGCAAGGTTTCCCGAGTAGCCTGAGCCAATGCCACCGAAGGGTTACTGAGGAAGCGTTGGTCTATAAAACGAACTCTAAATTCCTCTGCATCTTCATCTTCACGATCAGCAATTAAGAATGTAACGATAGCGGCTAAAACAGCTACCAAAGGCAGATGTATTAAGGTATTGGAAATATTGAAGACCGCATGGGTCTGGGCGATCTGCAGCTTTATACCCAGTGTTTCCCAGCTGCCCGTATAACCGGGCACTATGGCGAACAGGGTGTTGGTGACAAAGACCACCAATTTGGGAAAAAAGCCAATAATAAACAGAGGCAGGAAAATCAAAGTACCGGTGATATTAAACAAAAAGTGGGTCAAAGAGGCTCGCCGGGCAGCTACACTAGCTCCTAGACCGGCCAGTAACGCGGTGACGGTGGTGCCAATATTATCTCCAAACAGAATGGGCACTGCCTGCAAATAAGTAACGGCCCCCTGATTAGCAAGTTCTTGCAGTACCCCAATAGTGGCACTGCTGCTCTGTACTATCGCCGTAAAAACAACACCTATGATTACTCCGATTAAAGCATTATTATCTATACTGCTCATTAGATCTGCAAAAAAACTGAGGTCTTTTAACGGTTTCATGCCGTCACCCATAATGGTTAAACCAAAGAATAGGAGTCCAAAGCCAAAAATAGCTTGGCCAATACTTTTTAGCTTCTTTTTTCGGGCAAAGAGAAATATTAGAGCTCCTACTCCGAGGATCGGCAAAGCATAGTCTTTTAGGTTAAAACCAATTAAATAAGCAGTAACGGTAGTCCCGATATTGGCTCCCATAATTACACCAATAGCTTGTCTTAAAGTCAGCAATTCAGCATTTACCAGTCCTACCGTCAGTACGGTGGTAGCACTACTGCTTTGAATCAGACCGGTCACTATTATACCGGTAAATACTCCTCTAACCGGACTGCGAGTGCCTTTTTCCAATATGCTGCGCATGCGGTCTCCCGCCACGGACTGTAAACCATCAGACATAGTACGCAGACCAAAGAGAAAGATCCCTAAACCACCTAAGAATGCGAATAGCACAGCCTGCCACGATACTGTCAAACTTTTACCTCCTGAAGCATGTACATTTCCCGGGATTTATGCAAAGTGTTTTTTGTATTCTTTCCATATGCCTCTTCGCCTGAAAAAAATTGTACCAAAAATTCTTAATATTAGCTAATTGTTTATATAGTAACCTGTCCCAGGCACTTTAGTCAGTATAATATCATTATTTAATGGGCAAATGTGTTCCCATAATTAAATAATTGTTCCTTTCCTTAACTTGACATCTATTAAGCCAGCAATACATAATAAATCATACCAGCATATATCGAAATGAGGTATTGTGGGTTACGCTTAATTAACTTCTGGTTTACAACTATTCATAAAGCGGTCCTCATTTTTTCAACATAAGTGCCTATAGCCTCTTAAACTACCCGGCAGTACTGTGTTAATCATCTGAACATACTCAGCTACGAAATGCTTTATCATCATTTTGCTCATGCTCTTACAAAGAACAGATTGTTCTCAAATCACTGACTAAGTATATGAGACTATTATATGCCCAATAAAGTCTGCCCTGTTTACTACCGACTTCGGGCCATAGCATGTATTTAGCAGAGAACCTCTTGCAGTTTTACGGATACTTATGCCAGTAATTAATACAAGAGTATGAGCCTTCAAAAGGCTAGCTGAAAGGATGGTGATTAAAC
>Ga0116180_1001261_pt1 | contig 21766 bp, 30 predicted proteins | sample AD_UKC073_MetaG_FD_89804 | JGI IMG/M metagenome (GOLD analysis project Ga0116180, IMG submission 89804) | Active sludge microbial communities of municipal wastewater-treating anaerobic digesters from USA - AD_UKC073_MetaG | ecosystem: Engineered > Bioreactor > Anaerobic > Digestate | place: USA...
AAGACATTTTTGGTTTTCGTTTATATGCAACAGCTTTTCCGCCTAAACCGTAAACAAGTTCAATAAAATCATTTTTTAATTGTTCGGAAACTGTTGAAAAACTAGCTTCTCCATTTTGTTTTATTGTTCCATCAGTATCCATTAATCCTTGGAGTAATGCTATTCTTGTTTCAATTGAAGAATTGTAAAGATATTCTTTTGGAATAAATTTATTATAACTGTATCTACCTAGAAGTTTATAGTGATTTAAAATATTTTTAATTTTGTTCGAGTATAAATTTTCGTTTTTTATAAATTTATATGTTTTTTCATCAATTTGTAAATTATTTTTGCATCTTGTTTGTAAAGTAGATTTTTTTATGTTTAAAATTTTAGAAGCTTGTCCTACAGATAAAAATTGATTTTTTTCATTTGTTGATTCATTTAAAATTTCTACAAAATCTGCTTTTTTATTAGAAATTTTAAATTCATCTACGATATTGTAATTGATATCTCCAACAAAATTTGCATTACATCCTAATGTTTTAAGTTCAGTTCTAACTCTTTCTATTATTTCATTATCTATTGAAGCAAAAGAAACTGTATTTGCAACACTTCCATCTCCAATTAACACTCCCATTGTATAACCTGGAATTTTTACATTTGCTGTTAAATTGTATTGAATTTGTTCATTTCTTGGAATATAGAAATTTGGAACCGAATGACCCTTTACTTCTTTAAGTAAATTTTCTTTTAATTCTTTAGTCGAACGAACTTTACCTTTTTTTCCTCGTTTTATTTCTTCGAAAGTTTTTGTTTCCCATAAGTGATCTTCACAACATTCTGTTACTTGACCTTCTGTTGTTGTAATTTTGTAAACCTCTTTTTCTCCTTTTGGGAAAACTCCAATAACTTTTGTTGGTTTGCCATCTCTGGAAATTACAGAATCGCCAATTTTAAGTTGACCCATTGTAGTCCAGCCAGTTGGAGTTAAAATTTTAGCATCCAAAGGTTGAGGTCCTGGAAGCGCCCCTAAATCTTTTCCTAAAGGTTGAATATTTCTTGTTATTAAGATTTTTTTAAAACTTCTTTTTGTTAAAGTAAGTTCCAAAGCACAAGCAAGGCTTAACAATGTTTTACCTGCACCAGATCTAGAATTTACAGTGATCAAATTGATTTTATCATCCATTAAAAGATCCATCAAAAATGCCTGTTCAATATTTTTTGATTTAATATTCCATATATTCGCATCAAAAGGAACGTGTTTCAGTGGTTTACCTGGTGCGATATATCTTCCCGCAATTTTTGCAGAAGTTTCTTTTGATTCAAAAACTATAAATTGATTTATATATAATCCCTTTTCTTCTTCTTCAGTTAAAATCATTTTTGATTTATCTAGATAAAACTTATCCATTTCTTCTTTTGTGATTTCAAAAGTTTTTACGCCTGAGTAAAATTCGGATTCTGAAGCTGGTAGATTAAGTGATCTTGAAATTTCCTTAGAAAGTTTTTTATAATCTTCACATTCTACTCCTAAAGAAATTGCTTTTATTCTTAAAAGAAGATCTCTTGTAACTAAAATTACTTTTTCTTTATAAAATTTTTGTTTATATTCCAAACAAAATTGAATGATTTTATTATCACCTTTAGTGTAATCAAGTTCTGGAATTGAAATTTTCACCGTTGATTCTAAATCTTTTTGATTTAGAATTTTTAATGTTCCTTTAAATTTTCCTAATGAAATTCCTGTTTTTACAAGATCTTTGTTTTCTCTTACTAAATCTATTAATTGTCTAGAAATTTCCCTTGCATATTTTCCAACATCGTCTTGTTTGTCTTTAAATCTATCTAATTCCTCAACTACTATTAATGGAAGAACTATATCATTGTTTTGAAATGATTTTAAACATTCTGGATCTGATAATAGAATGTTTGTATCTAAAATAAAAGTTTTCTTTTCTTCCTTTGAAACTTTTTTAGATTTTTTTATGATTTTTTTATCCACTTTTATTCCTTTGTATAAACGAAATCAACCTGTACGAACTTAACTATCTTTTTCTTCAACTGATTTATATATAAATCCTCTTTTAATTTTGTCAAGTTCCATTTTTCGCTCAATTTGCAGTAAGTTTATTGCTCTATAAAGATAAAGACTAACAGTTCTTAATCTAGTTAATTTTCTTCGCGCTCTACGACCAGCAGCAAAAATTCCTTTTTTAAGAAATTTTTCAAAATCTTTATTTATATGTTTTATTAAAACATCATATTCTTTTTTTAACAAATATGGATTTGTTTTTATTTCATCTAAATTTATTGGCTTGTATTTTTCGACTTTTTTTAATGGCATTATTTTTTCAATAATGTTATTATTATTCCTACAATTTGAATTGTAAATCCACCAATTATAATCCACATTAATTTTGAAAAGCTCTCATGAAAATCTATTGCTTTTTTTGCCTTATCTAATTCTTTGCCACCGCCAACAATTTTCAACTGTTTTGTTATTTCATTTAATTCTTCTTGTTCGTTTTCTTTCTTTTTTCTTTCAGTTTCTTTTTCTTTTTTATTAATTTTATCGTCATTAAATTTTTCAGCAAAAGAAGTAATTGATGTCTCAATTTTAAAAATTTTCGGATATACTCCTGATTCTGGGTCTAACATTTTTTGCATTTGCAGAGAATACTCTGCCATTTTATTATCAAGTTGCTCATAGTCAGAACAAAGTCTGTTTACATCTTCTGATAAGATATTTACTTCTTTTGCCAAATTGATTGTATTTGTTTTTACTTCTGAGATTTCAGAATGTAAATTTTCCAATTTATCTAGCCGATTGACTATCTTTATTAGCATTCCTAATTGATCTTTATCATTTGCCGCCGTTGACATTTTTCTTCTTTCAGGTGTAATAATTTACAGAATTAATTATGTTAAATTCACGGCCAAAGAATGTATTAATTGAAAATAATGTTTTTCATGAAAGTGTAAGAAGTTTAATTGAGGAAAAATATGGGTTATTACTTGATAAATCATTCAATTATAATTCTTTTATTCAAGAATATGAACTTTTTGAAAGTTTAAGATCAACCAAATTTTTATTTAATTATTTAGAAAAAATAAACCCAAAAAATAATCAAGAAAGAGTTTTTGTCGAACTTTTATATAAAAGTCTACTTGAAACTGAAAAATCTGCATCAGGCTCAGCTTTTTTTAGTTTTTATTTTACTTTAAATTTTTTATTGATGGATAATGATAAAATAAAATTATTCGAAGAAGATATTTTAAATTCAATGAAAAAAGAAAGAGAATATTTGCCAAATTCTATTGAATTTTTTGAATTTATTAATGAATGGTTTCAATATAAACCTTCTTGGTATAAGAAATTTTATAAAGAAGTTTATAGTTTAACTGGAGTTAAAAGTTTTACATCAATAAAGCCAAGTAATTCTACTCAACTTATAGTCGAAGTTAAAAATGGTTATAGATTTAAAGGATTTATTCCAAATTTGTTTATAAACAACTTAACTAAAACAGTCACTCTTCAGGACTTAAAATTTGTCTTAGTAGATGGAATGATAGAAAAAGGAAGTGAAATTTTTAATATACTAAACTACAGTCACGAACATAAAGTCCCAGTAGTTTTAATTGCGCAAAAATTTAGTGAAGAAGTTTATTCAACAATTGCAACAAATTTTTTAAAAAATAAATTGCAAGTTTATCCGTTTGAAATAGAGACAGCATTCGATACATTAAACCAAATTAATGATATCGCAATTGTGGCTGGGACTTTGCCGATATCAGTTTTAGCTGGAGATTCTCTTATTACAAAAAACATTTCGGAAATTCCATCCGTTGAATCTTGTGTCATTTCAGATGGAGAATTTATTATTGAAAACAAGTCCACCTCCAAAGTTGTTGAACAGCATATAAAAAATTTAATAAGAAAAAAACAGGAAAAACATTCTGAATATAAAGTGATAGAAATAAGTGATTATGATAAATTATTTGATATGCGAATTGAACGCTTACTTGGAAGTATTGTTGAAATTCAAATTCCAAAAACATGGTCAAAAATGAAAAAAAATGAGTTCATGTCTTTCTTTGATGAAATTTTTAAACAATTAAAACATTACAATGTTTATGGAACTGTTCCAAATGAAACATTGTCTATAATTTCCTCTTTGCCTTTAAAAACAAATTTATTAAAAAACAATGAATTAACTTTTCAAATTATTCATGGATTGAAAAATGCTTTAAGTTTGGTTTCTTTAATAAAGAATTCAAAAAACTTAATTTTAAGTTTATGATTTATTTAATCTCGTCTTGAATTTTCTTTTCAAGTGTTTCAGCATTTTCATTTTGTAAAAATGAATTTACAATTATTTGTTTTATTTTGACTTGATTATCTGGGACTTTGCCTTTATCTCCTAGTTTTTCAACAAATGAAGTATAAAGTTTATTTAATTCAGTTTGTGTGGCTTGAAATTGTTTAGCAACATCTTGGGTTCCTCCTGTTGAAGCTTCTGTGCCTGTTGCAGGGGTTGCTAATGTTTTCGAAACGACTTCAGGATTTTGAACAGTTTTAATTTGATTATTTACTGATTCAAGCGCCGTTTTCAATGTTTTTCTTGGGGTTTGTAAAAATTCATCAACAAAAGAATTGGCATTTAAATAAGGAATATCAGAAACATAATTTTGGTTATTTGTTAGTAATGTTAAAGCTTTTTTAAACCACGGCGAGTTATCATTTTTCAATGAAGACATCAATTGATTTCTTATGTCTTGTGCATTTGGGGAAGTTGCTAAAGTTGAATTATCATCAGTATTTTTGGCAGGGTCAAAAAAATCTCTCATTGCTGGTAGTCTTGACAAGGCTTTTAAATCGTTTGACAGAAAGTTCCACATTTTAGAAAAAAATGAAACCACTTTTCCAATTGTATCTTTTGATTTTTCTGGATTAGTTGCAGCTTTATTCGCCTCTGCTTCAGCTTGGGAAAGTGCTGTTTTCAAAGTTTGAAATGTTGGCATGGAAGAATTTATAAGATTTCCCATTTTTTCAATTTGATCGGCTAAAAAATTTATATTTTTTGAATCTATCGCTTCAAAAATAATATTTTCTTTTATAGTCTGTTTTAATATTTGTTCATTTAAATTTTTAAGATTCGACATTACTATGTTAAGTATAAATTTCAGATGCAAATAAAAATAAAAAAAATAACTCAAAAAGTTGAAAAAAAAGAAGTTGTTAATCCCACATTTGAAGAAAACTTAGAAAACAAAAAGAAAGTAATAAATAAAGTTCATTTACCAGTATTGAATTTGAATATAAAAGAAGAATGGGAAAGTCTTCCATTGTCAAAAAGAAGACATTTAACAGATGAACTCGCACAAGAAACATGTGGTTCTAATTGTTGTGGCTATGAAGGATTAGCGGCAGCGTGTTGTCAATTAAACCCAGAAAATTTAGAACACGTTTTAGGTGCAATAACAAAAGAAGATATTTCGAGAATTTTAAAACAATTAAAAAAATCAATTCCATCGATTGAAAAATCTGATATTGTAATAGAGAAAGAAGAAGGTATGTTGATTGGAAGAACTTTCTTTAATGGTCATGATATTTTTAATCAAGAAAATTCATATCCAATGTTAAGATTTCAAATTTATCAAAATAGATTTGTTTGTAAATTTTTAAACCCTAAGACAAAACAATGTAGCATTTATTCTGTAAGACCAGAAATGTGTAAAAATTATTTTTGTAGATACGTTAAAACTAATTTTTTATTACGAACTCCATCAAACCCGAATATATATAAAAAAATTGATTGACATTTTTTTGCTACTAAGTTATTATTGATACTATGGAGCAATAGATGTCTTGTAGAAAACCAAATCCTTTCGACGTAGTATACGAAACAAAAGAGGAGGTTATACCACCAATTAAAAGAAAGTGGAATCAGCCTGATAAAGGTAAAATTTCATATGAAGAAATGATTAATTGGATAAAAACAAAAATTAATCTAGATTTAGAAGATTTAAGTTCTTATCATTTAATTGTAGGAACAGATTCTCAAAAAAGATCTCAGAAAATAAGATTTGTAACTATTGTAACTTTATATAAAGAAGGAAAAGGTGGTATGTACTTTTACACAAGTCATCTTTTACCAAAAACTTTATTTGGAAGAAATAAAAATGATAAATCTAGAATTTACCAAGAAGTAGATTATTCAATTGAAACTGCGAATGAATTAATGACAACCCTTGGAGAATTTTTAATTCCATCAATTCATGTTGATGTCTCTCCAAAAAATAAAAAAGAATACACATCAGATATTTCTGATAATTTAATTTCTTTAATTCGTTCATATGGTTATGAACCAGGAATAAAACCATTTTCTTTTGCGGCTTCGACTATTGCAAACAAACACAGTAAAGGTTAAGTCTCAAAATCATAACTGGTACTTTCGTCAAATAAATCTATTATAACGAAAGATCCATCTTCTCTAAATCCAAAGTTGTTTAAATGTAAATCATATAAAGAGATATTACACTTTGCTACAGATTTTAAAAATTCTTTAAATTTATTTTTAGATAATAGATAAGACATTATTGTTCTATAATACTCAGGAGTGAATTGTTTATGATGTCTATAATCTCGTATAAATTTTAAAATGTCATAGTAGCCGCGGAACATTATAATATCTAAATGTTTGTTTAATTCATTTAAATCTAATTCAAAATAATTTAAAAATGTAGAACCAATATTTTTATCATTTTTTAATGTATGCTTAATTCTTTCAACAATAGCCCAACCTCTACCGCTCTTATATATTTTGGGCATTAATTCTGGGGCACATTCTGCCGCGCGAACTTCATTTGCAATGTCACCAACACCAAGGCTTGTTTTGGCGAGCTTAAAAACTCTTTTGGACCCCAGGGAATAAACTATTTTATATTCACCTTCTCCTGTAACTTTAAATCCATATTCTCGCATAATTCTCGACGCATTTTTATAGTTTCCATTGATTATTTGAATTTCAATTTCTTCTAAAATATTTTCTTGTTTGTCAATTTTAGATTTGGTTTCAATTAAATTATTTTTCATTTATATGTAAATATTTAAACATTTTTTCTTAATATGTCATATCATATTATTTATGAATGAAAAAGAAGAAAATAGAGCAAAGTTAGATATGGAAATTGAAAAAGCTTTGTTTAAATTTACAAATAAGATTAAAGAAAATGTATATGACTTTGTAATGATGACAGTGAAAAGAGATCCACTTTTAAGTCAATCAATTGATGATAAAACATTAAAAACAATAATTGAATTAGCGCAAACTTGCATCCAACAAGGAAAAGGATTGTTTATTGATGAATTTAACCAACAAATTAAATCAGCTTTAGATATGTATGTTGGTGCTGAAAACCCTACTTTGACGGCATTAACAGAAATGCCACAAGTAACAGCAACGCATCAAGAAAAAAGTCTGAGCGGCTCAAATGTAAATCCAAATTTACAGCCATTACCAAGAGTAATAAAACCAAAAATTTCTATCGGCTTGCCACAAGAATAATCTTTTTTATTTTAATTTTATATTTAAAAAGATGAAATCTTATATTAAACATTTAATTGAATGTAATTGCATCCTTCCACAATATAAAAATTCAACACCACCTATTTTTCATAAATTTATAGTTTTCTCTGAATTAGAAAAGGAAAGCAAGTTGATTGCTTCTTATGCAAAATGCAACAATTGCGGAGCAGTTCATCGAATATTTGAAGTTAATAAATCGGAAACAACTAAAAACGAAAATACAAAAGGATTAATTTCAAAAGATGAATTAAAACTTTCCCTGCCAGAAAAAATTTCTATAATTTTAGAAAAATATGATTCAGATTTAACGGTTTGGCAAGAAATTAATTTTTTAATTGAAAATAAAATTTGGGGCAGAGAAGTTATTCTATTAAAAGAAATAGAGGAAACCTCTAAACAAAAAAGAATTTTATTAACAACACTGTTAATTGCAGGCGAAAAATTATTTAAAATAAATAAAAGAGAGATTGAGCAAGAAAAAAATGAATAATGAAAATCCTACCTTTACTGAAGAAGATTTTACTAGAGAAATAAACTTAGAAGAATTAGAAACGGTTTTATCAAAAGAAGAAAAGCAAAAATGCTATGAAGTTGTTGTGGAAGTTTCAAAATATTTAAAATCAGATCGTGAAAAACTTTACATGATTGAACGTTTATTAATGGAATTTGATAATTCAGTTATTAGTGAATCATTTATGAATGCTGTCAAAACTTCAAGAAAAAATCTTAAATTAAAATCAAATCTTGTAAAAACAGAAAAAAAAGGATTGATATTTTAAATGTTCAAATATGAAACGAAGTTTAGAAAAACATTTGCAAAATTACAAAATGGTTTATATCAAGAAATAATAAATCATTTTATTGTAACAACAAACAAGGCTACTGGAAAAACCACAACTCAATTTGATAAAGAAATAAAGGGTAAATTATATAAAAAGGCAACTGTTTCAGATGTTGGTGTAAATGGTTATGAAGAATTTTTTGATGAAAATACAAATGAGACAATTTTACTAATCGCAGTACAATAATACTGTTATGCCGATTGATAAATTACCAATATGGTTAGATAAAACTAAAGAAGTTACTGAATATTCTAAGCCCCGATGGTTTAGTTCTTTAACACGCCCAAAACAAGACGCTGTATTTTATTTGTGGTGCATAGATACCTTTAATGCAACTGCCATAGAAAAAGGATTGAAATTAACTGCTAAACAATTAGCAGAAATAACTGGAAATGCCGCTGTTGAAACAGGTCATGGTCAAGACTGGAAAGGTAATAATTGGGGTGGGGTTAAGATAAATAAACCTTATACGGTGAGCTATTTTAACACTACAAACGATACTCCTAAATGGTTTAAAGCTGAAGGACACGTTGCTGGTGGAGATGCGCCTATTGTTTATTACATTTATTTTGAAACCCCACAAAAATATGCTGAATATTGGTTGGATAAATTTGTTCCGTATGATTATTTTAAGGAAGATCAAATAGAAGAGAATAAAAAAACAAGATATTATAAGACAGCCAAAGCATTTTGGAATAATTTTAACGATGAAGATAATCACTGGTTTTATGAACTTTGTGTTTCAGGGTATAAAGGAGATGTGACAAAAAAAAATCCAAAACCAAGCGTTGATACTTTATTTAGCTGTACAGCTAGAGTAAAAACAATGACTTCCCAACTTATTTTAGAAACTACACCAGATGGTGTCTGGGGATTAAAATCTAAAGAAGCTTGTATTAAATTTCAAGTCAAATTTGGAATAAAACCATCTGGGGAGTTAGATGATCTTACATTTCAAACTTTATTAAACTCATATTTTACTCTTGCAGAGTATAGCAAAAATTTGAAATTTCAGTTTTAAAAATTTAAAAGACTATCAATTGGTCTTTGAACCCAAAGACCATTTTTATATCCTTTAGATTTTAAAATACTTACAGTTTGTTTTCCTGGGATTCCATCACAGTTTTCAATCCCTAAATCTTTTTGCCGTTGTTTCCAAACAGTAAGGTCTTCACCCGTTTCTAAGTCGAAACATTCATACCCAGCAACTTGTAAAGCTTCAAAAATATAAGAGCCAGGATCATGTTTTGATCTTTGATCTGTTAAATTTACATGCCCTAAGATACCAATAAAATTATTATTATCAATAACTCTTTTAATTTGAGTCAATACAGGTTTTCCATTTTTCCATGCAATTTGACGTTGTATTCCAAGTGAAGCAGTTAAGAAATCTATTAATAGGACAGTTTGATTTAATTGACCTTCATATAGGTATCGAATATTTTCTTTATTTTGCTGAATCATTTCAATGCCAAGAGAAGACGGATTAAATTGACCTGCCTGCCAAGAATAATTTATTACTGGGTCATTTTGACAAGTAACATCTCCGTTTAAATCAACGGTGTAATCCCAACTTACCTGTCTTTCTGTATTTACTTGATATCTTGCTAAAGCTTCATCTATTGTAGAATTTGGCCCAAATCCAGGCAATAGTTTGGAACTTAATCCTTCATGTGTATGTAAAATTATATTTTTAATTGATTTTACTCGTGGAGATTTATCTGTTATATACTTTATCCAAGAGATTCCATCTTCCCAAGACTTAACATTAAGTCCAGACACTTCATATTTTTGTTTGTTTATTATAATAGACATTATGTGTATAAGTACTTTTAACATAAAGTTAAACAATACTTATGGACCCAGTAAACTCGACTTAGACTGTCAGCAATTTTTACATATTTTCCATTAGACGAAACCTCTAATATGAAAACTAATTTATCTGGTATTATTTCTATTAACTCTTGTGAAGATTCAAACCAACAATCTTTTTGAGTAGAACCGAAATAACCAATTTTGCTTATAGTTTTATAAGTTTTAGTTATGTCGATATTGAAGATTGAATCTTTTTTTCCTGAAGGTACACAATAAAGTTGTTTTTTGTTCTCTGCGCTTGCATATACATTTTGCATCATTTTAAACAAGTTCTTCTTTTTATTATATTATATAATGATGTGGAAACTTGCAAAATTTGTCTAAAAAAAAGATGTGTGTGTCAAAGGATTATTGATGAAGAACTTGGAATAATTCCTTTTATTTCTACGAAAAAACAAAAACAAACCATAGATAAACCTGTTTTGTCTTTATTTGAAAATTCTGATAAAACCGAACAGTTTTTTATTAAAAAATTATTATCGTCAGCAAAATCAAGAGCTGAAAAAAAAGGGCTGGAATTTACTTTAACGGAAAAGGATATTTCAATTCCAAGGTTTTGCCCTGTTCTTGGAATTCCAATCTATACTTCTAAGCTAAATTCAGACAACAGTCCATCTTTGGACAGATTTGATAATAAAATTGGTTATATTCCATCCAATGTAAATGTAATTTCTACAAGAGCGAATAGAATTAAAAACGATTCAAATTTCGAGGAAATTGAAAAATTATACGTATTTTTAAAAGAAGAAACTTCTCGCCGTCGCGGTTGACAGTGTGGGTGCGTGTGGCTAAGGTAGACTTAGAAGAAAGGGCGTGTAAAATGGCAACACTGGCTTTTAAACCGAAAAAAGAATCATTGTATGTTAACTCTTACAAGCAGAGAATACAGTTAACCTATAAACCAATCGATGAATACGCTTCAATGGAAGCGTTATTTGATGAAAATTTGGAATTTTTGGACTCTGGTAAGGAGTTTATAATTCTTGAAAAGAATTTAAAGAATGATATATACAAACTTTCTTCTATAAATGAATATAAAATTTTGACTTCAAATGGAGTAAGATTTATTCAAGAAACCCCAGAATCCGATTGGTGTATTTTGCATAATGAAAATCACATACCAGTTGCAAAAATCAAACAAAAAATTAACAAACCATCAGTGATTAGAATTTTAAAACCAACAGAAGAAAATTCAAACACACATTTTTGGGATTCCTTTTATGTTAAAACACAAGAAGATATTGACTCAGAAATTGGAAATGTTTTTTTTGATGTGTATAAAACACATGAAATTTTCGAACATTTGTATATAAAATACAATCAATATTTTGTAAAAACGATTTCAGGCGAAACACGAATCATTTGTTTAGAGGAAGACTGTTTTGAATTTGAAAAAATAAATTGTTGAAAGTTTCTTCTGAAATTTCATAAATTCGACCAATAATTTTTGGGCGACCTGTTTTTTTATTATAGACGTTAATAACATCTTTCATGGGCGTTATAGAAATATAACGCCCATTTTTTTTGGTTAATATATTAACTACGAAAAATGGAATATCATAAATTTTAATTTTCGTCAAAAATGTTATATGCCATAAAAAATGACATGAAGTTTGTATGTTTTTATCAAAATATAATAATACTTTATCTATGTTTAGACACATTACTGGGTTTGTTTTAAACAAAACAATTTCATTTTCAGGATTAAAGGTTTCAGATATAAAGTTTTCAATGATTGATTTTAATTTTTCATTTGAATGTGCATCTAATAATGCTATAAATTTTTCAAGTTCAACATCTGTTAATTTATAGTAAGACATTTAAAATACTTTCACAATTGCAAATTGGTTTAATATTTCTTTGGTTAATGAAAGAATGTTTTTATCTAAAACCTGAAAATGTTGATTTTGATTTTTAATTCCAAAATTTGAAGGATTTATTGGGTAAAACAAATCTCCTTCTTTTATGTAAGCATAGTTTTCATAGTTTAAAAAACTTGCATAATCTTCTTGAGAAGTTATAGCTTCCTTTATATTCATTGTGATAAGATCAGCGCCATTTATTTCAGTTTCTTGTTTGATAACAACAGTTTGTGTTAACAGACAAACATAGCGAATATCAGTCGGGGCACATACGGTATGTAAAACCGTGTATTCAATACAAATTTCACCACAAAACCCAGTGTTTTCCTGTGTTGTAAAAATTAAAGCGGAACAAGAATCTAGTGAAAGAAGTATAACCGATTGATTACTAAAACCAAATTCGTGTTTTGATTTCAATAAATTTTCATAAAGTTTATCAACATTGTTTTTTATATAAGTTTTATATACTTCTTTTGCTATTGAATCTTTTGCTTTTGAAATTAAAAGATCTGTGTCCATAAAATTAATTAAGGAAGAGTTCAGTAAGAAAATTTTTGAAATTCTCTTTTAAAGATTCAAATTTTTTATTACAAAATGAAGTAAGTTCATTATATGAAACCAAATTAGAACAAAGATGTTTACTGTCTTCATAATAATCATTTAAACAGTATATCGTTTTTTTTGTCAGTTTATCTTTTTCTAATATTTCAAGTTGTATCCAATATACATCCCTATGTATTTTTTTGGGAGAACTGTATTCCCATTCGTCAGGTGGAAGAACGAAAACAATATCTAAAATTATAGAATCTATTAAAGAAATTTTAGAATCATTATGACCTAAATTAAATGATTTTTTTCCTTCGCCAACCACTATAAGTTCATTCAATTTCTCTTGAATCAAAGAATGATTATCTTTAAATTTATTTAAATAATATTCATAGTTTTTTCTTTTTTTATTATTATTCATTTTATTGATTTATTTCAAATGGTTGAACAATATATTTTCTAAAATCATAATTTTGTATTAATTCTTCAGAAAATGGAAATGAAAATCCCGAAGTGATTTTAACATTAGAAAAATCATCATTTGGAAAGTTTAGCCAAAAATTTGGTTTAGAATGACCTTTCATTTCCAATGTTGCTAAAATAATCGTCTCTAATAAACCACCAGTCAATATATCTATAGTTTTAATCCAAACGAATGTCTCATCAGTTGGAAGCCAGTTTGATGGTTTTGAAATTATAATAAATTTTTTATTTTCATAAAATTCAGATTCTTTTTCAATTTTATTAAAATAATAGTCAATCAATTCATTTATCTCTTTTGAGAATTCATTTTTATAAATTAATTTTACTTTTTCTTCAAAATCATTTTGATTTAAACTCATAGATCCTGCTTTGTAAGACTAACTACATTAATCTTCTATTGAAAATCTTAAAGAAGATAATAATGGTTCATTTAATGTTGAAACTAAATTTACAGTTGTAAGCATCCTGTCAGAAACAATAATCATGCCGTTTCTTTCATATATATCAAAATTAGTAGAATAAAAATGAATGCCATTAGAAGAAATAACTTCATATGAAAGATATAATAAAAATCCCCAATGAACAGTTTTAATATATAATTCTGGTTCTTTATCCAAGAAAATAAACTTGTGATAAGTTATTTCCTTTATATATTTTTCATAAGATTTAAGAAAATCATTAAATGATTCTGAGGCTTTAATATTTTTAATTATTTTTTTTTGCAAGTCTGGATTACTAAGATTTCTTTTCATTTTATTGTTTCTATACCCCAATCAATGGATTCATTTTTTGTTTTTTTAAAAACATCTTTTATATAATTTAATTCTTGCACATTGAAACCAATTTCCATTCGTTTATTTCCATATTCAAATCCCCTATGGGTTTTTCTTAATATGAGAATACTAAATTTTCTAGTATCTAGTCCAAAATGAGTTAACATCTCTATTTTAAAAAAATAATTTATTTCATTTGCATAGATTTTAAATTTACTAAATTCAAATAATTTACTAAAAATTATAAATCTTCCATTAAAAAAATTTCTATAATAAAGTTCTTCGTTTATAAATTTATTTTCATTTAAAATTATTTTATCTTTTATTACTTGTATTTTTTTCTCAAAATTCACTTTATGTGATTCTTTCTTTGATGATTAATTTATTTAAATTTTTTTGAAATTCTTTGCAATTAAGGTCAAACCAATTAAAAATATTACGATAAAATGAACTGTAAAAAATGTTTGGATTTTCAAGTTGATACACAATATCATATCCTGCAAGCCTTCCTGTAATTCCAAAATTAAAATCAAACCTTATTAATAAACTATTAATTCCATTGGAATCAATAAATTTTGTATTTGATACAGCAGTAAGATTTAAAGGTTTAGATAAATTATCACGACTAATATTAAGTTTTTGAATTTTAAAACTTTCATCCAACACAATAACATTTCGTAATAACAAAGATATATTCTTATTGTTTTTTAAAACCCAATCATAAACTTGATTAATAAAAATTAACAAAAAATTCTCTTGATCATTGATATCAATCATTTTAATTTATCACCTTTTTAGTTATCGAATTCAGCAAATTGCTTAAAAAAATCAAAGATTAAATCAAAATTAATATTTTCTTCATCGAGAATTCTTTTTTTAATAAAAGAAGAATTTTCAAGTTTAGAATTTTCTATATCAAAATATAGTCCTCTGTCTCTGAAAAATTTCAGAGACAAAGATATACGATTATTTAATTTATACCCTTGTATTATTTCATTTTTATTAAGAAATCTTGTTTTTTTATTAAATGAAATTTCCAAACTGAAAATCTCTTCTTTAAAATAAGGCTCACTTGAAAGCCAAATCGTGCGTTCTTCCGAAATAACATATTTCGGCTTATCTAAATCTAAATTAATCATTTTTTCGTTTAAAGTTTCTAATAACTCATCAAATTCTCGATATATTATATCGGTCATAAAATTAGAAACATATTGATTACTTTTAATTTCTTCAATTAATAATTGTGTTTTAGATTTTTCATAGTTCATTTACTATTCGCAGCAGGCAATCTAAGTCGCCTGCGGCAAATTGTCAAGAGACGGACAAAGACTCTTTATACTTGTTTAATAGGCTGTATAAGTCATACTTTTTTATATTTAAATCTTTGTAGTGGTCAAAAACATAAAATTTTAAAAAATCAAATAAATCTTTGTATTGATCCTGGGATTTAAAAAGTTCGTGAACTTCTTGCACAGAATACCCAGTATATCCATTTGTGTAAATGGATTCTCCATTTTTAAAACTCATTTTAAAAAACCTATCAGTTTTGTACGTTTTTTGAACTTTTGGTTGTATTTCAGAAATTGAATCTAAGAATGGTTTAAACATTACTTTTAAGTTTAAAAATGTAGATTTTGCATCTCGATTATAATCATATTTGGCATTTAAAACATTTTCAAGATCTAAAATATAATCATGATATAATTCTTTTGGTTCAGAGCTTGCTTCACCTTCGGCACTGGATAATCTATTTTGATTTGGTGAATAAGTAACCACAACTTTAGGTTGATTTTTGGAATTAAACAACGTAATAAGTTTTCTATCAGGGTCATCAGACATTACACCAGTAGAACCACAATTTTTCATTTGATTACCAACTAATTGACAACGTGCTCCAGCATCAATCCATCGCCAACCGTTTTCATATTGTTTTATAACACTTCCGACATCTTTAAACAAGCGTTTTTTATCAAATTTATCTTTTGCTGCTGTAAAACTTAAGTTTTTATAAGGTTTTAAATCTGTTATTTTACCAGATTGAATATCAGAAATTAAATCTCCATTAAAAAATATGCCTCTAAAAAAAGAAGCCTCGATTTCATTAAATAATCCTTCTCTGTAATTTGAAATTTCTTCCTCGGTAATGGATTCTTTATCATCTTCAACTAGTTTATATTCTTTCAACAGTTTTAATAATTTTGTTGGATTTTCCAATGCTTCATAAAGCTCAACATATCCTGCCATGTCCATCTTTCTTGAAAAGCTTCGATTTCTATAAATCCACCAATTTGGCTCGTCTTGTCTGGTTCCAAGAGTATATTCTTTTAACCATTTTGAAATTAAAAATGCTTTATGTTGAAATTTTTCAACTAATAATTGTGCAATTATTTTTGGAAATCCAAGGGCCATTATTGGGGCAATAGATGTTGACTCGAAAATTATTTCTTTTAAAGAAACTTTTTTTGTTTCACTTGCTTTTTCTTTCAATTGCCAAGTCGGGATTTTTAAATCAAACACATTTGCCAAATTTACTCGCCCCCTCCCATCTCCAATTTCTTCTCCACCTGTTGAAGAAACTATTACAATCGGAGGAACCCTTCCTGTTTTAATCCACACAGAAGCCATTTCCGCCCATTTTGTTCCTCTAAATTCTTTTAGCTGTTCAAGTTTTTCTTTAGTTGTTAATTCAGAAAAATCATTTTTATCTAGATCTAACCATGCATCAATATCATCAAAATTTTTTAATTCTTCAACTGATAAATTTCCCAAAAATGTTAAAACAAAATCATCTAACGAAAAATTATTTTCAGTTATTTCATTATGATGTTCAACCGCATCAATTAAATCTTTTAATTTTGGCTTACTGTTATCTGCTTGCATTTCTAGTATAAATAGAAATATCACTTTATTTTATGCCTTGTGGCCGTTGTTTTGAGCATCAGCAATGCTTACTTTGTGCGAGGCAAGAGACGCAAAATGAAAATAAACCCAGACCTTGTAATTTATGAAAGTTCAAACAAACTCTATTTTCTTTTTTATGGATCAATCGAAGATCTAAAAACATATATAGAAAATAAAAAAGAATTGAAAGATTACACAGGTACCATTAGTATTCAGACTGATGAACATTATGAGAATTATTATATTGTTGTCAATTTAATAAATGGAACTATTTCAAATAACGGTTTTTATCCTTCTGTAAAATATCATGAAAAAAATACAACGGACTATCTTTTTTGTGTAGATTCTGAATTATATTTTGGATTTTCAAATAATACATTTGAGTTATATAAGCTTTTAAAAAAAGAAACATTATGTTTGGAAGATTTTATTGTTCTGTCTTCATATGAAGATGGTTCTTACAAATGGTTTGAAATTTTAAATTCAGAAAAAATTATGAAAATTCCATATTTTCCACAGTTTGTTTTTGAATCAAAACTTGAGCAAGATATATTAATACATATTTTTGATATAATTTCCAATTTTAATGATAATCAATATAAAAAACTTTTTAAACTTGTTAATCTTAAGATCGAAAATAAAAACTATTATTTCTCTTCTGAAATTTCATTGATAATGAAATTTAAAAAAATAATAAACTTCTTATTAAGCAAAAAAGATTCCGAAACAAAAATTTTAAAATTTATAGAAACTATTAAAAAATTATGAAAGAAATTATCCTAAACAAAGGAACATTTATCGAACTTTTTAGATCGCAACCAATTGCTGTTCAACAGTATTTTAATTTAAATTACAAACATAAATTTAATGATATTGTTGACGTTGTTTTTGTTTCTAAATCCAATAAAAAAGATAAAATTTATGCCTCGTTTAAAAATGGAATTTTACACAACACAAAATATCCCGCAATAATTTATGTTGATGAATTTTTAATGTTGGACTTAAGATATATTGTTAATGGCACTCAATATATGAAAAGTGCATTTGCAACCACTTTTGTTTCTACTAAGCCTATTTTAAAAAACCAGCATATAATCATAGATTCTTTTGAAGAAGATAATATAACCTGGCTTACTGTATTGACTTCAAATGTTATTAAAAAAGTTCCTTTATTAAGAGAAATAGTATTCGAATCGTTTGAGGATTTTCAAGTTTATAATGAAACTTCAAATTTTATTTTAACTGAAATTAATAATTTGAAAAAAATAATAAATATTTTTAGTGTTATTGGAATAACACATTATGAATTAACAATAATCAATTATACAAATTTAGTGTTTGATGTGTTGTCTTTTTTAAAGACCAAAAATATTAGTCTTGCTGAATTTAAAAATCTATTATAAAATTATTTTTTTGTTTAATAAACTTTAATTAAAGACATGAAATTCTTACTTGAAAATTTTAAAATATCAAAATTTATTTTTGAAGATACTGAATTAATAAATGTAGAATCAATTGATGACTTACAACAAGTAATATCCGATTCAATAGAATCGGTTATGTTAAAGTTTGATTCTTTGGAAATTCTAAAACCATTTGAAACATTAGAAGGCAACGAAATTTCTGTTTCTTTGAATGATTCAAAATCCAGACTTATTCTTGACTGCTTTTTTTCTTTAATGGGAAGAAAAGAAATTGCTGTTTCTATATATCCAAATTTAAGCATTGAAGATGATGAGAACTTAAGAAAAGAATTAACAAATAAGTTAAATTTTGGACAAGAAGATTTTAAAATTACAAACAATTTAGAATCTGAAATCGAAAATTTTATATCAAATAATGTTAATGCAAACATTAACCTTGTTAAAAACCTCTTCACAAAAAGAGATTTTCAAAATGAGATAGACCAAGAATATAAAGAAGCTTTCGAAGCAGAAGGGCTAAAACCATTTTCTAAAATAAAATGGAGATCGAAAACTGGGAATATTGCTATTCCATTTGAAATAAGAGTTGATAAAGATGGGACACTTTATGATGTGTTCGGAGAACTATTATTGAAATCGCCTGGAATTCAATACCTTAGAATTGAATATGTTACCCCTCCACAAAGAGGTTTGGGAATTGGCACAACTCTTTCAGGAGAATATCTTGCAAAATTTGGAGACGATGTTCCTTTGTTTTTAAGGGCAATCGCGAAAAAAATTAGTCAGAAAATTAATGACCTAGATAAAGTTTATTAATAATCCCCGTCGCCCTCGACAAGATCTTTCATTATTATGTTTGCCCCGTCAATTAACGCTTTATAAGCATCATATTCAAAATCAGCAAATCTGTTTGTAAGTTGTGCATCATAATTCCCTCGACTAGCTGATATAGAAACTACTTTTCCTTCAATAGTAATCGTAAATTTGATAGGCTCTTCTGCGTCTTCATTTTCAACCGCAGTAAATTTTATTACTCCCTTACTTTCATCAGATGATTTTGTTAACTTTAATGTTTCGTAAACATCTCGAAAGCCAGCTCTAAGAAATGCATCTTCATAATTTTCATAAACTTCCTGTTGAAAATCTATTTTTTCATTCCTTAAAATAAAGATATTTTTAGCTATTTTTATTTGACTTACAAGTGCATCAACAGTGTTTGCCATTAATTCTTCTGTGGAATCACCAACAGCCTCTTTTGTTTTTATTTTGGCATAAAAATATTGCGGTACAACATCGATTTCAATTTTGTTTTTGCTTAAAAATGTTAAATATATTTTTATTTTTTTTGTTGAGTCGCCATCAATATCAAATGTTTTGTTGAAAATACTTTTTCCAAAATTAGTTCTAACATCACCCAAAGGAACTATCGATTCGTCTTTTAATGTGACTTGCGCAAAAATATCATCCGCAATTTCAGACCAACTCTCTAAAATAGAGTTTTCTGATTCAAACAATATCTCTTTTAATGATATATCCATTCCTTTATCTAAAAAGGAATTGGGATCATTAAATACTAGTCCAATAAGTTTATGAAATTCTTTTGTTAAAGAATCAAAAACATGATCAAGCATTTCTTCTAAATTATCAGCGTTTACTGTACTGTCAAACACAACAACCCCAGAATGATAATCATTGCTTTCTAAACGTTTAGAAAGCAATAAAGCACCAAATGATGGAATCATAATTTCAACATATAACTCACATTCATTTTTCATGTTTTCTGGAATCTTATATGCTTTTGCATTTACAGTAAATCGCAAATCAGACTCTCGATTAGAAAGTTCAATTCCAAATTTTTCAATCAAACTAGGATTTGTTTTTACTTCACTGCTAAGTTTTATTTCATGTCCAGAATGCTCGATTCTTACATTATTTAATGTTTTTCCCTGCATTGCCGCAGTCCAGAGTTCAATTTTTTCATGCAGTGTTTCTAACACAATATCTCGAAAATCTTGTTCTGGTTCTTTCTTTTCATTTTCTTCTTGTCCAAACACATATTCTTTAAGTTTAACTCTTTTATTCGCCATAATAACATTAAATATGCATTATAAAGCACTTAATTCAGTTTTTAACATATCTAATGTGTTTGTTAAACTACCTTCAACTCCAAGGTCAATAACATGTTCTTTTTTATTGTCTCGATCAAGGAAAAGAAACAACATAATTTTATCAGGATTCTTTAGAGAAATATCAATTCTAAAAATAACTTCTTTGTTACGAATTCTAAAAGTTAAAAGCACACTGTTATAATGTTTTTGTTTTTTAACAAGTACCCCACCAAGGATGGTCATAAGACTTTCAACTTTATCCGCAACTTCAAGATGCTTTTTTTGGGCAATCAAAAATAATTCATTGAGAATTTCAAGAAACTTTTCTTTTAGTGCAGATAAAACAACATCTGCATGGTTTTCAACTTCTTCCTCGTATCTTATGGTTGTCGATAAAACTTTTTCAACTCTGGAAGATTTTCCTTTTTCTTCTGGAAGAAGTTTTAGATCAACTTCAAGTTTTACTAAATCAGGAGTTGGGTTTACATAATGTTCAATTATAAATAATGCAGGGCCTCTACCAGGAATTAAAACTTCTACCTCTTCATCAAGAATAAGTTGGTTTAAATGATTTAATATTGGTTTTCCTGGAGAATATCTGAACTCAAAACCTTTTGCTTTGTAAGACTCTAACTCAGGCGAGATTTCAAAAAACATTTCAGTCTTGTCTTTTATCGCTTCAAGTAATTCAAATACATAAGATGGAAATTTATCAAGATTTTTATCACCCTCTCCCTCAAATAACCAAGATTTAATCGAATATGTTTTCGCGGCACCCATAATAAACTTAAATATAACAAAGTTATTCATTTACAGTTCATTTTCATATTGAATTACTTCAACGGTTTCAATAAATGAAAAAGGAATAACTCCCTTATACCCAATTCCGCTAATAACAGAATCAGTTAATGATCCAACATACTCAGGATGCTCGCCCGCAACAGAATCATCACTCCACACAATTGCCCCAGTATAGTAATCCCTTAACCAATCTTCATCAACAACAAGTTTGGTTTCATCACTTAAACCATCACCAGATATTTTTAATATTAAAGCATCTTCTCCAAACTTCTTGGTCAACTCTTTTCCAATCGATAAAACCCTGTCGTAAGAATTGGTTAAATAAACAGCATTCTGTAAATCAAAATTAATGTCCGTCCACCCATGTTTCTGTAAATCTTCTTTATCAAATTCCTTGGAGGGAACTAATCCACGTTTCTTTATGCCATCAAGATTAGATCTCTTTGTCGCATGATACCACTCTAAATCTTGTACCTCCTTTAATACCTCAAACTTATATTGTCCAAACTTAGTGTCGTCCCCACGCTTATATCTTCCATATTCTCCACTCTTAACTTTCACTCCTCTTAATAAATCATTA
>Ga0116180_1001265_pt1 | contig 21725 bp, 15 predicted proteins | sample AD_UKC073_MetaG_FD_89804 | JGI IMG/M metagenome (GOLD analysis project Ga0116180, IMG submission 89804) | Active sludge microbial communities of municipal wastewater-treating anaerobic digesters from USA - AD_UKC073_MetaG | ecosystem: Engineered > Bioreactor > Anaerobic > Digestate | place: USA...
CGCCAAGGTGGACGGTTTCTTGTGGTGTGAGCGCCGAAGCGTCCGCTGTGTTCAGGGCGAGCGGGGCGGACGTGACAGCGGCGGGCTCAATGGCGGGGGCGATCTGTACCACCCGATCGGCCTCAGCGAGCACGGCCGGACGGTGGCTCACGACCAGCGCGGCCACACCAAGGGCACGCAGGCTGTGCAGCAGGCCGGCCTCGGTGTCGGCGTCCAGGCCGGCGGTGGGCTCGTCCAGCACCAGCAGCTCGGCGCGTCCCAACGTGACCCGCAGCAGCGCCCTGGCCACCGCGATCCGGCGGCGCTCGCCGGCTGACACCCCCTCGGCGTCGTCGCCGACCACCTGGTCGGGCGGCAGTTCGGTGGCGCCGGCGCGGCGCAGGGCGTCCGTCACTGCGAGGTGGGTCGCATGCGGGAAGCCCAACCGGACATTGTCGGCGACGGTCCCCGAGACCAGACCGGGTTCCTGGCCGACGTAGGCGATGTGGTCGCGCCAGCCGGACGTACGCCCGATCGGCTCGCCGCCGATGGTCACGCTGCCGCCAGTGGGTGCGAGGAAGCCCATCACCGCGTTCAGCAGGGTGGTCTTGCCGCCGCCGCTCGGCCCGGCGAGTGCGACGATCTCGCCCGGCTGAATGTCGAAGGACACCGGCGCCAGCGCGGGTGTGTCCGTTCCTGGATAGGTATGGGTCAGCTCACGCACGCTGAGCAGCGCGGCGTCACTCGTGGCGGACGGCCCAACGTGGCGTTCGGAGATCCCGGCCTGCGCCGGGATGACGGTGGAGCCGGGCTCAGGACCGTCGATCAGCGCGAAAGCCTGCTCGACGGCGGCGACCCCGTCCGCGGCATCGTGGTAGTGGACCCCGACCTGGCGTACCGGCAGGTAGGCCTCGGGCGCGAGGACCAGCACGAACAACGCCGTGGCCAGGTCGAGCTGGCCGTAGACCACGCGGAACCCGATGGTCACGGCGATCACGGCGACGCTCAGGGTGGCCAGCAGCTCCAGCACCAGCGCCGAAAGGAAGGAGACCCGCAGCGTCCGCATGGTCTCGTTGCGATGCGCGGTCTCGCTCTTCAACAGGCCCTGCGCCTGGGCCTTCGCCCGGCCGAAGACCTGCAGCGTGGGCAGGCCGGCGATCAGGTCGGCGAAGTGGTTGGCGAGCCGCGTTTGCACGGCCCACCGGCGCTTCGTGATCGCTTCGGTGGTCCAGCCGACCAGCGCCATGAACATCGGGATCAGCGGCAGGGTGACGGCCAGGATGATCGCGGAGGTCAGGTCGGCGCTCAGGATCGCCACACCGATGATCAGTGGCACGGTCACGGCGAGCAGCAACTGCGGCAGATATTTCGCGAAGTAGCCGTCCAGCCCGTCCAGGCCCTGAGTGATCAGCGTCACCAGGCCGCCGCTGGCCGTCGACTCCAGCGGACGCTCGATCCGTGCACCGAGAATGTCCCGGCGCAACTGCGACTTGACCTTCGCGGACGCGCGCTGCGCGAGCCACTCGTTCGCCCAGGCGAGCGCGGCCTTCAAACCGAACACCAGCACCAGGCCGCCGACGGCCCAGCTCAGGGTGCTCAGGTTCCGGGTGGCGAAGATGTCGGCCACCGAACGCGACAACAGCCACGCCTGACCAAGCGTCAGGATGGCTGTTGCGCTGCCCACCGCGACCCCGGCGACCAGGTAACCCCTGGTCGCGCGGGCTCTGCGGATGAGGCGTGGGTCGATCGGTCCCGCCATCAGGCGGCGGCCACCACCTCGTCTGGCATGTTCTCGACGCCGAGCCGGCGGCGGAACACCCAGTACGTCCACGAGGTGTAGGCAAGGACGATCGGGACGAAGATCACCGCTGCCACCGTCATCACGGTCAGCGTGCCTTCGGTGGACGCGGCCGTGACCACGTTCAACGGCGAATCGACGGCACCCGCCGCGTCCTTGAAGCCGAGGCCCGGCCACATGGTGAGGAAGATGCCGATGGCCACGAACAGGATGGTCACCGCCGTCGAGATGAACGCCAGGCCATTGCGATCCTGCTTATTGAACCACCACGCGGCCAGCAGGCCGGCAGCCGAAAGCACCGGCAGCCCCCAGCCGAGCACGTCGGTCGGATGCACGAACTGCTGGGCCAGCAGGAACACGGCACCCAGCCCGATCGCCACGAAGCCGGCCTTCTCGGCGAAGGCGCGGGCACGGTCGTGCACCTCGCCCTTCGTCTTCAGCGCGAGGTAGAGCGAGCCGTGGAACAGGAACAGCGCGACCAGGGTCACACCGCCCAGCAGGCCGAACCAGCTGAACAGCTGCCAGAAGTACGGGCTCGGCGTGACCACGTACAGGAAGGAGCTGGTCGTGTCCGGGGCCACCGGCAGGCCGATGATGAAGTTCGCGAAGCCGACGCCGAACACCAGCGCCACGATGAACGAACCGATCGAGGCCATCCAGTCGAAGCTGTTGCGCCACTTGGCTTCCGGGTGCTTGGAGCGGTACTCGAACGCGATGCCACGAATGATCAGGCCGACCAGCACCAGGAACAGCGGCAGGTATAGGCCGGAGAACAGCGTGGCGTACCAGCCGGGGAAGGCGGCGAAGGTGGCGCCGCCAGCGGTCAGCAGCCAGACCTGGTTGCCGTCCCAGACCGGACCGATGGTGTTGACGATGACCCGCTTCTCCTTGTCGTTCCTGCCGAGGAACGGGATCAGCATGGCCACGCCGTAGTCGAAGCCCTCAAGGACCAGGTAGCCGATCCAGAGGACGGCGATCAGGATGAACCAGAGCGTCTGCAGGACGGTGGGCTCGATAGCCAGAGCAATCATGTCAGCGCCTCTCAGTACGCAAAGGTCAGGGGAGCGTCGTCGTCGGTGAGCACTTCAGGCTCGACGACATCGGGCAACCCGAGCTTCAGGTAGTGCATGAACAAGGCGATCGCAACCACGGCGAGCGCGCCGTAGATCACCGTGTAGAGCACCATGGTGGTAGCCACCTCCCAGGCACTGACGCCTGGCGACTCCGCCGCCGCGACCGGCAGGACGCCGTTCACGATGAAGGGCTGGCGGCCCATTTCGGTGAAGATCCAGCCGAAGGAGATACCGAAGAGCGGTGCCAGCGGCGCCGTCCACATCAGGCTGGTCCACAGCTTGGAGTCCTTCGGGAGGCCCTTGCGCAGCGTCCACAGTACGAAGGCGCCGATCGCCATGGCGAGGAAACCCAGGCCCATCATGATCCGGAAGGTCCAGTAGGTCACCGGGATGTTGGGAACCCAGTCGGACGGGTTCGCCAGCAGGCCGGACGCGGTCAGCCGCTCGGCAGCCTCCTGCTGCAGCCGGTTGTCCGGCGAGATCAGTCGGCCGGCCGCGTACTCCTTGGCCAGCGGATTGATGCCTTCGACCTTGCCGTCGAAGGTGCCGGTCGCGAGGAACGAGAGGACCATGGGGATCTTGATCGAGAAGACCTCCCTGGAACCGTCAAGTGTGCCGATGGTGAGCAGCGAGAACGCCGCCGGCTGCTCGGTCTCCCAAAGGGCTTCGGCAGCGGCCATCTTCATGGGCTGCACTTCGGTCATGATCTTGCCCTGGATGTCGCCGGTGATGATCGTGGCCACGCCTGCGCCAAGCAGCACCCAGGCGCCGAACTTGGTGGCCCAGGTGTAGGCGCTGATGTCCTTCTGCTGCTTCTCGGACGGGTTCGCGACCTTCGCGAGCTTGGCCAGGTGCCAGCCGGCGATGCCGAGGACGAGGCCACCGGCGGTCATGTACGCCGTCGACAAGATGTGCGGCAAGGTGACCAGCGCCACCGGGTTGAGCAGCACATCAAGCAGTGAGGTCATCTCGGCACGGTCGGTGATGGGGTTGTAGGTGGCGCCGACCGGGTTCTGCATCCACGAGTTCGCGGCGAGGATGAAGATCGCCGAGATCATGGTGCCGACGGACGCCAGCCAGATGGTCGCCAGGTGCACCTTCTTGGGCAGGCGATCCCAGCCGAAGATCCACAGCCCTATGAAGACTGATTCGAGGAAGAACGCCAGCAGGGCCTCCAGCGCCAACGGCGCGCCGAAGATGTCACCGACGAATCGCGAGTACTCGCTCCAGTTCATACCGAACTGGAATTCCTGGACGATGCCGGTAACGAGACCCATGGCAAAGTTGATCAAGAACAACTTTCCGTAGAATTTCGTTAACCGAAGCATCTTTTCATCGCCCGTGCGGACCCAGATGGTCTGCATGATCGCCACCAGCATGGACAGTGCGATGGTGATCGGGACGAAGAAGAAGTGGTACACCGTTGTGATGCCAAACTGCCATCTGGCAAGGGTCTCCGCGCTCATGGCGGGCAATCTACTACTGGCTGTCGTAGTCCGCAATGAATGTTCTAGCATTGCGGCATGGCGGTGACGGGCGAGCTTGAACAGGCGGTGATGGACATCCTCTGGTCGCGTCCGTCGAGCCGGTCCGTGCGGGAAGTCCATGAACTCCTTTCCACAGACCGCGATCTCGCCTACACGACGGTGATGACCGTGCTTGACCGGCTGGCCAAGAAGGGCCTGCTGTTGAGGAATTTGGAAGGGCGCGCCTGGCTCTACGCACCGGCGCGGTCGAGGGTAGAGGAAGCCACCGCCGAGGTGCTCGAACTGCTTCAGCGGCTAACCGCCGCCGAACGCAGCCAGTTGCTGGCCAGGTTGAGCGCGGTGACTCCTGCCTGAGCCGTGGCGCTATACCCCCGGTGGTTTGTTGAATACCCTGAGCGGTGCATTCCTCCGCTTCGGCGCAGGGTGGCGGCGGCCCTTCGCGGCTGTCAGAACGGGCCACCGCCCACTCCTGGAATCACTCGGCTGCGAACGCGTCCAGCCGGTCGGCCAAGGCGAGCGCTTCAGCCTTGAGGGTGAGCGCCTGATCGACTCGCCCGGCGGTGCGGTAGTTGGCCGCCTCGGCCAGGCGAAGTTCGACCTGCTCGCGGGCCAGCGCCATCATCTGCTGCGGGGCTAGATCGGTGACCACCCGCTCGGCGTGGCCGAACCGCACCGCCCCCGCGACGAACTCATTCGGCACACCGATGGTGGCCGGGGTGGCCACGTAGCTGGTCTCGGCGTTCTCGATCGCGCTGATCGCGTCCCGGACGGCGTGCAGTGCCACCTTGTCGCGCCGCTTCATCAGCTTCGCCAAGTCGGCGCGCAGATAGGTCAACAAGGTCATTTCGTTTCCTCCTTACTCCTTTGCAGCGAAGCTAGAGGTTCACGTAACGTGAAGGTCAAGCAGCTTCCTGGCCACCGCGCCGAGCTGCGGATCCTCGGTCACAGCGAGAATTGCGTCGCGTCCGGCTTCGCCGAGCTCGTTGAGAGCCAGTAACGCCGCCATCCGCACTGATGCGTCGAGGTCGTGCAGCAACGACGAAAGGAGCGTGGAGGATTGTGCACCGAGTTCGGTGGACAATCCTCCGCCGAGCCGGCCGATGGCTTCGGCAGCCAACTGGCGGGTGGCTGGATCGAGTGATTGCAGGGCCGCAGCCATCGGTTCCAGCGCGGCCGGGCCCACGTGAACGAGCGCGTCCAGCACATCGGCTGACGGCACGAGTGACGAACCGAGCAGCGCGGCCAGTGGAACCCCGGCCGCTGCGGCCTGACCGGCCGGCAGCGAGGCCAGCGCTCGGACTGCACTGGTCACCACCTCCGGATCGGACGCGGCCAGCGCCTCGCTCAGGGTGGGCAGCACCTCGGGCCCGCCCAGCTTGCCGAGCGCCCGGACGAGGAGGGCGCGCAGTCGGGCGTCCGCCGCCGGCCAGCGGCCCAGCACGCCGGCAGCCGCGTCCGGTTGCTGCGTGAGCGCCCAGATCAGTATCTCTTGAACCGCAGGGTCGGTCTCGTTGGCGAGCGCGTCCAGCAACTCGGTCGTGCTGCGCGGCGCAGCAGTGAGCGCTGCCCGCAGCCGGATGATCGGATCGGGATGCGTCAGCCGGCTGGTGAGCGCGATCACTCCGAGGACGTCCTCCCAGCTGCGCTCCGGCGTGTCCACGAGCGAGCGCAGTCGGGACGCGAGCGACTGCTCGTCCGCGATCCTCTCCTCGAGATGCTCAAGATGTGAGGCCAGCGTGGCGGACGCGTCCAGATCCGGGTCGCCCAATGCGTCCGCGATCTCGGCGAGGCTGAGCCCGAGTGCCTTCAGGTTCTGGATCTGCAGGAGCCGCACCAGATCGGCCTCGGTGTAGAGCCGGTAGTCGCCCCACGACCGCTCGGACGCGCTGAGCAGCCCGAGATCGTCGTAGTGCCGCAGCGTCCTCCGGGTGAGCCCGGTGCGCTCCGCGACCTCCCCGATCCGCCAGGTGCGAGCCATCCGCCCAGCCTAGAGCCAGCACCAGGCGGAGTCCGTCCGCCAATTCAGCGGTGCCCGTCGCACCCACGTCTGCTACCGAAACCGGTAATTTCGGCAGCAAACGCGAAGCTGGGTAGGGATCGGTCGACCGGCTGAGGGCATCGGGTCGGCGTAGCAACTAGGCGGCCTCGTCCTCGTCCACCATCGCGGCGGCGAACTGGGACTGGTAGAGCCGGTAGTAGTGGCCCTTCGCGGCGAGCAGTTCGGTGTGCGAGCCGTGCTCGACGATGGCACCGTCCTCCATCACCAGGATCACGTCCGCGTCCCGGATCGTCGACAGCCGGTGGGCGATCACGAACGAGGTGCGGTCGGCCCGCAGCTTGCCCATCGCGCGCTGCACCAGCAGCTCGGTGCGGGTGTCCACCGAGGAGGTGGCCTCGTCCAGGATCAGCAGCGACGGGTCCGAAAGGAAGGCCCGCGCGATCGTGATCAGCTGCTTCTCGCCGGCCGACAGATTGGACGCCTCGTCGTTGATCACCGTGTCGTAGCCGTCCGGCAGCGAACGCACGAACCGGTCGACGTAGGTGGCCTTCGCCGCGGCGACGATCTCCTCCTCGGTTGCCCCTCGCCGGCCGTACGCGATGTTGTCGCGAATCGTGCCGCCGAACAGCCAGGTGTCCTGTAGCACCATGCCGATCTGGTCGCGCAGGTCGTGCCGCGGCACGCTGGTGATGTCCACCCCGTCCAGGGTGATCCGGCCGGCGTTCAGGTCGTAGAAGCGCAGGATCAGGTTCACCAGGGTCGTCTTGCCTGCCCCCGTCGGACCCACGATCGCCACGGTGTGTCCCGGCTCGGCGACCAGGTTCAGGTCGGTGATCAGCGGACGCTCAGGGGTGTAGCTGAAGTCCACATGCTCGAACTCCACCCGTCCGGTGACCACCTCGCTGAGCTTGCCGGACGCGTCCGCGGGCTCCTCTTCTGCGTCCAGCACCTCGAACACGCGCTCGGCGGACGCGACGCCCGACTGCAGCAGGTTCGCCATGGACGCCAGCTGCGTGATCGGGTGGGTGAACATCCGGGAGTACTGGATGAACGCCTGCACCGCGCCGATGTTCAGCCCGCCGGTGGCCACCATCAGGCCGCCGACGACTGCGATCACGACGTAGTTCAGGTTCCCGATGAAGAACATCACCGGCATGATGATCCCGGAGATGAACTGCGCACCGAACGCGGCCGAGTACAGCTCGTCGTTCTTCTTGTTGAACTGGGCCTGCACCTCGCGGCGGCGGCCGAACACCTTCACCAGGTCGTGACCCGTGTAGGCCTCCTCGATCTGGCTGTTCAGCTCGCCGGTCGACTTCCAGGTCTGCGCGAAGAGCTTCTGCGAGCGCTTGCCGATCATCACGGTCAGGGCCATCGCGATCGGGATGGTGATCAGCGAGATCACCGCCAGGATCGGCGAGACCACGAACATCATCACGACCACGCCGATCAGCGTGAACAGGTTCGACAGGATCTGCGCCAGCGTCTGCTGCAGGGTCTGCGCGATGTTGTCCACGTCGTTGGTCACCCGGCTGAGCAGTTCGCCGCGCGGCTGGCCGTCGAAGTAGCGCAGCGGCAGCCTGGCCAGCTTCTGGCTGACCTCCTGGCGCATCCGGTACACCGAGCGCTGCACGATGCCGTTGATCATCCAGCCGGACGCCCACGAGAGCAGGAAGAACATCACGTAGAGCGCCAGCGCGAGCAGCAGGACGCGTCCGACCGCGCCGAAGTCGATCGCGGTCTGGTTGAGCACGTGCGCGGAGAAGATCAGGTCGGTGGCCTGGCCGAGGATGACCGGGCCCACCGCGTTGCCGATGGTGGCGAAGATCGTCATCACGATCACCCCGATGATCATCGCGATCTCCGGACGCAGGTGGCCGAGCAGGCGCTTCATGGACGGTCCGAACGACACCGCCTTCTCGCCGCTGCCGCCGCCCGGGCCGTGGCCCATCGGGCCGCCGCCGCGCTGCGGACCGTACTTCGGTCGCTCGTTGGCCTTCGTCGGCGCCTCCGGGGGAGCTTCCACGGCGACTGCCGGCTCGGGAGCGCTGGTGGACACGGTGGTCGGTTCCGGGGTTGTGGTCATGCTGCCGCCTCCGTGCTGCTGAACTGGCTCTCGACGATCTCGGCGTAGGTGGGGCAGGCGTCGAGCAACTCGTCGTGGGCGCCCACCCCGACGATCCGGCCGTCGTCGAGGACGATGATCTGCTCCGCCTCGCGAATGGTGGAGACCCGCTGGGCGACCACCACTACGGCCGCCCGTTCGGTCTCCGGACGCAGCGCTGCGCGCAGGGCCGCGTCCGTCGCCACGTCGAGAGCTGAGAACGAGTCGTCGAAGACGAAGATCTCCGGACGACGCACCAGGGCGCGCGCGATCGCCAGGCGTTGCCGCTGGCCACCGGAGACGTTGGTGCCGCCCTGCGCGATCCGGGAGTCCAGACCGTCCGGCATCTTCTCGACGAAGTCCCTTGCCTGGGCCACTTCGAGGGCGTGCCAGAGCTGGTCGTCGGTCGCCTCCGGGTCGCCGAGGCGAAGATTGGACGCGACCGTCCCGCTGAACAGGTAGGGCTTCTGCGGGACCAGCCCGATTCGGCTCCAGAGCAGGTCGGGATCGAGCTCGCGCACGTCCACCCCATCCACTGAAACGTTGCCTTCGGTGGCATCGAAGAGACGCGGGATCAGGTTCACCATGGTCGACTTACCCGAGCCGGTCGAACCGATGATCGCGGTGGTCTCGCCTGGCCGGACGACAAAGCTGATGTCGCTCAGCACCGGCGACTCGGCACCGGGATAGGCGAAGCTGACGTCGCGGAACTCGACCTCGCCGTGCCGGGCGAGTTCGGTCACCGGATGCTCGGCGGGAACGACCGAGGAGGACGTGTCCAGCACCTCATTGATGCGTCCGGCCGAGACCGCTGCGCGCGGGCCGATCATCAGCATCATCGTGGCCATCATCACGCTCATCAGGATCTGGGCCAGATAGGCGAGGTAGGCGGTCAGCTGGCCGACCTGGAGGTGGCCTTCGGCGATTCGGAAGGCACCGAACCACACCACCGCCACGCTGGACAGGTTCATCACGAAGAAGACGGACGGGAACATGGTCATCATTCGCCGGCCGACCGCGGTCGCGGTGGTGGCCAGGTCGTGGTTGGCCCGGTCGAAGCGCTCGGACTCGGTTGGTTCCCGGACAAAGGCGCGGATCACCCGCAGGCCGGAGATCTGCTCGCGCAGCACCCGGTTGAGGGTGTCGATGCGGATCTGCATGCTCTTGAACAACGGGGTCATCTGGCTGACCAGCACGCCGATGATCGCGGCGAGCACGGCCACCGCGACGACGATCAGCCAACTCAGGCCGACATCCTCGCGCAGTGCCATCACGATGCCGCCGATCATCATCAGGGGTGCGCTGACGATCATGGTCGCGGTCATCAGCACGACCATCTGCACCTGCTGGACGTCATTGGTATTGCGGGTGATCAGCGTGGGCGCGCCGAAGTGGTTGACCTCCTTGGCCGAGAACGACAGGGCCCGGTCGAAGATGGCGCTGCGCACGTCGCGGCCGAAGCCCATCGCCGCACGTGCACCGAACCAGGTGGCGCCGATCTGGCCGGCGATCTGCACCAGGCTGACGGCGAGCATCACGCCGCCGAGGGTCCAGATGATGGCGGTGTTGCCGGTGGCCACACCCTCGTCGATGATCGAGGCATTGAGGCTGGGCAGGAAGAGCGCGGCCATCGCCTGCAGCAGCTGCAACAGCAGCACCGCGACGAATGGCCAGACATATGGACGCAGGAAGCGTCGCAGTAGGCGGAACATCTATCCCCTTCTGGCGATGCCGTGGAGCACGGTATCGGCTAGTTCTTCGGGTTGGCGCAATGGATGGTCGTTCGACAGCGAGAAGCTGGTGGCGAACGAGAGTGCGGACAGTACCTGAGCGGCGAACACAGTCGGCACGGCGAACTGGTCGGCGTAGGGTTCGAGCGCTGCGGCGACTGCCGCGGTGAGCTGGGCTCGGCTGTCCTTGGCGTGCATCGGCGGTGGTGGTGGCCAGGGTGGGCGGTGTCCGTCCGATGATCCCTGAGCTCTACCCGACGATCCCGGAGCCTCAGCCAACGATCCCTGAGCCCGACGAAGGGTGTCCGGGCCGGTCGCGCTTGTTGAAGCCGGATGGAACAGATGCGCGAACAGCGACCGCGTGCGTTCGATCTCGCTGCGCAGGATTTCGACGACAGCCGCAACCCGGGCTTCGACCGGTTGGGACGCAGGCAGTCCGGTCAGCCTGGCCATGGCGGCGTCCGGCGCGAGTGCGGCGTGAATGGTGGCGTGGATCAGTTCCTGCTTGGTTTCGAAGACCCGGAAGATGGTGCCTTCGGCGACCCCGGCGGCGGAGGCGATCTCGCGCGTGCTCACCTCGGTGCCCTGTGCGAGTAGCAGCGGCAAGGTGGCATCGATGATGGCCTGACGGCGAACTTCCGGTGCCATTGGCGTAGCTCTGCTCACCCGCACAGCGTAATGAGTGAGCGCTCACTCATCAAGTCGAGGGAGCCAAACTACCCAGGCTCGTCCGCAATGTGGACGCACCGGGCCCCTGCCGGCTGCCTCCGGAAAGCGGTGCGGTGTAGGCATTTGGCGAGCTGACCGTCCCAATTCCCAACTTGATCCGAATCAATTGTTCGCGCATTTGGGTTGCGCCAAAGCAATTATGGATTTCAATAGTCAAGTGTTGTGTCTTCGCTTAGGAGAGCATTCGCGGGCATTCGGAACACTGGCTTTCCCCGGGGGCGGCGGGCCATGCGGCCGTCGAGGTCGACTGTAAAACAACAGTTCGCTCACTTTCTCGGCGGCTGAGCAGCGGACTGGAATTCAAGGCTCTAGGCTGCAACGGTGCGAGCACACCACCTACCCCTGCTCACGACCGTTTCCGCACCGACCGTTCACTCCGACTACGCCGTGGTCGCGGTCACGCGTCCGGACTTTGCGGCGGACGCGTACGTCGGCCAGCTTTGGCGCGTCCCCGTAGACGGCCGTCCGGCCCGCCGGATCACGCGCGGCTTCGTGGACACTTCGCCGAAGCTGTCGCCGGACGGAAGCCTGTTGGCGTTCCTCCGGGGCTCTGCGGAAGCCCCACCCCAACTGGCGCTCGTGCCGGCTGACGGCGGCGAGCCGATGGTGATCACCGACGCCGAACTCGGCGTCCGCGAGTTCGCTTTCAGCCCGGACGGGAAGCGGCTGGCCTTCATCGCCCAGGTGCCCGAGCCCGGGCGCTACGGCACGGTAAAAGATGTGGGTCCCGGCAGGGAGGACCCGCGGCACATCACCACTGTGCAGTTCCAGCTGAACGGGGTCGGCTACACCGTGGATCGGCGGGCGCACGTGTTCGTGGTCGACGTGCCCGACCCCTACGGCGAGCCCCCGGTCAAGCCGATCGGTAACGCGGCCAAGGCGGACGTCGACTTCGTCGCCGTTCCGGTCGCCACTCAGCTTTCGTCGGGTGATTTCGACCACCACGCTCCGACCTGGGACGGGGACACCGTCATCGTTGTGGCCGCACGGCACGAAACCCGCGATGGCGATCTTCGCGAAGACCTCTATCGTTTCGAGTCGCCGGACGCCGCTCCGGTGCGGCTGACCGCGGCGGAGAGCACGGTGGGCGTGATCGGCTCACCGGTCGTGGTTGGTGATGAGATGTTCTTCATCGGTGGCGACCTTGGGGCGAGCGGGCTCGACTTCTTCGGCCACAACCCGGGTGTGTTCGCTATCCCGCGCTCCGGTGGCTCGGCCCGCCGGTTGACCGCTGCGGACTCGGTGCATGTCGACGGTCAGTTGGTGGCCGACGGCGACGGCGTACTGGCGGTGAACCTCGTCCGCGGAGTGGGTCGAGCGATCCGCGTGGCCGCTTCCGGAATGGTTGAGCTTGACGGATCGATGGCTGAGCTTGACGAAGCCTCGGTGCTCGCCATCGGTGCCGCAGCCGGCCGCCGAATGGCCGTGGTCGCGTCCGCGGACAGCCCGGGTGAGCTGGTCGACCTGGCCCGTCCGGACGTGCCGTTGACCGATTTCGCTGCCGCGCTGCGGGCGGCGTCCGCACCGCTGCGGCCAGTCGAACTGGAGGCCAAGTCCGCGGACGGCTATCCGGTGCACGGCTGGGTGTTCGCCCCGCCCACGAGCGGCCCGCACCCGGTGCTGCTGATGATCCACGGCGGCCCGTTCAGCGCTTACGGACCGACGTTCTTCGACGAGGCGCAGGTGCTGGCGGAGGCCGGCTACGCGGTGTTGATGTGCAATCCGCGTGGTTCAGCGTCCTACGGTGAAGCACACGCGGCTGCCATCAAGCACGACTTCGGCAACCTGGACGCGGCCGACGTGCTGGCCTTCCTCGACCACGCCCTGGCGACCGTGTCCGGCCTGGACACCGATCGCGTGGGCATCATGGGCGGCTCGTACGGCGGCTACCTGACCGCCTGGCTGATCGCGAATGAGCACCGCTTCGCCGCCGCGATCGTCGAGCGGGCCTATCTCGACCCGAAGACGTTCGTCGGCGCGTCCGACATCGGCTGGTACTTCCCGGCCGCGATCCACGGCGAGGATGTCCGTTCGCCGCTGCTGGTGGTCGACCAGGTGCGCACGCCCACGCTGGTGATCCACTCGGAGAACGATCTGCGCTGCCCGCTGGCGGTGGCGCTGCGCTACTACACCGAACTCAAACAGCGCGGTGTGGACGCGGAGTTGCTGGTGTTCCCTGGTGAGAACCACGAACTCTCCCGAAGCGGAAGCCCGCTCCATCGCAAGGCGAGGTTCGAGCACATCCTGCGCTGGTGGGATCGGCACCTGCCGGTGGTTTCTGCCTAGCGCCGAGACTGGGGCTGAGCGCGGCGGCGAGCGTCCGGGCGGAATCGGTAACCTATCCCGGTGACTGAGCCGACCTCCGCGAACCCGTCCCTGTCTGAGCAGGAGCAGGTGCGCCATGATAAGCGCGCTCGGCTGCTCGCCGAGGGGGTCGCGCCGTACCCGATCGAGGTGCCACGGACGCACACCGCTGCCCAGGTGCACGCCCAGTGGAGCCACCTGGTGGCCGGCGACGAGACCGCGGATGTGGTGAGCGTCAGCGGACGGGTCGTGTTCATCCGTAACACCGGCAAGCTCTGCTTCGCGACCATTCAGGACGGGTTCACCCAGGCCGATTCCGGCGTCCGACTACAGGTGATGCTGTCGCTGGCCGAGGTCGGTCAAGAACGCCTGGACGCGTGGAAGGCCGACGTCGACCTTGGCGACTTCGTCTCGGTGACCGGCCGGGTGATCTCGTCCAAGCGCGGCGAACTGTCGGTACTGGCTACCGCCTGGACGCTGGCCAGCAAGGCGCTGCGTCCGCTGCCGACGCTGCACAAGGAGCTCGGCGAGGAGACCCGCGTCCGGCAGCGCTACGCCGACCTGGTCGCCCGTCCGGAGGCCCGGGACATGGTGCGCACCCGCGCTCTGGTGACTCGCAGCATCCGCGAGACTCTGCACGCCGACGGCTATCTCGAGATCGAGACCCCGGTGCTGCAGCTGGTGCACGGCGGTGCGGCCGCGCGTCCGTTCCAGACGCACCTGAACGCGTTCGACATCGACATGACCCTGCGGATCGCCCTTGAGCTCTTCCTGAAGCGGGCGATGGTCGGCGGCGCCGACCGCGTCTACGAGATCGGTCGGATCTTCCGCAACGAGGGCATCGACTCCTCGCATTCGGCGGAGTTCACCATGCTGGAGGCCTACCAGGCGTGGGGTGACCAGAAGTCGATCGCCGACCTCACCCAGCAGATGATCGTCAACGCAGCGGACGCCGCCCTGGGCACCCGGGTGCTCGACACCCCGGCCGGTGAGATCGACCTGGACGGGGAGTGGGCCTGGAAGCCGGTGTATCCGACCTTGTCAGAAGCGCTTGGTGTGGAGATCACGCCCGAGACGGACGCGTCCGTGCTGCTTCGGATCGCCGCGGAGGGTGGCGTCGAGCACGATCCGGCCTGGCCGGCGCAGAAGCTGGTGATGGAACTGTTCGGCGAACTGGTCGAGCCGTCCCTGTTGCAGCCCACTTTCGTCTGCGACTACCCGCCGATCGCGCAGCCGCTGGCGCGTCCGCACCGCAGCGACCCGAACCTGATCGAGGCCTGGGACCTGATCATCGGCGGCGTCGAGCGCGGGACGGGCTTCTCCGAGCTGATCGACCCGGTGATCCAGCGCGAACGGCTGGTGGCGCAGTCACTCAAGGCCGCCGCCGGCGACCCCGAAGCGATGCAACTGGACGAGGACTTCCTCGCCGCCCTGGAGTTCGGCGCCCCGCCGATGGGCGGCATGGGCCTGGGCATGGACCGCCTGATGATGCTGTTCACCGGAGCCGGCATCCGCGAGACGATCCTGTTCCCGCTGCTCAAGCCCCACGCGTGAGGGCTACTTCCAGAGGGTGGAGAGCGCGAAGGCTGCGGCCATCAGGCCCATGCCGATCAGGACGTTCCAGCCAGCGAGGCCGGTGAGCAGGGGCACCACGATGTTCGTGGCCGAGGTGACGTAGTAGACCACCAGCCAGAGCACGCCGATCAGGCCGACGGTGATGAAAGTCGGCGCCACCCACTGGCGGCTGCCCGGCGCGACGGCATGGCGCTGCTCATCGGCCCGCTTCTCGGCGATCTGGGCTCGATCGGTCAGCTTCTTCTTCTCAGCAGCGGCCTTGCGAACCTTGGACTCAGGCACCGGGACTCCTACTAGATCGGACAACCAAGCAAGGATAACCGAGAAAGCTGAGAGTCCCGGTTCGATGGGAGAATGGACGCATGGCGCGGATCCTGGTGGTCGATAACTACGACTCGTTCGTCTACAACCTCGTTCAGTACCTGGCCCAGATCGGCGCCGAGGTCGAGGTTTGGCGCAACGACGATCCGCGGTTCGCGTCCGCTGGTTGGGCGGACGGCTTCGACGGCATTCTGTTGTCACCGGGCCCAGGCACTCCCGAAGAGGCCGGCGTCTGCATCGACGTGGTCCGCGAACAGGGTGGCAAGCTGCCGATCTTCGGCGTCTGCTTGGGTCTGCAGTCGATCTCGGTGGCCTTCGGTGGCGTCGTGGATCGCGCGCCTGAGCTGCTGCACGGCAAGACTTCGCTCGTCCACCACGACGGACGCGGGGTCTTCAGCGGCTTGCCCAATCCGTTCACGGCCACCCGCTACCATTCGCTGGCGCTCGACCCGGAGACCGTGCCCGACGCTTTGGACGTCACCGCCACCACCGACTCGGGCGTGATCATGGCCGTCCGGCACAAGACTCAGCCGATCGAGTGCGTCCAGTTCCACCCGGAATCGGTGCTCACCGAGGGCGGCTACCAGATGCTTGCCAACTGGCTGGTGGCGTGCGGTGACGCGGACGCGCCCAGCCGTGCGGTCGGGTTGACCCCGTTGATGGCGCTGCGTCCCTAGGCGCCCTCCGGCTGCGCCCTTCGTGACGCGCCCGCGCTCCCGTGCGGCCGCCCACTGGCCCAGTGCGGTCATCCCGGCGAAGGCCGGGATCTAGATACGGTTGATCAACGCTGGCTGAGCCTGACGAAGCCCGTAGTCACCGCGCGGATGGACGACCCTTCGACAAGCTCAGGGGTCGTTGATCGGCGGTGCCTCGGCGCAACCGTCGGCCCGGAATCGCTCAGCTACTCCGTGGGTTCGACGTCGGTCGGCGCGACGCTCGCGGTTTCGGTGGGCGTGGTTGGCGGCGGAGTCGTCGGGGTGATCGCCTTGGCGAGCGTCAGCGTGATCTTCTGCGTGTACTTCACCGTAGTACCAGCCATCGGATCCTGAGCGATCACAGTCCCCGGAATCGCGTTCGACTCCTGCTCGACGAACACGATCTCCTTCGTGAAACCGGTCGAATTCGCAGTGTTGATCGCTTCTTCGCGCGTCATGTTCCGGAACGGCGGCATCGTGGTCGTGCCGCTGGCTACCCGTAGGACCACCTCGGTATCAAGGGCCACCTTGGCGCCCTCTGCGGGCGTCACCCCGGTCACCTCGCCCTGCTTGGCGGTGTTGGGTGCGTCCCGATCCTCCTCGACGACCACCGAAGCGAAGCCGTTGTCGGCCAGCAGTTTCGTGGCCACTTCCTGGTTGAGCCCCTTGACCGCAGGGATGACCGCCTTCGCCGGACCCTTGTTGACGTGGATGATCACCTCGGTGCCGATGGCGACCCGACCGTTCTTCGGGCTCTGGTCGACCACCCGTCCGACCGTGGTGTCGTCGGGGCCTGGCTCGTTGACCACCTTGGGTTGCAGTTGCTTGCTGATCAGCTGCTGTTCGGCACTGGCCTGCAACTGGTCCACCACCCACGGGATCTCGACCGTCTCGACCCGATTCGCGTTCACCAGGTAGTAGATCCCCATGCCGGCGGCCGCGACGATGAGCGTCACCAGGAACGCCACGAGCCCCCAGCGCCGGCGGCGCGGCGGCGGCTCGTAGGCGCGCGCGGCCGTCCGGGTGTCCTCGGTGGCGAGGACGGTGGTCGCGTCGCTCGCGTTGGCCGGCACTGGCGGTACCGGCACGGGCACCCTCGCGGTCACCTCCTGACCGGCCAGCAGTCTGCCGATGTCGGCGCGCATGGCCGCCGCGGTCTGATAGCGAGCGGCCGGATCCTTGGCCAGCGCCTTCAGCGTGATCGCGTCCATCGCCGGCGTGATCTCCGGGTCGAGCTGGCTCGGTGGGACCGGAGCCTCGCGGACGTGCTGGTAGGCCACGCTCACCGGCGAATCGCCCTGGAACGGTGGCCGTCCGACCAGCAACTCGTAGAGCAGGCAGCCGGCGGAGTAGATGTCCGAGCGCGAATCCACGTGCTCGCCGCGGGCCTGCTCCGGCGACAGGTACTGCGCGGTGCCGATCACCGCTGCGGTCTGGGTCATGGTGGCGGACGTGTCGGCGACCGCGCGGGCGATGCCGAAGTCCATCACCTTTACCTGGCCGTTCGGCGTGAGCATGACGTTGGCCGGCTTGATGTCGCGGTGGACGATGCCCGCCTTGTGGCTGTAGCTCAGCGCCTCCAGCACGCCCTGGGTGAACTCGAGCGCCTTGTTCGGCATGATCTGCCGGCCGGTGCGCAGGATCTCGCGGAGGGTGTGCCCCTCGACCAGCTCCATCACGATGAACGGCACCATCACGCCGGTGCCCGGGTCGGACTCCTCGCCGGTGTCGTACACGGCCACGATGTTCGGGTGGTTTAGCCCGGCGGCAGCCTGCGCCTCGCGCCGGAAGCGGGCCTGGAACGTGGGGTCGGACGCGAGGTCGACCCGTAGCTGCTTGATCGCCACGTCGCGGCCCAGCCGCAGGTCGCGGGCGCGGCGCACTTCGGCCATGCCGCCGCGGCCGAGCACAGGGCCCAGCTGATAACGACCGCCGAGCAGCCTCGGCTCATCGATCGTCGGTTGCATCCTGTCCTCCCGATATGGCGAAGCCAACTCTCCCAAACTTTGCTGAGCGTTCCAACCTGGTCATCGCAGCGCCTCGATCACGGCCTTGACGATCGGCGCGGCCACCGCGCCGCCGGCGATGTCGGTCGCCGGGATCTCCGCGTCCTCGACGAAGGCGCAGACCGCCACATTCGGGTCGTCCGCCCAGCCGGTGAACCAGGCATACGGCCGGCGCTCGTTGTCCGAGTGCGCGGTGCCGGTCTTGCCGCCGACGGTCACTCCGGGCACCTGCGCCCGTCCGCCCGTCCCGCGCTCGACCACCGCAACGGTCATCTCCTGAAGCGCCTTCGCGTTCTCTGCGCTCAGCGCCACCGAATGCTTCTGCGGGGACGTCTGCGTGGTCACCTTCAGCTCCCGGTCCAGGACGCGGTTGACGATGTAGGGCTCCATCACGACGCCGTCATTGGCGATCGCCGCGGCCACCATCGCCATCTGCAGCGGGGACGCGGCCACTTCGAACTCGCCGATCGCGCTCATCGCGGTCTGGGCACCGTCCAGTTCGTCCGGGAACGTGCTGGCCGCCGTCCGCAGATCGGTGAGGAACTTGCTGCCGAAGCCGAAGCTCTCGGCCTGCGCGCGTAGCTTCGCGTCCCCGAGTTCGGCGCCGAGCCTGGCGAAACCGGGATTGCACGAGACCATCAGTGCCTGGGTGAGGCTGACCTCGCTGCCGCCGCAGTTGCCCGAGATCACCCGGGTCGAACCGGGCAGCCTGAACGAGCTGGCGTCGAGCTTGGATTCGGGGCTCATCCCTTCGGCGAGAGCAGCGGCCGCGGTGACCAGCTTGAAAGTCGAGCCGGGCGGATAGATCTCGGCGGTCGCCCGATTGGCCATCGGCTTGTCCGGGTCGGCGTTCAGCCGCTTCCACGCCGCCGTGGACGCGTCCAGGTCGTGCGTGGCGAGGTCGTTGGGGTCGTAGCTCGGGTAGCTGACCAGGGCTTTCACCGCCCCGGTCTTGACGTCGATGGCGACGACCGCGCCCTTGCGTCCGTCCAGCGCGTCCCAGGCTGCCTTCTGCGCTTTCGCGTCCAGCGTGGTCTCGACCGTGCCGCCGGGGACGGTTGACCCGGCGGCCATATTGATCAGCCGTTGCAGGAACTGGGAATCGTCCTGGCCGGAGAGCTCGGCGGAACGGGACGACTCCAAGTCGGACGTCCGGTACAGGTAGGAGTAGAAGCCGGTCACCGGGGCGTAGAGCTTGCCGTTGCTGTAGGACCGTTGGAACTTGTAGCGGTCATCGACCGGCTTGGACGCGGCCACCGGCGTATTGCCGACCATGATCGGGCCGCGGTCCTGCGCGAAGCGCGCGTCGGTGACCCTGCGGTTCTCCGGACGCTCGCTCAGGTAGCCCTGCTGGCCGACGTAGAGGTAGCTGACGTTCACCAGCAGCGCGGCGAACATGATCATGGCCGCCACCGCGACCCCACGAATTGGACGGTTCATGCGGACGCCCCCGTGGTCGGGATGTTCTGGGTGGCCTCGTCGTCCGCCGTTGGAACGGGCGATGCGCCCACCGGAATCAGCTGCGTGGTCTCGTGCTCAAGCCACTGTTCAGGCTCAGTTACCACCTGGCTGGCCGGGCTGCGCACCTGATGGGTGATCACCAGCAGCAGGCTGATCATCACCCAGTTGGCGACCAGCGAGGAGCCGCCCTGCGACATGAATGGCGTAGTCAGGCCAGTCAACGGCAGCAGCCGGGTGACGCCGCCGATGATCGCGAACACCTGGATCGCGAACACGAACGAGAGCCCGGCGGCCAGCAGCTTGCCGAACGGCTCCTTGCCGACCAGCGATGCGCGCAGTCCGCGAGCGACGATGATGCCGTAGACGAGAACGATCGCGCTCAAACCCGCCACGCCCAGTTCCTCCCCGAGCGCAGCCGCGATGAAGTCGGTCTTGGCAAGGGGGATCAGGCTCGGTCGGCCCAGTCCCCAGCCCGACCCGAAAGCACCGCCCCAGGCGAGCCCGAACTGGGCCTGGATCACCTGGTAGTTCCGGTCGAAGTCGGCGAACGGGTTCAGCCACGCCGACACCCGCACCTGGACGTGGCTGAACGCCAGGAAAGCCCCGTACGCGCCGGACGCGAACAGCAGCCCGCCGAGGATCGGCCAGCTCGGCTTCTCGGTGGCCACGTAGAGCATCAGCACGAAGAGCCCGAAGAACAGCAGCGAGGTGCCCAGGTCCTTCTGGAAGACCAGGACGGCCAGGCTGGCCAGCCACATCAGCAGGATCGGGCCGAGGTCGCGCGGCCGCGGCAACTCGATGCCAAGCACGCGGCGTCCGGCCAGCGCGAGGACGTCTCGCTTGTCGACGAGGTAGGCCGCGAAGGCGATGGTCAGGACCAGCTTGGCGAGTTCGGCGGGCTGGAAGCTGTAGGAGCCGAGGCGGATCCAGATCTGCGAGCCGTTCTTCTCCTGTCCGATCAGCGGCAGCAGCGGCAGCATCAGCAGGGTTATGCCGGCGAGGAAAAGTAGGTACGGGTAACGGTTCAGCAGCCTGTAGTCGCGCAGGAAGATGATCACCGCCGCGCCCGCGGCCACCGCGATCACCAGCCACATCAGCTGCAGTTCGGCCGAGTGCATCGGTGGGCTGGACGCGAGGTCGAGCCGGTGGATCATGGCCAGGCCCAGGCCGTTGAGCAGCATCACCATCGGCAGGATCAGCGGGTCGGCGTACGGGATCCGCCAGCGGATGATGATGTGCAGCACCAGCCCGATGGCGCCGAGGATGGTGACCGCCCAGGGCCAGTTGGTGGGCAGTTCCGCGTCCCGGTTGAGGTGGGTGAGCAGGTACCCGCCGATGCCGAGGCCGATCGCGAAGACCAGCATGAACAGCTCGACCCCGCGACGCTTGCGATAGCTGATGACTGCGTCCATCAGCACTCCATGGGCGCCGGTGGGGTGGCAGATTCGGTGGGGGTGGGTGCGGCGGACGGTGACGCGGAGTCGGTCGGTTTGGCCGATCCGGACGGGTCGGCGGTACCGTCCGCGGAACCGCTTGGGATCCCTGACTGCGTCGCCGAAGTGGACGGCACCGCGGTCGCGGTCTGGCGGGCGAGCCGAGCGGCGATGCACTGTTCGGCCTTGGCGCGGAGGGTGTCGAGGGTGGCGTGCGCATCCGTCAGTGAGGCGGCCGGCATGGTTTCGAGCACCCGCTCGTGGTAGTACGGCGGCAGGTCGGCGACGCGCGTGTCGTCGGTGTGCACGACATGGGAGAGCGGCAGGTTGAACACCGGCTCGGGGATGCCCTGGAAGATCGCCACGTGCTCGGACGCGGCGCCGAGATAGAACTGCTGCTGGGTGTAGCCGTACCAGAGCGCGCCGCCGCCGCCGATCGCAACCAGCGGGATCAGCACCGCCAGCACCACCTTCACCCAGGTGGACGCGCGCCGCTTGGCCACTGGGGAGTAGCGCAGCCGCTCGGCGGCACCGGGATCCGGCGCGGCCGGGTGGTCGAGCAGCATCGGCACTTCAGCGGTGGTTTCCAGGGTGTCCAGGTCGAGGTTGGCCGCGGCACCCAGCACCTGAGTGGCGCCGTCCGGCTCGCCCTCCACGACGTCGGCGATGATGATGGTGATGTTGTCGTGGCCGCCGGCTTCGTGGGCGAGGTCGACCAGGTCGGCGATCACCTGTTCGCGGGGGCCGTCCAGATGGGCGGAGATGGCAGCGTCGGTGACCAGGCCGCAGAGTCCGTCCGAGCAGATCAGCAGGCGGTCGCCGGCGCGGGCGTCGACGAGTTCGAGGTCGGGCAGGTGTTGCGGCTGGCCGTTGATCACCTTGAGGATCAGCGAGCGGTGCGGGTGTTCGAGGGCCTCGGCTTCGGTGATGCGACCTTCGTCGACCAGGGTCTGCACCCAGGAGTGGTCGCGGGTGATTCGGGCCAGGTCGCCGTCCCGGTAGCGGTAGGCGCGGGAGTCGCCGATGTTGGC
>Ga0116180_1001274_pt1 | contig 21617 bp, 17 predicted proteins | sample AD_UKC073_MetaG_FD_89804 | JGI IMG/M metagenome (GOLD analysis project Ga0116180, IMG submission 89804) | Active sludge microbial communities of municipal wastewater-treating anaerobic digesters from USA - AD_UKC073_MetaG | ecosystem: Engineered > Bioreactor > Anaerobic > Digestate | place: USA...
GCGCAGGTAGGTCCGCCGCGGCAGCAGCTTCGAGGCCATGTCAAGCGGGATGCCGTCGATGAACACGCGCAGAAGCTGGCTGATGCGCACGTCGGTATACGCCATGAGCGCCAGCGGGGCCAGAAAGTGCTGGCAGAACTGGCGGTAGGCAACCCAGGGCTCCCCCTCGTTGTAGCGGGCGAACGAGAGGGTATCGATGAGCACCGGCCTGCCATCGACAAACTGGATGTTGTAGGCGCTGGCGTCCTTCAGCGTCATGCCGTGTTTGAGCGCCAGCTTCTGGATCTTCAGCGTTGCCAGAGCCGCCGCCTTCAACTGGCTGAAGCACCACTCGTACGGGTACGAGATAGCCTCCACCACGCTCGGCCTGAGCACCTTGTACGCCTCGCCGGTGCGCGCCAGTTCGAGCGACGCCTCGGCGTGGGGGATGAGCAGCCCGGCCTCGACAAGCCGCTCGTACAGCCCCGAGGCCATCAGCATGTCGTAGTCTGGCTGGTAGGCCGCATTGACCTGGCGGTAGAGCACCCCCTCATGGCGGAAGATGAAGCCGCTGGGGTCCCGGAACGACGCCCCCACCCGATTCTGTTGTGTGTCTTGCTGCACGCCTACTCGCTCTCCTCGGTCGTCAGGATGGCCTGATCAGCCGTGGCATCCGCCGCTTCGGTCTGCCCGGTAAACAGGCCCTTGATGCGGGTCCAGAAGACTTTGAGGAGCACGCCGACGCTCAGCACACCGCCCACGCAGAGCTGAATGATCAGACTACCGGTGCCGGGGTCCAGATAGGCGTACGCCTTGGCGGTCGGCAGCAGCAAAACGGCCAGGGCAAACAGGAGTGCCCAGATCATGGTAAAGGTCTTGTTGCGAAGCAGCATTGTCGTCTCTCCATTCTGTTAAACAGGCTGTTGTTTCCAACCGTTCACTGTTGAACAGGGTCAGGACTTGCTCATCCCATCCACCGGCCCAATCTCAGGCTGCAAGGGACTCATACAGCTTGAGAATTTGCCGGGCCGTGTGTTCCCATGAAAATTCGTTTGCGCGCTCCAGGGCACACTCCTTCAGGGCGATGCGGGTCTGCTCATCCTCGGTAAGCAGAAGCATCGCCTCGAATATCGAGTCCACGTCGAGCGGATCGACGAGCAGCCCCGCCGAGCCGACGATCTCCGGGAGCGAGCTGGTGTTGGAGCTGATGACCGGCGCCCCCAGGCTCATCGCTTCCAGCACGGGCAGCCCGAAGCCCTCAAAGAGCGATGGGTAAACGAAAGCAAAGCAGTTCTGATAGAGCCACTGGAGAGCTGTGTCGTCGATATAGCCGGGCATAAGCACATCCTGCTCCAGCCCCAGCTCGGCTATCCGCTTGCGGAAGCCCTCGATCAGCCAGCCGCGAGCGCCAACCAGCACCAGCGGGAAGGTAGACCCCCTGTGCTGTTTCAGCAGGGCGTAGGCACGCAGCAGGCGCTCGTGATTCTTGCGCGGCTCCAGCGTGGCCACGTTCAGCCAGAAGCCTCCCGTTTCCAAAGGCGGCAATCCGTCGGGCCTCGACGGGACGGCTGGTTTCCCCGCAAAGCGGCTGGCAGGGTACACGGTAACGACTTTCTCTTCCGGATAGTGAGGGAAGGTTTCCAGGAAGTGAGCGCGGCTGTACTCGGAGACGGATACGATGTAATCTGCCCTCAGGCTTGCGTTAAACACGCCGTCGAAGCAGCCAGAGCGGTTCGCCTCGGTTGTCCACTCCGGATGTTCTATGAATATCAGGTCGTAGAGCGTATAGATCAAACGAGTGTTCTTCAACCACACAGGGCAGTAGAAGTTGTTCGCGTGAATGATGTCCGGCGCTCCCAGCATGGCCTCGGCCTGCTGCGGCGGGTTGCTCCAGAAGAACTGCGCCGCTTCAAACGTGCGGTGTGCCAGCCCGCGCTTGAAGTTCGGGCGGCGGATCATGCGCGTGCTCTTGGGCCAGTCCGGATCAAAAAAGAAATCGCCGAACGTCGGGTAAAGAATGTACTCGTTATTTGGATCGAGATCGGCCAGATGGCGGATCAGGCTATCCGCGAAGTAGCCGCAGCCCGCTTTGTTCTTCCCCGTTTGGCTGACATCGAAACCGATTCTCATCGTTGCAACACTCGCTTAACTGTACCGTGTGCACTGTCGCTAATCCAGCTAGCCAACGTACGGGCCAGGTTTGGTGAAAGCTTCTTGTTCCAGCGGAGAGAGGCGTAAATTACCATTGCCGACACGCTGACGCCAAAGCGCAGGCGCTGGCTGCGTTCGATCCCTTTCGAGTCGATCACGGCATGGGCGTAGTTGGAAATCCAGCGGTCGGGCACCTGCCCCAGCCGCTTGAGCATCATGTCGTTGATTTCCCGGTGCACCGCGACCCGGCTGCCGAGCGTCTTGTTCGTCTCGTACAGTCTGGAACCGGCGAGGACTTTCGGCAGGTAGGCGAACCTCGCGCCGCCCAGCGCCAGGCGCAGCCAGTACTCGTAGTCCATGCAGTAGTGGAGCTGCGCGTCCAGCATACCAAACTGCTCGACGACGCGCCGCCGGAAGAACACGGCGGGCTGGCAGAGGTAGCAGATGTCCTTCAGCCGTTCCAGGTCCCAGGGCTCGGTGTAGTACGGCTCGATGATCTCATCCGCCTCGTCGATGTGGTACGCATCGCCGTAGACCACGTCGACATCCGGGTGAGACTGGAAGAAGGCGCGGACGGTCTGGAGCGCGCCGGGGTAGTAAATGTCATCGGAGTTGAGCCAGCCGATGATCTCTCCCGAGGTGCTTTTCAGGCCTTTGTTGACCGCATCCGCCTGGCCTTCGTCCTTCTCCGATACCCACCGGACCTCCGGCTCGTACCGGCGGAGGATATCGAGCGTCTCGTCTGTGCTGCCGCCGTCGATCACGACGTACTCAAGGCCATCGATCTCCTGAGCGAGCACGCTCTGGATGGTGCGCTCAATAAACTGGCCCTGATTATAGGAAGGGGTTATGACAGATACGTCAAACTGAGACACGGGAAAATCCTCTACCAGTTCACAGCCGGATCATTGTAATAAAGTCTTACAGCCGGGATTCTCTTACAACGTCCTGAAAGATAGCAAGGTACTTTCGTGCCATATCCTCGACTGTGCCGAACGCCTTGACACGCTCGTATCCTTTCTCAATCAGGCTGTTCCTCAGCCCCGGGTCGCTCTCGATCTGCCCAATGGCCTCACAGATCTCGGCGGGCTTACGCGGGTCGAAGTACAGCGCCGCGTCGCCGGCCACTTCGGGCAGGCTGGTGATGTTGCTGCACAGCACCGGCTTCCCGGCGGCCATCGCTTCCAGCACCGGCATGCCGAATCCCTCATACAGGGACGGAAAAATGAGGGCACGGCATGATTGCAGCAGCGATACAAACGCGTCATCCGGCAAGAACCCCGGCATCACGACCCAGTCCTGCAGCCCCATCGTGCGAACCGCTTCTTGAAGATATCCCATCCGGCTGACTGATGTCCCGGTGAGAACCAGCTTGAGGTCGGACGCCGGGCGGTGCTTCCGGTACATACCAAAGGCCGTGATGAGCATCGTGTGGTTCTTGTGCCGCCAGAAGTTCGCCGGGTACAGCAGGAACCGGTCGTTTGCCAGCTTGAGATGGGTGAGAACCTCTTCAACCTTTTCCGCTGGGATGGGCCCGCGCTGCGTCATGGGGCTGTGGTGAACAGTATGCACCTTCTCCGGCGCGACGTCGCCCTGCTCAAGCACCGTGCCGCGCACGTAGTCCGAGATGCAGATAAGCCTGTCTGCCAGACTGCAAGCATCGCGGAAGGTCTTATCGCGTGACAGCCGCTCCTCAGGCGTAAAGAACTGCGGGTAGTAGAGATATTGAAGATCGTGGATGAGAGACACGATGGGCGTGCCCGGTTTGACGTACAGCGGCGCAGTGAACGGGCAGAAGATCAGATCGACGTCGAACTCTGGGCCGACGGCCTTCATCCCGTTGCGCTGGATTCTCCACCTGTAAAACAGGGATGTATACAGCGCCGTGGCTTTGCGGCGCATACCCGGTGTCATGAACCTGCCCAGCCATTCCTTGAGGCCGCGCCGCACAGCCCGCGCCCGTGCGGCTGTCTCCGGGGCGTCATCCGACTGGTCCTGGTGGATGACACACACACGGTGCACATTCGGCCCGTCCAGAAAGGCCAGTTCGTCGTGGCTCTTGCCGGATGTCAGCAGCGTGAAGGTGCAGTCGGGCAGCAGGCGGCTGAGTTGCTGAACCAGCGTGATCGCAACCAGCTTGGCGCCGCCGTTATCGCCCCCCGGCAGCACGGGGGTCAGGTCAACCGCGATGCGCTTGAGCTTGACTTCCGCAGACTGCGCCGCCCGGAGCACCTCTTCGGCGTCCTTTAAGGTCTCGATCTCCCCGTGGAGCGCCCGGTTAAGCTGCTCCAGCTTGCGCGTGTGGTACTCCCACCGGCCCAGCTTGCGCAGCAACCGGTACATCGAACTGGCCCCTATGGCGAGCTGCAGGTCCCGTGCCGCTGCCCGCGCCGCGCGGAGCTGCCTCTCCTGCGCCTGAATGATCTTGAACCGGGCGTTGCGGTCGGCTTCCGACTCGGCGTAGCGTTCTGTCAGTTCGTAGAGCTGCTGGCGCAGGTCCAGCAGCGCCTGCACCAGACGCCCGCCCGGTGTCGCTGCGAGGCTCGCCTCAATCGCCTCGGCGGTGTTGGCCTCCACCGGCACACGGCTGGCGACGAAGAACATGTCATAGTGTGCAAATATCGCCGGCTCAAACAGCAGGTGCTCCGCACCCAGCCGGGCGAAAAGCTCACGGACCGACTGCTCGCCGAACAGGTACAGGTGGCCCGGCTCCGCTAACAAGTTGAGGAACGGGTCGTCTCGCTCGACCATCTCCTCAAAGACGGCATCCTCGGAGACTTTCGGCGTCTGGACGATCAGGACGCCATCCGGCTTGAGCAGGTCCAGGCAGCGGCGCATCGTGCCGATCGGGTCGGGCAGATGCTCCAGCACATCCATCAGCACGATGGCATCCAGCGAGCCGGGCTTAATGTCCTGATCCTCGATTGGGCCCAGCAGCACCGGGATGTCAAAGGTGCGCCGTGCAAACTCCACAATCTTCGGGCTTAGCTCCAGCCCGGTCGCGTCAAACCCCGCCCAGCGCAGCAGCGCGATAAAGCTGCCGTGAGCGCTCCCCAGTTCCAGCACAGCGCCCGGTGGGAGCTTGTACTTCAGCAGGGTGTTCAGCCAGTGCAGGTTCCGCTCCGGGAGATCGAGCCGCGCCCGGCGCGTGATATCCGGCAGACCCAGGTGCTCCTGGTGAGAAAACCAGTAGCGCTCGCCGTAGAAGTCGGCTTCCTCGTCGGTCACCCGGGTGATATCGCCTGCCGGTGGGTGGCTTAAGACGAGCGTTCCACACGTCCGGCACCGCTGGTAGTCGGGAGAAAAGCTCTCCAGCTCTGTGCTGCCGCACCAACACTGTATAGACTGCATACCTAGTCACCACGTTCTTCTGTATTGGGGCTCATTTGCTGCCCGTCAGGTACAGGCTCAGGGGTAATCATGTTCACACGGCATTCGCCCGGCAGGTTGGCAATCCCATGATGAAGTAGCTGGACGGGTTTCCCTGCCGTGCGAAAGACCACCGCAAACTGGCCGACATCCGGCACGACACACAGGCGGAACATCTTTGTCTCAAGCATGGAGTGCGGGAACACGGCCCGGTGCTTGTAATCGTGGCTCGACATCATGCCGAACCCGATCTCGAACGTGTACTCGCCGACCGCAAGCTCAAGGTCGATGTCCTGGCGGAACCGCAGACGGCTCCCCCGCGGCACAAACTGGGGCACGTCCGTGCCGTGCTCAAGCGATCCTTTGCCGTGAACGACAATGCCCTTGTCGTTCTGCAGAACGATCCCCCCGAATGGCACCTCGATGTCCCGCAGAACGTCTATCTCGTAGAAGAAGCTCGCTGTTTCGCCCTGCTCAAACACGCGGCAGGGCTGCCCCTGGCTGTTGCACAGCGCGACCCGCCTGCAGTGCGCCCAGCCGTTGGATACCTGCGGAGCCTCCGAAATATCGATAAACGCTTCGTCATCCGGCCAGAAGAACCCGTCCTGTGCCGTGTTCTCCACTGGAGGGGGCGCAGCAGACGGAGAGCGCTCCGTCATGAGCGACGCCATGCGTGCATTCTGCTCGATGAGGTAGTAGCGCTCGACGGCTTCGGTCGCCCTGCCCTCGAAGATCACCTCGCCCCTGTCCAGCAGTAGCGCCCGGTCGCATAGCTGCTCGACTTCGGTCATGGCGTGGGAGACGAGCAGAACGGTGACACCTCTGGCGCGCATCTCCTCCAGCTTGCGGTAACACTTCTGTCGGAAGAAAACGTCGCCCACAGCCAGCACTTCGTCAATCACCAGGATGTCGGCATCGACATTCACGGCGACGGAGAACGCCAGCCGGACGAACATGCCGCTTGAGTACAGCTTCACCGGCTGGTCCATGAAGTCGCCGATATCGGCGAACTCGGCTACCTGTGCGAAGCGTTCTTCCATCTGGTCGCGGCTGATGCCCAGAATAGCCCCGTTCAGGTAGACGTTCTCCCGGCCTGTAAACTCCGGGTTGAAGCCGCTGCCAAGCTCCAGCAGGGCGGCCACCCGCCCGTTGACCTGCACCTCGCCCACTGTCGGCGTCAAAATGTTGGTCAGGATCTGCAGCAGCGTGCTCTTGCCGCTGCCGTTGCGCCCGATGATGCCCAGCGTTTCTCCGGGCTGCACCTCGAAGCTGACATTTTGCAGCGCCCAGAACTCGCGCCCGTACTGCTTGCCGAACGGGCTGAGCAGGATCTCCTTCAGGCGATCCTGTGGTCGATCGTACAGCCTGTACTTCTTGCCCAGCCCGGATACGGAGATGATGGGGGAGTTGCTCATAGGACGTCAGCAAAGCCCTTCTTGGTGTGCATGAACCAGAAGTATCCCAGCAGGAACACCACCAGGCACAGCAGCCCAACCCCTGCGATGTGGAGCAGCGAGGGCAGCTCTCCGGTGATGACAGCGCCCCGGTAAAAGTTGATAAGGTGAGCGACCGGGTTGATCGTGAAGATGAACTGGCCCCATGCAGGCACGATGTCCTGAGGGTAAAACACGGGCGTCAGGAACAGCCAGGCCGTGAGTATCAGCGAGATCACCTGCCCCAGATCGGGCAGGTAAACCGCCAGGCTGGCGACAATCCAGCACAGCCCCACCGTAAACATGATCTGCAGGATGAGGATGAACGGTACGGCCAGGAGCGTCCAGTTCAGATGGCCGGACACGACCCACGCCAGCGGGATCAGCAGGATAAAGCCGACGATCTGCTGCACGGTTGACACAAGGGTAACGTTCAGCGGCAGGATTTCCAGCGGGAACACAACACGCTTGACGAAGTTGATGTTCGCCCGGATGACATGGGTCGAGCCCACCATGCTCTCGCTGAAGCTCGTCCAGGCAAGCATCCCGCACAGCAGGTAGACCGGAAACGACCACGGGTCGGCGTCCGTCGCGAACCTGACTTTGAGGAACGTCGAGAACACCAGCGTGTAGACAGCCATCATCACCAGCGGCTGGACGACGGACCAGACCAGGCCGCCGAATGACGCGCGGTAGCGGGCCGTGAAGTCACGCCAGAACATCGTGCGGATCAGTTCGGCGTGCCGGACCAGATTTCGTACCACGTTGGGGACGTCGGTTGCCTCGCGTGCGAAATGCATAGCTGAGTGAATGTATCGCATCATGATGTGCTTGGCCAGACGATCGGGCGGTTGCTCCGCAGACGGTTCGACAGCAGGCGCAGTTTCGGCACGCCCGCCGCGCTGAAAAGCGTCATCGAGGCAAGGTACAGGAATACCTTTACCACCGACCCGCCCAGCCGGGACGCGTTCGCGATATCCTGCCGCGCGCTCTTCCAGTCGAAGCGTGCCGCGCTTCCGAGCGCCCGCCAGATGTAGTTGGCCGTGCCCTCCGGGCGGAAGTTGCGAGGGAGCCCGCTGCCCCCGTGCCGCCGCGCGACCTGCTCGATCTCCTCGATGCGCTCTATCGACCCTTTGGAGGTCTTGGCGAGTGGGTAGATTCGTTCGTAAGCCAGACAGACCGGGAGGTAGTGCAGGTCGAACTGCTCGGCGGCGCGCATCCAGTAATCGTAGTCCATCGTGTAGTGGAGACTCTCATCGAGCGGGCCGACCGCCTCCCATAGCTCGCGCCGCCAGAAGGCCGCAGGCTGCACGATGAAGTCGCCCTCCTCGACCAGACTGCGCCGGTCGCAGGCTTTGACGTGGGCGCGCAGCCCATACAGCCGGTCCCGGTCATCGATTGCCGCCGCATCCCCGTAGACAAACATGGCCTCCGGGTGCGTCTGGAAGTATTCGACGACCGTCGCAATCGCCCCCGGCGTGTAGAGGTCATCCGAGTTGAGCCAGGCCAGGATCGAGCCGTTGGCCATGCTGAAGCCCTTGTTGATCGCATGGGTCTGGCCCCGGTCAGGCTCGGACACCCATCTCAGCCGGTCGCCATAGCGCTCAAGGATCTCCAGCGTGCCGTCGGTTGAACCGCCGTCGACGACGATGTATTCGATGTGGGGGTAGGCTTGCTCAAGTACCGAGCGCAGCGTCTTTTCCAGAAATTGAGCCTGGTTAAAGCTCGGCGTTACGACAGAAACCAAAGGCAACGAGGTCAACTCTGCACAACCCTTCCAGCCATAACATAACGAATCCAGTCGTCTATGTTTAACGTGAGAGCGGCGGTCTCGCAAATAAGAGCTAACATACCCCCTCTCACGCTCCGACGGGCTGACCCTGCCCTCACACTGGCACAAGATCCAGGCCGGACCTCAACCAAGGTGTAGTGTGCGAGCGCGCTTTTTCCGCGATACTGAACATATCCTGTTGTAACGGTAGGCGGCTGGCCGGTACCTACCGGCCAGGCAAAGGGGGGAACCGATGAGTACGACAAACAGTGAGGTTCGTGGCAGCGCACCGATCACCACAGGGCGGCTGCTGCAGGGGGCGCTTATCGGCATCGTCGTGGCGCTGGTGCTGAATCTGCTGCTGTACTTCCTCGTACCGGCGATCTTCGGCTTCACGCTGGAAGCGCCGCTCGGCGGCCCCGGCTCGGAGATCGGGCCGCTGCCGGTCTACATGGTCGTCGTGGCGACGGTCGTTCCGGCTATCGTCGCGGCGCTGCTCATGATGTTGCTTAACCGGCTGGTCGCGCGCCCCGTGAGGCTGTTCCGCATCATCGCCGGGGTGGTGCTGCTACTGTCGCTCGCGGGGCCGCTCCCGCTGCCCATCGCACTCGGCGCCCGGCTGACGCTCGTGGCGATGCACGTCATCACTGCTGCGGCCATAACCTACGGGCTGACGGTGTGGGCGCGTGGGGCGTAGCGCCCGATCAACTCCGATAAATCTCCGGCGCGGCCCGGCTTTTCACAGGCCGGGCCGCCGCTTGCTCCGCCTCGCCTCCCGCCGTTCTGGTTGACTCGGCTTCCCGTCTGGCCTTACAGTAGCGGTAACGTCCTCCCGAGGATAAGAGAGGGAGCGTCACATGTCGGTCTTAGGCGCGTTTCCCGTAATGGCGATTCTGCCCGCGCAGGACCTCGACCGCGCGGTCCAGTTCTATCAGGGCACGCTGGGGCTGGAGCTTCTCATGGCGATGGAAGCGGGCGCTCAGTTTGCGGCGGGGAACGGCACGACCCTGTTTGTCTACCCGCGTCCCGGTGGGCTGCCCGCCGAGCACACCGTCGCGGGCTGGCTGGTTGACGACGTGTATGCGGTCGTCGAGGCGCTGGAAGCTGCCGGGGTGCTCTTTGAGCACTACGACCTGCCGGGCTTGCAAACCGACGAACGCGGCGTTGCCAGCGTCGGCGGGGAGCTTGCCGCGTGGTTCAGGGACAGCGAGGGGAACATCCTCGCGATCTCCCAGTTTGCATGAGGCTAGAGACAGAGGGTATGGCGGGGGCGGCGTACCACCCCCGCCATCCTGTTTGTCAGGCTACCCGTCGGTTACGATAACAACCCCCGACATGCCCGACCCGCCCGGGCCGCCGTGGAACCGGCAGTAGTACGGGTACTCGCCGGGCTCGTCGAAGGTCCAGCTAAACGTGTCGCCGTCCGACAGCGTCCCACTGTCGAAGCTGTTGTCATCCGCGGTGACGGTGTGCGGCGTGCCGCCTGTGTTGGTCCACACGACGGTGGTTCCCGGCGCAACGGTGATCTGCGCCGGCTCGAAGCGCAGGCCGCCGATGAGGACTTCGTTCTCGCCCGCCGGTGCTGCCGCGCCCTCGTCGGTGGGTTCCGCGCCGGGCTCGTGCTGATGCTCGCCGCCATCCATGCCGCCCTCACCCGGAACGATGCGCCAGACCGTGCCGGTGTCGCCCGCCGGCCCGGCCATCTGGCTCGTCAGCACGTACAGCTCGCCGTCGGCGTCCTGCCCGAAGGCAAGCACGTACAGGCCCGGCACGTCGGCCTCACCGGTGGTGAAGCTCAGGTCGCGCACGGTCCACAGCTCGCCTTCCGCCTCGGCTGGCGCGGCTACCATCAGCGAGCCGCTCGGCTCGCCAAATGCCTGGCTCCACTGCCCGAACACGTACTGCCCGGCGAGGCCGGGGATGGCGCTGCCGCGATAGACGTATCCGCCGACCACGACCAGCCCGTCACCCCCGCCCTCCTGGTTGGAGTTCGGGAACTCGATGATAGGTAGCTGGAGCGTGTTGCCCCAGGGGTCGGTATCCGGGCACTCCTCCGGCGATACTTCGGGGGTCTCTGCGTCGAAGCAGTGCGTGCCCTCCATTACGTTCCAGCCGTAGTTGCCGCCGCTCTCGACTATGCTGACCTCCTCCCACAGGTCCTGCCCAGCGTCGGCAACGTAGTACTCGCCGGTCTCGGCGTCCCACGTGGCACGCCACGGGTTGCGGAAGCCGAACGCCCAGCGCTCGGTCGGCTCCGTGGCGTCGCCAAGGACCGGGTTATCCGCCGGGATGCCATAAGGGTTGCCCGAGTCCACGTCGATGCGCAGGATCGCGCCGAGGAAGTTCTCGGTCAGGTCCTGAGCGTTGCCGCCCTCGTTGTCCTCGTACCAGTCGGAGACGTGGCCCTCGCCCGTGTCGTTCGCGCCGCCGCCATCGCCGAGCGGCACGTACAGGAAGCCATCCGGCCCAAAGCTGATGTCGCCGCCGTTGTGGTTGGGCTGCGGCTTGTCGAACACGAGCAGTTCGCGCTCGGAGGCGGGGTCGGCACGGTTCTCGTCATCGGCGGAGACGGTGAACTCGGAGAGCACGTTCACGTTGGGCCAGCCCGCCGGGGTGGTTTCACGCGGCGGGGCGCTGTAGTACACGAAGAACCGCCCGTTCTCGGCGTAGTCCGGGTGGAAGGCCAGCCCCAGCAGGCCGCGCTCGTCGTAGTCCGCCTCAAGCGGCACGATCTGATCGCGCAGGTCGAGGAAAGGCTCCTCCAGCATCTCGCCCTCGGCGGTGATGACCCGGATCACGCCAACCTGGTCCACGACGAACAGCCGACCCGAGCCGTCCGGCGCGGGTTCCAGATCGACGGGTGCCGACAGCCCCGTGACGACCATCTCCAGCCCGACGGACGTGACATCACCCGCCCCGCCACCGGGCGCTCCCTCGACCGCGAAGGGGACGTTCACCACATTGCCTTCTGCATCCCGCGCGGGCGGGTCACCATCGGGGAACTCGTACGTGCCCTCCTCGCCGTCGTCTACGTGCAGCATAGCGTGGAGGGTGGGGGTCACCTGAGCGGGGTCCACCTCGACGACCACATCAAGGTTCTCGCCCGCCTGCACTGGAGAGAAGCCGATCACCGGGCCCGGCCCGTCGGCATCGGCGTGGATGACCATCCAGCCGATGGTATCCGATACCACGCGGGCAACGGTAACGGTGTTGTCCTCGCCGAGCGCCTGGTCCTCTACTTCAACGGCGTTCGTCGTCATCGGCGCCTCGGTGGCCATCTCTGTTGGCGCCTCGGTGGGTTCAGGCTCGTCGGTTGGAGCCTCCGTCGGCTGGGCGACCTCCGGCTCGATGGCGGCCTCTTCCTCTCCTGCCCCGGTGACGCCCTCGACCTGGGGCGCGCACGCGGCCAGTGCGAGCGCGACCACCAGTAGCAGAAGCGTGCCCCATGCCGCTCTCTTCGTCTGCGTTCTCATCCTGTTCCTCCTGTACCACTACCCGTGACATTACCGATAGGTCTCACCCAACCGTACGGAATAGTTGAGAATAGCGATCTGTTTGAGGCGCGAGTTGGTGCGTCTGGCGCTCGCCGCCGGGTAAAAATGACAAAAAGTGTAGAAATTTGAGTGTCCGCTCCCCATAATTCCTAAATAGGTTTTGAAAGCATGCCGCGCTCTGCATGCACAAACGAACTGATGAGGGGGAATTCAACGTGAGGAAATATCTTGCTGGTACTGTAATGGCGACGCTGCTGGCTCTGCTCGTGGTCACTGGTTGCAGCGGCGGCGCAGCCGTCGAGAACGTTGTCCCGCAGCAGAGTCTGCCGGACGAGCAGCCGACCGAGGCGGTTGCGCCGGTAGAGCCAGTCCCCACCGAAGCGCCGGCTGAAGCGCCCGCCAGCCCGACCGTCGAGGAAGTTCTGCCGACCACCGAGGCGGCGGCTGCCGAACCTGTGGCCTTCGCCATCGTGCCGGAGGAGTCGGTGGCGCGCTTTGTGATCCAGGAAGTGCTCGCCGGGGTCGATACGACCGTCGTGGGCGTGACGAACGCCGTCGAAGGGCAGCTTTACCCGAACTTCGTGGACCCGGCCCAGACGACGGTCGGCGCGATCCGCGTGGACCTGAGCACGCTCCAGACGGATAACGGCTTCCGCAACCGGGCGCTGCGCGACGCGATTCTGCAAACGGCCAACCCCGAGTACCAGTACGCGACGTTCACGCCGACGGCGTTGAACGGCCTGCCGGAGAGTATCACACTGGGGCAGCCCTTCGACTTCGAGATTACCGGAGACCTGCTCATCCGTGGCGTGACGCGCCCCGTGACGTTCCTCGCCACGGCGATGCCTGTGTCCGAGACGCGCATCGAGGGGCGCGCCTCGCTGACCATCCCCTACACGGAGTTTGTCACCATCCCGCGGCTGCCACCGCAGGTCGCTTCCGTCGATGAGAATGTGACGCTGGAGCTTGACTTCGTGGCCGTGCCGGTTCAGTGAGATAGAAGCTGAAAACAAAAAGAGAGCCAGGCATCACCGCCTGGCTCTTCTGATTCCTCAGGGTGAGCCGATGCGGTCGATGCGGAGCATCGCGCATCGGGTCGGAATGAGGGGCCAAAGCACGCGTGCTGTATTCTCAGGCAACGTGACGGTTCGCCCGGCGGCCTACCGGTTCCGGCTGCCGCCGATCCCCAGCAGGCTTCGCAGCGGCGAGCGCGTCGTGTCGGGCAGCAGGTCGTAATCCCAGCCGAAGAACGCGACTTCAGGCAGAGGATTGCCCTCCTCAATGGTGACGATCACGCTGCCGCTCGCGTCGGGGTACGACCAGCGACCGGGCAGCAGGCGATCCGCGTTCGGCGAATCCTCGCCCGCCGGGACGAACACGCAGTACGTACCCGGCTCCAACCCGGCGAAGCTGAAGTAGCCGTTGCGGCGCGTGGTCGTCGTCAGGATCGGATCGGCGGTGCAATCCTCGCCGGGGCTGACCGCGACCAGCACCCGCCGGATGCCCGGCTCGCCCAGCTCAAACAGGCCGTTGCCGATGTACGTGCCATCCTCCGCCACGACGCAGCCGTTGTCCTCCGGCGGCTCCTCGCCGGTGGCGGCGCTGATGGCGGGCTGCCCGGTCAGCGCGCACACGTCATGCCATACGAACCCGGCGATGGACGAGCCATCCGGCACGAACGTCGGCGAGGCGGTGACGGTCGGCGTTTCGGTCGCCGTCGCTGTCGGCGTCTCGGTGAGCGTGGCGGTGGCCGTTGGCGTCTCGGTGAGCGGCGGCTCCGTCGCCGTCCCGGTTGCTGTCGCCGTTGCCGTGGCGGTCGCTGTCGCGGTGGCCGTTGGCGCGGCGACGGTATTGGTCACCGTCGCGGTTGCGGTCGGCGGGCGGCTGGTGGGGGGTACCGCCGTGGGCAGGTCGGAGATCCGCTCCCACCACACGCGGGCGATAGCGTCGCCGCCGCGTTCGTAGTAGTCCACGCGGATGGGGAACGTGCCCTGACCCAGCCTCACGTCAACCGTCAGATCGCGCACGCTCGAGTCGCGCCAGTCGTCGATGATCAGCGTATCGCCGATCCACACGCGCACGCCATCGTCCACCGTCGCATGGAAGCGGTACACCCCGGCGGAGAATGCCACGTCGCGCGTCCAGCGCACCGAGAAGTCGTCGGCGGGCATCCCGGCAAAGACCGGGCCCTGCTGCCAGTTGAAGTCGATCTGGCTGTCGTTGCGGATGATGACGGGCGCGCCCTCAAAATTGCGGTTGGCCCAGTAGCGCCCCTGCCACTGCGGGAAGGACGACTCGGTGACGCGCTCCCAGCTAAAGCGGACAACCGCCGCGCCGGTGTTCTCGTAGTACTCGACGCGCACGGTGCGCGCCCCGCCGGTGATGGCGTAGGTCGCGGTGTTCTCCCGCGCGACGCCGTCCTGCCAGTCATCGATGATCAGCGTGTCGCCGATCCATACGCGCACGCCGTCGTCGGCAAACGTGCGGAAGCGGTACACGCCCGGTTCAAACGTGATGCTGCGCGTCCACCGGGCGGAGAAGCCGTCGGCGGGCAGGCGGCTGTCGGGCGCGTCGCCATGCCAGTTGAAGTCGATCTGGCGGTCATTGCGCACCAGCGCCGGTGCACCGGACGGGGTGCGCGAGCGGAAGTACTCGCCGCGCCAGTCGGTAATGGTCACCGCAGGCGTGTTGGTCGCCGTGGGCGCAGGCGCGACTTCGACACGCACCTGGAGCCAGAACGGGCGGTTGCGGTCCGCGCCGAGGCCGAACAACTGCCCCGCCGCATTGCGAAGCTGCCATTCGCCCCGGTACGTCCCCGGAGCTTCCGGCGCGACCAGGTTGATGGAGATGTCCACGCTGCCGCCCGGCGCAACGCTCACCGGGAGCGCTTGTGCCGCCGGGCCGCCCATCGCGTTCCCGCCGGTAAAAACAATGGCGTAGGCGGTCGTCCAGGTGCAGGTGCCATCGTTGCGCAGCCGCCAGGTTTTGGTGAAGGCCTGGCCGGGCCGCACGACCGTGCCGTCAGGGATGGTCACGTCCTGCACGAAGGTGGCGAGGTCCGTGCAGCCGGTGGGAGGGGCCGTCGGCAGCACCGGGATCTGCGTCGGCGTCGGCGCAAGCGTGACGATAACCGGCTCGTCGGTCGGTGTGCTGTCCGGCGGGGTGGGCGACGCCTCGGCGGTAGGCTCCGGCGTCTCAGTGATCTGCGCGACCGGCGTGATGTCCGGCTGCCGCAGGCTCAGCCTCACCAGCGCGAAGGACGTGGCGGCAGTGCTGAGCGCCAGCACGCCGATAATCACAATAACGGCGATTTTCTTGTAATCCATCCCCTTACCCCTCCTGGTTCATGCAGGTAGAGGCAGCTTTCGCTGATACCAACAACATAATGCCCTTTTGCGCTTCCTGTCTTCCGTCCTTAGGATGAGCAGGGCCAGGCTCGCGCGAGACGAGCGCCCGTCAGGGCCAGATGTGGGATGTCCACACGCGGGTGGTCAGGCGGGGGCGTACGCTCGCATCGTCACTATTAATGACGCATCCGCGTGTAGTTTCGTTCCCGTGAGGTGGCGGGCCGCCGCGCGAGGGGGGTGGCATGGCCGCCGGTGGGGGCCTACCCACCGGCGACCGGTGTTGAAAAGTGGGTACGTACACGGGCAAGCCGCATACGTAGAAATTGGAAAGGGGGTCTTAAGACGCCCTAGCCTGCGCCGCCCTCGCGCTGCAGGAGCGCCGCCTTTGCCTTCTCGATCTGCTCGATATGCTCCCCAAGGTGGCTCTCGGCATCGAAGAGCAGCACCCGGCCTAACTGGTCGTATGCACCCCGCCGCTCGACGAACTCCGGCGGCAGGCGGCGCACTGCCTCGACGGTTTCGTCCTGCGTGCGAGCCACCGCAGCGACCAACTCTGGCAGGGTCGGGTAGGAGCGTATCAGCGGCTCGATGCGGACGAGTGAGTTGTTGTTGTAGTTGAACACGTCGTTGGAGCCGTCCATTACCAGGCTGATGGACGTTTGCTCGTCACGCTCCGCCGCGATGAGATGCGCCACGATCTGCCGGATGGTCCACTCCTCCGGGGCGACGATGGCGTTGGCCTGCTCCTCGGTGACGCCGTCGAGCACGTCGTTGAGTGCCTCTCTCGCCTGGGCGTAGAGTGCGGCAAGCCGGTCGGCAAGCTCGTTCGGGTCACGCGGGACCTCGACGATCTGCTGGGGCTTCAACTCCATCGCGGCGGTATGGCGCTCACCGTCGCGCATATAGGTGACGTCCACGACATCGCCAACCGTGCGCCCTGCCAGGATGCCGGTCAGGTCGCTGTAGTCGGCCAGCCGCTGGCCTGCCGCCTCGACCAGCACATCGCCTGACTTCAGCCCGGCGCTCTCGGCGCTCAGGCCGGGGAGCGTCCCCTCGATGATGATGCCGTGCGGCGTGCCGTACCGGTCGGCGTTCTGCGCAGTGACCAGCTCGCCGAGGTAGACGCCGAGCATGGGCTTCCGCGCGACCCGCAGGTCGATGCCCGTCTCCAGCACCGAGGCGAGGTTTTCCAGCCCCAGCCGCCAGTGCTTTTCGAGTTGCTCCGCCTGGTTCTCGTTGGTGATGTTGGTGAACACCAGCTCGACATCCGTGCCGCCGTTCGACTCACTCAGCGTCACGGTCGCGTTGCAGGCGGGCGAGTCGCCGTCCACCCAGGTGAACGCGAGACGCTCCGGCTCTTCAAACTCCTCGAACTTTCCCATCGCCTGGAAGCCGGTCTGCCAGTACATGTACAGCACGCGCATGCCGAAGGGTGGCACGAAGGCCCAGTCGCACCACCAGTTGGAGAGCATCGAGCCCTTGGTAAAGGCGTAGAAAACCGCTTCGCGCGGCTGGCTGACGTGCTGGGTTAGTCTAAATTCGTAAGCCATAGCCCTGTTCTCCACAAATGAACACCTACCTCCCAGAGTAAACCATCTGTTCTAGAGAGTCAACGGCACGATAGTCCCCGCCTACCGAATCCGATAATTATACAAGAAAAGACTTGCATAATATAGCCGCACCCAGTACTGTCAAAGTACGACATGATGCAGGAATGACCACAAGGGGGGAATCGTGACGACACCGCTTGAGGAGTTATCGGAGATTCGCCGCGCCATCCTGCTGCTGATCAAGCAGGAGCAGCGTGCGACCATCGGCGAGCTTGCCGCGCAGCTTGGCGTGACCTACGAGGCTGTTCGCCAGCAGATCGTCCAGATGGAGGCCGACGGCTGGGTGGCCGCCGAGGCGGCCCGCGAGGACGCGCCGCGCGTGGGCCGCCCGACCCGTGTGTACATGCTGACGACCGCCGGAGAGCACCTGTTTCCGAAGGAGTACGACCTGCTCACGGTCGATCTGCTGGACTCCGTGACCGAGCAGATGGGGCCGGGCGGGCTGCGTCAGGTGCTGGCCTCGCTGACCGAGAAGCGCGTCCGCGCCTGGCTGCCCCGGCTGGAGGGCAAGTCGCTGGCGGAGCGCGTCGAGGCGCTGCGCGGCATCTACCTGGAGAACGATCCCTTCATGGAAACGGCGGAGGCGGACGGTGACCTGCTCCTTGTGGAGCGCAACTGCCCGTTCCTCAGCGTCGCGATGGAACGCCCTGCCCTGTGCAGTGTGACCGTCGCGAGCCTGCAGCGACTGCTCGGCGTGCGCGTCCGGCGCGAGGAGCGGTTCCAGGCGGGGCACGGGCGCTGTGTTTTCCGCGCCATGCCGGGCGAGCCGCTCAGCGCGGATCACCCGGCCTTCGAGTTCGAGGAGCCGCCGGGCGAGGAGTAGCGGCTCCCCACACGCAAACAAGTGCATACGAGGCACACAGGGGAACGGCAGAGAGGATAGGAGCATGCACCCGAAAGTGGAACAACTGGCAGAGCAGGGGCAGAGCTTATGGTGTGATACCTTCTCGCGCCAGCTTCTGAGAAACGGGGAGATCAAACGGCTGATCGGGCTGGGCGTGTCCGGCATCACGTCAAACCCGTCGATGTTCAGGGACTCGATTCTGGGCGGCAGCCTCTACGACAGGCAGATCGCGCGGCTGACCGCAGACGGCTGCCCGCCGGATGCGGTGTATGAACGGCTGGCGGTTAAGGATATCCAGACGGCGGCGGACATGTTCCGGCCCGTGTTCGACAGGACCGGCGGGCTGGACGGCTACGTCAGCCTGGAGGTATCGCCGCTTCTCGCGCATGACTGGCAGGCCACGCTGGAGCAGGTCCGGCATTTGTGGCAGGTGGTGAACCGCCCCAACCTCATGATCAAAATCCCCGCCACCCCGGCGGGGCTTCTCGCCATCGAGGAGAGCCTTGCGGACGGCATCAATATCAACATCACGCTGATCTTCGGCCTGGAGATGTACGAAGCGGTGATGGACGCCTATCTGCGCGCGCTGGAGCGCCGCGTGCGGCTCGGGAAATCCGTCGAGCGGGTTCGCTCGGTGGCGTCGCTGTTTGTCAGCCGGGTAGATGGACTGGTCGACCGCCTGCTTGACGAGCAGATTCAGGCGGCGGATGGCGAGCGGGCGGCCAGCCTCGCCGCTTTGAAGGGGCGTGCCGGGCTTGCCAATGCGAAGCTTGCGTACCAGTCCTTCCGCCGGACCTTCGCCTCGCCCCGCTTCCGCGTGCTGGCTGCGCGCGGCGCGCACAGCCAGCGGCTTCTGTGGGCGAGTACCAGCACCAAGAACCCCGACTACCGCGACGTGATGTACCTGGAGGCGCTGATCGGCCCGGGCACGATCAACACCGCGCCGCTTGCCACCATCGACGCGTTCCTCGATCACGGCGTCGTCAGCCCCACCGTCGAGCAGGATGTAGAGGATGCGCGGCAGACGCTGGCCGCGCTGAAGCAGCACGGGATCGACATCGTAGATGTGACGAATCAGCTACTGGCGGAGGGCCTCGACAAGTTCGCTGAGGCACACCGCGCGCTGATCGAGGCTATCGGGGGCAAGGTCGCGCTGCGCGCAGCGTGACGCCTGTTCGCGACAACGCAAGCAGCTTCGGCTTGATGCAGTGAGGGGAATACCATGTACTACGATTACTTGATCGTCGGCGGGGGGATGACCGGGGATGCCGCCGTACAGGGAATCCGCGAGGTGGACCCGGCAGGCTCCATTGGCATGATCAGCGCAGAGCAGGAGCCGCCCTACAACCGCCCGCCCCTGTCGAAGGGGCTGTGGAAGGGCAAGCCGCTGGACGGCATCTGGCGCAACACCGGGCAGCAGGGCGTGGATCTGCACCTGGGGCGGCGCGTGGTGGCGCTCGACCCAGCAGGCAAAACCGTGCAGGACGACCGGGGCCAGACGATCCGCTATGGCAAGCTGCTGCTCGCCACCGGCGGGCGCCCCCGCCGCCTGCCTTTCGGCGGCGAGGGCGTCGTCTACTATCGCACGCTGGAGGACTACCGCCGCCTGCGCCGCCTGGCCGACGAGCGGCGACGCTTCGTGGTGATCGGCGGCGGGTTCATCGGTGCGGAGGTCGCCGCCGCGCTGGCTATGAACGGGCGCGAGGTGACGATGCTCTTCCCCGAGGGCGGGCTTGGCGCGGCGCTGTTCCCCGCCGACCTGTCGCGCTTTGTGACCAACTACTATGCCGAGCAGGGCGTTGATGTGCGGCCCGGCGAGATGGTCAGCGACATCGAGCAGAACGGCGACGGGCTGTACATCGTGACGACAGGCAGCGGCGCGGTGCTCGAAGCCGATGCCGTTGTTGCAGGGATCGGCATCCAGCCGAACGTCGAGCTGGCGGAAAGCGCCGGGCTTGAGGTCGATAACGGCATCCTTGTCGACGAGCACCTTCTGACGAGCGCGCCTGACGTGTACGCGGCGGGCGATGTTGCCAGCTTCTACAGCCCGATACTCGGCAAGCGCCTCCGCGTGGAACACGAGGACAACGCCAACACGATGGGCCTTGCAGCCGGGCGCAACATGGCGGGCCTCAACGAGCCGTATCACCACCTGCCTTTCTTCTACTCGGACCTGTTCGACCTCGGCTATGAGGCGGTCGGCGAGTTGAACCCGCACTTGGAGACAGTCACCCACTGGGAGGAGCCGTACCGCCAGGGCGTGATCTACTACCTGAGTCATGGCGAGGTGCGCGGTGTGCTGCTGTGGAACACGTGGGGGAAGGTTGACGTGGCGCGGCGGCTGATCGCCGAACCGGGGCTGGTCTCCGTGGCAGACCTGCAGGGGCAGACAGTTCTATGATCCCCCGCCCTGCCGGAGAATCGGGAGAATCGAGAGAGCCGGGTACGCGCCCGGCTCTTTCGTTTCCCTCTAAGCGGAATGCTGCGCCTACCCCTGCAAGGCTGCCCGCTCCGAGCGCGGCTCGACGGACGTCCCGGCGATGAGGTCGTGCACCGAGCGATGCCCGCCCTGCAGCACCAGCACGACCAGGTACGCCAGCATCAGCAGGTTCGCGGCGACGAGGCCCACCGTCTGGCTGATAGCAGGCGTCGTGCCGGGGTTCCACATGGGGTTGGGCACGAGCACGGAGATGTGTGTCAACTCCCAGGGGATGAGCTTCAGCGCCGTGCGCGCGACAGCCTGCCCCAGGCCGACCGGCCCGCCGGACGCCGCTCTCGTGCGCAGGCCCAGCACCCGCTTGCCCAGCGTGGAGCCGCCCCGCACGTCACAGATAATGAAGTACAGCCATGTCGGCAGCGAGATGGTCAGCAGTACCCAGCCCTCCAGCCGGACAGGGTTCTGGGCAAGCCGCGCGTAGTTCGGCACGCCGAACAGCGCGCTGGTGAGCGTTTGCAGCCCGCCGGCGAGCACGCCGTACAGGATCGCAATGTCGAGAATGTAGGCCAGCAGCCGCCGCAGCGCAAACAACATGAACTTATCCTCCGTGTTGATCTCCCCTCCCGAACGAGACTGCGCGGAGGGTGCCCCGGCACGACTTGATTATGGATTGCCAAATCGGATGTAACAAGTCGTATTCGGGTCGCGTGCTCCGGCGGTATGGTTGATGATTTGTAATGCGTTTGTAAAGCCCACGAATCGTTTTCCCAATACCTTTCAATATAATAAGATTAGGGTTGGATTCTGGTATCATCCAGCACGAACCAGAACGCCTGACACAACGATCAGCAGACGGGTCGCGCTCGCCTGCGACTCGGACTTCATCGCGCTCATGGACATCATTCTCATCGACGACGAGCCGGATACGCACGAGTTCCTGGGGTGGTATCTGGAATCCGAAGGCTTCACAGTCCGCTCGGCCTACAACGGTATGGACGGGCTGGCGCTGATGAATCGCCACAACCCGGACCTCGTCATACTGGATGTGTTCATGCCGCAGCTTGGCGGCTACGAAATCTGCGAACGCATCCGGCAGTTCTCCGATGTCCCCATTGTGATGATCTCCGCTGTTGCCCGGCATGAGAACGACATCATTCACGGGCTGAATATCGGTGCGGATGA
>Ga0116180_1001287_pt1 | contig 21512 bp, 15 predicted proteins | sample AD_UKC073_MetaG_FD_89804 | JGI IMG/M metagenome (GOLD analysis project Ga0116180, IMG submission 89804) | Active sludge microbial communities of municipal wastewater-treating anaerobic digesters from USA - AD_UKC073_MetaG | ecosystem: Engineered > Bioreactor > Anaerobic > Digestate | place: USA...
AAGCGGACCAGGTCGACGCCGTGCGAGGCGAGGTCGCCCAGGACGCCGTGGCCGCCCCGGTCGAGGGCGAATCGCCAACTGAGCGGCGAGCCCGGGTGCGCGGCATAATCGGTGAAGAGCTGCACGCGGGCATGGGTCGGGGTGCCGATCGCGCCGGAGGCGATGAGCCGCCGGGCCCGAGCGACGGCGGGGACATTGCGGTAGTTGAACCCGACGATCCCCACGACACCGTTGGCAGCCACCGCGTCCCGCACCGCGACGGCATCCTCGCGGGACAGCCCGACGGGCTTCTCGATCCACAGGTGTTTGCCCGCCTCTGCGACCGCGACGCCGATCTCGCGGTGCAAGAAGTTGGGGGCGGTGACGCTGACCGCCTCGATGCTCGGGTCGGCGAGCAGGTCGCGCCAGTCCGGGTATGCCGTGAGCTCACCGTGCGTGGGCGCGAACCCCTGGGTGAGCGCCTCTGCCGCCGACGTGACCGAGTCGGCGACCGCCGTGAGCACCGGACGACGGGCTAGGTCTGGGTAGTGGTGGCCGACGCGCTGGTAGGCCCGCGCGTGGACATGCCCCATCCAGCCGGCGCCGATGACGCCGACTCGCAGTGCCTCGTTCACCGATCGGCCCCCAGCTCGTGGGCGAGGGCCTCCAGCTCGGCGCCGCCGGCCATCGCCTTGACCAATTGCTCGCGGGTCACGGTGGCCTTCTCGAACTCGTTGGTGAGGGCGCCGCGGTTGAGCAGGTAGAAGCGGTCGCCGACCATGTGGGCGTGGTGCGGGTTGTGGGTGATGAAGACGACGCCGATGCCGCGTTCCTTGGCCTGGCGGATGTACTTGAGCACGACGCCCGACTGCTTGACGCCCAGGGCCGAGGTCGGCTCGTCGAGGATGAGCACCTCGGCGCCGAAGTAGACCGCCCGGGCGATGGCGACGGCCTGCCGCTCACCACCCGAAAGGGTGCCAATCGGCTGCTCCAGGTCGCGCAGGTCGATCCCCATTGCGAGCAGCTCGGCGCGACAGGTCTCCCGCGCCTTTGCGCTGTCGAGGAACTTCAGACCCCGTATGCCGCGCTGCGGCTCGTTCCCGAGGAAGAAGTTGCGCCACACCGACATGAGCGGCACGGTCGCGAGGTCCTGGTAGACGGTGGCGATGCCGGCCCCGAGCGCTTCCCGGGGCGAGGCGAAGGTGCGGGCCTGACCCTTGACAAGGAGTTCGCCCGAGCTGGGCTGGTGCACGCCGCTGAGGATCTTGATAAGCGTGGACTTGCCGGCGCCGTTGTCACCGAGGACACAGGTGACGGTGCCTGGGTCCACATGCAGGCTGATGTCGCGCAGGGCCAGAACGCTGCCGAACGACTTCGAGACGTTCTTCAGTTGGAGAGCCGGGATGGTGCCGGTGGCCGTGGCGGCCTGCGGCGTGGAGGGCGTCGGCGTCGATCCGGTGGGCTGAGTGTCGGTCACTTCTTCGCTCCTTGAGCGCGCCGGCCGATGAAGGTGTTGACAAGGACGGCCGCAAAGAGGATCACGCCGAGGAAGAGGAAGGTCCAGTCGGTGTTCCACCCGGCGAAGGCGATCCCGATGAAGGCCATCCCGATGATCGAGGCCCCGATGGTGGCACCGATGGCCGATCCGAACCCGCCGGTGAGCAAGCAGCCACCCACGACCGCGGCGATGATGTAGGTGAACTCCTCGCCCACCCCTTGTCCGGCCTGCATGGACTTGAAGCGGATGACGTTGATGACACCAAGCAGCGCCGCCGCCAAGGATGTCGCCACGAACAGCGAGATCTTGGTGCGACGCACCGGCACGCCGGTATTGCGTGCGGCATTCGCATCGCCACCGACCGCATAGATCCAGTTGCCAAACCGCGTCCTGGTGAGGACGACCGTCGCGATGACCGTGACGGCGACCCACCAGAGCACGGCGATCTTGAAGTTGTAGGGCGCCCAGAAGGTCGAGGCGAAGACCGCCTGGGCTGAGGCGAAGCCATCAGCCTTGTCGACACCCGCGACCCGGACCGTGTCGGTCAACACCTTGGTGAGGCCGAGGTTGATGCCGCGCAGGGAGAAGAACATGGCCAGCGTGACGATGAAGGAGGGCAGCCCGGTCAACATGACCAGCCAGCCGTTGATGAGCCCGATCGCGGCCGCGAAGACGAAGGTGAGGATGATCGAGGGCCAGATCCCGAGGTGGTATTGCGTCGCGAGCATGCCGCATAGCAACCCCGAGCTGCCGACGAGGACGCCCGAGCTGAGGTCGAACTCCCCGGCGATCATGAGCAATGCGACGGGGATGGCGACGATGCCGACCACCGAGGCGGCGTCGGTCCAGTTGGCCGTTCCGGTGATGGTGGCGAAGGTGCCGGTGCGGTCCGACACCGCGAACAGGGTGTAGACGACGACGGCGCCGATCAGGGCACCGAGTTCGGGCCGACGCAGCAGGCGGGTCAGACGAGAGGCTTGGACGATTCTTTCGTCGACCTTCGCGGGTGGGGTGGTCACGAATACTCCCTCGGCTTGCGTGGGTGGGTCAGGCACGGTCGGATCGAGATGGGTCGACGGCCGCTGCCGACGATCGTGCTGCTGAACAGCTGTGGCGAGGCGGTTGCCCGCCTCGCCACAGCGTTGTCTCAGCGAGTGCCCGCTGCCGCGAGCTTCTGGACCAGGTCGGCGTTGTCCTTGGTGACGAAGCCGGGGCCGGTGTAGATCGGCTGGCCACCACCGAGCACGTGACCGTTGAGCAGGTACAGGTAGAGCAGGTCGACGGAAAGGTAACCCTGCGCGAACTGCTGCTGGTCGATGGCGAAGGCCATCTTGCCGTCCTTGATCGCCTGGACCGCGTCACCGGACAAGTCGACCGTGCCGATGGTGATCTTGCGGCCGACAGCGGCCGCGGCGGGGATCGCTGCACCGGTGGCGATGTCGGCGTTGAGGGCGAACACCGCGTCGAAGGAGGTGTCAGCGGTGAGCTTGGCCTGGATCTCGGCGGAGCTCTTGGACATGTCCTTCAGGCCCGAGGACAGCTGGAGGTTCTCGACGTTGCCGAAGGTGTCCTTCAGGCCGTCACAGCGCTCCTGCAGACCGATGTTGCTGGCTTCCTGCAGGGGGCAGAGCACCTTGGCCACACCCATAGCCTTGAACTTCTTACCGGCCTCCTGGCCCGCGATGAACTCGTCCTGGCCCACGTGAGTGAAGGCGCCAAGCTCCTTGAAGACCTTGCTACCCGAGTTCATCGTGACGATCGGGATGTTGGCCGCGGTGGCCTTCTTCAGGGCATCCTTGATCGCGTCGGGGTTGGGTGCCGACACCGCGAGGGCCTTGCACCCGGCCGAGACCCCGGCCTCGATGAGCTGGGCCTGCTTCTGCGCGTCGTTGTTCGACTCCTGGTAATCCAGGGTCACGCCCAGGTCGTCGGCCGCCTTCTGGGCGCCCTTCTTGGCCACCGACCAGAAGCCGCCGCCATCGCCGTGGGTGTAGACGCAGATCTTCATGGCCTTGTTGTCGCCCCCTGCGGCAGCGGCCGGAGCAGCCGAGCCGGAGGCATTGGTGGCGGTGGTCGTGGTCGTGCCACTGGTACACGCGGTCAAGCCGAGGGCCAGTGCCGCGACGGCGGCCAGGGCCAGCTTGGGAGCCTTCATGTCTCTCCTTTGGTCGCGGGACTGGCCCGCCATTGGGTCCCCGCGCCTCGCGACGCGCGGTGTGTCACACATTGTCAAGACTGTCTTAATGTTCTGACAATATCTACCCTGCCGATGTTACCGAACCGTTATGGGGCGGCAACCGAGGTCAGGAACCCGGTTTATCGAAGTCCGAGTCCCAGGGAGGCAAGGTACTCCCGAGTGGCGATGGCATTGGGCAATGGGTAGTCCTTGGCGCAGCCGTACATGTCCTGCTCGCAGATGACATACAGCTCCTTGTCGAGGTCGGCGAGGGCCTCGATGAGCAGGTTCATGTCCGGCTCCCCGGCCGGCGGAGCGACCGAGCAGCCGGCGTGGACGGCCTTGACGAACGGCCAGTCCTCCTCGTGCGCCTGCTTGACCAAGATCGGGTCCATCGCCTTGATGTGGACATAGGAGATCCGGTCGGGGTACTTGCGGCACAACTCCATCGGGTCGCCATTGCCGTAGACGATGTGGCCGGTGTCGAGGCAGAAGCCGACATAGTCGGGGTCGGTCGCTTGGAAGATCCGGTCGATGTCTTCGGGCGTCTCGATGTGGCTGTCGCCATGCGGGTGCAGGACCATCTTGAGGCCGTAGTCCTCCTTCATGATCCGGCCCAGCCGGTCGGCGTTCTTGATGTAGAGGTTCCACGCCTCAGTCTTGAGAGTGCGGTCGTCGATGTAGTCCCCGGTCTTCTCGTCGCGGAACATGGGGGGCAGGTGCACGACATACTCCGCCCCGACAGCGGCGTGCGTCTGCCCGATCGCTCGGAAGAGCTTCTCGGTGTCGGCCCACGCCTCGGCCTTGTGCAGGATGCCCCAGCCGGTGCCGGCGACGACCCGGAAGCCGTGCTCGTCCATGACGTCCTTGAGCTCGATCGGGTCCTTCGGGAAGTAGCCGAACGGCCCCGTCTCCATGACCGAGAACTCGGCGGACTGCATTTCCGCCAGCGCCGTGCGCCAGTCGATCTGCTTCTCGTCCTCGGGGAACCAGACGCCCCACTGGTCGGGGCAGACCCCGATGGTGAGCTTGCTGTAACGAGGGTCGGTGTTGCGTGCCTTGGACTCAGCCATGGCGCTTCCTTTCGACGATCATGGGGTCTGGTTCGACCCTAGGAGTGTCCTAATGTTCTGTCAATAGACCAAGAGCCACGCCGCGACGGCTCCAATGCACGAACACAGCAGAGCGGCACGGCATACCGCCGGGTATGCCGTGCCGCCACTGTCCCCGGGTGAGCCGACCCGGGCGCCGGGGAGCGTTACTTGTTCTGCGGGAAGCCCAGGTTGATGCCGCCGTGGCTGGGGTCCAGCCAGCGTTGGGTCACCGCCTTGGTGCGGGTGTAGAAGTGGACGCCCTCGATGCCGTGGGCGTGGCTGTCGCCGAAGAGCGAGTCCTTCCAGCCGCCGAAGGAGTAGAACGCCATCGGCACCGGGATCGGCACGTTGATGCCGACCATGCCGACCTGCACCTCGTTCTGGAAGCGCCGGGCGGCGCCGCCGTCGTTGGTGAAGATCGCCGTGCCGTTGCCGTAGCGGTTGGCGTTGATGAGGTCCAGGCCCTCGTCATAGCTGTGCACGCGCACGACCGAGAGCACCGGGCCGAAGATCTCGTCGGTGTAGATCGACATGTCCGGCGTGACCCGGTCGAACAAGGTGGGCCCGACGAAGAAGCCATCGGCCCCGCCGTGAAACTCGGTCTCCCGGCCGTCGACGACCAGGGTCGCGCCGGCCGCGACACCCTGCTCGATGTAGCCGACGATCCGGTCGCGAGCGGCAGCCGTGACGATCGGGCCCATGTCGCAGCCCTGCGAGCCGTCGCCGGTCTTGAGCGAAGCCATCCGCTCGGTGATCTTGGCGATGAGCTCGTCGGCGATGGTGTCGACGGCAACGAGCGCGGAGATGGCCATGCACCGCTCGCCCGCCGAGCCGAAGCCCGCGTTGACCGCGGCGTCGGCAGCAAGGTCAAGGTCGGCGTCGGGCAGCACGAGCATGTGGTTCTTGGCGCCACCAAGGGCCTGGACACGCTTGCCCGCCTGCGTGCCGCGCTCGTAGACGTACTTCGCGATCGGGGTCGAGCCGACGAAGGAGACCGCGGAGATCCGCGGGTCGTCGAGGATCGCGTCGACCGCTTCCTTGTCACCGTGGACGACGTTCATGACGCCGTCGGGCAGGCCCGCCTCGCGCCACAACTCTGCCACGGCGTTGACGGCCGAGGGGTCCTTCTCGGAGGGCTTGATGACGACGGTGTTGCCGCAGGCGACGGCTACCGGCACGAACCACATCGGCACCATGGCCGGGAAGTTGAACGGCGAGATGACACCGACAACACCGAGCGGCTGGAGGATCGAGTAGGTGTCGACGCCGTTGGAGACGTTTTCGGAGAAGCCACCCTTGAGCAGGTGAGGGATACCGCAGGCGAACTCGACGACCTCCAGGCCACGGGTGACCTCACCGAGGGCGTCCGAGGTGACCTTGCCGTGCTCAGCGGTGATGAGGGCGGCAATGCGCTCCTTGTTGTCGTTGAGCAACTGGCGGAAGGCGAAGAGCACCTGGGTGCGGCGGGTGAGCGAGGACTGGCCCCACTCCTTGGCTGCGGCGCAGGCCTTGGACACGACATCCCCGACGACCGCGGCGCTGGCGAAGTCGACCTTTCCGGTCACCTCGCCGGTGGCCGGGTTGAAGACGTCTCCGGTGCGCTCCGCGGTGCCCTCCCACGGGGTGTGCCCGACCAGGTGGGTGATGCGACGGGGCGTGCTCATCAAGGAACTCCTGAACGATCGTCGTGACTTTGTGCTTACATATTAACGTAGCCCGCTGGGAAGCGCCAGCCTCTCAGCGCCCACCCATCGTGGCCTACCGAGGGCACCCGTCTCGGACCTGGCTTGCCGATCGCCCAACGGTTCAGCCGCGCATCGGCAGCCGCGGATCGACCGGCTGGTCGGACCATGTCTCCCGGACCCAGGCATGGGCGGGGTCGTCGCAGATGACCCACGCTCGCTCGACACCCGGCCCGGCCATGACGTTGAGGTAGTACATGTCATATCCCGGCGGCGCCATCGCTGGTCCATGCCAGCCGTACGGGATGAGCACGACATCGCCCGAGCGCACCTCCTGCAGGGTGTCGATCGGCCGGTCGGTCGTGCCGTAGTTGCGCAGATAGCCGATCGGATCTACCACACCACCAACCGCATCCGCGTCGCCAATGCCCGACACCCCTCCGGCAGAACGGATTTCGAGGTAATAGATCTCCTCCAGCGCGGACTCACAGCCGGGCCGGTCCTCGTCGTGCTTGTGCGGCGGGTAGGACGACCAGTTGCCGGCCGGCGTGATGACCTCGCACGCGATGATCGAATCCGCTTGCAGCACACCGGGAGTGCCGAAATTGTTGACCTGCCGGGAGCAGGAGCCAGCACCCCGCAACTCGACGGGCACCGCGGCGGCGGGCACCCGGCATACCGGCTGGGCGGTGGCTGCACGGGCGAACGGCAACGCGATCCGACCACCCGCGGGACTCGTCACGACAAACGAGCTGTCGCGTGGCACATACCCCAGATCGGTCGGCCCGGCGAAGACATTCGGCCGGCCAGCCAGCTCCAGACGCTCCCCCGCAACGTTGACGACGGCCGCCCCCGAGAGCGGCAGCACGATCCACTCGCAGTCGCCGGTCTCGACGGTGCGGGACTCGCCGGGGGCGAGGGTCACGGCATACAGGCCGGTGTGCTCCCACCCGGGGTCGCCGGGCGCGATCTTGACATCCCAATCCGGGTCCGGGCTGGAGCCTGCGGGACGGAACCACTCGATCATCGGGGACCTCCATGGACGAGGGCGGCGGCGGTGTCGACGGCGGCAGCGACCTCGTCGCCGCGGGGATAGAGCAGCGAGCGCCCGACGACGAGGCCGGCCGCGGACGGATGAGCGAGGGCATCGGCCCAGGCACTGAAAGTGTCATCGGGGTCGCCGGTCGGGTCGCCGCCGAGCAGCAGCGTGGGCAGCGTTGTCGCATCGAGCACCCGATGCATGTCCTCAACGACCGGCACCTTGAGCCAGGTGTAGGCGCTCGTCGCGCCGAGGCCAGAGGCGATGTGCATCGACGTGATGACCGAGTCGGGATCGAGCAGGTTGACGACCCGGCCCTCGCTGCGCACCGACAGGAACGGCTCGACCATGGCCATCCGACCGGCCGAGGCGAGCTCGGTGACAGCGCGTCCGCCGGCCTCTAGGGTGGCCACCGACGCGGGGTCATCGAGGCAGATGCGGGCCAGGAACTTGCCACCGTCCAGCCCCAGCCGGGTGATCGTCGCAGCGTCGTATGCCGTGAACCGATCGTCCAGCTCGAAGCTCGCCCCTTGCAGGCCGCCGCGGTTCATCGAGCCGATGACGAGCCTGCCGTCGAGGCAGCCCATGAGCAGCAGGTCTTCCAGGACGTCGGCGGTGCCGAGCACCCCGTCGACACCGGGCCGGGCCAGCGCCTCAGCCAGCCGCCCGAGCAGGTCGGACCGAGAGGCCATGGCGCGGGGGTTGTCCCGTACGCCAAGGGCACCGCGGGCGGGGTGGTCGGCGGCGATAATCATGAGGCGGTGATCGCTCGACGGAGTGGCGGGAGCCCGCGCGGCCCACGCTGCGGCGATCGCGCCAGGGTCGGCGATCCGGCGCCGGGTGAGGCCTGGAGTGTCTGGCCGCCGAGCGGTCACGACGGGCTCCCGTGCACGCGGGCCATCAGCGCGCGCACCTCGGCCTCGGTCGGCATCGCGGTCGAGCACTCCAAGCGCCCCGCGACGACGGCGCCGGCCGCACTGCCGAAGCGGACGAGCTCGGGCAAGCCCCAGCCGGCCAGCAGGCCGTGGCAGACCGCGCCGCCGAAGGCATCCCCGGCGCCGAGGCCGTTGACGACCTCGACCGGGGTCGGCGGGCACTCGAAGCGCTCGTCGGAGGTCATCGCGAGGACTCCGCGCGGGCCCTGCTTGACGATGGCGAGGTCGACCCCCCGGTCGAGCAGCGCGCGTGCAGCGCGCTCGGGGTCGGTCTCGCCGACCGCGACCCGGCACTCCTCGATGTTGCCGATCGCGACGGTCGCGCACTCGAGCGCAGCATCGGCGGCCCGGGTGGCGTCGGACTCGTGGACCCAGAACATCGGCCGGTAGTCCAGGTCGAGCACGGTGTGGGCCTTGCGGCCGCGCATCCCCCAGGCGACGGCGTGGGCGGTGCGGCTCGGCTCGGCCGACAGGCCCGTCAGGGTGGCCCAGAAGACCTTGCTCTCGCTGACCGCCACCGGCGGGATCTGCTCGGGGGCGATCCGCAGGTCGGGCGCCTGGGGGTAGCGGTAGAAGTAGAGCGGGAAGTGGTCGGGTGGGAACAGCTCGCAGAAGGTGACCGGCGTGGGCAGCCACGGGTCGATGCCGACGAAATCCGTATTCACCCCGAGCTCCATGAGGGCCCGCGTGATGAACCGGCCGAACGGGTCGTCGCCAGTGCGGGTGATGATCGCCGAGGTGTGGCCATAGCGCGCCACCGCCACCGACACATTGGTCGCACTGCCCCCGAGGAACTTGCCAAAGGTCCGCACGTCCTCCAGCCCAACGCCGGTGTCCATCGGGTAGAGGTCGACGCCGACCCTCCCGATGCAGACGACGTCGAAGGACTGCGGGGTCATGACGCCAGCGTGCCGCACGCTCGCCGGAGAGTCAAGATTTGTTAGGACATTTGCTTTCCGTGACCTTTTCCCCGTCCTCACATAAGCTCATCCTGTGAGACAAATCCCAGTGCTCATTGATCGCGCTAGTCCCGTGCCGCTGTATCACCAGCTCGCGGAGCAGCTCACCGCGGCCATCGAGGACGGCACGTTGGCTCCGGGAGATCCGTTCGAGAACGAACTCGCGCTCGCCGAGCGCCTGGACCTGTCCCGCCCCACGGTCCGGCGCGCGATCGCCGAACTCGTCAACCGCGGCCTGCTCGTGCGCCGCCGGGGGGTCGGCACCGCCGTCGCAAGCGAGGTCATCCACCGTCGCGACGAGCTGACCAGCCTCTTCGAGGACATGCAGCGCAAGGGTCGCAAGCCGATCACCCGAGTGCTCGACCTGGACCGGCATACCGTCAATCCGCGTGCGGCAGCGGCACTTAACCTGCCCCCCGACACCCCGCTGTTCTATGTCGAGCGGCTGCGCCTGGCCGGCGATATCCCCACCGCGCTCATGCACAACTGGCTCCCGCCGCAGTTCAACGACATCAGCTCCGAGGATCTCGCGGGCGGCAGCCTGTATGCCGTGCTGCTCACCCGCGGCGTGCGCCCCGTCGTGGCCCACCAGACCATCGGCGCCCGGCGTCCCCGGTCGATCGAGCGCAAGCGCCTGGATCTGTCGCCCGGCGACCCGCTGCTGACGATGACCCGCAAGGCCTACGACGCCGCTGGCGTGGCCATCGAATACGGCGACCACTGCTACCGCTACGACCAGTACGCGTTCGACGTCACCGTCCACGAGCGCTGACGTTCACCCGGCCTCAGACCCTCTCGGATTCTGATCAGTTGTCACTTTGTTAGGACAACATATTGACATAGGGGTCAGAGGCGGGATTAGATCAGAGGACGAATCGCGACGCGCGCTGTGTGCCCGCGCCAGGACGCATCGCGTCAACCGCCGTGGAGGACACATGTCAACAGGCGCCTCGCCGCTGCTCACCATGACGCAGTCGACCCCGACCGCGCTCTGGAACGACTCGGCCGACCCGCGCGAGTTGGCCCAGTCGATCGCCTGGGGGGCCGTGGGGGCCACCTGCAACCCGGTCATCGCGGTGAGCTGCATCAAGGCCGACCTGCCGCGCTGGACCGCCCGGATGCGTGAGATCGCTGGGGAGCGTCCGACCGCCACCGAGGCGCAGATCGGGTGGCAGGTCGTCGAGGAGATCTCCGTCGAGGCGGCTCGGCTGCTGGAGCCGGCGTTCACGGCATACGAGGGACACAACGGGCGGCTGTCGATGCAGACCGACCCGCGGCTGCACCGCGACGCGACGGCGCTGGCCGACCAAGCCGTCTACTTCTCCGGGCTGGCGCCCAACATCATCGTCAAGATCCCCGCCACCCACACCGGCATCCTCGCGATCGAAGATGCCGTCGCCCGCGGGGTGTCGATCAACGTCACCGTGTCGTTCTCGGTGCCGCAGGCCCTGGCTGCCGCCGAGGCGATCGAGCGCGGGATGCGCACAAGGGAGGCCGCCGGGCACGACGTGTCGCGGATGGGGCATGTCGTGACGATCATGGTGGGGCGCCTGGACGACTGGCTCAAGGAGGTCGTCGCGCGCGACCGGATCGCCATCGACCCGGCATACCTGGAGTGGGCTGGCGTCGCGGCCTTCAAGCGCGCGTATGCCGTGTTCCAGGAGCGCGGATATCGCTCGCGGCTGCTGTCGGCCGCCTTCCGCAATCAGTTGCAGTGGAGCGAGTTCATCGGCGGGGACGTCGTCATCTCGCCGCCGTTCGCCTGGCAGGAGACGTTCCAGGCCAGTGGTCACGACCCGCTTCCCCGGATGGATGACCCTGTCGACCCGCAGATCGTCGAGGCGTTGCAGACCATCCCCGATTTCGTGCGGGCCTACGAGCCCGACGGGATGTGCACCGCGGATTTCGATAGCTTCGGGGCCACCCGCAAGACGCTGCGCCAGTTCCTCGGCGCCGACGAAGAACTCGACCACCTGGTGCGCGACGTCCTGGTCCCGGCACCCTGAGCGCGTGAGGACGACAGCGATGACCGAAGCGGTGCGACTGACCGTCGGCCAGGCCGTGGTGCGGTTCCTAGCCAACCAGTTCTCCGAGCGCGACGGCGTCGAATATCGGCTCGTGACAGGGATGTTCGGCATCTTCGGGCACGGCAACGTGGCCGGCGTTGGACAGGCGCTGCTCCAGGATCAACTCGCGGCGGAGGCCGGCCAAGGGGTCGACGAACACCTGCCCTACTTCCTGGCCCGTAACGAGCAGGGCGCGGTGCATGCCGCCACGGCATACGCGCGGCAGCGCAACCGCCTGCAGACCATGGCCGTCACCACCTCGATCGGCCCGGGCGCGACCAACATGGTGACCGGCGCGGCGCTGGCCTCGACCAACCGCATCCCGGTGCTGCTCTTCCCCTCCGACCAGTTCGCGACCCGCTTCCCCGACCCGGTCCTGCAGCAACTCGAGGACCCGGGCACCCTCGACGTGTCGGTCAACGACGCCTTCCGGCCGGTGTCGCGCTTCTTCGACCGGATCAACCGGCCCGAGCAACTCATCCCGTCGCTGCTCAACGCCATGCGGGTGCTCACCGACCCGGCGGACACCGGCGCGGTGACGATCTGCCTGCCGCAGGACGTGCAGGCCGAGGCCTTCGACTGGCCGGTCGCGCTCTTCCGCAAGCGGGTCTGGCACATCGGCCGTCCGGTGCCCGAGCCCGCTGCCCTCGCGCGGGCCGTCGAGGTCATCCGCTCAGCCAACCGGCCGCTCGTCGTCGCCGGCGGCGGGGTCGTGTATGCCGAGGCCGCCGAGCAGTTGCGCGCCTTCGCCACGGCGACAGGCATCCCGGTCGCCGACACCCACGCCGGCAAGGGTGCGATCAACTGGGATCACCCCAGCGCGGTCGGTGGGGTCGGCTCGACCGGCACCTCGGCGGCCAATGCGTTGGCGCGCGAGGCCGATGTCGTCATCGGGATCGGCACGCGCTATTCGGATTTCACCACTGCCAGCCACACGATCTTCGCCAACCCGGACGTGCGGTTCGTCAATGTCAACACCCTCGGCTTCGACGCCGCCAAGCACTCGGCGACCATGCTCGTGGCCGATGCGCGGGAGGCCTTGACCGCGCTCACCGAGACGCTGGCTGGGTGGGGCACCGACCCGGCATACCGGGAGCGGGTCCTTGCCCTCGACGCTGCCTGGCAGCGCGACGTCGACGAGTGCTACCACCGTGACCAGACCCCGCTGCCGGCCCAGACCGAGGTCTTCGGCGCGCTCAACGAGCTCATGGGGCCGCAGGACGTGCTCATCAATGCGGCCGGTTCGATGCCCGGTGACCTGCAATGTCTGTGGCGCGCAACGACTCCCGAGCAGTATCACGTGGAGTACGCCTACTCCTGCATGGGCTACGAGATCCCTGCGGCGTTGGGCGTCAAGCTCGCCGTCGGTGACGAGCACCAAGTCGTCGCCATCGTCGGGGACGGCACCTACCAGATGATGCCGATGGAGATCGCGACCATCGTCTCGGAGGGCCTCAAGGTCATCCTCGTGTTGCTGCAGAACCACGGATTCGCTTCTATCGGAGGGCTGTCCGAGTCGCGCGGGTCTCAACGTTTCGGCACGAGCTACCGGATGCGCAACCGGTCGACCGGACGGCTCGACGGCGACTATGCGCCCTTCGACCTGGCCGCCAATGCCGCGAGCTGGGGCGCCGACGTGCTGCGCTGCGCGACGATCGCCGAGTTCCGCGAGAACTACGCCAAGGCCGTGGCCTCCGACCGCACGACCGCGCTCTACATCGAGACCGACCGGATGGGGCCCAACCCGCCTAGCTCGGCCTGGTGGGACGTGCCGGTGTCGCAGGTGTCCGAGTTGGACAGCACGCGCACGGCATACGCGGAGTATCTGGTCGGCAAAGCCGACCAGCGGCACTACCTGTAGCCGCGCGGGGATCAGCCCGCGCTCCCAAGGACGGGCCTAGGCCAGGCCGCGGCCGGTGATCCGCTCGAACGCCTCGATATAGCGCGCCCGAGTCTGAGCGACGACGTCCTCGGGCAGTGCCGGCGGCGCCTCGCCCGACGACTTGGTCCACCCCGACGCCGGTGAGGTGAGCCAGTCGCGGACGTATTGCTTGTCGAAGGAGGGCTGCGGCTGGCCCGGCTTCCACTCGTCGGCCGGCCAGAACCGCGACGAATCGGGGGTGAGCACTTCGTCGGCCAGCACGATGAGGGGCCCGCCGGTGTGGTCCTCGCGACTGCGGTCGATGCCGAACTCCACCTTGGTGTCGGCGATGAGAATGCCCTTCTTGGCGGCAATCTCGTTGCCGCGGGCCAGGATTCGCCGAGTCAACACATCGATGCGGGCGGCGACCTGAGACCCGACCAGGCTCTGCACCTGCTCGATGGTCATCGGTTCGTCGTGCTCACCCACCGGCGCCTTGGTCGACGGCGTGAAGATGGGGGCGGGCAGCTTGGATCCGTCCTCCAGGCCATCGGGCAGCGGCACCCCGGACACCGAGCCGGTCGCTCGGTATTCGGAGAGCCCGCCGCCGGTGAGATAGGCCCGCGCGACGCATTCGACGGGGATCATCTCCAGGCGCCGCACCAGCACGGCCCGTCCGGCGACAGCGGCCGGCACGTCGGTCGACACGACGTGGTTTTCGACCCCGTCGAGCCGGTCGAACCACCACAGCGACAACTGGGTCAGCACCTTGCCCTTGTCGGGGATCGGGGTGTCGAGCACGTGGTCGTAGGCCGAGATCCGGTCGGAGGCCACCAGCAGCATCTGGTCGGAGCGCGTTTGCCCGGTCGCGGGGTCGATCGGCGCGTAGAGGTCACGCACCTTCCCGGAGTAGACGTGGGCATATCCCGGTAGTTCCAGTGCGTCGCTCATCCCGGCCTCCCTACAGGTGGATCTCGCCGCGCGCTGCGGCGAGGGCGATGTCACGGCGGTACTGCATTCCGTCGAAGCTCACGTCCCCCAACACCCGGTATGCCGTGTCCCTCGCCTCCGCGAGGTCGGACCCGGTGGCCAACACGTTGAGCACGCGCCCCCCGGCGGTGACCAGCCGGCCCTCGGTATCCAGCGCGGTGCCGGCGTGCAGCACGACCGCGTCGGGACCCACCGCACCCTCGACCCCCGAGACCGCCGAGACCCCTGAGACGGCCGAGACTCCTGGCACCCCCGAGATGACGTCGCCCGATCGGGACGACGCGGGATAGCCGGCCGACGCCGCGACGAGCACGACGGCAGCCTCGGGCCGGTGGTGCAGGTCGTCCATGTCCTCGAGGCGGCCGGTCGCGGCGGCATACAGCAGCCCGCCCAGCGGGGTGAGCAGCCGCGCGAGCGACACCTGCCCGTCCGGGTCGCCAAAGCGCACGTTGAACTCGACCACCCGCGGGCCGCGCGAGGTCATCGCCAGCCCGACATAGAGCGTGCCGACGAACGGGGTGCCGCGTCGGCGCATCTCGTCGATCACCGGCTGGGCGATCACCTCGATGACCTGGTCGGCCAGGTGCGCAGGCGCCCAGGGCAGCGGCGAATACGCGCCCATGCCACCGGTATTCGGCCCGTGGTCGCCGTCGAAAATGCGCTTGAAATCCTGCGCCGGGGACAACGCCCGCACCGTCGACCCGTCGCAGATGCAGAAGACCGACACCTCGGGTCCGTCGAGGTATTCCTCGACCACGACCTGACCACCGGGCCGGCTCAGGCATGCCTCGGCGTGCGCCAGGGCCGTCTCCCGGTCGTCGGTGACGACGACCCCCTTGCCCGCGGCCAGCCCGTCCTCCTTGACGACATGCGGCGCACCGAGAGCGTCCAACGCGAGAGCCACCTCGGCGACCGTCGTGCAGACGTGGGCCAAGGCGGTCGGCACCCCGGCACTGGCCATGACGTCCTTGGCGAAGGCCTTGCTGCCCTCGAGCCGGGCCGCCGCGGCATCGGGGCCGTAGACGGCATACCCGGCCGCGCGCAGCGCGTCACCCACGCCGGCGACGAGCGGCGCTTCCGGTCCCACGACGACGAGATCGACGGTATGCCGTGCGGCCAGGGCCAGCACGGCGGCTGCATCGGTGACGTCGGCCAGGGAGTCGCACTGAGCATCGCGGGCCATCCCGGGGTTGCCCGGAGCGGCGACGACTGCCGTGACCACCGGATCGGCGAGCAGTCCGCGGACGAGGGCATGTTCCCGAGCGCCGGACCCGATGACCAGAACCTTCACGTCGCCAGCCTAGTCGGGCACTCCGACGGGCGCCTGGGCCGGACACCGGCGGTGGCCCGGACGGCATACCCGAGGCGGCCACGCGGGCGGCAGAACAGACACGGGCCCGGACATATGAAAGCGGTGCCCTCGGGAGGCAGGGGGGACACCCGAGAGCACCGCTGGGCAGCACCGGCAGGGAGGGGGGCCTGCTGGTTAGGCTGCGGTCGGCTTGCGCCGAACATGACAACAATCTCAGAGCCACGCGGCGAGTTCAACCGCGACAGTGTCGGAATAGCGTCAACGGCGGAAATCCGCCAGACTCGGACTCGGCGGCTGGCTCCTGCATGGGGCGAGAGCTGTCGGTGCCGTGAGGAAAGCCATGCCGAAGGACGCCCGATGACCAAGCCCATGTTCCCGACCGCCGAACCCAGTCGCAGCCTGCCCGACGTCACCGACGACCTCGGCGAGCTCTTCACCGCGCTGCCGGAGGTCGGTGATTCCTTCGTCACGTCCACCGGCGAGGTGACCCTGGGGCGGGTCTACCTCACGCTGGTCCAGCAAACCTCACCCGATCGACAGTCGCTGGTCACCGCCGGATTCCGGCCCGCCGTCATTGACGCCTCCCTCACCATCCTCGAGCGACGCCGATTCCTGGAGGTCAACGCCGACGGGTCGATCACCCTGGCCCCTCCGGACACCGCGCTGCGGGACCACGCGCTGCGCCTGGAACGGCAAGCCGCGACGACGATGTCGATGACCCGCGAGGTGTCCCGGCTGTTCTATACCGCGCGCAGCGGTGAGGCGGTCGCGGGTGATTCGCGGATGCGGCTGCTCTATACCGTCGACGAGGTGCACTCGGCGACCGCCGAACTCGTCGGGTCGACGAGCAACGAACTCATGACCTTGCGGGCGCCGACGCTGCGGGTCTTCGGGCTCTCGACCCAGTCCCGCGAGTCCCAGGCGACGGCCAGCCGCAACGCTGATGGCAAGGTCCTCAAGATGCGCACCGTCTACGACCTGCGCCTGCTGCAGGTCGCCGAAGCGATGGACATCCTGGAGACCCTGCGCCCCATCGAGGGCCAACGGTTCAGCAGTCAACTGCCCTTCTCGCTCGTCGTCGGGGACGAGCGCTGCGCCGTCATCGATGCCTCCTTCCCGGGCCGGCAGGGCCCGCTCGGGCTCTATCTGGAGTCACCCGCGCTCGCCGAGCCGGCCCGCTGGCTGGCCGAGTCGTTCTGGGACGCTGCCCTCCCCGTGACGCGCACCTATCAGCGCGTCGAGCTCGAGGAGAAGGAGTCCCGGATCCTCGTGCTGTTGTCCAGCGGCATCAGCGACTCGGCCATCGCCCGTCAGATGGAGATGTCCCAGCGCACCGTCGAGCGCCGGATCAAGGCGCTCATGGATCGGCTCGGTGCCCAGACCCGCTTCCAGATGGGGCTGCTGGCCCGCGAGCGCGGCTGGCTCTGACCCCGTCCTCCGGTATGCCGTGGGGTCGGCTGAGCGCCCGGTGCCCCGCGAGGCCCGCGAGGCCCGCGAGGCCCGCGGGACGGCATACCAGGGCTGGTCTAGACTCGTACGTTCCCGGCCGGAGGCGGAGGTCGGGCCGAGAGCGCGCCGAACTGGCCGCATTCGGCGGACGTGACGGAAGGCTCTTGGTGACCACGACGAGCGACAGCTCCCGGGCGAGCGCCCAGGTGGTGGCCGACGAACTGGCCACCGAGCAGTTGCATGTCGACCGGGTATATACGGAGTTGGCCAAGGCCTCCGAGCGCGCCAAACTCGTCGCCGCCGAGGGCATGGCGCGCGGGCGCACCGAACGCACCGGCGAGGCTCGCGACGAGGAGATGACCGGGCTCTTCGAGCGCGACGCCCTGGTCTTCCACGCCGCCCGCCGGCAGCATGCGCTCGACACCCAATATGAAGGCCTGGTCTTCGGCCGGCTCGACCTGGAGCACCCTGCCGCCCCGTCGTCCGAGCAGCCGCCGACGCCGGTCACCGAGCGCGAGGTGCGCTACATCGGCCGCCTGGGGATCCGCGACGAACACTACGAACCGCTGGTCATGGACTGGCGGGCCCCTGCGGCCGCGCCGTTCTATCGGGCCACCCCCGTGGAACCCATGGGCGTGCTGCGCCGTCGGGTGTTGCGCTGCCGTGGCCCGCAGGTCGTCGGCATCGAGGACGACCTCATGGTTGCCGACCCGCCCGAAGACCTCGTCGTCGTCGGTGACGGTGCGCTCATGGCGGCGCTCACCCGCAGTCGGGGGGCCCAGATGCGCGACATTGTCGCGACCATCCAGCGCCATCAGGACGAAGCCATCCGCGCCCCTGCGCGCGGGGTCACCGAGATCACCGGCGGCCCCGGCACCGGCAAGACGGTCGTCGCCCTGCACCGGGCGGCATACCTGTTGTATTCCGACCGGCGGCGTTACGAAAGCGGCGGCATCCTCGTCGTCGGGCCGTCGGGGGCCTACACGGCATACATCGAGCGGGTCTTGCCCTCGCTCGGCGAGGACAGCGTGAGCCTGCGCGCCCTCGGCGACCTCGTCGATGCCGTCACGACCGAGCGGCACGACGACCCCGCGACCGCGGCCATCAAGGGTTCCCTGCGGATCCGCGAGGTGCTCGCCCGGGCGGCACGCGACCTCGTGCCCGGCGCGCCGCAGGAGTTGCGGGTCTTCGTCGGCGGGTATGCCGTGCGGCTGGACTCCGCGGTCCTGGACCGGGTGCGGGCGCAGGCGCTGCGCCAGCATCCCCGCAACCTCGCCGGGCCGGCCGTCACCGCGCTGCTGGCCGAGGCGGCATACCGGGCGGTGCATCCCAGCGAACGCGAAGACTTCCTCGCGCGCTTCAGCGACCACAACGACGTCGAGGCATTCCTCGCCGCCTGGTGGCCGCAGGTCGACCCGCGCGAGGTCCTGCTCTGGCTGGCCGATGCCGACCGGATGCAGCGCTATGCCGCGGGGGTGCTGTCGGCGACGGAGGCCGACCTGGTCCGCGCGTCTTTGCAGGTCGCGCTGGAGACCGGCACCTGGTCGATCTCCGACGTGCCCTTGGTCGACGACCTCGCCGCGCGGGTCGGAGCGGTGCAGGAGGTCGCGCCCGAGGAGCGCGGGTTCTACGAGATCGAAGAACTCGAAACGCTGGCCCAGGCCGCCATGCCCGAGGTCTATCGCTCCGTTGACGTGGCGCCGCAGTCGGAGCGGATCTCGGCCGACCCGCGGGAGCGACTGCTGGCCGGCACCATCGGGCGGGTGCCGGAATATGCGCACGTGCTCGTCGACGAGGCCCAGGATCTCTCGCCGATGCAATGGCAGTTGCTGGGGCGGCGGGGGCGCTATGCCTCGTGGACGGTCGTGGGCGACGCCGCCCAGTCGTCCTGGCCCGACCCGGTCGAGGCTGCAGCGGCGCGGGCGCAGGCGTGGGGTGGCCAGGCTTATCGCCGGTTCCATATGACGACCAACTACCGCAACGCGCGGGAGATCTTCCACTACGCGGCGCAGATGATCCGGCGGTTCGTGCCCGACGCCGACATCCCGGATGCGGTGCGCGAGTCAGGCGCGGTGCCCGTCGAGGGGTCGTTGGGCGACGACGTCGTGGGTTCCGTTGCGGCGGCGGTCGAGGGACTCGCGGCTCAGGTCGAGGGCACCATCGCGGTAATCACCTCCGACCGGTATGCCGTGCAGCTGGGTGAGTTGGCCGGCCGCCTGGGTCTGGTGGACACCGGAGTCGCCGAGCGAGTGCGGGTCATCGACCCGTTGTCGACCAAGGGCTTGGAGTACGACGCGACCGTGGTCGTGGACCCGGACGAGATCACGGCGAGTTGCGCCGGCGGTGTCCGCACTTTGTATGTCGTGCTGACGCGGGCTGCACACCGCATGGTGGTCTTGCGCTGAAGCTGTGACCTCGTCGCCTTTCGGGCGGTTTGTCACGAGCGCGTTCCGATTGGAAGGGAATTTTCCCATTCGGCAGGTATGCGGGCGACCGGGGCCCTAGATTCACCAAGGTAAGCCTTCCTCGGGAGGCCAGCGCGTCCCCTCACGTCGCTGGTGGAGGGCTACCGAGTCCGAAGTCTTGGGGTAGGGAGCATCATGAACGCATCTCGTGGTGGGGAATCGTCAGGTCAGGGTCGTCACCGACGGCCACGCCCGTCTTGGCAGGTCGTGCGAGCGCGGACCGCGGCGCTGGCCGCGTTGAGTCTGGGTCTCGTGGGGGCCCTGGTGACCATCCCGACGTCGCAGGCCAATGCGGCGTCCATCCCTCAGCCTGGCGGCGGGACGGTGACGACGCGCTTCGAGATCGATGCCTCTCCCAATGCGAACGTGACCGTCGACGGCACCTCCCCGACCGGAGGCGTCGACTGGAACAACGTGTCGTCAGCCTTCGCGGCGACGCCATACCTCACCAGCCAGAACTACCCGTCGACGGGCATCATGGCCGCCACCTTCATCGGCGACCCCTGCCCCGACACCACGACCGACACCACCAGCATGGGGGGGTCTCTCAACGACAACCCCTGGATCATTGACAGCAACGCACCGAATGCCAAGGCCGACCTGTGCTCCTACGGCGCGGCCTACGAGTTGGTCAACGTCGACGGTCAGAATCACGCCATCCTCTACGCGGCCGTCTCGCGCTACTCCGAGGGCACCGGCGACCTCGTCGTCTACCAGGAGCTCAAGGGAACCGAGCCCGGTCGCTGTGACGACAAGCTCATCGCGTTCGACTACCACTCCGGCGGCGGGGGCGGGGTGACGGTCTACGTCTACACGTGGACCGGCTCTTGTGCGGTTAACGGCACCGGTTCGTGGGTGTTGTCGGATCCCGGCGGCTACCAAGCGGCCTTCGGGGTCAACCCGATCTCGACTGACAGCAACAAGGGGACGTTCGGCGAGACAGCCGTCGACCTGACCGCCATGGGCGTGCTGCCGGAGAACCAGTGCAAGACCTTCACCACGGGTGCGGTCATCTCGCAGACCGGCAACAGTGCCACCGCCACGCTGCAGGACATCATCATCCCGGCAGCCGCTGACACCATCACCATCAACAACTGCAGCAGCCTCAAGGTGACCAAGGTCGCCAACGGCCCAGTGCCGTCGGGCACCACGTTCACCTACCAAATCCTGCAGAACGACCTGCACCCGGTCGGACAGTCGGTGCACGCCCCGGTGCTGGCCGTCGACTCGACCACCGCCGCTCCGGTCTACACCCTCGACACCGTCAACTTCGGCGATGGGGCCGTGGTGCAGATCGACGCGAAGATTGCCGTCGGCGAGACTCACACGTGGAGCAACGTCATGGCCGAGCCGGACTACCTCGTCAAAGAGGTGCTCCCCACCACGCCAGGCGTCAGCCTCAAGTCGATCAGCTGCGTGGCCTTCGACCGGTTCGGCATCCAGACCTCGCCGATCGTCATCTACGAAAACGGCGCCTACACGGGCGACACCTTCCCCATCTTCCCGTCGAGCACCGGCATCCTGCCCCCGGTCTGCACCATCACCAACCAGGTGACCGCTCTGACGTTGAACAAGGTGCTGCCCAATGACAATGGCGGCACGAAGACCGGCGCGGACTTCGTCCTGTCGGCCACTCCGGCTGCCGGTGGCGCTGCCGTCATCAACAAGGCTGACCCTGCTGTCAACGATCCCGCCGTCGGCGCGTCCGCTCTGGTCACCGCCGGCACCTACACCCTGGCCGAAACCCCTGCTTCGACGACGGGCTACACCACGTCGGCTTGGACGTGTGTCGATGGTGCAACCGGAGCCTCGGTGTCCGTGTCGGCCACCAAGCAGGTCACCATTGCCGAGGGCCAGAACGTCGTCTGCTCGATCACCAACGATGACATTCCGGCCAAGCTCACCCTGGTCAAGACGGTCACCAACGACAACGGCGGCACCGCCGCCGCGTCCGCCTGGACCCTCAGCGCCACCGGCCCGGTGACCCTGTCCGGGCCCACCGGAACC
>Ga0116180_1001291_pt1 | contig 21473 bp, 22 predicted proteins | sample AD_UKC073_MetaG_FD_89804 | JGI IMG/M metagenome (GOLD analysis project Ga0116180, IMG submission 89804) | Active sludge microbial communities of municipal wastewater-treating anaerobic digesters from USA - AD_UKC073_MetaG | ecosystem: Engineered > Bioreactor > Anaerobic > Digestate | place: USA...
CGATGATGTTGCGCTGGATCTGGTTCGAGCCGGCGTAGATGGTGTCGCTGCGCGTGAACAGGAACAGCCGCTGCAGCGCGGTCAGCTCGTAGCCCTCCCCCGGCGGCACCTCGAGCTCGCCGAGCAGCGCCTCGGGCCCGAGCACGTCCATGGCCAGCTCGCCCAGGTCCCGGTGCCAGGTTGCCCAGTAGAGCTTGGTGATCATGGCGGCCGGGGGGACGCGGGCGGCATCGTCGGGGCCCGAGAGCACCCGGAGGGTGTTCCAGCGCATGATGTCGAGCCCGCTGACCGCAGCGGCGATCCGCTGGCGGACGACGGGATCGTCGATCTTGCCGTTGCGCCGGGCGGCCGCGATCACGTGGTCGAGCTCGTTGCGGAACGCCATCTGCTGGCCCAGCGTCGATACCCCGCGCTCGAAGGCGAGCAGGCCCATCGCGATCTTCCAGCCATCACCGACCCCGCCGATCATGCTGTCCGCAGGACAGCGCGCGTCGGTGAAGAATGTCTCGTTGAACTCAGCATCGCCGTTGATCTGCTTGATGCCGCGTATCTCAATGCCGGGCTGATCGATCGGCATCATCAGGAAGGTCAGACCCTTCGGTCCCTTCGATCCCTCTTCGGTTCGGGTGACAACGAAGATCCAGTCAGAGATATGGGCCAGGCTGGTCCAGATCTTCTGGCCGTTGACCACCCATTCCCCGCTTTCGAGCCGCCCTTTGGTGCGGACCGAAGCGAGGTCCGATCCGGCGCCAGGTTCGGAGAAGCCCTGGCAAAAGATCGTCTTGCCGGCGGCGATATCGGGCAGGAACCGGCGCTTTTGCTCGTCAGTGCCGAAAGCCAGGATCGTTGGACCGGCCAGCTCGATGCCGATGTGGTTGACCCGCCCAGGCACGCCGGCACGGGCATATTCCTCGGCAAAGATCACCTGCTGGGCCAGCGTTGCATTGCGGCCGCCCCATTCCTCTGGCCAGCCAATGCACGACCACTTGTAGGCGGCGAGCTGCTGCTCCCATTCCTTGCGACGTTCGGGGCTCGCCGTCAGCTTGGTGATGCCTTTGATGTCACGGAATTCGCCCGCCATCTGCCAGTTGAGCCAGTCGGCACATTCCTGGCGGAACAGTTCATCCGCTGGTGAAAAACCAAGCTTCATGCTGCTTCTCCCAGGATCATCGTGGCAATCCGTTCACGATGCCATTCGCCGCTGCCAAGCATCGATTGGATCGCTCGCGCGCGCTTGAAGTAAAGGTGCGCATCGTGCTCCCAGGTGAAGCCGATCCCGCCATGGAGCTGGATCATGTTACCGGCACACATGAAATAGGTATCGGCGGCAGAGCACTTGGCGGCATGGACTGCAAGTTCAGCCTCATCCGAGCCTTCGTCCACCGCGCAGGCAGCCCAGTAGACCGCCGAGCGGGCCTGTTCGATCTCGATCATCATGTCGGCCAGGCGGTGCTTGTAGGCCTGAAACGAACCAATCGGCCGCCCGAACTGGACGCGTTCCCTGGCATAGGCAACCGTCCGGTCGAGCGCAGCCTGGGCGCCGCCGAGTGCCTCAGCCGCGACCGTCACAAACCCGGCCCGATGGGCTGCGGCGATCGCTGCTGCTTGATCGGTGAGCGCTTCGCCGACGGCCCCATCCAGGGCAACCCGCGCATAGGGACGGGTCTGGTCCATGGTGGTGAGCGCAGAGACCGTAACGCCAGCCGCATCGGCCGGAACGATCCAGGCGCCAGTGTTGCTGGTGACGACAAAGATGTGCGCCGAAGCGCCATGAGCCACAAAGCTCGCTGTGCCGGTCAAGCGATCGCCATCGGCCTTGAGCCCGGCATCGTAGGCATAGGCGGCTATCGTCTCGCCCGAGAGCAGGCCGGGCAAGTGCGCCGCCTGTTGCGCCGCACTGCCGCCTGCCGCGATGGCCTGCGCTGACAGCGCCAAGGACCCAAGCATCGGCAGTGCGGCGACCTGCGCGCCCGCTGCTTCGGCAATGATCGCCAGTTCGACCAAGCCAAGTCCGGCCCCGCCAGCGGCTTCGGCTATACCGATGCCCGACAGGCCCAATTCCTGGCAAAAGGCGGTCCACAGCGCCCGGTCGATGCCGTCGGCGGCCATCGCCGCGCGGGTCCGTTCGCTGGTAGCGTTCTCGGCAAAGAAGGCACGCGCCGTCTCGCCGATCATCGCCTGTTCTTCGGTGAAGACGAATTCCATTACGCAGTCCCCCAAACCTTTCGCGGCGGCACCCGCTCCGCCAGCAGTCGCTCGACCACCGGGCCGACTTCGGCCGGCGCCCACTGCGCGCCCTTGTCTACGACCGGACCTTCACGCCAGCCGTCTTCCAGCATGATCTTGCCACCTTCGAGTTCGAAGACGCAGCCGGTGACATCGGCGCTTGCCGCGCTGCCCAGCCAGACCACGGTCGGGGCGATATTCGCCGGATCCATCACGTCGAAGCTCTGGCCTTCGGTCGCCATCTTGTCGGCAAAGGCCTGCTCGGTCATCCGGGTACGGGCAGAGGGGGCCAGGGCATTGGCCGTAATGCCATAGCGGCCCAGCTCGGCTGCCTGGACCAGTGTCAGCGAGGCAATCCCGCCCTTGGCGGTTGAATAGGCGGCCTGGGCGATCGAGCCCTGCAGCCCGGCGCCCGACGAGGTGTTGATGATCCGGGCATCGGGATTGGCACCGCCCTTCTGCTTTTCACGCCAGTAATTCACGGCATGACGTGCCAGGCAGAAATGCCCGCGCAGGTGGACGTGCATGGTCGCGTCCCATTCCTCGAGCGTGGCGGAAACGAACATCCGGTCCCGCACGATCCCGGCATTGTTGACCACCACGTGCAGGTCACCAAACGCCTCAAGCGCAGCATCGACGATCCGCTTGGCGGCATCCCAGTCGGTGATGTCCTCGTAATTGGCGATCGCCTTGCCGCCGGCGGCAATGATCTCGGCAACAACGGCGTCGGCGGCCGATGTGTCACGCCCTTCGCCGTGGAGCGATGTGCCAATGTCGTTGACCACCACGTTGGCGCCTTCCGCGCCGAAGGCCAGGGCATAGGCCCGGCCCAGGCCGCGCGCGGCGCCGGTGATGATGACGGTGCGGTTTGCACAGATTCCCATTACAGCCTCTCGATGATCGTGACGTTGGCCTGGCCGCCGCCTTCGCACATGGTCTGAAGCCCATAGCGGCCGCCAGTCGCCTCCAGCGCGTTGAGCAGCGTGGTCATCAGCCGCGCACCAGTAGCGCCCAGCGGATGGCCCAGCGCGATCGCCCCGCCGCGGACATTGACCTTCTCATGCGGGATACCGAGCTCCTTCATCCAGGCCATCGGCACCGAGGCGAAAGCCTCATTGCATTCGAACAGGTCGATATCGGCAACCGTCATTCCGGCCTTCTTCAGCGCGTGCTGGGTGGCGGGAATCGGGGCGGTGAGCATCCACACGGGATCATCGGCGCGAACCGAAATGTGGTGGATGCGGGCGCGCGGCTTCAGGCCATGATCCTTTACTGCCTGTTCGCTGGCGATGAGCAGAGCAGCGGCGCCATCGCAGTTCTGGCTAGCGACCCCAGCGGTGATCACCCCGCCCTCCTGCACCGTCTTAAGGCTGGCCAGTCCTTCGAGCGTAGTACCGGGTCGGACCGTCTCGTCGGCTTCCAGCCCTTCCAGCGGGGCAATCTCGCTCTTGAACAGCCCGCCTTCGCTGGTCGCATGGGCGCGCTGGTGGCTGGTGAGCGCGAATTCTTCCATCGCCGCGCGGCTGATCCCCCACTTCTGCGCAATCATCTCGGCCGAGTTGATCTGGTTGAGGATGCCGTCGCCGAACCGCTCGATCCAGCCCTTGCTGGTGTTGAACGGATTGTCGAAGCCATAGGGCTGACCCGCAAACATCGCCGCCGAAATCGGGATCGCGTTCATCGCCTGGCTGCCGCCGGCGACGACCAGGTCCTGGGTACCGCTCATCACCCCCTGAGCCGCAAAGTGCACGGCCTGCTGGCTCGATCCGCACTGGCGGTCAATCGTCGTGCCCGGCACGTGCAGCGGCAGTCCGGCAACCAGCCAGACCGTCCGGCCGATGTCGCCCGCTTGCGGGCCGATCGTGTCGCAGCAGCCCCAGACCACGTCATCGACGGCATTGGCGTCGATCCCGGTGCGTTCGACCAGGGCCTTGATCGGGTGCGCGCCCAGATCAGCCGGGTGGAGATGGGCCAGGCTGCCCTTCTTGCGCCCGATGGGCGTGCGGACAGCGTCGATGATATAAGCTTCAGCCATGGTGTTCCTCACGCAAAGGTGTGTTCGGGGCCGATCGGCAGGGCGCCGCCGATCACCGCTTGATCGATCCGCTTGAGATGCCAGGCCCGGTCGCCCCAGGCGCCGTTGAGCGCCCAGCTCCGCTTCATCCAGAAGTGCAGGTCCACTTCATAGGTATAGCCCATCGCGCCGTGGACCTGGATCGCCGTTTCGGCCGTCAGCAGGGCGGCATCGCCCGCAGCGACCTTGGCATGGCTGACATGGACCGAGGCGCTGTCGCCTCCATCCTGCAGCGCTTGGGCGGCGCGCCAAACGGCCGGCTTGGCGAATTCGATCGCCACGGCGCAGCTGGCCAGCTGGTGCTTCAGCGCCTGGAACGCGCCAACGGGCTGGCCGAACTGGGTCCGGATCTTGGCATATTCGACCGCCTGATGAAGCATCGCATCGGCCAGGCCTACTAGTTGAGCCGCGCTCATCAGTGCGCCAAGATCGAGCAGGTAGGGGTCGGAACTGCCCGCGGCCGGGAACATCACCAGGTTGCGCAGCGGGTCGACGCTTTGGATGGGCTGGCCCGTTCCATCTGCCACCCAGGGATTTAACACGTGCGGCAGCGGCACCTGGCGCTCGCCCGCAGCGATGGCCGCAAGATCACCCAGCTCGCCCCTCCGAACCAGCCACGGCACGGCAACAAAGGCCGTGTCGACCAGCGGTTCGGCCAGGCAGGCGCGGCCGCATTCGGCAGCTATCAGCGCAGCTTCCACCAGGCCAAGGCCCAGCCCGCCATGCTCCTCGGGCACCAACAGGCCAGTCAGGCCCATCTCGACGAGTCCCTGCCAGATTGCCGGATCGCGGTTGCCCTGTTCATCCAGGCGGCGCAGCACCTCGGGGCCGTGCGTTCCGGCCAGGTATTCCCGGACGCTTTCAGTCAGGGTCAGCTGATCATCGCTGAAGCGGAAGTCCATCAGCCTGCTCCCACCCGCGGAAGGCCCAGCAAGCGTTCGGCGATGATGTTGCGTTGGACCTCGTTCGATCCGGCATAGATCGGCCCGGACAGCGAGAAGATGTAGCCCTCCAGCCACTGGTTAATCTTGCCGTTGCCGAAGCGCTTCAGCTCCGCATGGGCACCCAGGATCTGCATCGCGGTGCGGTGCATCATCCGGTCAAGCTCGGACCAGAAGATCTTGTTGAGGCTGGCCTCGGCCCCAATCTTGCCCCCAGCCATGATCTTCGAGGCCACGGCATAGGTATTGTAGGCATAGGTCTGGGTTTGCATCCAGGCTTGCAGCACGGCTTCGCGCGCGGCCGGCGAAGCCTCGGCTTCATGCGCGCGGTAGAGCTCGACCAGGCGCTTGGCAGTCGCCTGAAACCGACCCGGCGAGCGCAGCATCAGGCCGCGTTCGAACCCGGCTGTGGCCATGGCTACGTTCCAGCCCTCGCCTTCGCCCGCCAGGCAGTTCTCGACCGGCACCCGCACTTCGTCGAAGAACAGTTCCGCGAAACCAGTATCGCCGTGGAGCTGGCGGATCGGGCGGCGGGTGATGCCCGGGCTGTTCAGATCGAACAGGATGAAGGTCAGCCCCTTGTGGCGCTTGCTGTCAGGGTCGGTCCGGAAGATGCCAAAGCCCCAGTCGGCAAAGGCGGCGCGGCTCGACCAGGTCTTCTGCCCGGTGATGACGTAGTGATCGCCATCCCGCACCGCCTTGGACTGGATCGCGGCCATGTCGCTGCCGGCGCCCGGCTCAGACCAGGCTTGGGCCCAGATCACTTCGCCGCGCGCCATCGGCGGGAGGAAGCGGGCCTTCTGCTCCTCGGTGCCGAATTCCATGATGGTCGGACCCAGCAGGAAGATGCCGTTCTGGTTGGCCCGGTTGGGGCCGCCAGCGCGGAAGTACTCTTCTTCGAAAATCAGCCACTGGATCAGGTCCAGCCCGCGTCCACCATAGGCTTCCGGCCAGGTGACCATGCCCCAGTTGCCGCTGGCAAGCGTGCGCTCCCAGGCCACATGCTGGTCATAGCCTTCGCGGCATTCCAGCGTGACAAGCGGCTCCTTCGGCACGTGCGCGTCCATCCACGCACGTACTTCGGCCCGGAACGCCTGCTGTTCGGGGGTATAGGCCAGGTCCATCAGAACTTCGCGGCCTTGCCCGTTTCGACGAAGGCATCGCGGCTCTTCTGGCTGTCTTCGTGCATGTACATTTCAAGCGTGAAGCCCTGCTCCCAGCGATAGCCACGATCGACATCGCGCGGCTCGAGGCCGTTGAGAGCTTCCTTGGCGATGACCAGTGCCTTGCGGCTCTTGCTGGCGATGACTGCGCAAAACGCACGGGCCTCGGCCACCAGGTCAGCGCGCGGCACGACCTTTTCGACCGCGCCGAGGCGGTAAGCTTCTTCCGCCGGAATATTTCCACCCGTGAAAAAGGCCGCGCGGACCTTGTGCAGCGGCAACATCCGCGAAAGGTGGCTCGCCCCGCCCATCGCCCCGCGATCGACCTCGGGCAGGCTGAAGAAGGCATCGTCGGCCGCGATGATCGTGTCACTGGCGCCGCAGATTCCGATCCCGCCGCCGATCACGAACTTGTGAGCGGCCACCACGACCGGCACTTCGGCATCGCGGATCGCCTTGAAAGTCAGGTAATTGCCGCGATTGAGCACGGTGATCCGCTCGGGGTGGGCCTGCATCTCCTTGATATCGACCCCGCCGCAGAACCCGCGGGCCTCCTCGGCGGCGCGGATCAGGACGCAGTTGACTTCGGGGTTGCTGGCTGCCGCCGTGATGATCGCGGGAAGCGACATCCAGGTCTCGCTGTCGAAGGCGTTGACCGGGGGCACGTCGAAGATGATTTCGGCGATGCGATCCTGGATCGTGGTGGTGATCGGCATGGCGTTCAGTCCTTCGCGCAGAGCGCCGCGATGCGTTCGCGGGCTTGGGTTTCGATCGATTGGAGCAGTTCGGCAGCAGTCGGCAGGTCGGTCAGCCGCCCGGCGACCATGCCGGTGGCCATAAGGCCCTGCTCGGCATCGCCGGAAACAACCGCGCGCTGGATCATGACCGGCGCGGCGGCCGCCATCATCGCGGCGCTGAGCGGCATTTCCCCATGGCTGGTCATGCCGCGGGCTGCGCCCAGCACTTCGCCCCAGGTCATCCCCGTCTGGCGCTTCATCTCAAGGCCCGCCTCGATCGCCCGCAGCCACATCGCGGTCCGTCCGGACCCCTCGATCCGACGCAGAAGGGGATTGAGGATCATCCGCTGCGGGATGCCATCAACCTTGGTCGAAACGATGATGTCGCCGGTGCCGGCCTTGACGTAGGCCGATTTGGGCGCCGCCGGAACCGGGCTTTCGGCGGTCATCAGGAAGCGCGTGCCCATGGCGATCCCGCAGGCACCCCAAGCCAGCGCTGCGGCAAGGCCGCGCCCGTCGCCAAAGCCGCCAGCCGCAACGATCGGCACATCGACAGCGTCCAGCACCTGCGGCAACAGCACGGTAGTCGGGACCGAACCGGTATGGCCCCCGCCCTCGCCGCCTTGGACCGTGATCATCTCGCAGCCCAGCTGGACCATCTTTTCGGCGTGCTTCACCGCACCAACGGTGGGAATGCACAGGATCCCGGCATCGCAAAACCGGCCGATCATCTTCGCGTCCGGCCCCCGGCCAAAGCTGACCGCGCGAACCCGATCGGCATTGGCCAGGATGATCTCCACGATCTCGGCCGCGCCGGGCTGGAACGAGTGGAAGTTTACCCCGAAGGCGTGCGGCGTCAGGTCCTTGAGCCGGGCGATCGCCTCGCCCAGTTCGGCCGGCTTCATCACGGCACCGGCCAGAAAGCCAAAGGCGCCGGCATTGCTGGTCGCGGCCACAAGCTGCGGCGTCGCGATCCAGCCCATTGCGGTCTGGATCACGGGCAAGCGGCAACCGAGCCGCCTGGTCAGGGCCGTGGCGAGCGGATCAGCCAAGGTTCAGCCCTCGCCCGCCTGCTGCTTCTTGTTGGTGGCAGCAGCTGATTTGCCGCTGACGCCGACGATCGAATCCCCGGTAACCAGGTCATTATGGGCGTGGGCGAAGTGGTGCATGTGGAAGACCGCATCCATCGCCGAGCGCTTGCCGCGCAGTTCCTCGACATGGTTGATCGACTGCTTGGTCAGCCAGTTGCCCAACCGCGGGTTAGCCGCCAGCTTGGCCGCCCAAGCAGCGGTCGCTTCGCGCAGTTCCTCGCGCGGAACCACCTTGTTGACCATGCCGAAGCTGTGGGCGCGCTCGGCACTCATCCGTTCGCCCAGCAGCAGGAATTCCTTGGCCACGCGGGTCGGCAGTTCGAAGCCGTGCGCGAAGTATTCCACCCCGGGAATGCCCATCAGCGGATTGACCGGATCCTGGAAGAACGCGTCCTCGCTGGCCACGATCAGGTCGCAGACCCAGGCCAGCATCAGTCCACCGGCAATGCAGGCGCCCTGGACCATCGCGATGGTCGGCTTGGGGATGTCGCGCCAGCGGCGGCACATGCCCAGGTACTGTTCCTGCTCGCGCGTGTAGAGCAGTTCGGCCCCCGGCTTGTTGGTGTGCGGAGCCAGCATCAGGCGCTTGTCGAATTCATGATGCAGGTCGCGCCCCGGCGTGCCGATGTCATGCCCGGCGGAGAAATGCTTGCCCTCACCCGCCAGCACGATCACCCGAACGTCGTCGTCCTTGACGGCGCGATTGAAGGCATCGTCCAGCGCATAGGTCATCTGCCCGTTTTGCGCATTGTTGAAGGTCGGCCGGGTCATCGTCACCCAGGCGACGTGATCGATCACCTCATAGCGGATCGGCTGGTCGGTTTCGTAGACGATGTCGACCTGTTTCGGTTCGACCAGATCGTTGCCCTTGCTCATGCGGCACTCCCTTCGGCCTGTCGCTGTGCAGGCGGGTTATCCTTGATCACGCTGGCGCGGATATTGTGCGGATCGAGGCTGGCGATGATCGACAGGGCCTCGGCATCGGGCAGCGGGGTTTCTGCTGCCACTGCGTCGATCAGTTCGAACCCGGTTGCTTCCTGGACCTCGGCAAACGTAACGCCGGGATGGAGCGAGAGCACGCGGATAGCATGGTCCGGTCCGCCGAAGTCCATCACGCACAGGTTGGTGACAATCGTCCGAAGGTCGACTGCGGAATAGTTCCCGCCCGGCACCCGCTTGGCGGGATTGTAGCCCACCCCTGAGACCATATCGACTTCGCCGGCCACGAAGACCCGGGGGGTATGGCTGGGGAAGAAGAAGCTGTTGGGATGGTAGATCGTGTTCCCCGGAAAGCCCCGCACGCCCAGCATCTGGGTCTTGGGCTGGCGGTGGGTACCGCCCAGTTGCGAGAGGTTGATCTGGCCGAACCGGTCAATCTGGGTCGGCGTAACCATGGCATGGCGGCGCCCGGTCCAGACCGCGGCGTCAAGAAGCGCGAGAACGGCAGATAGCCCGCGGGCTTGCGGTCCTCGTACCGGCGCGGCCCCAGCGGCACCGGCTGCTCGACCAGGTAGGCTTCACCATCGGTCATTATCAGCTCAGGCGTATGGGTGAGCTTGGCGAGACCAGCCGCCACGCGCGGCACGGGGCCGACGCCGGTGGCAATGATCTCGCCATTGTTCCGGAAGGCCTGCGAACAGGCGAAGATGCAGAGTTCTGCGAGGGAAACGTCAGTCATCAGAAAATCGGCAACGGCAAAGCCGCCACCGCCTCCTTGCCGCCAAAGCCGGCGAGGTAGGCTTCCTCGCTTGCTCCGACGAAGCGATCACGCACCGCATCCCAGTCGCCTGGGTCCTTCGCGGCATCGGCATAGGCCTTGAAGGCCTTCATGTCCCAGCCATAGGCCGGGGGCATTGAGCTGGGGTGCGCACCGCCAGCGATCTCCGTCACACCGCTGATGAACGCGCGTTCCACGATGTTGGCCTGGGCCTGCTCGGGATAGTGGTCTTCCATCCGATCAACCAGTTCCTCGCAGCTGACATAGGTCTTGGCGGCAGCGCGGGCGAACCATTCGTCGTAATAGACGTCCGGTCCGAACGCCTGGATATTGCCGCGCCAATCGCTGCGGTTGACGTGGAGCAGCGCCGCATCAAGCTTCAGCGCAGGCATCGCGATCAGCGTTTCGCCATCGTCATAGGGTGATTGCACGGTCTTGAGTCCGCCCAGTTCGGCCAGGTCCGTGCCCAGGCCAACCCGCGTCGGCAGGAACGGGAGGCCAAAGGCGGCGGCCTTGAGGCCCCACTGGAACATCCCTTCGTCCAGCTCCAGCACTTCGATCTGCCCGGCCTCACGGGCCTTGCGGAACCAGGGTTCGAGCGGGATCGCATCGAGCGAGACGAAGGCGAAGACCAGCTTCTTCACCTTGCCCGCAGCGCAAAGCATCCCGACATCGGCCCCGCCATAGGCGACCACGGTCAGGTCCTTGAGTTCCGAGCGCAGGATCTCGCGCACTAGCGCCATCGGCTTGCGTCGGGGACCCCAGCCCCCGATCCCGAGCGTCATCCCGTCGCTCAGCCGCCCGACGATGTCCGCCGGGGTCATGCGTTTGTCCAACATGGTCATTCCGCTGCCGCCTGTTGCTCTTTCATCGCCTTCTGCCAGGCCCATTCATGGCCCCAGATGCTGATCCCCTTGTGTCGGGTAACTTCCCAGGTGGCCGGGTCGATCACCAGGCTGTCGCAGCCGATCTCCAGATCGAAGCCGCCGGGGGTCTGCACATAGAAGCCGACCGTCTCGTCATTGTAGTGCTGGCCCAGTGAAGCGCTTTCGGCATAGCCCAGCGCCTTCATGCGGTCATAAGCCTTGCCCACCTCAACCAGGCTGGGCAGTTCGAGCATCAGGTGGACGCAGCCCGATGGCGGCACCGGTCCTTCGCCCAGCGCGATTGAGTGATGGCGGCCATTGTCAGCGTGCATGAAGGCAAAGCCCATGCCCGGATCGTCGGCACTGCCGTCACCGAAGAAGAACCGCGGCATGTCGGTTTCATGAAAGCCGACCACGTCGCGATAGAAAGTGACGCATTCATTGAAGTTGGGGGCGGAAAACACCGCGTGACCCATTCCCATTTCGCCAGTTACGAAGGCCGGGATCCCCAGCGGCGAAACGAAGGGCGCCTCGGCCACGCTGTCGCCGCAATAGAATTCAAGCCCGTTGCCGGCCGGGTCGCTGGTTGCAAAGTACCGGTCAACACCGCGCAGGGCCGCGCCCGCATCAGAGCCGAATTCGACCGGCCGTCCAGCAGCGGCGATCCGCTCCGCCAGAGCGGCCAGCGCGGCAGCGTCATCAATTTCGTATGCAGCGGCCACGAAGCGGTCTTGCGCGCCCGGTTCGATCCGGAAGCGGAATGGGCGCTGATCGATCCGGTAGAGATGCGCCCCGTCAGTGGCATCGGCCGCGCGCATCACGCCGACGACCTGAGTCAGAAAGTGGTCCCAGCGCTGCAACTGCGCCGTCTGGATAACCACATAGCCAAGTGCCTTGATGGCCATGGGCATCAGTGTCCTTTCACGAGGTCGAGGAAATAAGGGCGCTCGCCCCCGCCATCGACGTTGATTTTTGCGCCGCTGACCCAGGCGGCAAGCGGGGAGCAAAGCCACAGCACGGCCCCGGCCAGATCATCGCCGGTACCCATGCGCTGCAGCGGCATCGACCGGCCGACCGCCGCCTGGGCCTCGGCATCGCCATAGGTTGCCTCGGCATTCTCGGTCTGCATCAGCCCGGCAATGATTGCGTTGACGCGGATGCCGGCGGGACCCCATTCCTGCGCCAGGCTTTGCGTCAGGTTCAGCAGCCCCGCCTTGGCGGCACCATAGACTGCCGTGCCGGGCGACGGACGAATTCCGGAAACGCTGGCAATATTGACCACCGCGCCGCCGCCCACCGCAACCATGTGCGGATAGGCAGCCTGGGCCAGGTAAAGCGGAGCAACCAGGTTGAGCTTCAGGATAGCGTCGATGAAGCGCGCGCTGGCCTGCTCGGCTGCCGTTGCGGGCGAACCGCCGGCATTGTTGATCAGGATATCGAACCGGCCGTGCGCGTCGGCAATGCCGTCGACCAGCGCGCGGGCCACATCGGCATCGCGGATGTCGGCCGCCTGGAAGGATACGCCCGGCGGCAGGTCGTCCGGTGCATTCCGGGCACAAGCAACAACCGTGCAGCCAGCCTCAGCCAGCCGCGCCGAAATCGCCCGGCCCAACCCGCGGGTTCCGCCAGTGACCAGGGCAACTTTCCCTGCAAGGTCGATGTGCACTCCCTGGGTCAAGCCGGCAATTCTCCCAAATGGTCCGCTTCAGTGAATCGCGACACCAACTCTGTGTTGAATCCGCATTATCGGAAGTCAAACGGCTTTTCAATTGACGATTTGCGTATCAAACGTTAGAAAATTTTACGAAGCCCGCGTTCAGAGGGGCTGAGTCGAAGCAAGGAAAAGGAATCCGGGAGATGGCCACCGCAGCCCTGCAGGCCGAGCATTCAGGCTCGGTGCCGACCAGCGAAGAATTGATCAGCCGTGCCCGCGCGATGATCCCCGTTCTAAAGGAGCGCGCACGCGATTGTGTGCGCAACCGGAACGTCCCGGCCGAGACCATTGCCGAGATGCAAGCGGCGGGCTTTTTCAAGATCGTCCAGCCCAAGCGCTGGGGCGGTTATGAAATGCACCCCAACGTGTTCTTCGAAGTCCAGAAGGCGCTGGCAGAAGGCTGCATGTCGACCGGCTGGATGTATGGCGTCGTCGGTTGCCACCCCTATGAGCTGGCGCTGTTCCACGACAAGGCCCAGGAAGAAGTCTGGGGCGGCAACCCGGACATGCTGGTTTCGTCTACCTATCAGCCGGTCGGCAAGGTCACGCACGTCGAAGGCGGGTTCCGCCTGTCTGGCCGCTGGGGCTTCTCGACCGGATCGAGTCACTGCGGCTGGGTCCTGCTGGGCGCGTTCTGCCCGCCCAAGGACGATGGCACCCCGGCCGAGATGCGGACCTTCCTGCTCCCGCGCAGCGACTACGCGATCGATGAAGACGCCTGGCACGTGTTCGGCCTCCAGGGCACTGGCAGCCATGACATCATTGTCGATGACGTTTTCGTGCCCGATTACCGCACCCACCGCTCGATCGACGGGTTCCTCTGCAAGAATCCGGGGCAGGAAGTGAACACCGGCCCGCTTTACCGGCTGCCCTGGGCTCAGGTTTTCGTCCGTTCGGTTTCGACAGCAGCATTCGGCGGGGCTCAGGCCGCGATCAATGCGGCCATGGCGATCATGCAGAGCCGCGTTTCGACCAATACCGGCAAGGCATCGAAGGACGATCCGATCCTCCATGCCGCAATTGCCCGGGCCGTGGCTGAAAAGCGCGAAATGGAAATCACGTTGCGCCTGACCTTCGAAGATCTGATGGGCTACGCCGAGCGCGGCGAGGACATCCCGATGGAAAAGCGGGCGTTCTATACCTATCAGTCGGCAACTGTCGTGCGCCGGCTGGCCGGCCTGATCGACGATGTGGTGCAGCTGTTCGGCGGCCGCGCGATCTATACCAGCAGCGACATCATTCAGCCCTGGCTCGATCTTCATGCCGGCCGCGCGCACGTTGCCAACGATCCTGGCAACCGCACCAGCGATGCTGTCAACGCCATGCTGGGCCAGGCCCCGCTGAACCCTTTCCTGTAAGGAGCGCGGCATGACTGGCTTGGCGGAAGCAACCTACGAGGTCGATGGCGGCTACCGGATCCACCTCAAGTCGGCGGGCGAAGGCCCGGTCGTGGTCTTTGTCCACGGCAGCGGCCCCGGTGCATCGGGGGCTTCGAACTTTCGGCAGAACTGGCCGGCCTTTGTCGAGGCCGGCTACCAGGTCATCCTGCCCGACCTGATCGGCTATGGCGCCTCTTCGAAGCCTGAGGGGATCGACTACACCCTCCAGCTGTTCACCGACACCTTGTACCAGGCGCTGCGGGCGCACGGCATCGAGCGAGCGGTGCTGGTTGGCAATTCGCTGGGCGGCGGGGTGGCGATTCATCTGACGCTGGACCATCCGGAGTTCACCGAGCGGCTGATCCTGATGGCGCCCGGCTGCATCGAGGAGCAGGCCGACTACTTCAAGATGCCGGGCATCACCAAGATGGTCTCCAACTTCGGCGGGCCGGACTTCAATCTGGATGAGCAGCGCCGCCTGATCAGCAATCTGGTTCATCCCGATTTCGCCGCACAAATTCCGGATGCCCTGGTCGAGGAGCGGTTTGCCGTGGCCCGGACCCAGCCAAAGGACGTGCTGATGCGCATGCGCACGCCCAACCTCGGGCCATTGGTGGGCGAGCTGAAGGTGCCAATTTTCGTACTGTGGGGCCTGAATGACGAGTTCTGCCCCGAAAGCGGCGCGCGCCATTTCCTCGATCGCTGTGACGATGCCCGCTGCATGACCTTCACCCGCACCGGCCACTGGGTTCAGGTCGAACGGGCCGAAGAGTTCAACCGCTACAGCCTGGAATTTCTGCGTGGCTGACGGCTATCCGCTGATCCCGGAGGAATTGCCGGCGCAATTCCGCGCGGCGATGCGGCGGCTCGCAGCCTCGGTGGCTGTCGTGGCAGCGCGTGGTGAGAACGGCCCAGTCGGCATGGCCGCAACTTCGGTGACTTCGCTGACGATCGATCCACCTGCCGTGCTGGTCTGCGTCAACCGCGCGACCGCCCTGCATGGCTTGCTGGTGCCGACCGCCCCCTTGTCAGTCAACCTGCTCGCTCGCGACCAGCAGGATGTTTCGGCGGCTTTCGGCGGCGGCGTTCCGCAGGATGAGCGCTTCCGGATCGGGGAATGGCGCGAAGGCCCGGATGGCGTGCCTGAGCTCGTCGGAGCCCAGGCCAACCTCGGTTGCGTGATCGATGCCATGCTGGCCTATGGCACGCATTCGATCGTCATCGCCCGCGTCCTGCGCGCCACGGTCAGCGATGCGGTGACGCCCCTGATCTACCAGGACGGAGCCTACCTGTGACCGACAACCGCAATGACCGCCTGGCTGGCGAACTTTACGACGCGCTGCGCGGCCGCCACGTGGTCAGCCCGCTGATCGAGCGCTATCCCGACCTGACCATCAACGATGCCTATGCCATCTCGCTCGGCTTCCTCGCCCGCCGCCGCCAGGATGGCGAGCGGGTGGTCGGCAAGAAGATCGGCGTCACCAGCAAGGCAGTGCAGGACATGCTGGGCGTGCACCAACCTGACTTTGGCTTCCTGACCGACTGGATGCGTACCGGCGAAGAAATCGACATCGATGCCAAGGCCCTGATCGCCCCGCGCGCCGAGGCCGAGATTGCCTTCGTGCTCAAGGACAGCCTCAATGGGCCCGGCATCACCGCCGCCGATGTCGTAGCGGCCACCGACTATATCACCCCCTGCTTCGAGATCGTCGACAGCCGGATCCGCGACTGGAAGATCGGGATTGTCGATACGGTGGCCGACAACGCCTCATGCGGAGTTTTCGTCCTGGGCGAGGCCAAGGTCGATCCCCGCGACCATGACCTGCCGGCCCTGCATGTCACGGTCACCAAGAACGGTGCGCCGCTGTCCGAAGGTTATGGCCGCGCGGTCCAGGGTGATCCGGCCCAGGCCGTAGCCTGGCTGGCCAACACGCTGGGCGCCTATGGCGTGACGCTCAATGGTGGAGACGTGATCCTGTCCGGCAGCCTGGTTCCGCTGGAGCCGGCAGTGAAAGGCGACGTCTTCGAAATGACCCTGCACGGTATTGGCACCTGCACGGCACGGTTTGTCTAAGGAAGCAGCAATGGCACGCGTGAAGGCCGCAATCATCGGCTCGGGCAATATCGGCACCGACCTGATGATGAAGATGATCAAGTATCCCCAGAACATGGAATTGGCGGCAGTTGTCGGGATTGACCCGAACAGCGAAGGGCTGGCGATGGCGCGCGAGCATGGCATCGCCACCACGCACGAGGGGATTGAAGGCCTGAAGAAGCTGCCTTGTTATCCGGAAATCGGCATCGCCTTCGATGCGACCAGCGCCTATGCCCACAAGGGCCACGACGAGGCGCTGCGCGCCGACGGCATCCAGGTGGTTGACCTGACCCCGGCCGCGATCGGCCCCTTCACCGTGCCGCCGGTCAACATGAGCCAGCATCTCGATCAGCCGAACGTCAACATGGTGACCTGCGGCGGCCAGGCGACGATCCCGATGGTGGCCGCCGTCGCCCGCGTCTCCGACAAGCTGCACTATGCCGAGATCGTTGCTTCGGTCTCGTCTCGCTCAGCCGGCCCCGGCACCCGCGCCAACATCGACGAATTCACCCGCACCACGGCGCGGGCGATCGAAGTCGTCGGTGGCGCCACCAAGGGCAAGGCGATCATCATCCTTAACCCGGCCGAACCGCCGATGATCATGCGCGACACGGTCTTCACCCTGTCCGAAGGCGGCAGCGAGGATGCGATCCGCCGCTCGGTCGAAGAAATGGTTGCCGAAGTGCAGAAATATGTTCCCGGCTACCGACTCAAGCAGGAAGTGCAGTTCGAGCGCTTCGGCGACAACAACAAGCTGAAGATCCCCGGAATGGGCGAATTCACCGGCATCAAGTCGATGATCATGCTCGAGGTAGAAGGCGCGGGCGATTACCTGCCGAGCTATTCCGGCAACCTCGACATCATGACCGCTGCAGCCAAGGCCACCGGCGAACTGCTGGCAGCGCGCCGAATGAAGCAGGGGGGGGTGGCACAATGAGCACGTTCAACGTCGAAGCAGGTGACAAGCTCTATGTCCAGGACGTTACCCTGCGCGATGGCATGCACGCCGTGCGCCACATGTACGGGATCGACCACGTCCGCGCGATTGCCGCGGCGATCGAGGCATCGGGGGTCGATGCGATCGAGGTGGCGCATGGCGACGGCCTCTCGGGCGCAAGCTTCAACTATGGCTTCGGTGCCCATACCGATTGGGAATGGCTGGAGGCCGTGGCCGACGTGCTCGACAAATGCGTGCTTACCACGCTGATCCTGCCCGGCGTCGGCACGGTCGAGGAACTGCGCCGCGCCTATGACATTGGCGTCCGCTCGGTCCGCGTCGCGACTCACTGCACCGAGGCGGATGTCAGCAAGCAGCACATTGGCATCGCCCGCGACCTGGGCATGGATGTCTCTGGCTTTCTGATGATGAGCCACATGATTGAACCGGAGCTGCTCGCACAGCAGGCCCTGCTGATGGAAAGCTATGGCGCACACTGCGTCTATGTCACCGACAGCGGCGGCGCGCTTGACATGGACGGCGTGCGCGCCCGGTTCGAGGCTTATGACCGGGTGCTGAAGCCCGAAACCCAGCGCGGCATGCACGCGCACCACAACCTTTCGCTTGGTGTCGCCAATTCGATTGTCGCGGCCCAGTGCGGCGCGGTGCGGATCGACGCCAGCCTGACCGGCATGGGCGCGGGCGCTGGCAATGCCCCGCTTGAAGTCTTCGTGGCTGCAGCTGACCGCAAGGGCTGGAACCACGGCTGTGATGTCAGCCTGCTGATGGACGCGGCCGAGGACCTGGTCCGCCCGCTGCAGGACCGCCCGGTGCGGGTCGATCGCGAAACCTTGAGCCTGGGCTATGCCGGGGTCTATTCCAGCTTCCTGCGCCACGCCGAAAAGGCCAGCAAAACCTATGGGATCGATACCCGCGAAATCCTGCTCGAACTCGGCCGCCGCAAGATGGTCGGCGGGCAGGAGGACATGATCGTCGATGTTGCGCTGGATATGGTGAAGGCCAAGGGTGACTGAGAGCATGGCTGAGATTTCGCTGCACCGCCCTTACCCCGCCAGCGAGGTTGCGGCCTGGGACTTCGAGACTGACGTTGCCATCATCGGCTTTGGCGCGACCGGGGCCTGCGCCGCGATCGAGGCGGCCGATGCGGGTTCGCGCGTCATGCTGTTCGAACGCAATTCGGGCAGCGGCGGCGCCTCGGGCCTCTCGGGCGGCGAGATCTACATCGGCGGCGGCGGCGGTACCGATACCCAGCGCGCGGCGGGCTTCGCGGATTCAACCGAAGACTTCATCGCCTATCTCAAGCTGGCCGGCGGACCTTGCGTCGATGAGGCCAAGTGCGAGAGTTACGGCCGCGAGGCGCTGAACCACTACGCCTGGCTCAAGGCCCAGGGCGTGCCCTACCGCGGCAATTACCTGCCCGGAAAGCTTATCGAACCGACCGACGATTCGACCCTGATCTGGTCGGGTAGCGAGGCGGCGGCGCCATTTTGCGATCTCGCCAAACCCGCTCCGCGCGGCCATGTGATCCAGCACATGGGCTGGGGCGGCGGGCGTCCGCTGGTCGATGTGCTCGAAACCAGCGCTCGCGCCAAAGGGATTGAGGTCATCACCGATGCCCGGGCCCTGGCGCTGGTGCGCGACGGCGACCGGATCGTCGGCCTGGTCGTGCGGATCGACAACCAGCCGCGCTTCGTGAAGGCGGAGAAAGGTGTGGTCCTGGCCACGGGCGGCTTCGTCTTCAACGAGGCCATGCGGCGTAAGTACTGCCCCGACACCTTCAAGCTGAACGATCCGATCGGCGACAAGGACGATGGCTCAGGCATCGAGCTGGGCCTGGGTGCGGGCGGCGATGCAATCCACATGGACCAGTTCTTCACCACCTGCCCCTGGACCATGCCGGAAAGCCATGCCTACGGCGTGTTCGTCAACACCAAGGGCCAACGCTTCATCAACGAAGACTGCTATCATGGGCGCGTCAGCCGCTGCGCGGTCGACCAGCCTGATGGCAAGGTTTACCTGCTGCTCGACAATGCCCATTTCGTCCAGCCGATGGATTTCGCCCGGATGCGCATCGCCGGGACCGGCGAGACCTGGGAAGAGGTCGAGGCCGAACTGGAACTGCCGCAGGGCACGCTCAGCGCGACCATGGCGGTCTACAACGAACATGCCCGCAAAGGTCGCGATCCGCTGTTCGACAAGCGCCCGCCGATCCTGACGCCCCTGGATCAGGGACCGTTCATCGCGCTCGAACTGGATTTCCACGACAGCTATTTCAGCTTCTTCACCCTGGGCGGGCTGAAAACCTCTCCCGATGGCGAAGTGCTCGATCGCGGCGGTGCGGCAATCTCCGGCCTGTTCGCCGCGGGGCGCTGCACATCGGGCCTTCCTGCCTGGGGGCACGGCTATTCATCGGGGATGAGCCTGGCCGACTGCACCTTCTTTGGCCGCCAGGCCGGACGCAAGGCGGCCTATGCCTGAGTCGGTCGCCGAACGCCTGCGGGCCCTGGAGGACCGCGAGGCGATCCGCGACCTGATTGCCCGTTACGGACCATTGGCTGATGCCGGGGATGCCTTGGCGGTTGCCGCGCTGTGGAGCGAGGACGGCAGCTATGCCGTGGGCGGCATGGGCGAAGCGCGTGGCCGCGCCGCCATTGCCGCGCTGATCAGCGGTCCCGTCCACCAGTCGCTGCTGGCGGACGGCTGCGCCCATATCCTGACCAGCCCGGCTATCGATCTTGCTGGAGACAGCGCAGTGGCACGCTGCCACAGCGTGGTCTTCCGGCATGAGGACGGGGAATGGGCACCCGTGCGGGTATCGGCCAACCGCTGGGAATTGGCCCGAACCAGCGCAGGCTGGCACGTGACCCGCCGCGAGAATGCCCTGCTTGACGGCAGCGCCGCGGCGCGCGCCCTGCTCAGCTGACGAGCTGACCGCCGTCCACGACCAGCACGGTGCCGGTTGCCTTGCGCGCCTTGTCCGAGGCGAGGAAGGCCACGGCCTCGGCAATGTCTTCCGGATCACAACTGCCATCGACCAGCTTGGGCATGCCGCGCATCACCATCGGCCAGTCGATATCGCCCTCCGGCGGTTGCTGCTTGGTCATCGGCGTGTTGACGTGGCCGGGGCAGACCGCGTTGATCCGCACGCCCTTGGGCGCATATTCCGCCGCCAGCGCCGTGGTCATGCCGACCACTGCATGTTTCGAGGCGCAATAGGCGGCGGTATAGATCATGCCGCGCAGGCCCGAGGTCGAGCCGATATTGACGATGTTGCCCTTGCTCTCGACCAGATGCGGCAGGGCCGCCTGGCTGAGCACGAAGACACTGGTCGTGTTGATCCGCAGGATCTTCTCGAAATCCTCGACGGCAAAGGTTTCGGTCGGCGCCCACTTCAGCATGCCGGCAACGTTGCACAGCACATCGATCCCGCCCTCGGCAGCGTTGGCGACCAATGCGCGGCACGAGGCATGGTCCTCGGCATCGTAGACCACAGGCGTGGCCGCCGCGCCGATCAGCGCTGCTGTCTCGGCGAGGCCGGCAGCGTTGATGTCGCCGATGATTACCTGCGCGCCCTCCTTGGCAAATAGCTGCGCGGTGGCCCGCCCAATTCCCGATGCCGCCCCGGTCACCAGCACTCGCTTGCCTGCAAACCGCACTACCGTTCTCCTCAGCCGAATGTTGCGGGCGCTTCGCCCATGACGGTCACCGTGGGCCGCCCTTCCCCGTCCACGCTGTGGATCAGGCATGAAAGCCGCCGCGACCGTGTTTCCGCGATCCACCAGCGCCCGCTCTGCTTCACGTAGACGTCGTCGTATTCGACGCCCATCTGCGTCAGCGTGCGGTTTGCCAGGTTGATGTTGTGGAACAACAGCGACCATTGCCCCGCCGCGCAGCTATCGCCATCGAAGGTGATCACCCCGTTGGCGCCGTGGTGAATGTCGAAGGTCCCGGGTGCGCAGCCCATCTCGGCATAGATCGCTACGAAGGCTTCGCGATCGGCAAAAGGCGGGAAGCCGTCATAGGCAATGACGGCCCCATCCGGCAGCAGGCAATCGCGAACCGTTGCCGGGTCCTTGGTATCGCAGGCCCGCAGATAGCGCGCCTTGAGATCCCGGATGGCCCGGTCATCCTCAAGGCGCAGCAGTCGCTCTTCCAGCGTCATGCTGGCGGCCGGTTCAGAACTTGACGCCGACTGTTACCCCGAAGGTGCGCGGTTCAGGGAAGTAACCAAGCAGGATCCCGCCGAAACCAGGGCCGAAGTCGATGAAGTTCGACGGATCGGTTTCCTTGGTCAGGTTGCGGACAAAGCCCGAGATCTCGGCCTTGACTCCGCCCAGCGGGATGTCAGACAGGCTGGCCCGCAGGTTGACGATCGTGCGCCCCTTTGACTGGCTGGAGTTGGCATTCTGGTCCGAACGGGTCGGCGTCAGCAGCGGATAGGGATAAGTATAGTACTTCGAGACGTAGTTGAGATCGCCGTAGAGGTTCAGCTTGCCCCAGTCGCCCTTGATC
>Ga0116180_1001296_pt1 | contig 21406 bp, 20 predicted proteins | sample AD_UKC073_MetaG_FD_89804 | JGI IMG/M metagenome (GOLD analysis project Ga0116180, IMG submission 89804) | Active sludge microbial communities of municipal wastewater-treating anaerobic digesters from USA - AD_UKC073_MetaG | ecosystem: Engineered > Bioreactor > Anaerobic > Digestate | place: USA...
CCGGCCATCGCGGCGCCCGCCTCTGCCATCGAGCTGGTCGGCAAGGTCAAGACAGCGGCCGCGGCCGCCAAGAGCGCCACCGCGAAGGCCACCGGCATGAACAACGGCAAGGCCGTCTCGATGGACATGTCGGGCACCGTCGATGGCAAGAATGCCACGCTGAACATGACCCAGGACGGAGCCACGGTCAACACCAGGACCGTCGACGGCGTCGTCTACCTCAAGGCCGACAAGGCGTTCTGGGACTCTCAGGGCCAGTCGGCTGCCGCTGCCATCGTCGGCGACAAGTGGGCCAAGCTTCCCGCGGCGCAGTCCGAGGCATTCAGCGGCACGAGCATCTCGTCGGTGCTGACGCAGATGCTCGACTCGATGACCGAGGACAAGCTGGCGGCGACGGTGGAGAGCGCCGAGCTCGACGGTAAGAAGGTCTTCGTCGTCACCCACGTCAAGGGCAAGGACGAGGCTCAGATGTTCGTCGCGGCCGACGGGACGTGGCTGCCGGTCAAGGTCACTGGCAAGGCGTCGGAGAACGCCGTCCTCACGCTGACCGAATGGAATTCCGTGGCCGCCGTCACGGCCCCCGCCGCTGACCAGGTCCTCGACCTGAGCAAGATGTGACGCTCTAGGCGATGAGACGCGACAGCGGCCCGGTGGATCTCCACCGGGCCGCTGTCGTTGGCCAGAATCTGACCGGCTCGACGGGTGTGGCCGTCAGGCTTGGCCGGTGCGGCGCAGCACGTCCTGGAACCACTCCACGCTCGTGTCGAAGGCCTTGTGGCCGGCGATGCGGGGGAACTCGATGGAGCGCAACTCGCCATCCCGCTCTTCGTCGTGCCCGATCACGCCCGGCACGCCTGCCAGCGCCGCGTCGACGGCCGCGATGACCATCTCGTGGATGAGGTCAAGGTCTTCAGGGTTGGCCGGGGCTGACCGGCTGAAGTAGCCCGACTTCTGGACCATGGTCTTCTGGGCGTGGATCCGGTCGGCGAACTGCTTGGCGAAGTATTGGCCCGGGTTGATGGTGTCGAGCTTGACGTGCCCGAACGGGTCGCGCGGCACCTCGTGGCCGGTCGATTCGAGCATCTGAACGATGTCGTGGACGCCCGCACCTTCGGACAGGAAGATGTTGACGCAGCCGACCTCGTCCATGATCTTCTCCAGGCGCGCGGCCTCGGACTCGATGTCGATGGCGATCTCGGGTACGTAGACGGCGTGGATGCTCCAGCGCTCCGGGGTCAGCCCGATGCTCGGCACCCAGTCCTGCCGGTCGTGCCAGGCGAAGTAGTCCGCGGCGGCAGCCGCCGTGAGCCAGCCGCAACCACGGCCCATGACCTCGTGGATGATGAGCATCCGCGGGTTGGAGCCGTTCTCGGCGATGATGTTCTGCCCGAAGGCCGAGGCCTGCTCGGCCGCGGAGATCGCGCCGAGGGACTGCCGGATCGGGATGATGTCGTTGTCGATCGTCTTGGGCAGTCCGACGACGGTCAGCTCGTAGCCCTCCGAGTGCAGGTAGGCCGCGAGGTCGGCTGCCGTGGTGTTGGTGTCGTCGCCACCGATGGTGTGTAGGACGTCGATGCCGTCCTCCTTGAGACGTTCGGCCGCGACGTGCAACGGGTTCTCGCCTTCCTTGACCATGCCTCGGCGGGCCAGGTCGGCGGCGTTGGTCAGCTTGACCCGGCTGTTGCCGATGGGGCTGCCCCCGAAGCGCAACAGCACCTGGGCGTTGTCGCGCGCGGCCTGGTCGACGACGAGCTTGTTGCCGGTGAGCAGTCCGTGGTAGCCGTGCAGATAGCCGACGATCTCTGCCTCGGGCAGCACCTCGCTGTAGCGCTCGATGAGCCCGCCGACCGCTGCGGACAGACAGGGGGCGTAGCCACCGGCGGTGAGCAGAGCAACGCGGCGGATCGGGGAGCCGGACATGGCGCGGGGGTCCTTCCTCAGGCGGGTTCGGATTCCCGACCAGCCTATTGGGTATGCCGTCCGCCCGCCGTGGCGCACGGCATACCCGGGGGCAGGTTCACCCGTCGTTCACTGAGGGGGCGGGGCGACTGATGCCCCTGCCGTGACCAGAACCGTCCCCGTGCTGCCGTCGATGGTCATGAGATCGCCGGTCGCGATGTGGGCCAGGGCATCGGTGACTCCGAGAACGGCTGGCAGGCCGTACTCTCTGGCGACCACGCCGGCATGGGAGAGCAGCCCCCCGAACTCGGTGACCAGTCCGGCGGCGACGGCAAAAAGTGGCGTCCACGCCGGCGTGGTGGCTGGGGCCACGAGGATCTCGCCGGGTCGCAGGGCCGAGAAGTCCTCCGGGCCGCGCACCACCCGGGCGGGTCCGGTTGCCGTGCCATGACTGGCCGGTATGCCGTGCAGCTCAGACCCAGCCTCGGCAGTGGCCCCCGGTGTGCTTGTTGGAAGCAGGGCCGCGGGGGTTGCAGCCCCGTCGAGTTCGAACGGGGCGGGCTGGGCGGCATACCGAGTGAGGTCGGCGCGCCGGCGGGCGACCAGCGTCCGGGTGTGGACGGCATACTGCTGCGCCACGACCGCCGGCGGGTGCTCGGCGAGGGCGCGCAGCAGGTCGTCGACCTCAGGACGCTCCAAGAAGTAGATGTCGTCGGGAGCGGTCAGCAAACCGGCAGCGGTGCAGCGGGCACCGATCGCCGCGAACATCGCTCGCATCCCTGGGGTGCCCATGACGAGGTAGAACTGCTGGTTCTCGCGGAGCCGGAAGTAGGTCTGGGTCAGGGCGAGCACCCGGTCGAAGACGATTCGCCGGGGCCGGTCCAGTCGGGCGCGCAGCCGGCCGGTGAGGGCGATCCGACGCTCGGCTGCCTCCGCTTGGCCTACGAGCGGGTCGGGTGCGCCGTCGAGTTGGAGTCGGATCAGGTCGATGACCTGGGCCGGGTCGTCGCGCCAGGTCGGGTGGCGGAACTCGTAGCGCGGTGACCGGTGCCCGTAGTCGGCCAGGAAGGTGGCCAACCCCTGGGCAAGAGCTGGCCCGCCGTCGGTGTCCGCGAGGTCGGCCTCGGTCGGCGCCCCGGCGCGCAGCAGTGCCGCCAGGGCGGGGTGGCGACGGGCCTGTTCGGCGAGGAGCCAGACGGCGTGGTTGGTCTCCACGGTCCGGTTGCCGGTGAGCCCCGACAGCAAGGTGAGCACGTGGGTGCCGTCGGAGTCGTCCAGCCACCGCTTGGTGAGGGCGCCGAGCAATTGCAGGGTGAGGTCACCGGCAACGATGGCCCGCGCGTGGTTGTCGAGCATGGGGGTGAGCAGCTCGCGGCGGGTCTGCGAGGCGGCGAGGAGCGACGCGGCATCGAGGTCGGCCCAGAACACGGCGTCGGTGTCCCGCGTGGCGTTGAGGTAGTCGGGCAGTCGGCACTCCCAGTCGCCGTGGGTGCCCATGACCAGGCGGATCAGGGCCGTGATCCCGCGCAACGCCGCGACTGGGTTCGCTGCTGGTCGAGCGGGGCGAGCCTGGCCAGCCTGGCGATCTGGCGTGCCCGAGACGTCGGGCACCTCAGCCTGTCGAGCCACCGGGGGCCGCAGCGGCAGAGTGCTCATGCCGCGTTGGAAGGCCGTCACATTGAGGTAGGCGCGCCCGTGGATGAGTCGCACCAAGGGCACGTCGGTCGGCAGCGTGCCGCCCAGCGCTCGGACGCTGGTGGCAAGGGACCGGAAGAAGGTGTCGCTCACCGCAGACCAGGTCATCGGCGTGATCGGGTCGGGATACCGCTCGATGAGCATCTGGCGGCTCCACGTCATGCCCAGCAGGTCAGGCGGCAGCGCGGTGATCGGCCGGGCCTGCACCACCCAGATCTGCCCGCCGTCGCGGGCCCATTCCAGGTCCATCGGTATTCCGGCGGCCTGCTGGATCTGTTGGCCTAGCCGCCACAGCGTCCTCAGGTCCGCGGGCGACAGCGCGGGCATGGTGCGGACGTCGTCGGGGACGGGCAGCGACGTGGTCCCGCGCGCGCTGCGCACGGTCATGACGTGTTTGTCGCCGATCTGCTGGTCCACCACCTCGCCGGTGCCCGCATCGAGCACGACCTGGTCGGGGGTGACCTCGCCGCTGACCAGGGCCTCGCCCAGCCCCCAGGTCGCGTTGACGACGAGGCGGTCGCGGCGGCCGGACACCGGGTCGGCGGTAAAGAGCACACCGGCGGCATCGGCGGGAACGAGCCGCTGGATGACGACAGCCATCTCCACGGCGTCCTCGGCTGCTGCGCCGGGCGCCCCTTCAGCTGGCTGTGACGGCGACGCGGACGAGGCCAATTGGCGTCGGTAGGTGATGGCATGCGCATTCCACAGCGACGCCCAGCAGCGTCGCACCGCGTCGAGGACCGCATCCGCTCCGCTCACGCCGAGGTAGCTGTCGCCCTGGCCGGCGGCTGACCCCCCAGCCAGGTCTTCGGCGGTCGCGGACGAGCGCACCGCGACGACGACGCTCGAATCCTGCTGGGACAGAACGGCATACGAGTTGGTGATGGCAATGGCGACCTCGTCGGGGATGGGCGCTCGCAGGAAGCGGTCGGCGAGTTCAGCCGGGGTGATGAGTCCGTCCAGGGCGGCGCGAATGGTGGGTTCCAGACCGTTCGCGGCGACGAACCGCCGGTATGCCGTGGTCGTCACGCAGCAGCCGGCGGGGACCGGCATACCGGCGTCGTGCAGGAGCGCGAGACCGGCGCCCTTGCCGCCGACGGTGGCGACCAGAGCGGGGTCGCGCGGGTCCAGCTCGGTGAGGTCGATGGTGAGGGTCATGAGTGGGGTCCTTCCGGACTCGCAGTGACAGGGGTCTTGGTGGCGCTGGTGGGGGTGGAGTGTCTGGGGGAGAGCGCGAGGGCAACGGCGGCGGTGGCGATCCCGGTGCCGCAGAGCACCCAGGACGCGCCGAGTGGTCCGGTGAGAGCGGCGGTGAGAACGATCGCGGTGAGTTGAGCTAGGCCGGTGACGGATTGGCCGAGGCTGATCAAGCGAGCCCGCAGGTCCGGTGGCGCGGACTGCAGGGTGGTCTGGGTGCTGATCTGGACGGTGAGCACTCCGGCGCCGATGACGGCCGAGCAGGCCAGTGCCGGCAGCAGGGTGGTGAGCCACGGCAGAATCGCCAGGCCGCCGCCGGTCAGCAGCAGCCCGATCATCGGGGCTCGCTCGGAGCCGCGGCCGGATCGTCGGCCGTCCCCTTGCCCGCGCCCTCGCCCGCCCCCTCGTCCGCCCCCTCGCCCGCCCCCTCGTCCGCCCCCTCGTCCGCTCCGGCGCGAGCCGATGGTCAGCGCGGCGACGAGCATTCCGGCGCCCATCGCCGACATCATCAGCCCGTAGCCCGCCACGCTCAGGCCAAGGGTGTCCTGGGCGACGACCACCCCCAGCACGCTCATCACCGCGATGACCAGAGCGGCGGCGGTCGCCGCCGTGAGTGCCACCCCGGTTGATCGGTCGGTGCGCGCGTGGCGCATCCCCTCGGCGGTCGCGGTGAGCAGGCTGCGCAGGGTGACCCGTGACTGGGTCGGCCGACGGTGGGCGGTCGTCGGCAGGACGAGGGTGGCGACGGCGAGCGCCGGGATGAGGAAGGTCGCGCTGTCGACGTAGAAGGCCATCGCCAGGCCGAAGCGGTCAGCCACCCAGCCGCCAACAGCGGGTCCGACGGCGATCGCTGTGATGAAAGCCAGGCCGAACCGCGAGTTGGCCGCCATCAGTCGCTCCGGAGGCACGAGGTCGGGGATCGTCGCGGCGCGGGCCGGGAGGAAGAACTGGTTGACGATCGACATCGCGAGGTATGCCGTGACGGCGACAGTGAGGTGGCTGGTTGCCGGGATGAGCAGGACGAGCAGGCCCTGCAGGGCGTTGGCGCCGACCATGACCGCCTTGCGATCGAGCCGGTCGACGACGCTGCCGGCCAGGCCACCGAGCAGGACCGCCGGCACCGCCTTGACGAGCATGAGGCCGGCGACGACCGAGACGGATCGGGTGAGGTCGAAGACCAGCGCGATGAGGGCCACCATGGCCAGGCGATCGCCGACCAGCGAGACGAATTCGCTGGCGAGCAGGACGCGGAAAGACCGTTGCTGAGGTGGGTTTGGCTGAGGTTGGGGTGGCCGAGGTGGGGGTGCGGAAAAGGGCATGGCGGCATGACTCCTTGGCGCCCAAGGCGCAGGAAGGGAAGGTGTGGGTTTTGTGCGGGTTGGGCGAGCGGGTCAGGCTGAGGATCAGGCTGATGAACAGGCTGATGAACAGGCTGAGGATCAGCCGGGTGAGCGTCGCCGTGCCTCGGTGCCGATCACGGCCTCGCCCATGTCGATGAGGTATCCGCGTGCGGTGGCGAGGGTCAGCGCGGTGGGTGGGCTGACCATCGCGGCCAGGCCCTGGGTGAAGATCCACAACAGGGCGTTGACCCGGGTGAGGTCGGCATCGGTGGCCGTTGCCAAGCGGGGGTCGGCCCGCATCGCGTCGAGCACGTCGGGGGGTGGGGCATGGTCGAGCGCCCGCCGCATCCACTCCGCGGCCAGCGCGAAGAGCTGCGGGTGTTCTTGGGCCAGGCGGATCGAACGCAGCCCGACGCTGAGCATGGGCGGCACGTTCAGTTCGGGCTCGCGCAGGTAGGCGCTGATCTCCGCTTGAAGCAGCTCACCCACGCGAGCCTTGAGGGCGTCCATGGACCCCCAGGTCGAGTAGACCGGCTGCGTAGAGACCCCGAGGACGTCAGCCACGGCGCGCGCCGTGAGAGCGTCCATCCCGCCGTCGCGGGCTATATCGAGGGCGGCGCGCTCGATGTCGGCCGCGCTCACCTTGCTCGGACGAGCCATCTCGCCTCCTCGACGTGTCGGGACTGGGCGGTTGCCCAGGTTTCACAACAGCAGTTATATAACTAGTGTTCTGAAACGTCAAGTGGAGGCGAGATGCGTGGCCGTCGCCCGCGTCCGATCCTTTGCGCGCTAGCCCAGATCGGTGTGGCGAAAAGGGTCACCGGTGACGCATATCGCCACAGCTGTCCCCTGTGGATGGAAGGTCCGGCCCGTGGGTGGTGAAGTCGAGCCACATGACGTGCAGCCCAACCCGACCGTGCCGGCGGCTGTCGAAGGCACCCGGGGCGGTGGTGAGGATGCGAAAGCCGAGGTTCTGCCACAGCCTGACCGCAGCGGTGTTGGTCTCGACCACAGCATTGAATTGCATTGCGGCATAACCGGATTCGCGCGCCCAGGCAATGACCCGCTCGCCCAGCGCACGGCCCACTCCATGACCTCGGGCGGCTGCCGAGACCAGAAACGAGGCGGTGGCAATGTGAGCGCCCCGCCCTGGACGATTTGGTCCGGACTTGGCCACCCCAAGGAAGGTGCCGGGGGTGCCGTCCACGGCATACGCGACCATGACCCGCCAGGGGGAGGGGAGCAGCCACTCGTCGGCGATCTGCGCGTCGGTGAGTCCATCGGGGTAGCAGTAGGTCTCGCCCTCGGCGACGACCTCGCGGAAGGCCGCAGCGATCCCGGGCAGATCGGCGTGGGTCGCCTCCCGAATCACCACATCACCCATGGCCGACGATCCTAGGCGCGAGAGTCGCTCAGGCTCGCGGCGGCTCGACCTCGGTCTGGGCTGGGGTGGAGTCGCTGCTCAAGAGGCCCACCGGACAGGTGAGGCCGTTTGGCCCGTGGTTGCAGTAGCCGCCGGGATTCTTGTGCAGATAGCCCTGGTGGTAGTCCTCGGCGAGGTAGAACGGCCCGGCCTCGGCCGCCGACCGGATCTCGGTCGTGATCGCCCCCATGCCCGCGGCGGTCAGCACGCCCTGGAAGGCATCCCGGGTCGCGATCGCGGCAGCCTCCTGCTCCAGCGTGGTCCAGTAGATCGCCGACCGGTATGCCGTGCCGATGTCATTGCCCTGCCGCGGCCCCTGGGTGGGGTCGTGGTTCTCCCAGAAGACCGCCAGCAGGGCCTCGGCCGACACGAGAGTCGGGTCGTAGACGACCTGCACAGTCTCGGCGTGCCCGGTGAGCCCGGTGCAGGTCTCCTCGTAGGTCGGGTGCGGCGTGTAGCCGCCCATGTACCCCGCCGCCGTGACGACGACACCCGGCTGGCGCCAGAAGATCCGCTCCACCCCCCAGAAGCACCCCATCGCCAGATAGATCACTTGGGACCCGTCCGGCCAGGGCCCCTCCAGCGGGGTGCCGAGCACGACGTGGGCGGGCTGCACGGCATACGAGCGGGTATGCCGTCCCGGCAGCGCCCCCTCGGGGGAGGGCATCCGGGTGCGGTGGCCGAGGATGGAGTCCATCCCGGCAGTATCACCCGGACCACTCGACGGGCGTAAGTCCGCGCGGTCCGAGATGGTTGGCTTCCGTGGCGGCGCAGAGCTATTGCAGCCCGGCCATGCACATGCCGGCCAGGATCACCAGCGCGATCGCAGCGACGGCGGCGATGAGGACATAGGTCATGACGATGCCCAGCACGACGCCGCCGACGATGGGTCGATGCCTCGGGACGGCGATCGCCCAGCCGGCCAGGCCAAGGACCATGGCTCCTGCGACGAGGGCCGTCGCGACGTTGTTGCTGAGTCCCGCCGAGGTCAGCGCTCCGATGAGGAGTCCGGCGATGACAACCGATCCGACCCCGACGAGCAACCCGAGGCCGTAGCCCAATCCGCCCACCGGTTTGCGTTTGCCGTTCGGTCCCATGCCGAACCGTGGGGCGTAGGGCGGCGGGTAAGGCTGCTGCGGAGGCCCGGCATAGGGGTTCTGAGGCGGGTTTTGGGGTGGGTAGCCCGGCTGCCCCGGGTAGCTCGGATAGCCGCTGGGTGGTTGCGCAGGTGGGTAACCGGGGTAGCCGGCAGGCGGTTGAGGCGGGTATGCCGGGTGGCCGCCGGCTGGGGGTTGCGGCCAGTTCGGTTGGGGAAGCCCCGGGCCGGGCGGCGGTCCGCCGGCGCTCGCCGGTGGGGGCGGCAGGGGCTGCGTAGGTGGCTGAGGTTGCGCAGGTGGCTGAGGTTGCTGGGGGTCCGGTGGGGGCTGAGGCGAGTTCGTACTCACAGATGCATCCCTCCAGTGGTCAGGCGCCACCACACCCCGGCGGCGGCCAGAATCATGAGCAACGCCAAGTAGCCGAGCACCAAGCGGGTGTCGCGCAGATAGCACCGGGAGCGAGTCAGGCCGGCGCGCCGGGCCCGCCAATACCCACTGAACCCCAACCCGGCGAAGACCGCCAGGGCGAACGGCCCGAAGATCCAGCCCAGCAGCGCGATGGTCGCGAAGATGCACAACCGCAGGGGGTCGAAGGGCGCCTCGGGTTCGTCATCCAGCGGTGCTCCTGGTATGCCGGCTCGGACCGGCGCGCTCGGGGACACGGGTATGCCGGGTGGCACGGCCGGCGTGGTCACGGTGCCTCCTGCGGGACGGGGCGAGCGGACGGCATACCGATCGCCGTGGAGATGCGCGTTGCAGCGAGTGGCGCCCAGGCCTGCAGGGCGCAGAACGGAGCGCACTGGTGGCCCCCGTCGCGGGGGTTGACGGTGGCGACATGCACGCAGCACTGGGTGAGGCGTTCCTCGATCATGGTGTCGATGTCCATGAACGGCTTGACGGTCACCCGCAGCACCCGCTCGGCGAGCATGCTGCGCAGTCGCGCGGCCTGGCCGGGCAGGCGGGAGGCCGCAAGGGTGGTCAGGGTGCCGATCCCGATGTCGCAGGTCGTGCAGATGTCGCGCCAGACCCGGCCGATGTCGGGATGGCTGAGCGAGGATTGCTCCGAGAGCAGGCCGAGCAGCGAGTCCTTGACGGTGGCCCGCAGGGCGGCCGGGAGTTCCTGGTCGGCGAACCGGTTGGCGAAGGCGTCCGGGTCGAGGTCGAGATAACCGAGCAGCCGATCGGTGCCGATGAGTGACACCAGTGAGCGCCAGGTGCCGGCGTCGTCGCGCAGGAAGTAACCGACCGAGGCGCAGTGCGGGTGGCTGCAGGGCAGCGCGGTGAGGTCGCGCCAGGTGACCAGCCCGTCGGTCTGCGGACCGAGCCGGGCGAGCACGCCGGTGTGGGTGAGCCGGTTCATCGGGTCGATCGAGCTGGCGCGCCCGGAGCCGAAGACCGGTTGGATGGTCACGCCACCGACGAACGGCGTCGCCATGGCGAGCCTGATCACGTCGCCGATCTCGCCGTCGTTGACCCCCAGGGCCGCGGTCATGGTCAGCGTGGTGAACACGCCCGTGTCGGAAAGTCGCTGCAGCGCAGCGTTTTTGAACCGCAGCAGGTCCGCGCCCCGGTGATGCACCGAACCAGCAGGGGTGACCCCGTCGAACTGCAGATACACCTCGACCCGCTGCCGGTGCCGGCGCAGCAGGGCGATCACCTCGTCGTCGCGGGACAGCCGTATGCCGTTGGTGTTGACCAGGATTCGGATGATCGGGCGCTTGACGAGTTCGTCGAGCAGCTGGGCGAAATCCGGGTGAAGGGTGGGTTCCCCGCCGCTGAGCATGACGACATCGAGCCGCCCACGCTCCCGCTCCAAGCGGGCGTCGACCGACGCGAGGATGTCGGCCAGCGCGACGGTCGCGAGCCGATCGGGGGCCGAGTCGGCGAAGCACGTGGGGCAACGCAAGTTGCAGTGGTCGGTGACGTCTTCAAGCAGGATGCAGGTGTGCTGGGTCTGCATGTGCGGCATACCGTCGAGGTAGGCGGACGGCACCGGCGCGAAGTTGCCCATCCGGTCGACCACGTGCTCCTTGGTCGTGGCCGTCCACAACTCCAAATAGCGCAGGATCTCGACCGATTCGTCGTAGAGCGTGCTGACAAACCCGTGATCGGGGCAGCCGCGCTCCAGGAAGACGCGACCGTCCCGTTCGGCCAACCAGCCCGACAACCTCCGCACCTGCTCCAACGGCCGGTCGGGATCGGACCGGTGGCACTGCGGGCAGAAGGCGTTGACGTAACGGTGGACGCGGAAGTCCCGCAACGGCATACCGGGTCCGACCTGAGGCGTGCGAGCGCTCATGCCGCCACCGTCTCCCGGGGTGCGGGGGCTAGCTGGTAGACCCCGCGGCGCCACTGGAGCACCACGCGCAGCAGGAGCAGGGGCACCGTCACCGCGAGGAACAGCTGCGGTCGGCTCAGCCCCGCCCAGGCCACGTCGTTGCCGCGCACGAACTCCACGAAGAATCGGAACACCCCGTATGCCGCGAGGTAGAGCACCAGCGTCTCGCCCGGCGCGGTGAGTCGATGCCGAAGGACCTGCCACAGCACGACGAAGGACACGGCATGGAAGGCGATCTCGTAGACGAAGGAGGGGTGCAGCGGCACTCCCGCGACCCCGCCGAGCGCGGCGGCGGTGGCCGAGTCGAGGACCGGGCCGAAGCCCAGCGGATTGGGCGTGCCGGGCAACTCGGTGAGCAGGCAGCCGATACGCCCGATGGTCATCCCGAGCGCGACGGCGGGTGCGAAGAGATCGCCGGTGCGGAGGCGATATCCGGTCAGCCGCTTGGCGACGTGGACCCCGGCCCAGGCCCCCACGAGCCCACCGAGGATCGAACGGTTGCCGTAGAGCCATTGCTCGACCAGGCCGGCGTTGGCGCGCAGGTCGAGGTGCTGCAGCCAGGTGCCCATCCGCATGAAGATCGCCCCACCGATGAGGGCTCCCGCCACCACCATGAGCAGGCGCGGGTCGTGCTGACCACGTCGACGGGTCTCGATGACGAAGACGACGATTGCGGCGATGACGCCGAGGCCCACAAAGGTGCCGTGCGTCGGGATCGGCAGGCGGATGCCCAGCAGGTCTCCGAGCGTCGGATACACCGGTGTGGTCCTCCCGAGCCGAGGGGGGGCGCGCGCGGGGGAGCATCCGCGGGGCGCAGCGGGGTGGTCCGCTCGGCCCGACGTTACCCGGTCCGTGGGGTCCAAGAATGAGTACGGGTGCTCAGGTGCCTTGACCGATCGCGGATGGCAGCTTTGGTAGAGTTGTTCTTTCATCCGGGGCTCCCGGCCGCCCTCTTCATGCCGGGCAGCGATCTCGCCCCGACCAGTCACATCCCGAGCAGACGCCCCTGACGACGCCTTGCCCGGAACGATCAGGAGTCTGTTGCCATGACCGAGCCCGCCAAGAGCGCATATCTCACCCCGGACGCCTACGAGCGACTGAAGGCCGAGCTGGAGCGGCTGTCGACGGAGGGGCGCTCGGAGCTGTCCAAGCGCATCGAGGCGGCGCGCCTGGAGGGTGACCTCAAGGAGAACGGTGGCTACCACGCCGCCAAGGAGGAGCAGGGCAAGATGGAGGCCCGGATCCGCCAGCTCACCCAGTTGCTGCAGTCGGCGACCGTCGGCGACACCCCGCCCCCGGACGACGGCGTCGTCGAGCCTGGCATGGTCGTCACCGTGGAGATCTTCGGCGAGGAGGAGACTTTCCTGCTCGGGCACCGCGAGATCCAGGACCACACCGACATCCACGTTTTCAGCGAGGCCTCGCCGCTCGGCGCCGCCGTCAACGGTCGGGTTGCCGGCGAAACCGTCTCGTATGCCGCCCCGAACGGCAAGACCATCGAGGCCAAGATCATCTCGGCTCGGCCCTACACCAGCTGACCAGCCGTCAGCCGTAGACCAGGCGTCGCCTCAGACTGAGGCGTCAGCCGAACACCAGCCGATAGCCGGCATCCCGCAGGGCCCGCAGCACCTCTTCCCGGTGCTCGGGCCCTCTGGTTTCCAGTTCCACGCCGATCTCGACCTCATCGACGCCGAGCGCCGCCGTGGTCCGCACGTGACCGACCTCGATGACATTGGCGTGGGTTTCGGCCAGGTCGGCCAGCAGCCGGGCCAGTGAGCCCGGCCGGTCGGGCACTCGCACGGTGACCTGCAAGAACCGGCCACCCGCCGAGAGTCCGTGCCGCACGATTCGCAGCAAGAGCAAGGGGTCGATATTGCCGCCGGACAGCACGACGACGACCGGACCCTCGACGTGCAGGCCCGGCTCCAGCAGCCGGGCGACGGCAGCAGCTCCGGCGGGCTCGGCGATGAGCTTGGCGCGCTCCAGCAGGTAGACCACGGCGCGGGACATCGCCGCTTCGCTGACCGTGTGGACCTCGTCCACCAGGGATGCCACGAGCTCGAAGGGCACCGGCCCCGGCCGGCCGACCGCGATGCCGTCGGCCATGGTCTGCATCGAGTCCAGGGCCACGGGGCGCCCGGCGGCCAGCGACAACGGATAGGCCGCGGCCTGCTCGGCCTGCACGCCGATGACCCGCACGTCCGGCCGCAGCGCCTTGACCGCTACCGCGATGCCACTGACCAGGCCGCCTCCGCCGGTCGACACGAGGATGGTGCGCACCTGCGGGCACTGTTCGAGGATCTCCAGCCCGCAGGTACCCTGCCCGGCGACGATGTCGACATGGTCGAAGGGGTGGATGAGCACGGCACCGGTGCGGGCGGCATACGCGTGCGCTTCCACCAGCGCCTCGTCGAGGGTGCTGCCGTGCAGATGCACGGTGGCGCCGTAACCCCGCGTCGCCGCGAGCTTGGGCAGTGGGGCGCCGGTCGGCATGAAGACGGTCGCCGAGATCCCGAGCATCTTCGCTGCGAGAGCGACCCCTTGGGCGTGGTTGCCGGCGCTCGCCGCGACGACTCCGCGGGCCTTCTCCTCGACAGTCAGCCGCGACATCCGGGTATAGGCCCCGCGGATCTTGAACGACCCGGCGCGCTGCAGGTTCTCGCACTTGAGGTAGACGTCGACTCCGACGAGATCGCTCAGCGCCCGACTGCGCTGCATCGGGGTGGGCTCGATGACCCCCGCCAGCAGTTCGCGCGCGGCATACACGTCCTCGATCGCCACCGGCAGTTCGCTCATGGATCCGGAGGCTATCCCGCTTACTCCGTTTCCAGCAGAGCCCGCGCCACCCGCCGCGCGGCGTCCGGGTGGGTGTCGGCCAGCAACCCCACGACGACGAGCAGGTATGCCGTGTCGATCCCCAGCCGCGGCGAGCGCGGCACTCGCCAGCCGCCGGCCTGGTCGTCGGCCGCCGCGGCCATGACGGAGACGGCCTCCTGCGGCGAACGGTGCCGCAAGACTCCTCCGGACCCGAGCACGACCCCGACGGTGGACAGGTCGCGGCCCGGGCGTCCTGGCGCTGGCGGACGGGCATGGCGGCGCACCGCGACGACCGCCGCGAGCCGGGCGATGTCGAGGTCGTATGCCGCCTCCGTCGCGTCGGTCGGGAGGTGGTCCGGGCGGTGGGGGAGGCCCACGGCATACTCGCGCAGTCCTGGGGGCACGGGGAGGCGCTCGCGGTCGGCGGCGGTGACCACGGAGTCGGCGTTCCAGCGCATCCCGAGGTCGGCCTCGACGGTGCGGGCGTGCCGCAGCATGCCGGCCACGTCGGCGCGGCCGGGGTCGGGGGTGCCGGACTCGACCCGGGTCACCCGGCGGCGCAGGGGGTGTGAGCGTGGCACGGCGGGCGCGGCGGCCGATGCTGGCGAGGCTGCGGTGCCGTGGCCCGGCCCGACACTCGACGCGGGGGAAACCGACGAGTAGACGTCGGTTGTCGCCCCGCCGATGTCGATGACCAGGACGTCCGAGTCGGCGACCTGGCTGAGCACTTCGACTCCGCCGAGCACGGCATCAGGCGTCGCCATCCGGACCAGCGACGGGAACGCCGGATCGCGGGAGAGCCCCTTGCCGCCGATGACATGGGTGAGGAAGGCCTCGCGCATGGCGGCGCGGGCGCTGTCGGGAGCGATGACCCCGATCTCGGGCAGCACATTGTCGGCGGTGATGACCGACCTGCCACCGGCCCGCAGCCTGGCAACGCAGTCGGCCTGGGCCGCCGAATTGCCGGCGACGACGATCGGCACCGACGGCGGCAAGGGAGCGCGCGCTAGGAGCGCGGCGTTGTGGCGGATGACGTCGGCATTGCCTCCGTCGGTGCCGCCGACGAGCAGGATGATGTCGGGTCGGTCGGCGGCCAGCGCGGTGAGGGCCGCGTCGTCCAGCGGGCCGCACGCCACGTGGACGACCTTGGCCCCTGCGGACAGGCCCACCCGGAATCCCGCATCGGCGGTGACCGCGCGCTCGTAACCGATGACAGCCAGCCGCAGCCCTCCGCCGGCGCTGGAACAGCCGACGATCTCGACCTCGGGCCCGGCGCCCAGGCGCGTCGCGAGCTCACGCACGGCGTCCATGACGTCGGTCGAGCGGCTGGTCAGGGCATCACCCCGGCTGCACACCTGGCCTGTCGCGACGTCGACCAGCGCCGCCTTGGTAAAGGTCGACCCGATGTCGACGACGAGCACCTGCTCGGCGTCGCTCACTGCCGAACGCAGGATTGGACGATGGCGGCCACGGCCTTGGTCGTCGTCTTGATCGTCGCGGTGTGGTTGGTGACTCGCTGGCTGGCCGGCGGGATGACGATCTCGGCGCTGCCGACGAGGGCCTTCTTGAGGTCCTGGGCGTGCACCGTGCACAACACCGTCGCCTCCGGCGGCTTGGTCACATCGAAGGTGATCGTCGCCGTCCGGTCGTCGATGACCTTGAACCCGAAGGTCTCCGCCGTCACCTGCTCGGCTGCCACCCCCATGATCTTGGAGGTGGCGAAGAGAGCCATTGCCAGCGTGAAGGCTGCGGCAATGATCCACCACTTGAGATTGCGTCCGCGGATCCGGGCGATGGGCTCGCGGTCGGCGGCCTCCTCCTCGGCCTCGGCATCCCAGTCCGGGTCGGACTTGATGCGGTAGGACTCGGGCACGCGCGACACCTCCGGCGACGGGATGGGATGATGGTCCACGGTAATAGCCCCACCCCTTCAAGGACCGAGACCAGCGTATGCCGTCCACCGACCAGGCCTCCCACGCGGGGCTGCGTCTGCTCGCCGTCCATGCCCACCCCGACGACGAGTCGAGCAAGGGGGCCGCGGCGTCGGCTGCCTATGTCGCCCGTGGCGCTCGCGTCTGCGTGGTGTCCTGCACCGGCGGGGAACGCGGCGACGTCCTCAACGAGCGGCTCAAGGACGACCCGCACATCCTGCGTGACATCGCCCAGGTGCGCCGCGACGAGATGGCTGCTGCAGCCGCCGTGCTCGGCATCGAGCATGTCTGGCTCGGGTTCATGGATTCCGGTCTGCCAGAAGGCGATCCGCTTCCGCCGCTGCCTGAGGGCTGCTTCGCCCTGGAGCCGATCTCGGTGACGACCGAGGCGTTGGTGCGGGTGATCCGGTCGTTCCGGCCGCACGTCATGACGACCTATGACGAGCTCGGGGGTTACCCCCACCCCGACCACATCATGACCCACACGGTGTCGATGTCGGCCTTCCTCGCGGCAGGTGACCCCACGGCATACCCTCATGCCGGTCCGGCCTGGCAGCCGCTCAAGCTCTACTACAACCAGACCCACAGCGGCGGGCGGATTCGCGCCTTCCACGACGCGATGGTCGCCGAGGGGATCGAGTCGCCTTACACCGAGTGGGTCGCCGCGATCGACAAGCGGCCGGTGCGCACTATCACGACCAGGGTGCCCTGCTCCGAGCACTTCCCGACCCGCGACGCGGCGCTGATGGCGCACGCCACCCAGGTCGACCCGGACGGCTGGTGGTTCCGGATGCCGAGGGAACTGGAGGCGCGGGTCTGGCCGACCGAGGACTTCGAGGCGGCCCTGTCTTACGTGCCCGTCCACGCGATCGAGGACGATCTCTTCGCCGGGCTGCCCGACGCTGCCGCAGCCGACGCCCTGGCCACGTCGGCGCACCTCACCGTGGCCTACGACGGACGGGCCCACGCGGGCTCGACACAGGAAGCGAGTTGACCCGCCATGGGTGACACCCCGACCACGACCATCGGCCCCGGGCTGGGCGCGTTCATCGCGATGTTCTTCCTGGCCGTCGCGCTGTTCTTCCTCATGAAGAACATGAACGCCCGCATGCGCCGCATGTCCTACCGCGAGCGCGACCGGTTGGCGGCGCTGGAGGCCGAAGAAGCGGCCAAGCGTAAGGCCGAGGGGCGCGAGTAAGGCCGTTCCGAGCAGGGCATTGACGAACGAGACAGCCGGGTATTCGCGGCCGGTATGCCGTCGTGCGCTCAGTTCGCGGCGACGGACACGGCATACGCGCTGAGTGCGACCGCGGCGAAATGCGCGACGAAGGCCGCGACCGTGCAGCTGTGGAAGATCTCGTGGAAGCCGAACCAGCGCGGCCACGGGTCGGGACGCTTGAAGCCATAGACGATCGCGCCGAGGGTGTAGAGGATGCCGCCGGCGACGACGAGCGACATGACCAGGCTGCCCCCACCGGCCAGCAGCGGCTGGAAGTAGAAGACCGCGACCCAGCCGAGGGCGACGTAGACCGGCGTGGAGAGCCAGCGCGGCGCGTCGACCCAGAGCACCTTGAAGGCGACACCGGCGAGCGCGCCGGCCCACACGACGATCAGCAGGGACCGCGCCTGGTCGGGGGGCAGCAGGCAGAGCGCGAACGGCGTATAGGAGCCGGCGATGATGAGGAAGATGTTGGAGTGGTCCATGCGCTTGAGCAGGGCATGCGCGCGGGCCGACCAGCGGCCGCGGTGATAGACCGCCGAGGTGCCGAAGAGCATGGCGGCGCAGGCGACGAAGATGATGGCGCCGACGCGGGCCCGGCCGGCGGGAGCGAGCGCGCAGAGGATGGCGCCGGCCAGCAGCACGATGGGGAAGATACCGGCATGCAGCCAGCCGCGCAGGCGGGGCTTGACGTCGGTCTGGGGAGTGCTCATGGGACTGAGGGTAACTTACGGTTGCGTAGGTTACGTAATCGTAGGTTCGGTGCTGCGGGTATGCGGAGAGTCGCCGCCGTGAGTCCCTCCGAGCCGGCGCTGGACGTCGGCGGTAGCGTTGCCACTCAGGAAGGAGTGGTGGATGGACCTCAGTTCGCTGATCTACGGCGTCTACGAACGTCGGCTGGCTCACGACCTCGACCGCACCGCCACTCCGCGCCATGTCGGGGTCATGCTCGACGGCAACCGGCGCTGGGCCAAGGCCAACGGCTTCGACACCGCTGACGGGCACCAGGCCGGGGCCGACAAGATCCGCGACCTGCTGGCCTGGTGTGAAGAGGCTGGGGTCGAGGTGGTCACGCTGTGGCTGCTTTCGACCGACAACCTCGACCGCGACGCGTCCGAACTGGAACCCCTGTTGCGGATCATCGAGCGCGCCGTCTCGGACCTGGCCGCTGCCCACCGTTGGCGGCTGCACCCGATCGGTGCCTTGGACCTGCTGCCGGCGCATATCGCCGACGCGTTGCGAGCGGCTGAGACGGCGACGCAGGACGTCGCCGGGCTCACCGTCAACGTCGCGGTGGGTTACGGCGGGCGCCGCGAGATCGCGGATGCGGTGCGCCATTTGCTGCTCGACCACGCGCGGGCCGGGACGTCGCTGGAGGACCTCGCGGCGACGGTCAGCGTCGAGGAGATCGCCTCGCATCTCTACACCCGCGGGCAGCCCGACCCGGACCTGGTGATCCGCACGTCGGGGGAGCAGCGGCTCGGTGGCTTTCTGCTGTGGCAGAGCGCCAAGAGCGAGTTCTACTTCTGCGAGGCCTACTGGCCCGATTTCCGCAAGGTCGACTTCCTGCGCGCTCTGCGCTCCTACGGCAGTCGCGAGCGCCGCTTCGGCCGCTGACCCGGCCGGACGGCATACCGCACGCCTTTCCGGGACGGCATACCGCACGCCTTCCAGGAGGTATGCCGTGTGAGACGAGACCTCGCAGGCCGCGGATAGCGGCCCACGTCGATCTGCGTCAGTGTGCTTCGGACAGCAGCTTCTGGATCCGCGAGACGCCCTCGACCAGATCGTCGTCGCCCAACGCGTAGGACAGCCGCAGATAGCCGCTCGGACCGAACGCCTCACCCGGCACGACCGCAACCTCGACCTCGTCGAGGATGAGCGCCGCGAGATCGGCGGACGTCAGCGGACGAGCGCCGCGGATCGTGTGGCCGAGCACGCCCTTGACCGACGGATAGCAGTAGAACGCCCCCGTCGGGGTCGGGCACTCGACGCCGGGGATCTCGTTGAGCATCGCGACCATCGTCTGGCGCCGCCGGTCGAAGGCCACCTTCATCTCGTCCACGGCCGACAGGTCACCGGCCAGCGCGGCGATGGCCGCGCGCTGGGCAACGTTGTTGACATTGCTCGACAGGTGGCTCTGCAGGTTGGTCGCGGCCGCGATGACATCAGCCGGGCCGATCATCCAGCCCACCCGCCAGCCGGTCATCGCATAGGTCTTGGCGACCCCGTTGAGGACGATGCACGTGTCGGCGAGCTCGGGGACCTCGACCGGCATACTCGCCGCCGTCACCCCGTCATAGGTGAGGTGCTCATAGATCTCGTCGGTGATGACCCAGATGCCGTTGGCATGGGCCCACCGACCGATCGCGCGCACCTGATCGGGCGGGTAGACCGCGCCGGTCGGGTTGGACGGTGAGCAGAACAGCAGCACCTTGGTGCGCTCGGTGCGCGCCGCTTCGAGCTGCTCGACGGTGACAAGGTAACCCTGGTCCTCACCGGCGAAGACCTCGACGGGCGTGCCACCCGCGAGCGCGATGGCCTCCGGATAGGTCGTCCAATACGGCGCGGGCAGGATGACCTCGTCACCCGGGTCGACGATGCTGGCGAACGCCTGATAGACCGCCTGCTTGCCGCCATTGGTGACGAGCACCTGCGAGGGCTTGACCTCATACCCACTGTCGCGCAGCGTCTTGGCCGCGATCGCCTCGCGCAGCTCGGGCAGCCCGGCCGCGGGCGTGTAGCGGTGGTTGACCGGCTTCCGCGCCGCCTCGATCGCCGCCTCGACGATGTAGTCCGGCGTCGGGAAGTCGGGCTCACCGGCACCGAACCCGATGACCGGCCGGCCCTGGGCCTTGAGGGCCTTGGCCTTGGCGTCGACGGCCAGGGTGGCGCTCTCGGCGATGGCACCGATGCGGCGGGAGACTCGGCGGGGGGCGAAAGTGGGATCCGTCACGGCGTCCATGTTCCCATTGCTCCGGTATGCCGTGTGCTCGCCGTCCGCACTCCGGTCGCCCGCCCCGCCCCGCTCCGGTCACTGTGCCGTTGCCCTCCGTCGCGCCCCACCGCATCGGGGTTGTCCTTCGGTTTCCCCGGGTGCGAGACGTCCCGTATGCTGTGTCCTCGGTTGCTTTTGCGGCCATGCTCCGGCATGCCCGAAGTGACGCGCCCGGATCCCCAGTCCGGGTGAAGGGCAATAGCTCAATTGGTAGAGCACCGGTCTCCAAAACCGGCGGTTGGGGGTTCGAGTCCCTCTTGCCCTGCTGGTGCAGCCCGGCTGCCGGCGGCCTCGTGTCGCGGGAGCGCGGTTGCGGCAGTCCACCGGACATCCCGTCCGTACCGTCCATGCCACTACGACTGAAGGATCGACCGCGTGACCGAGTCCAGCACCGCGAAGACCGGGAGCCGGGCCACCCAGAAGCGGTCGGCCCCGGGCAACCCGGTCAGTCGGCTGTTCGCGGCGATCGCGCTCTTCGTCCGTCAGATCATCGACGAGCTGCGCAAGGTCGTGCGGCCGACCGGCTCGGAGTTGCTCAACTACACGGTCGTCGTCATCTTCTTCGTGCTGGCGATCATGGCGATCGTCTCGGGGCTGGACTTCCTGTTCCACCGGCTCATCCTGCTGGTCTTCGCCGGCACCTGATCCGCCCCGCACGCTCGCATCGCCCGCACGCTCGCATCGCCCCGTAGGAAAGAGGTCTCCACCGTGTCCGACCAGGACGACGTCTTCGACGCAGCGCTCGCCGACTCTCGGCGCGACGCTGAGGCCGCAGAGTCCGCAGAGTCCGCGGCACAGGAGTCTGCCGACGCAGTGGCAGCCGACGAAGCCGCGGCAGCCGAGGTCCCCGGGGCCGACGAGGTTGCCGAGGACGCTGTCATCGACCCGGTCGCCGAGTTCAAGGCGACGCTGCGGGCCAAGCCGGGTGACTGGTATGTCATCCACTCCTACGCAGGCTATGAAAACCGGGTCAAGGCCAACCTCGAGACCCGCATCATCAGCCTCAACATGGAGGACTACATCTTCGAGATCGAAGTCCCCATGGAGGAGGTCCGCGAGATCAAGGGCGGCCAGCCCAAGATCGTCCGCCGCGTGCGGATGCCCGGATATGTCCTCGTGCGGATGGATCTCACCGACGAGTCCTGGGGTGCCGTCCGGCATACCCCTGGTGTCACCGGTTTTGTCGGCAACGCGCACCAGCCGATCCCGCTGACCCTCGACGAGGTCTACGGCATGCTCGCCCCCGACCTGGCTCCGGCCGCGGGTGCGGCGGGCGCCGGCGGCGCTGGCTCGGGCAGCAAGCCCAAGGACGTGCGCCTGGTCGACTTCGAGATCGGCGAGTCGGTCACCGTCATGGAGGGTCCGTTCGAGACCATGCCGGCGACGATCTCCGAGATCAACCCCGACACCCAGAAGCTCAAGGTCCTCGTGTCGATCTTCGGCCGCGAGACG